>Ga0075355_1000123_pt1 | contig 11375 bp, 8 predicted proteins | sample WestPond_Cattail_6_FD_120069 | JGI IMG/M metagenome (GOLD analysis project Ga0075355, IMG submission 120069) | Natural and restored wetland microbial communities from the San Francisco Bay, California, USA, that impact long-term carbon... | ecosystem: Environmental > Terrestrial > Soil > Wetlands...
CGTGGCGCTCACCGACGTCGGCTGGACGCTGCATCCCTGGGCGCTTGCGCTCGGCCGGCTCGAACTCGAATTGCGCAGCGCCGACGCGCGCGCGCCCGGCCGTGGCCTGCTTGCGCTCGGCTTCGGCGGCCGGCTGCGGGTGCAGGAACTGCACGCCGAGTTGCCCGTGGACTCCGGCTTCCTGCCGGTTTTTCCGCCGGGCTGGAGCGGCCAGGTGCAACTCGCGCTCGCGAGCCTGGAATTCGAACATGGCCGGCTCGCGGCGCTGCGCGGCACCGCGGTCGCGCGTGGCCTCGCGCAGCGGCAACCGGCCATGCCCTTCGGCAGCTACGAGCTGCGTTTCGACGGCGACGGTTCCGCCGGGGGCGCCCGCGCCGCCGGTGGCAGCGCCGGCGCGATCGTCGGCCAGCTGCGCGACCTCGGCGGACCGCTCGCGGTCACCGGTACGCTGACGATCCGCAACGGCCATGAGTACGAGCTCGACGGCTTCGCCGCCGCGCGGCCCGATGCCAGCGCCGAGCTCTCCAAGGCGGTGGAATTCCTCGGGCCCGCCGACGCGCAGGGCCGCCGCCCCTATTCGCTCGCCGGCAGCTTCTAGACCTCGACTTCGCGGAACTCGCCGCGCAGCGGATAGTAGAGCGCCGTGCGCAACGCGCCGGGCGCCATGAGCCTCACCAGTTGCGCGTAGCGCTGCAGCTGCGGACGATGCCGCGCGCACTCGCGCTCCAGGAATTCCGCCAGGTTGCCGCCCTCGTGGCTGCTGGTCTTGTAGTCGATGAGCCAGCGTTCGCCGTGCGCGTCCACGAGGAAGCGATCGACGATGATGTTCGCGATCCGGCCCTCGTGCAGCCCGGTCAGGCGCCATTCGCAGTGCGCCTCGCGGTGACCGCCGCCGAGTAGCCAGCGCCCGCGCGGTTCGGCGAGCGTGCGCGCCAGCGCCGCGTGCACGCGCTGCGCCGCCGCCGCGCGCTCCTCCGGCGGCACGCCGAGCTCGGCGAGCCAGCCCGCGTAGTCGCGCGCCCCGAGGCCCGGTGCCTGCGGCAGCTCCGGCAACTGCGCCAGCCGCTGCAGCTCGGCATGCACGATCGTGCCGACCGCGCGCGCGGCCAGCCCGACCCAGTCGTACTCGAGCGCGTGCGCCTCGCGCAGCGAGAGTTCCAGGCGCCGCGCCACGACCGGCGGCGGCAAACCCTGCGCGCTCCAGTCCGCCGGCAGGCGCCACGACTCCGCCGCGCCCTGCGAGGCCGGCACGGCGTCGATGCCCGCGGCCCCCGCGGTGCCCGCGGCATCCGCAGCGCCCTGGGCGTCCGCGGCGCTGGCGCCCGCGACCTGGAAGGCTGCGCCGATCGTGGGCCAGAGCAGTTCGAGGGTGGTGCCGGCGCGTGGCGCGATGACGCCCGCGCCGGAGACGGGCCGCGCCGCGAACCAGTGCAGCTCGCGCCGCGCGCGCGTGGCCGCGACATAGAGCAGCCGCGCACGCTCGAGGCGCGCCCGCTGCCGCCGCAGGTAGGCGATGTAGGCCGCGAGCGAACGCTCCGCCGGCTTGCCGGTGGTTCCGATCGGCGCCAGCAGCAGCTCGGGCTCGGCGCCGCCGCCCGGCAGCTCGAGCCAGTGCAGGAGCGGCTCGCGATCGGAACGCTGCACGCGCCCGATGCCGGGGACGATCACGACGTCCCACTCGAGGCCCTTGGCGCCGTGCATGGTCATGATCTCCACCGCGCCCGCGGCGGGCGCCGCGGGCGCGTAGAGTCCCGCGGCGAATTCGTCGAAGGCATCGCCCGCCAGCCGCTCCGGATGCGGCTGGTGCGCGAGCGCGAGGATGAACTCCTGCGCATCGAGCAGCGCGCGCCCTTCCGTGCACGCCGCCGGGCCGCCCATGCGCAGCCAGCAGCGATCCACCCGCTGCCACAACGGCAGCGCGCGTTCCGCGCCCTCGACCGCCGGCGCCAGCGCCGCGGCCGCGCGGGCGAGTCGCGCGTGCGCGTCGGCGTCGAGCGCGATGAGCCGCGCCGGATCGTGCATGAGTTCCCAGGGCGTCGCCGTGCCGTGCTCCGCGAGGCCGGCAAGCTGCGCGAGCGACAGCCCGACCGCCGGCCCATGCAGCAGCGCGAGCCAGGCGTTGCGGTCGGCGGGGTGCTGCAGCGCGCGTGCCAGCGCGCACAGGTCGCGCACCACCGGCCGCTCCTGCAGCGGGTCGAGCCGCACGCCGCGCACGGCCAGGCCGGCGGCCTGCAGGGCCGCGGCGATCGGCGCCACCTGCGTGCGCGCGCTGACCAGCACCGCGATCGTGCAGGCCGGAGCGCGGCGGCGGCACTCGCGCGCGAGCGCGGCCAGCTCGCGTGCCTCGCTCTCGGCCGCATCGTCGGGCAGCGGATGCACGTGCACGGCCTCGCCGTCGCCGGCCAGCGTCGGCAGCGCCGGCAGGTAGCGGATCGCGGCGAGCCGCAGGTCATCACGCGGCGGGAACATGCGCACGCAGTGCGCATTGACCCACTCGATCAGCGGCGCCACGGACCGGAAATTGCGCCGCAGCCGCAGCGAGCGCAGGCGGAGCGCGCCGATGCCCTCGGCGCGTGCCCGCAGGAACAGCCCGACCTCGGCCTCGCGGAACTGGTAGATCGATTGCATCGGGTCGCCGACCGCGAACAGCGTGCGGCCATCGCCCTGCTCCCAGCCCGCGGTCAGCGCGCGCAGCAACTCGAACTGCTCGAGCGAGGTGTCCTGGAACTCGTCGATCAGGATATGGCGGATGGCGCTGCCGCAGCGCAGCGCGAGGTCGGTCGGCTGCCCGTGCTCGGTGAGGGCCGCGCGCGCCGCACCCGCGATGGCGGCATAGTCGACACGGCCCTGCGCGGCGAACTCGAGCTGTAGCTCGGCGGCGGCGCGACACAGCAGCTGCGAGAGCGCCGTCAGCGCGGCGGCATCCTCGGGCGGCACGGCCGCGTCGGGCAAGGCCAGCGTCTCGATGAACTGCTCGCGCACGCCCGGCAACGCGTCCAGCGCGGCGACCCAGTCGGCGAGTTGCTGCTTCTGCGCCGCATGCTCGGGCGGCACGCCGAGCCGCTTGTCCCAGCGGCGGCGCCATTGCCCTTCCGCGGTAAGCGCCAGCCTGCACAGCCAGCGCCAGCGCGGCAGCTCCGCGCCGCTGGCGCGCGGCGGCGCCGTTGCCAGCAGGGCGGCATCGATGTCGCTGCCGGCGGCCTGCAGCGTGCGCGCGGCATGTGCGGCGAGCGCCGCGCCCTGCGCCAGCAGTTCGCCGGGCAGCGCCGCGAGCAGCACCCCCAACCGCCCATCGACCAGTGTATGCAGGCTCGCCGCGACGCGCGCCTCGAGCGACGGCCCGGTACCGTCGTCGGCCAGCACCCGCGGCAGCCAGTGCGCCCGGCGCTCGAGCATCAACTCGAGGAGCGATTCGAACCTGGACCAGTCATTGTCGAGGCGCGCGAACAACCGCTGCGTTGGTTCGCGCAAAGCCGGCTCCGCGAGCGCCAGCTCGAGCGTGCGCCGCGCCGCGGCGGCGTACAGCGGCTGCGCCGGCTCGGCGACCTCGAGCCGCAGCCCATTGCGCGAGGCGATCGGCAGCTGCGCGCACAGGCTGTGGCAGAACGCATCGATGGTCATGATGCGCAGGCGCGCCGGCGACTCGAGCAGCCGCCAGCCGCGCTGCTGTGCGTGGCGCCACGCGGCCGCGGCGAACGGCGCCTCCGGCTTGCCGCTGTCCACGCCGGCCGCGACCAGCCGCAGCGCGCCCAACACCCGCGCGCGCATGTCGGCCGAGGCCTTGCGCGTGAAGGTGATCGCGAGGATTTCCTCCGGCTCGGCCACCTGGCCGAGGAGCGAGAGCAGGCGGCAGGTCAGCACCGTGGTCTTGCCCGAGCCGGCGGGCGCCTGCAGCAGGAAGGAGGCGCCGGTGTCCACGGCGTCCGCGCGCGCCGCGCCGTCCTCGGCCAGTTCGGCGGCGAGTTCGGCGGCCAGCTCCTCGGCCGGCGGGGGCGCAGTGGATTCAGTCATTGCCAGGCTCCGCGCCGTCCTCGTCCGCGGGCTCGCTGCCGGCGGCAAGTTCCAGCATGCGGGTGGAATCGATGCGGCACAGCATCGGCAGCGGGCAGGTTTCGCAGGCGTCCGGCAACGGATCGACATCGGCGCGCCCAGCGCTGAAATCATCCACCAGGCGCTCGAGCACGCGCCGCCAATGCGCGCGCAGTTGCGGCCACTCGACGCCCGGCGCGCTCCCGCGCCCGAGCTTGGGCAACAGCGCCGGCTCGGCGGTCGCGCCGCGCCAGGCCACGCCCTTGGCCGTCAGGTGCACCGCCGCGATGCCCGCCACGTTATCGCCCGCCGCGAGCGCGTAGGCGAGCAGTTGCGCCTGCCGCGGGCGCTCGTCCAGCGGCTGGAAGGACTGCGCCGCGCCGCTCTTGTAGTCGATGACGACCAGGCGCCCGTCCTCGAGCGCATCGACACGGTCCATGCGGATGCGCAGCGCCCATCCGGCGAAGCGCGCCTCCTGGCCCTCCTCGATTTTCCGTGCCCGCCAGGCCGGCTCCGGCGCGCGCGCGAGCTCGGCGCGCAGCTCCGCGACCAGCAGTGCGGACAGGCGCTGCGCCTCGTTCTCCGCCAGCGACTGGGGCACCGGCAGGTCGCGCCGCGCGAGTCTGGCGTGCAGGACCTCGCCGACGATCTTCCGCGCCAAGGTCTCCAGGGCCCCCTCTTGCCCCGCGAGCCGCCGCAGGTTGCGCGAATCGCCAATCTCCCGCCAGGCGCGATCGAGCACTTGGTGCAGCAGCACGCCGCGCTCGCGATGATCGAACCCGGGAATCGGCTCCCCGAGCGAGCGCGCGCCCAGCCGCAGCTCCGCGGCCGCGCGGAACGGACACGCCGACTGCAGCTCCAGGATGCGCGTGCCACCGACCAGCGGCACGCCCGCGGGCCAGGGCGGTGCGCCATCGCGGGGACGGCGCTCGCGCGCGCCACTGGCGCGCAGCGCCACCACCAGTTCGTCGACGACATTCGTCGTTGTCGCGCCGGCTGCGGCGCCTGCCGCCAGCAGGCCACTCGGCTGCAGCGGCACGTCGCCGTCGGAGCAGGACCAGCTGCAGACGAGCTCGCCCGCCGCACGTGCCCAGCACGCCATTGCACGCCGCGCCTGCTCGAGCCGGCCGCGCGGACTCGCTGGTGGATAGGCCACGGCGTGCTGCGCGGGCAGCGGCACGAACGGGTCGGCCCGGGTGGGCGCGGGCCAGCCTTCGCTGGTGAGTCCGGCGACCCAGATGCCGTCATAGGCGACCAGCGGATCGTCGATGCTCGCCGTGATGGTGACCGCCACGTCGCCCGTGGCGGCATCGAAGGCGGTGCGCCGCGCCAGCGCCTCGAGCAGCTCGAGGGCCTGCGCCGCATCCAGCCGCGCGCCGCCGGACTCGATCTGCGCGAACTCCCCGATCAGCGTGCGGAAGCGATCACACTGCTGCAGCTCCGTGCTGCCGAGCGGCGCCGCGCCTGGCCAGCCACCCGCCTCGAGCACTGCGGCGAAGCGCGGACCCCAGCGCGCGGGCGCGGCGCGTTCGGCGACCAGCTCGTCCGCGAGCGCCAGCAGCGCGGCGAGCGCGGCGGCGAAGTCGGGAGCGTCCGCGCGCGCCACGCGTCCCAGCAGCGCGCAGCCGGCGCGCACGATGTTGCGCTCGCGCAAGCGCAGTTCGAGCGCCGCGCGCACGCCGGGACCGCCCAGGCCGATGTAGGGCGAGCGCAGCAGCGCCGAGAGTTCCTGGAACTCAGGCGCGCCGCACGCCAGGCGCAGCAGGCCGAGCGCCGCCGCCACGGTGGCGTGCGCTGCCAGGTCCTGGCCGCCCTCGATCGCAAACGGCGCTTCGCCGGATGCCGGTGCGGCGGCCGCCAGGCCGAGCAGCTCGTGCTCGAAGCACTGCAAGGCGAGCGGCCGGCGGCGTTCGAGCGCGAGGTCCACCACCAGCAGCCGGGCTCCCGGATCGCGCAGCAGGCGCTCGCGGCACCAGCGCGCGGCACGGCGCAGCTCATCGGCGCTGTCGGCGCCGGCGACCAGTGCGCTCGCGGCAGCCGCGTCGTCCGGCGCCGGGGGCGGCACGATGACGGCGCCCAATTCGCGCAGGCGTGCCGCCAGGCGCGGGCCAAGGTCGTTGAAACCCGCCACCACCAGCGGCGTCGCGCGCGGCCCCCGCTGCGACAGCGACCACTCCCAGTCGCTCGTCGGCCACGCCCCGAGGGTGCGGCAGCGGCTCTCGAAGCCCTGGCGGGCGCGTCCCAGTACCGTGGATTCCTGCGTCGGCTCGCCGGACCAGCGCATGCCCCAGTCGCGCGCCAGCGCGGCCGATCGCCGCAGGCCCTCCGCCAGCGCACCCGGCGCCGCCAGCTCGAGGCCGGCGCCCGCCTGCTGCGCGGCCTCGCGCCACAACAACCACTCCTCGGACAGGCCCAGGCGTCGCCGGTCTTCGGTCAGCGGACGGCCCTCGCCGGCGCAGCGCGCCAGCCACGCCTCGAAGGGGAGGACATCGGGGGTTGGCCAGGCCTTGGATCCGGCCGCCAGCCTGGCGCGCCCATGCGCGAGGCGCAACGCGGCCGCGCGCTGGCGGCTCGGGACGATGACGGTGCCGCCGCGCTCGAGGGCGGCCTGTATTTCTGTTATCGGTATGATTTCAGGCTATGATTTCAGGTAATTACAACATCTGATTGATGTCTTACCTGACTACAGCTGCGCGAGCACGTGCTCCGCGGCCGAGACCTTGAACTGGCCCGGTTCTTCCACGAATACCTTCGTGGCGACGCCATTGTCGACGATGACGGCGAAGCGCTGGCCGCGATGCCCCATGCCGAAGCCGGTGGCGTCGAGTTCCAGGCCCAGCGCGCGGGCATAGTCGCCGTTGCCGTCCGCCAGCATCCTGACCTTGTCGCCCACGCCGGCGCTCTTGCCCCAGGCGTTCATGACGAACACGTCGTTGACCGACATGCAGGCCACGGTGTCGACACCCTTGGCGCGAATCGAACCGAACTGCTCGAGGAAACCCGGCAGGTGCTTGGCGCTGCAGGTCGGCGTGAACGCGCCCGGCACGGAAAACAGCACGACGCGCTTGCCGTCAAACAGCTGCGCGGTGCTCAGGTCCTGCGGACCGCCCTCGCCCATGACCTTGAACTTGCCCGCGGGCATGCGATCGCCGGCTTTGATGGTCATGGTCGTGCGTCCTTTGTCGGGTGAGCGCTCGGTCAGGAGCGGGCTTCAAGCGCCCAGAGCTTGGCGATCTGGGAGTACTTCGGATCGGCGTTGGCGCGATTGAAGGCGCGCACCGCCTCGGCGCTGTTCTTGTTCCGATCGTAGGCGATGCCGAGCAGCATGTAGGCCTCGTCCGGGTGCTTCAGGTTGCCCTTGGCGATGCCCGCGGTGATCGAGGAGATCGCCTTGTCGAGCTGGCCGTAACCCAGGTAGGCGGCGCCCACCTGCACCAGGGCGTCGCCCGAAGCAGCGGCCGCGGCGTCCTTTTCCTGCTTGGCCATCGTGGCGCGATCGTCCGCCGCCGCCTTGCGTACCTTCTCGAGCAGCCGCTGGCTGCGTTCCTTGTCGCGCGGGTCGGTGTAGAGGTTCTTCGACACCGCCTGCTCGAGGATCGTCTGCGCCTCGCCCGGGTTGCCCTGGTCGAGCGCGATCTGCGCCATCTCGGTGTAGTCCGAGCCCTTCTTCAGGATGCCGACCTGGAACATCAGGCGGTAGGTCATCAGCAGCAGGCGATCGTCATTGGTCTTGTTCTGCAGCACCCCGGCCATGGCGTTCGACCAGTAGTCGGGCTTCGGGTAGTAGAGGATCAGCTTCTCGACCGCCTTGGCGGCCGCAGCGTCGTCCTTGGTCTTGATGGCGCAGCTCCAGATCAGGCTCAGGCTCTTCTCGGACGGCTTGCGCCCGGCCTGCTCGTCATGGGCGACGATCGCCTCCATGCCCTGCTGCGCTTCCTTGAACTTGCCGGTGAGGTAGTACGACTGGGCGATGGTCAGCGGCGTGTTGGGGTCGGTGTCGCCGGCGGCGCGCGCTGCTTCGCCGTACTTGATGGCCTTCTCGTAGTCTTTCTGCTGGTAGTCGATGCCCATCAGCGTGCGCAGCAGCTGCGGCTTGTTCGCGGCCGGCAGGAAGGGCGAGTCGACGACGCTTTCAATGGCCGTCGCCGCGGCCGCGTAATTGCCCTGCGCGCCATACGCCGCCATCTGCATCGAATGGATGATGTAGTTGTCATAATCGGACCGCGGCGACATCGCCTCGGCCTCGCGAGTCTTGTTCAGCACCTCGGCGTAGTTCTTCGCCTGCAGCGCATCATTCGCCGCCTTCAGCGACTTGGCGAGGGCCGGCGTGACGGTGGGCCCTTCTGCCCAGGACACCCCGGTGGCGCCGGCGAAGCCCAGTACCAAGGCCAGAATCAATGCAACGCGTCTCATGCTCGACCCCTGTTCAATTTGGATCAAAAACCGCTCGTATGTTTTGACGCGGAAGAAGCGCCCCCGGTTCCCCGGAAGCCAGCCGTCAGGTTACGCGCGTCCCGTAACCTGCGCTATTCGGCAAATTCTGTCGTATTGACGAACCCGATCTTGGTCATGTGGTTGCGCTGGGCCACCGCCAGCACCTTGGCGGTGGTGTCGTAGTGCGAGCGCTTGTCGGGCCGCAGGTGGATCTCTGGCTGCGGGTCCTTCTTGCTCTCCTGGCGGAAGTAACCCTCGATATCGGCGAGGCTGGCCGCGTTGCCATTCCAGTAGACCGTGTCGTCGAAATCGATGTCGAGGTTGATGACGTCGGGCAGCACCGGCGGCGGCGGCTGGTCGGTCGGCGGCGGCATGTCGAGCTTGACCGCGTGCGTCTGGATCGGCAGCGTCATGATCAGGGTGACGATCAGCACCAGCATGACGTCGATCAGCGGCGTCATGTTGACTTCGCACATGACCCCCGACTTGTCGCCTGCCACATTCATCGACATGACTACTGACCCCTAGATTGCCGTTGCCGCCCGACCGATGTTCCGCACCGCGTGCCCCAAGCCTTCAGCGGCCGAGGACGCGGTCCGGCTCGGTGATGAAGCCCACCTTCGTCAGCCCGCCACGCTGGATGGCAAAGAGCGTGCGGCCGATCGCCTCGTAGCGCACGCCCGCGTCGCCGCGGATGTGCACCTCGGGCTGCGGCACCTTGACCGCCTCGTTCACCACGCGCTTGATCAACGCGTCGCGATCCGGAACCATCACGCCGTTCCACCAGATGCGGCCCTCGAGATCCACGGAGATCGAGATGTTCTCGGGCTTGGTCTTGGTGGCGATGTTGACTGCCTTGGGCAGCCGCACCGGCACGGTCTTGGTGATGATCGGGATCGTGATCAAGAAGATGATCAGCAGCACCAGCATGATGTCGACCAGCGGAGTCGTGTTGATGTCGGACATCTCCACGTTGTCTTCCTGGTCGGACAGCTCGAGTTTCATTGCCATGGCGCTGCGATCCTCCGAACGCGACTGGTTGCAGTGGGCTAGCCGTTGCCTTTACTTGCGCTGGGCCGCGTCCATGCGCGCGCCACCGACGAGGTAGGCGTGCAGGTCGGCGGAGAAGTTGCGCAGGCTGTCCTGCAGGCCCTTGTTACGGCGCAGCAGCCAGTTGTAGCCGAGCACCGCGGGCACCGCGACGAACAGGCCGATGGCCGTCATGATCAGCGCCTCGCCGACCGGGCCGGCGACCTTGTCGATGCTCGCCTGGCCGGCGACGCCGATCGCGATCAGCGCGTTCAGGATGCCCATGACCGTGCCGAACAGGCCGACGAAAGGCGCGGTCGAACCGACCGTCGCCAGGAACGACAGTCCGCCCGAGAGCTTGCCGTTCACTTCCTCGGTGGCGCGCTGCAGGGCCAGCGTGATCCACTCGTGCAGGTCGATGCGATCGGTCAGGCGGCCCTCGTGGTGGGACGCGGCGCGCAGGCCGTCTTCCGCGATGTAGCGGAAGTCGTTGCCGAGCGGCAGCTGCTCGACGCCATCCTTGACCGACTCGGCCGTCCAGAATTTCTTCTCGACGATCTTCGCCGCCTTCTTCAGCGTGCGCTGGTCCCACACCTTCGTGAAGATGATGAACCAGGATCCGAGCGACATGATCACCAGGATGATCAGCGTGGCGCGCGAAACGATATTGCCGTTGACCCACAAGGGGATCAGGCCGTAAACCTGCTCAGGAGCGGCGGCGGCGGCGGCGACAGGGGTATCCATCTTTGTTTAACCTCTTGTATTCACCAAAACCAGACTACTTTAAGCGGATTCGACTCATTCCAGGGTCTTGAACGTAACCTTGATTTCCTTGCACGAACGCATCGGCTTGCCATCGGGGCCGAGTGCGGCCTTGAAGGAGCCTGCGGCCAAGCACTTGCCGGCGGCTTCGTCGAGCAGCGGGAAGCCCGAGCTGTTGGTGACCTCGACGGGGCCGTCGAACTTGTTGTTGACGCCGATGCAGTACTTGACGATGACCGAACCGGTCTGGTTCAGGCGCTTGGCCTGGGCCGGGTAGTAGTCTTCGCCGCAACTCGGCAGGCGGACCGTCTTGATCGGCGTCGCCGCCACGATTGCAACCGCCTTGGGCGCGGGCGGCGGGGTCTTCGTGACCACGATGGCCGGCGCCTCGATCGGCACCTGCACGTTGATGATCGGTATCGGCACCGAGGGCGGCGGCGGGCGCTCGAGGTCGGGCTTCGGCGGAGGCGGCGGCTTATCTTCCACTTCCTCCTGCTTGATGATCGTGGTCTCGAGGATGTTCTGCGCCTGGTGCACGATCTTCTGGCCGAAGCCGGTGATGAATGCCCAGGCAATGAACACGTGCACGGCCACGATGGCCGCGAAGGCGATCATCCGGCGCTGTGCATAGCGGGCATCGTGAGTACGCGATGTCATAAGTTCCCGTTCGTTACTGCGGTCCGTAACACGCCTGATGGCCCCCCAATCGTTACTTTCGTAGTAATCCTTGAAGCACCCCGCCGGCAACGGAGTGGGCGACCTCAGGTGACATGACTTTAGCTGCTAGCTTTGCAGCTTACAACTGTACTTTCACGCATGGCGGCGGTCGCGCGCGCGAGTGGACCTCAATTCCCGCCGCCGCCGTCGGTCACGGCCCCCGATGACGCGCTGCTTACCGTGGCGGCGTACTTGGCCAGGATACCGCGCGTCGCGTACGGCCGGCGCGCACGCCAGCGGCGCGCGCGGCGCTTGAGCTCCGCGGCGCTCAGGTCGACGTCGATGCGGCGCCGCCGGGCGTCGATCGTCACCCGATCGCCGTTGCGCAGGAGGCCGATCGGACCCGCCACGGCCGCCTCCGGGGAAACGTGGCCGACCACGAAGCCGTGGCTGCCGCCCGAGAA
>Ga0075355_1000124_pt1 | contig 11337 bp, 8 predicted proteins | sample WestPond_Cattail_6_FD_120069 | JGI IMG/M metagenome (GOLD analysis project Ga0075355, IMG submission 120069) | Natural and restored wetland microbial communities from the San Francisco Bay, California, USA, that impact long-term carbon... | ecosystem: Environmental > Terrestrial > Soil > Wetlands...
CACTTCGAGAAGATGCTCTACGACAATGCCCTGCTGCTCGGCGCCTACGCCGAGGCGGCGAGCGCCACCGGCGATGCGGACTTCGCCGCGGTGGCGGAGCGCACCGCGGCCTGGCTGCTGGCGGAGATGCGCGCACCCGGCGGCGCCTTCTATTCGAGCCTGGACGCCGACGCCGCGGGCGTCGAGGGCAGCTACTACGTCTGGCGTGCCGACGAGGTGCGCGCGGCACTAAGCGCAGACGAGTACGCGGCTTGCGCGCGCCGCTTTGGCCTCGACCGGCCGCCCAATTTCGAGGACCACGCGCATCACCTGATCGTCGCCGCCAGCCTCGAGGAGGTCGCCGCGGGCCTCGGCATCGACCCGCCCGCCGCCACTGCGCTGCTCGAGCGCGCCAGCGCCAGGCTGCTCGCGCTGCGCGCGCAGCGCGTACGTCCGGGGTGCGACGAGAAGATCCTGACGAGCTGGAATGCGCTGGCGATCCGCGGCCTCGCCACCGCGGCGCGCGTGCTGGACCGCGCTGACCTCGCCGCGGCCGCCACCGCGGCGCTCGACTTCCTGCGCGCGCGGCACTGGCGCGACGGCCGGCTGCTCGCGACCAGCGCCGGCGGCGACGCGCGGCTCGCTGCCTACCTCGACGACTACGTGTTCCTGGCCGATGCGATCCTCGAGCTCGCCACGGTGCGCTTCGATGCCGCCGAGTTCGCGTGGGCCCGCGAGCTGCTCGAGGTCGTGCTCGCCCACTTCGCCGACGAACGCCGCGGCGGATTCTTCTTCACGGCGCGCGACCACGAAACGCTGATCAGCCGCCCGAAGTCCTTCGGCGACGAGGCGCTGCCCGCCGGCAACGGCGTTGCCGCGCAGGTGCTGCTGCGCTTCGGCCACCTGCTCGGCGAGCCGCGCTACCTCGAGGCGGCCGAGGGCGTGCTGCGTGCCGCGTGGCCCGTGTTGCAGGAATATCCGTCGGGGCACGCCAGCCTGCTCGCGGCGCTGGAAGACTGGCTCGCGCCCCCGGCCTGCGTGATCCTGCGCGGACCGGCCGGGGTCATCGAGGACTGGCGCCGGGCGCTCGCCCACGTCTACGCGCCCGCCCGGCTCGTACTCGCGATCCCCGCTGACGGCGCGACGGTGGCGCTCCCGCCGGCCTTCGCCGACAAGCCCGCGCTGCCGGGCGGCGCCGCCTACGTGTGCCGCGGCAGCCAGTGCACGGCGGCGCTGACGAGCCTTACGGCGCTGGCCGCCGAACTCGCCCGCGCGCCCTGAGGACCGGGGGCCCTCAAGGCTCCTTGCGCTCCAGCACGATTTCCTGGATGCGCGGCGGACTGGTCGGCGCGAGATTGACGCTGCCCGCCAGCCGGCCGTGTGCGCAGCGCCAGGTGAACTCGCCCGTCAGCGCGCTGAGCGCGGTGATGGGTGCGGCCGTATCGCATTCGCCGAGCTGCGCGTGCAGGCGGGCGAGGTCGCGCTGCCAGCCCGCCGCGTCGCGATCGAGCAGGAAATTCATCGCCAGCTGGTCCTCGCTGCCGGTGACTGCGCCGCGCTGGTAGATCGTCGCCGTCGTGCGATAGGCGCCCGCCAGCGCGGCACTCGCCGGCACGGTCCGGTCCTTGAAATACCCGGCCTTCGCCAGCGCCAGGGCCGCGTCCCACACCGCGCCGGAGGGTCCGGCGTAGGTCCGGTTCGCGAACGCGAACAGGCCGACGCCGCGCTCCGGCAGCAGCAGCACGTGCGAACCGTAACCCGGGTAGCCGCCGCTGTGGCGCAGCGTGAAGCCGAGGTCGCAATCGATCGCCGCCCACAAGCCCATGGCATAGGTCGCTGCTTGCCGGCACGGCGGCGCGCCGTGGCCGGGACGCGCCAGCAGCTGCGGGAAATTCGAGCCCTGCGCCAGCTCGCGCACCGTCGCGCGCCGCACCGGCCCGCTGTCGGCGTCGTCGCGCGGCGGCCAGGCCGACAGCAGGTAGGCAACCCACTTGGCGTAATCGTTGGCGCTGGTCTGGATTCCGCCCATGGCGCCGAAGGCGCCGTGTGCCAGCGTCGGCTCGGGTTTCCAGCCGTCGTCCTGCCAGCGGTAGCCGAGCGCGCGGCGCTCGTGCGGCGCCGCGTCGACGAAGAATCCGGACGATTCCATGCCGAGCGGCTGCAGCAGTGTCTGCGCGATGGTCGTGGCGTAGGGCTGGCCTGAGACGTTGCCGATGATGCGCCCGAGCAGCGCGAAGCCGAGGTTCGAATACTCCATCGCCGTCTCGGGCGCGCGTGCGAACGGCACGCCACCGGCCAGGAATTTCGAGAAATCCGCTTCCGGCAGCGGCGTCTGGCGATCGCCCCAGGGATCGTCCGTGACCAGGCCGGCGGTGTGGTTCAACAGGTCGCGCACGCGGATGTGCGGCGAGTCGCGCGTCGGGTACTGCCAGCCGCGCAGCTCCGGCACGTAGTCCTCGGCGAGCGCATCGAGCCGCAGCTTGCCGTCGTCGCGCAGCTTCAGGACCGTGAGCGCGGTGAACGCCTTGGTCATCGAGGCGATGCGGAACAGGGTATCGGGCGTCACCGGCCGCCTGGACTCGAGGTCCTGCACCCCGAGGCCGCGCACGTACACGAGCCGTCCGTTCGCGACGATGCCGTACACCAGCCCCGGGATGTGTTGATCGAGCGCGTAGTCCGCGAAGATGCGGTCCACCTCGGCGAACTCCGCCGGCTCCGCCGGCACGGGCGCAGCGGCGGCGCGCGCCGGCGGCGCCCCCACGCCCGCGCCTGCGACGAACACCAGGATCGCGGCCAGGGCCGCGCTGGCGCAACGATTCATCGACATGGTCGTCTCCTTGCGATGGGATGCTGCGATGGCACTTCAGGCGGCGCGCGCGGCGGCGCAGCGCCGGGCCCCGCGCGGACAGGCGCCGCTGCGCGGGCAGATGACCCCGGCCGGCGTCGCGAGCGCGTCCTCGATCCAGTGGATGTTCAGCACGCGCGCCACCGACAGCACCGCGGCGCTCGCTTCGGCCGGCAGCGGCGCGTCGCCGCCGCCGCGGCGGCAGGCTTCGCCCACCGAATTCGCGAGGCCCTCGCCGTCGAAGCCCTGCGCCTCGAGCGCGGGCACCAGGTCGACGCCCACCGACTGCACGTGCACGGCGCGCGCCGCATCGCGCGTCACCACCGAGTGGCAGCAGTACAGGCGCGTGCGCGCGCCATCCTGCATGATCGAGATCTGCGAGGTCGGCGCCTGCGGGCCGTGGCGCGCTGGCGCGCCATCCCTAAGCAGCCGGAACACCGCCCAGCGCGGGCACGGGTCGGACACCAGGCTCATGTTGCCCCACGGCAGCGGGATGCCGTTGCCGCGGTAGACCGCGCGCAGGAATCCCGGCGGATAGGCATCGAAGTAGTGCCAGTAGCGGTACGGCGAGACCGCGGTCATGCGCCGCATGACCACCGCGGTGGTGACGCCGAGCTTGCCGCAGGCCGCGAGCCGGTGCGCCTCGCGCACCAGGAAACGCCGGAAGGGCACGCGCGGGCACAGCAACGCGCCGGCGAAGAAACTGCACTCGAAATCGCGCCAGGCGTACAGCACGTCCTGCGCGCCCATGCCGCCGCCGGCGCCGGCGCCGGTGAAGTCCGCGTCCACTGCCAGGCTCGCCACGCGCGGCGAAACCATGCCGTCGCCGTTGTGCAGCAGGCGGTGGCCGATGAAGTAGGCCAGTTCGTAGCGCAGGCGCTCCGGCTGGTCGCGCAGCTGCCGGTTGACCCACATCGTGTCCGGCGCCTCGAAACGCGCGCGCAGCGGCCGCCCGGCGTGCGCGCCGCGTTCGGTGTCGAACCAGCGCAGCTGCAGGCCCAGTTGCCGGCAGATGCCCTGCAGCCGCTCGAGCGACAGCGGCAGCTCGCGCCGCCCGACGGCCTCGGCGGCGCGCTCGATGTCGGGAAAGTCGTTGTGGTGCTTCTCCTGCCACACGCGGATCAGCAGCTGCGCGAACTGGCGGCCGCTGGTGCCGGTCTGCGACAGCAGCTCCGGCAGCGCGTTCTGCAGCAGTTCGTGCGAGAACAGGAAGGCCGGTTCGAGCGGCATCGCCTCGAGCCCGCCGCGTTCGCGCTTGGCGGGCGCCGGATCGATGGCGGTGTTCTCGTCGAGGAACCAGCGCGGCTCCTTGCCGAACAGCCCGGCCAGCATGGCCAGCAGCTCCGGCGAGGGTACGCGCTTGCCGGTCTCGATCATGCTGAGGTACGACACCGAGGGCGCGCCGGCGGCGTCGGCCTGCACGCAGCGCGCCGACAGCTCGTCGAGCGTCAGGCCGTGGCGCTTGCGCAGCGCGCGCAGCTTGGTGCCGAGGAAGTGGCCCTGGCGCAGCAATCCAGCCATTTGTGAATTTGACAGTGTGAAATTTCTATTGTGTAAATCTTCTGCCCGGACGCATAGGCTGTCAACTCCAACCGCCATCGAACCGGAGAGCCGCCGCCATGACCGCCGCCGTCCCGACCGCCGCCGCCCGCCTCACCGCCGACTGGGCCGACAGCCCGCGCTGGCGCGGCGTCACCCGCCCCTACTCCGCCGCCGACGTGCTGCGGCTGCGCGGCTCGGTGCACATCGAGCACTCGCTGGCGCGGCTCGGCGCCGAGAAATTCTGGCGGCTGCTGCACGGCGAGCAGGTCATCGGCGCGCTCGGCTGCATGAGCGGCAACCAGGCGGTGCAGGCGGTGCAGGCCGGCCTCAAGGCGATCTACTGCTCGGGCTGGCAGGTGGCCGGCGACGGCAATTCCGCCGGCGAGATGTACCCGGACCAGAGCCTGTACCCGGTCGACTCGGTGCCGCGCATGGTCGAGCGCATCAACAACGCGCTGCTGCGCACCGACCAGATCCAGCACCTCGAGGGCCGCGCCGACCACGACTGGCTGGCGCCGATCATCGCCGACGCCGAGGCCGGCTTCGGCGGCAACCTGAACGCCTTCGAGCTGTGCAAGGCGCTGATCGCGGCGGGCGCGGCCGCCGTGCACTTCGAGGACCAGCTGTCCTCGGCCAAGAAATGCGGCCACATGGGCGGCAAGGTGCTGGTCTCGACCGACGAGGCCATCAACAAGCTGGTCGCCGCGCGCCTCGCCGCCGACGTGGCCGGCGTGCCCACCGTGATCATCGCGCGCACCGACGCCGACGCCGCCAACCTGGTGTTGTCCAACCACGACGCGCGCGACCACAAGTTCCTGACCGGCGAACGCTCGAGCGAAGGCTTCTACTACGCCAAGGCCGGCATCGAGCAGGCCATCGATCGCGGCCTCGCCTACGCACCGTACGCCGACCTGGTGTGGTGCGAGACCAGCAAGCCCGACATCGCCCAGGCCCGGCGCTTCGCCGAGGCGGTCCACGCCAAGTACCCCGACCAGCTGCTGGCCTACAACTGTTCGCCGTCCTTCAACTGGCAGAAGAACGTCGATGCGGCCCAGATGAAGCGCTGGCGCGAGGAACTGGCGGCGATGGGCTATCGCTTCCAGTTCATCACGCTGGCGGGCTGGCACGCGCTCAACCTGTCCATGTTCGAGCTCGCCAGCGCCTACCGCGACGAAGGCATGTACGGCTACTCGCAGCTGCAGCAGCGCGAGTTCGCGCAGGAGGCCGCCGGCTATCGCGCCGCGAAGCACCAGGCCTTCGTCGGCACCGGCTACTTCGATGCCGTGCAGAACGCGATCACGGCCGGGCACTTCTCCACCGGCGCCATGTCGGGCAGCACCGAGGCCGAGCAGTTCACCGGCGGCGCGCCGGCGGCCGCCGCGGCGCGGACCGCGGCCGCTGGCTGAGCCGCCTGAGGCCGGTGCGGTGAATGCGGTGGCGCCCCTCGTCGATGCAGCCAGCGCGGGCAAGGCGCGCGCGGTGCTGGCCGCGCAAGCCGCGGCGGCGCTGATCGTCGCCCAGTTCGACCGCTACAACGAGGAATTCAGCGCGCTCACGCGCCGCGCCGCCGCGCATTTCCTGAGCGGCGACACGCACGCGCGCGAACGCGACGCGGTGGCGCGCATCGAGCTGTACGAACAGCACGTCGGGCACGCGCTGCGCGTCCTGCATGCGGCCGGCGCCCCCGCCGCCGGCGCCGCCGCGCCGGGCTACTGGGAAGCCGCGACCGCCGCCTACGCGACGCTGATCGAGCGCGCCCCGGACAGCGATTTCTACCGCACGTTCTACAACTCGGTGACCCGCGACCTGTTCGGCACGGTCGGGGTCAACACGCACGTGGAGTTCTGCGCCACGCACAGCGGCCGCGCCTCGGGCGCGGTGCCGATCCGCGTCTACCCGGCGGGCGGCTCGCTGCAGGCCGCGGTCGCCGACGTGCTCGCCGACCTGCCCTTCGCCGCCGCACTGGCGGAGCCCGACCAGGCGGTGCGCCGGGTGGTCACCGAGCTCGGCCGTTACTACGAGACCCGGCCACCGAGCGCCGCGCCGGAATCGATCGAGCTGATCGAGCCGCTGTTCTACCGCGGCGGCGAGGCCTTCCTGGTCGGGCGCCTGGTCGGCGACAGCGCGGTGACGCCGCTGGTGATCGCGTTCCGCAACGGCCCGGGCGGCGTGCAGGTGGAAGCGGTGCTGCTGTCACGCAACGACATCAGCTCGCAGTTCGGCTACGCCAATTCGTACTTCCACGTCGACCTGCCGGTGGTCGGCGCGGCGGTCACGCTGCTGCGCTCGTTCATGCCGCGCAAGCCGGTCGACGAGCTCTATACGGTGCTGGGCCGCGCCAAGCAGGGCAAGACCGAGCGCTATTTCGCGCTGCGCCGCCACCTCGACAGCTCCATCGACGCCTTCGTGCACGCGCCCGGCGAGCGCGGCCTGGTCATGATCGTGTTCACGCTGCCCTCGCACGACCTGGTCTTCAAGGTGATCCGCGACCACTTCGGCGCGCCCAAGCACGCGACCCGCGACGAGGTCATGGAGCGCTACCGCTTCGTGTTCCGCCACGACCGCGCCGGCCGCATGGTCGACGCCCAGGAATTCAAGCGGCTCAGCCTGCCGCTGGCGCGCTTCATGCCGGCGCTGGCCGAAGAGCTGCTGCGCGAGGCCAGCCAGAGCTGCCGCATCGAGGGCGAGGAACTGATCGTCGAGCACTGCTACATCGAGCGCCGGCTGCGGCCGCTCAACCTGTTCCTGCGCGAGGCCGAGCCGGCCGCCGCCGAGGCGGCCATCGTCGATTACGGCAACGCGCTGCGCGACCTCGCCAGCACCGACATCTTCGCCGGCGACCTGCTGCTCAAGAACTTCGGGGTCACGCGCCACGGCCGCGTCATCTTCTACGACTACGACGAGGTCGCGCTGCTGGGCGAGTGCGAGTTCCGCGACCTGCCGGTCGCGAGCACGGACGAGGAGGAATCGGCCGCGGAGCCGTGGTTCTACGTCGGCCCGCGCGACGTGTTCCCGGAGCAGTGGTTGCCGTTCCTGGCGATCCCGGCGCCGCTGCGCGAGGTGTTCCTGGCGCGCCACGGCGAGCTGCTCACCGCGCGCTGGTGGCGCGCGCGGCAGGCGGTTGCCCGGGAAGGCACCAAGGTCACGTAGCGGGCCGAGGCCCCGCCAGCGCCTCAGAAAGTCGCCAGGCGCGCGCCATCCTGCGACTTGCGCTGGTAATGGAGGTAGGGAAAGGCGGCCGTGTCATCGCCGCTCCGGGTCAGGAACAGCGCCCCTGCCGCGCCCGGATCAAGCGCCAGCGCGCGTTCCAGGGCCGGGTCGCGGCCGCTGGCAAAGTCGGCGTAGCTCATGCCAACGGGAACATCCGGCATCATGCCCAGGCGATCGTCGGTCGAATCCGCGGACCAGACGTCGAGCACCCGGGCAATGCGATAGTTGATGGGCGACCCGGGTATGTGGAACGTCTCGCGCCGGAATCCAGCGGGATCGTTGTAGTAATTGGGTGGGCTGGCGGTCATTTCGCCGACGAACAGCGCCGCGGTCTCGCCTTCCAGGCGCGCGCACCATGCAACGGCGGCGGACTCCGTGAGCCGGCTCGTCAGTACCAGGGTATGCCCCGGCCGATCGAGGGCGCGCGAGCGGATGACTCCCCGGACCAGCGGGTCGTACATGCGGGTGTCGCCGCCGGAATTGTGCCGCAGGTCGATGACCAGGCGATCGATGTCGTGGCTTTCGATGAAGGCAAACATGCCGGCCAGGAACGGCGTGTACTCGTCCTTTTCGAAGTCATACGGGTGCGCGGGATCGAGCACGCCTTCGTTGATCTGCAGCACGACCGCATGATGTGGCAGGTCGGCGTAATACCAGAACGGACGGCCGCGCTGGGCCAGCCACGGCGCCGCCCTGGCGGGCTCCGGCTCCACCCAGCCCTCCGGCGTCTGCAGGCGCTGCGCGGAACTGTAGGCCTCGGAATAGTCGCGGTACTGGGCGGCGGCAACCGCGACCGTGGTGGTTTCCCCGCGCGCGCTGAACAGCGTCAGGCGCAGGGCGTCCGGTTCACGCGCGATCCCCAGTGCGTGCAGGTACTCGGGAAAGGTCAGGTAGATCTGCGCGACGTTCAGGCCCAGCGCCGCATTGGTTCCGGGCTGTACATCGACCATGCGGCCGAGCACCTCGTCGATCGCGATGCCGTCGATGGCAGTCACCCGCGCCCCCACCAGTGACCGCAGGTCGGCCCGCGCCGCGCGCACGTAGACTCCGTCGTCGAATTTCCAGAAGCGCAACGGAATCGCCTTGCTCATCAACTGCGCGCCGTTGTCGATCGAAGCCCAGCTGTGCGCGTCGCGCAGCATGCCCATGAAGCGCGCCACCTCCACGAACACCTGGGCCGGGCTCATCGTGTCCGCGGCGGCATCGACGGCTGCAAACCGCTTTTGCCATTCGACCCCGGAATGGAAGCGATAGGGCACGGGATAGTAAGCGAATACGCGGGTCTTCAGTGCCGTGAAGCCGGCGCGAATCTGCTCCGGCGTGGCGACTTCCGGCAGCGGAGCCGCGGCCGCGGCGCACACCCCGGCCCCCGACCAACACGACAGCGCCACCGCGGTCGCGAGCGCCGCGACCCGCCGCCAGGAACCTGGTGCGGGCTGGACCCGCTCCGGCTGCATCGAACGGTACGGCATGGCTGGCCTCGCTGCGATCCGTGCTGCCCGTCACCGATTCTAGGCGACCGGCCCCGCACAGCGGAAGCGTTAGTCGCGGAAGTTGTCGTACTGCAGCGGTACTTCGCAGTCGGCCTTGCGCAACAGCGCGATCGCCTCCTGCAGCTCGTCGCGCTTCTTGCCGGAGACGCGCAGCTTGCCGTCGGTGATCTGCGCCTCGACCTTGAGCTTGGCGGCCTTGAGCGCCGCCACCAGCTTCTTGGCCGCGGCCTGCTCGATACCCTGGCGCACCGTGATCGTGCGCCGCGCTTCGGCCAGGTTCTGCTGCACGTCGCCGAGCTCGAGGCAGCGCGCGTCGATGTGGCGCGCGGCCAGCCGCAGCCGCAGGATGTCGAGCAGCTGCTCGAGCTGGAACTCGTTCTGCGCGCGCAGCGTGACCACGTAGTCCGCGAGTTCGATGCGCGCGCCGGTGCCGCGCAGGTCATAGCGCTTGTCGAGCTCGCGCGCGGCCTGGTTGACCGCATTGTCGAGCTCGTGGGATTCGACCTTGGAGACCACGTCAAACGAGGGCATGGCGCCTCATGATACGCCGCCCGGATCGCCGCGCCAGCGGTTGACGACGACGACGGTGGCGCGCGGGAAGAGATTGAACTCCGAGGCGAGGGCCCAGGTGTAGGCGCCCATCTGGCGGCCGACGACCAGGTCGCCGGCGCGCAGCTGCGGCAGCATCAGGTCTTCGGCCATGACGTCGATGCTGTCGCAGGTGGGCCCGGCGAGCACCGACGGCGCGGTCGGCCCGTCACGCAGCGCGCTGATCGGGTAGCGCGCGTGGTCGTAATGCGCCCCGGCGTAGCTGCCGTACACGCCGTCGTCGAGGTAGTACCACCAGCGGCCCTCGCGCTGCGCGCGCCCCATCACCGTGCCCACCGCGATGGCGGCCGGGCCGACGATGTAGCGGCCCGGCTCGGCGAGCACGCGCACGCGCTTCGGCAGCCGCGCCAGCGCGCGGCGAATCGGCGCGCAGAAGCGGCCGATGCCGGCGGCACGCTCGAGGTAATCGATCGGGAAGCCGCCGCCAATGTCGAGCGTGTCGCAGCGGCCGAGGCGCTCGCGCCGCGCCGCCGCCAGCAGTTGCGCGCACGCCTCGATGGCCTCGACGTGCTTGTCGGCGTCGGCGAGCTGCGAGCCGGCGTGGAAGGAAAAGCCGCGCACGTCCAGGCCGAGCCCGGCCGCCAGCCGCGCCAGCTCGAGCGCGGCCGCGGGGTCGCAGCCGAACTTGCGCGACAGGTCGCAGACCGCGCCGGGGCTGCGGAACGAGACCCGCAGCAGGAGACCGACGCGCCCGGCGTAGGCCCGGAACTTGCGCAGCTCGTCGGGATTGTCGGCAACGAAGGTCTCGATTCCGTAATCGAGCGCATTGACGATGTCGCGTGCGCGCTTGATCGGGTGCGTGTGGATGCAACGCGCCGGATCGACACCGCAACGGCGCGCCAGCTGCACCTCGCCCGTGGCGGCGAGATCGAGCCCGCCGCCCAGGCCCACGACCGCGTCGATGACCGCCGCGTGCGGCAGCGGCTTGAGCGCGTAGTGCAGCGCCACCCCGGGCAGCGCACGCGCAAGGCGCAGGTACTGCGCGCGCACGCGTGCGCAGTCGACCACCAGCAGCGGGCTGCCGAATTCGTCGACCAGGCGCCGCACTTCGTGTGCCTCGAAGGGATCGATGTAGCGCCGGGTGCCCGCGCGCCGCGCTCTCACGGCAGGCCTTCGAGGGTCGCCGGCGTGGCCGCGGCGGCGCGCGCCAGGCGGTCGCGGATCGCGTCCCAGCGCGCATCCGCCGGCACTTCCTGCACCAGCAGGCAGGTCGCGCCCGTCTTGTCGAGCGTGCGCAGGTTGGCGTAGAGGTCGTGCGCGTAGTTGTCCGGGCGCGTACCGGCGTTGACCCAGGTGACATGGCGGAAGGCGCCGAGCGGCGAGCGCTGCGCCAGCACGCCGATCGGTTCGCCGGGTTTTGTCTTTGCCAGAATCGCGCTTCCCAGCTTTGCGGCATCGGCATAGAGACCCGCATAGCTGACAGTTCGCCCGTCCAGCCAGAGAGCAGGAAGCTGGCGGAACTGTTCAAAACTCAGGCGCAGGAACTCGCCGACTTCCAGGCTTCTGGGTATCACCTGTTACACTCCAGGGACTTATTCTTTGGTGCCGACATACTCATAGATCGTGACCGCGGGGGAGAAGCCGATCCCCAGCCAGAACGCCCTGCCAGCATCGTTGCGCTCCAGGACGCGGAGCTGGAAACGCTGGCAGCCGGATGCC
>Ga0075355_1000125_pt1 | contig 11321 bp, 10 predicted proteins | sample WestPond_Cattail_6_FD_120069 | JGI IMG/M metagenome (GOLD analysis project Ga0075355, IMG submission 120069) | Natural and restored wetland microbial communities from the San Francisco Bay, California, USA, that impact long-term carbon... | ecosystem: Environmental > Terrestrial > Soil >...
CTTTGCCGACGTCATGCAGCAGGAGTGCGAAATACAGCGCCGTCGGTCGTTCCATCTCACTTAATAGTTGCTCGAAGTGCTGTTCCCACTCGTTTTCGCGTTTCGGTAAGCGGTGCAGATTATCGATGGCGGTGAAGGTGTGCTCGTCGACAGTGTAGCGATGATAGAAATCCCTGATCACGAGCGCGTCGATCAGCCGGAACTGCGGTACCAGCGCCGTAAGCACGCCCAAACTGTGCATCCAGCGCAGGGCTTTCGCCGCGTGAGGCGCGCGCAGGATGACGGTAACCGCTTGTCCCTTTACCTCCGCCGTGATTCCCGACACTCCGTTGGCCGACGATACCTGCAACTGCGTCTCGGCGTCCGCCGACAAATCGAACCCGTGCTGCGCCACGAACTCAAAACACCGCAACACCATCTCGCCATTGGCCGCCTGCGAAGCCTGCTGCAAATAGACACGCCCACCGACTACGGAAAAATCGGGATGGGAGACTCTTCCGCGCCAGCGCTGGAAGTGCTGGTACAGCGACGACTTCCGCCCCGGCACGTCCTGCAGCAACCGGGTCACCACACGATCGATAACCCTGGCGTGCCGGAAGTAGTGCCGCATCCACTCGGCTGCAGGCATCCCGGGACTCTGCTCGATGCCAATACACCGCGTGGGTGCCTGGTCCTGCGCCTCCCAACTCAGCGTGTTGTCATCCCGCCCCGAACGGTAATGGAGAAACGTTCGCACGCATGCGAGAAAGCAGAACGCCTCCTCGAGTTCCGGTCGTGCCTCCACCATGCCGCCATGCCCTTCCATGGCATCCAGCAAACTGAGCCAGCACGCCACGTTGTAATCGCGCAATCCGCCTGGCGCTTCCTTGATGCTGGGTTCAAGATGAAAGATGGTGTGGCCGTACTTCTCGTGACGCGTTTGCGTACGATCCACCAGCAACTGGACCAGCGACTGCCATTCCCGCCGCAGCAGCGCAGGAAATACATCCTGCTTCAGGCGCCGAAATACTTCCTCGTCGCCGGCGACAAAACGCGCGTCCATCAGCGCAATAGTGAACTCCAGGTTGTCAGGATCAACTCGATTGCACTCGTTCAGGGTGCGCGTCGTCGGACTAAGTTTCAGACGCAGATCCCACAAATCCTGCGACGTTCTCCGAATTCCATCGCGCGCCGATGTTTTGGAGGCTTCGGTGGCGCACAGAAACATGAGGTCGATATCCGAATAGGGAAAGAGCTGCCGGCGCCCGTACCCCCCGAGCGCCAGCACCGCAATCTCTTTCTCCGACTTAGCGAGCAGTCCTTCGCTGGTTTGCCGGACCAACGAGTCCACCAGTTCGGTTCGCGACTGGATCGTGGCCCGCGCGTCGCCAACCGCCTCAAACGAAGCTTTAATGCGCGCCGTCTCGGACAGATATTGCTCACGCAACACGCTGATGGAAGGGGCCGCCGCCATGGTTATAGCGCCGCCGCCCCGCGCTCGTCGTTCCGGATACGAATCGCCTCGTCGATCCTGGTGAGGAAGATTTTGCCGTCGCCGATCTTTCCGGTGCGCGCATTCGTCACGATCGCCTGCACCGCCTTCTCGACCAGTTCATCCGGCAGCACGATTTCCAGTTTAATTTTCGGTAAAAGATCGACGGTATATTCGCGGCCACGGTAGAACTCCGTATGTCCTTTTTGCCGGCCGTGGCCGCGCACTTCCAGGACTGTCATGCCGTCGACGCCCACCTCGATCAACGCTTCCTTCACGGACTCGAGTTTCGACGGCTGGATCACTGCTTCAATCTTTGTCATTTGCATTCCCCTAGACCGCGCTCGCGTCCCATGCATAACCTTCTTCGCCATGCTGTGCCAGGTCGAGCCCCTGGATCTCGTGCTCAGCTGGCACCCGCAAGCCGATTATCGCGTCGACCAATTTAAGAATAGCCAGCGTGCCGACAATCGCCAGAACCCACGCGATGACCACGCCGATAGCCTGGTTCAACAACTGCCGCGCATTGCCCTCGATTAACCCGAGTGCAATGCTGTTCCCGCTCGCATCATGCAGGATCGGGTTCACCGCGCTCACCGCAAACACACCGGTCAGCAGCGCACCAATGGTTCCTCCCGCACCGTGCACGCCGAAGGCATCGAGCGAGTCGTCGTAGTTGAACTTCGCCTTCACCTTCGCCACCATGAAATAGCAGAACACACCTGCAACCAACCCGATGACGATTGCCGCCATCGGCGTGACAAATCCGGCAGCCGGGGTGATCGCCACCAAGCCCGCGACCGCGCCTGACACTGCGCCCAACGCGCTTGGCTTGCCATTGCGAATCCACTCCGCCGCGCTCCAACTCAGCGTCGCTGCGGCCGCTCCGAAATGCGTTGCGACAAATGCGCTCGTCGCCAGACTTCCAGCGGAGAGCGCCGATCCGGCATTGAATCCGAACCATCCCACCCACAGCAGGCAAGCGCCAATGAAGCTCAATACCACGCTGTGCGGAGGCGTTGGCTCATGCGGATACCCGATGCGCTTGCCGAGATACAGCGCGCACACCAACGCCGACACTCCCGACGTTACGTGTACAACCGTTCCACCGGCAAAATCGAGCGTTGGAATCCTCCCGCCCAGCGCTGCATTCAGCAGGCCGCCCTTCCCCCACACCATGTGTGCCATCGGCGCGTATACGATGAGCGACCACAACACCATGAACACCGCCATCGCGCTGAACTTCATGCGCTCCGCGAACGCGCCCGTTATCAGCGCCGGAGTAATGATGGCGAACATCAGCTGGTAAACCATGAACGTCTGTTGCGGAATTGTCGCGGCATAGACCGCATTCGGAGCCGCGCCCACTCCCCGCAGGAAGGTGTACTCCAGCCCGCCAATGAAGCTCGTTCCACTGCCGAAGCACAGCGAGTATCCAATGACGCCCCACAAAATAGTGATAATCGCCATCATCGCGAAGCTCTGCAGCATCGTCGACAGCACGTTCTTCTTGCGCACCAATCCACCGTAAAACAGCGCTAGGCCGGGACCGGTCATCATCAAGACCAGTGCCGAGCTCACAAGCATCCAGGCGTTATCGGCCGCGCCCCTGGCGTCCGTCACCTGTTGCTCCAGTTTTGCGATTCGGTCGGCCGCATCCCCCCCAGTTTGCGTCCACCCAATCTGCGTGCCCAACAAAACCAACAACAAGACAAGCACCGACCAGACTTTCAAAGATCCTCCCAATCCCGTATTCGCCACGCACACCTAACTCTCCGTGGATTACACCTCGGGATGCATAACAATGACCTGTCAGGGGACATCAGCGGAAATCGAAAGTTTTTATCGGGCGAATCAGCCAGCGTTATTCCGTAGGCTCGCGACCAAACGATTACACTAATTGCGCACTTATGATTCGGAACCTGCTCCTCATCCTTCTTCTCTGTTCCACCGCACTCGCGCAAGACGAAAGCGCACCTGAAACCGTTCTCGCCGGCATCGACATCTTTCACACCACGATCCCGGAGATCATCAAACTTTACGGGCCACCGGAGGGAGTGTTCGCCGCCCCCGAGCCTTATCCCGTGGGCACCAGGCAATACAAATGGTCGCGCTTAACGGTCACGTTACGCGTCCTCACCGAACCGACGCCGGCCGGCGACAGGATCGCCGCGATTCAGATCGATGGCGACGGAGACGGCAAGCCGATCAGCCGAACCGGACGTGGGCTGAAGCTTGGCGAGAAGGCGAAGGCGATACGAAAGGTTTACGGAGTGGAACCGAGCGGGCAGTCGACGACCATCGAGTGGCCGAAAGGGCTGACGCTCCTCGTCCGCGCCAACGAGAATTCGCGCATCGATCGGCTCGAGTTGAGCCTTCAAGGCACACCTTAGACCGATGGCGCATTTTAGACTTGTCATCAACGGTGACAGACATGCCCTCTCTTGGTTACACTACGTGCAAGCTTTTCATGTGGGGATAGGAAATGGGGCAAAATGATCCGCAGAGTCAAATCGTCTCGCTGCGCGAACGCATCGTAGAGCTTCGCGAAATGCTTTCGCTTTACGCGGGAACCGCTTCCGAAAGCTTCATTCGCGAACACATCCACCAGTTGCAGGAACGGATTCAAGTATTGCTACAGGAAGCAGCAGCGGATCGCGCTGCTTCCCGGTATACAGATCTGGATTTTCAGAAAGGCTGAACTATTTCTTGATGCGCTCGAGCACCGCTCCGGCGATCAGGGGCAGCCCCACGGTCGCATCGAGCAATACTTCCGCAAACTTTCCGCCCTCTTCTTCCGGCACGAACTTGCCCCACGAGACCGCCTCGCGATATGGCGACCCCGAAAGTCCGCCCCAGTTCACCGGCTCCGGACAGATGCGCAACCCATAGTGATAGCGCTTTAACGGAATATCCTCGCCGCCGCGGCGCACCCGCAACTCGCAATACGGACCAAACTGTTGAGACCAGTTACGAGGCACACCACCACCGATCGTCAGGATACCTAGCTTCTTCTGCTGCAGTAGCGTCTCGGCAAAATGATTCAGGTCGTGGAACGGATCGAACGCGATCAGCGGCCGTCCTTCTTTCGCACGCTTCCGGTTGTGCAACGCCACATCGAGCCCAAGTTCCGAGTCGGTGAATGCCGGCACGAACACCGGAACGCCCTTCTCATACGCCGACTTCAGGATTCCCCGTTCCTTAACGTTCTCGCTAAGATACTTGCCGATCTCCTGGTTCACCCTCCACGAGCACATCGTCTCCTTGGCGTCCCACTTGTCGAGGATCTTGGCCACGATGCTCTCCACGAAGTTCAGGTTCGTCTCGGGCTCGAGCGTGTCGTACACGCGGTTGTAGCCGGCTTCATACAACTCGACGTCGTCCATGCGCGGGTCATAGCGGAAGTGCGATTTGCCGGCGGCTTCGACGAGTCCGTGCGCCATCAGCGCGCCAGTCGAGACGAGCGCCTTCACGATGCCGTTGTCGATCAGGTCGCTGATGACGAGGCCCTGCTTAGCGACGGTCATCGCGCCGGCGAGCGTCATCACGACGAAGCAGTCCTTGTCGCGGGCCATCGCTTCGAGCACGTCGGCGCCGATGCCGATTTCGCGAGCGCCAAAGGCGGTGTTGCCCATGGCGGTAACGAGGTCGTTCACGCTTTTGATCTTCGACAGGTCGAGCGGCTGCAGCGGAATCAGCTTGTCGGAAATTGGATCGTGCAACTTGCGGTCGATGCCACCGCCGTCCGCCGATGGATGATGATGTTTATCGTGCATGAATGAATCCTCTCTAATTCGTTCAGAACATGATGCCGAATCATTCAAAGTAAATGGCATTAGATAGTCAGTCAACCGGAAGAAACTTTCAATTCATCCGCCAGAGGCCTTCCTGCTGACGCCCGGACCTAAGGGCCGAACATTCTTTATCTTTGAACGCCTTTTCCTGATGTGCACCGCCATAGTAATTGCCCTGTTGACTACTCGCACTTGCTGTGGCATCACTTGCGTTAAGGGTTGTGCAGAAAGGGGTGTTTACATGAGAAAGTTGTTTTCCATGTCTCTGCTGTTAGCGTTCAGCTATTGACAGCGGTGTTGTTCAATCCCGTCCCGGCTAAAGCCGACGCTTGTTGCGGCACCTTCACGTGGACCAGTGGGGTCCATTGCTGTTACCAATCGGGCTGGTGGCCGAACTACCACGTTGATTGCAGTAGCAGCAGCGGTTGCTACGACAGTACGTATACGACCGCTTTCATTACGGGCTCTGGGACGGTTGGATCTGTGCTGAATCCTACGGCATGTTATAGGAGCATTGATCCACTGAACAATGCTATTTGTACCTATACCAATCCCGAGGCTAATGTGAGAAGTAAGTGCAATAACCAGTCGCCTATTTCTCACAGTCATTATCAGCACGGACTTCAGGAGAATGCCGAGCGCAAAGAGCGCGATCTGCAAGCATTCAATGAACTCTGGGCTGAAGGCGAACGGAAGGAAAAGTACGCCGCAGTAAAGCCTGAACAGGAGAGTGAACTTGCTGTTTCGTGTGGCGGCGGAGGGTACTTGCCGAAAGGTGTGGTATTCGAAGAGGAACAAGGATAACGAATGAAAAGAACCCTGTTGATCACTTTGTTGGTACTTGTATCGGCAGGGTTTCTTTCCGCCCAGATGCGGAAAGGAACCTTGACGGAGATTAATAACTTGATGGCGTTGGCCATCTCTGATGAAGCCGTAAAGCACGCAGGTGATAACGGTTTCATTTTCTGGTATGCCCAGAATCATTCGGTTCTGTTCTACCAGAGTTTCGATGGCAAAACGAATTACAAGTACGACACCAACCAGGTTGAAGCCAAAGCGGTAAACGAGTACCACAACTGGTCAGACTATACCAGTGACGGTTCCAGCGTGTACGTTCTCTGGAACTACAACCCTGTGGTTCACGTTACGCTCGCCCATTGCAAACTCAGTCGTTACGACATTGACGGTCAGTATCGTGGCACAGTTCAAATGGATGGTGACTATTATGCTTGCCACAACATTGCTGCGCTGGACGGCAATACGGTTGTGATGACAGCTACGGCGACGGATTTGACTCCGTTTGTAGGACTGTTCAAAACGAACGGTCAGCTTATCCGGCGACTCGATCTACCTGGCGATTTGCACATGACGGAAAATGCACACAAAAAGCTAGGTCCTTTGGAGTTCAGAAGTGACGATAGCTTTACCATGTCCATCTACCAGCAAACGTCATTGTTAGACAGTGATGGGCAAGGTAACGTTTTCCTGACCCGCCGCTACATCAGTGAAAAAGACGAGGACAGTCTTCCGACTGTAGTTTTCAAGATCAGCGGTTACGGTGAAATCAGCCACTTCGTATTGGAGAAGCCCAAGACGAAGTATGGGAAAACGTTCGTGACACGTCCGTATCGTGATCGGTTTGTAACTATTGGAACTGAGCGTGTGGATGCTTCCGACCCGGCCAAGATCTTTTTGCACGTCTATGACAGCAAGGGCAAATTGCTAAAGGAACAACGCCTATCCATAGTCTTTGGGTTCATGCTGGTGGATTGGAAAGACAGCGAAGCGACGTTCTTGACACAGGCCGGCGATCCCAGTCTAAAGGTCCGGCATCTTGGACTCATCAAAGCCTTGCCCGAATAGATCGACTCTCTCGGAAGGGTGAAGGTCGAAAGGCTTCACCTTTTTCTTTCCTTCAGTCGCACCGCCTCCACCGCCATCCAATCCTCGATAGGCAGTGTTGTATTCTAGGAAGTTCCATTCCAGCATTGGAGGCGTGTGTCTTGGTGAGCGAGCGTTTTAACGTCGGGTTGATCCAGATGAAGTGCGGCTCCGAGCCGAATGACAACCTGAAGCATGCCATCGACATGGTCCGCGAAGCCGCCTCCAAGGGTGCGCAGGTTGTCAGCCTGCCCGAGCTCTTCATGACGCAGTATTTCTGCCAGCGCGAGGATCATGCGCTGTTCGATCTGGCGGAGCCGATCCCGGGGCCGACAACGCAGAAACTTTCTGAGGTCGCAAAGCAGAGCAAGATTACGCTGGTGGCGTCGTTGTTCGAGAGGCGCGCGGCGGGTGTATATCACAACACCGCCGCCATCTTCGACTCCGACGGTTCGCTCAAGGGACTGTATCGCAAGATGCACATTCCGGACGATCCGCTCTACTACGAGAAGTTCTACTTCACGCCCGGCGATCTCGGGTACCGCACTTTTCAGACGGAGCACGGGAAAGTCGGCACGCTCGTCTGCTGGGACCAGTGGTATCCCGAGGGGGCGCGTCTCACGGCGCTGCAGGGCGCGAGCATCATCTTTTATCCGACGGCGATCGGCTGGCATCCTGCCGAAAAAGCCGAGTGGGGCGACGCCCAGTACGATGCCTGGCGCACCATGCAACGCGCGCACGCGATTTCGAATGGCGTCTACGTTGGCGCGATCAATCGCGTGGGACACGAAACCGGCAACGTGCGTGGCAACGAAGTGCCGGGTGCCGGCCTCGACTTCTGGGGCGGATCGTTCCTCAGCGATCCCTTCGGCCGCGTCATCGCCCAGGCGTCGCACGACAAGGAAGAGATCCTGATCGGCGAAGTAGACACGCGCCTCATGGAAGAGGTTCGTCGCAACTGGCCATTCCTGCGCGACCGCCGCATCGACTCATACGGACAGATCACCCAACGCTTCATCGACTAATACAATTTAAGAATTCAGATTTCAGATTTAAGATTTGACTGTAACCGGCAAAGCGCTTTTCAATCTTCAATCTGAAACCTTCAATCTGAAATTTTGACGAAGAACTTCAAGCAATCCGCCACCGCTTTCACGATGCCCGCCGAATGGGCTCCCCACGCCGCCACTTGGCTGGCGTGGCCGCACAATCGTTCCGACTGGCCCGGTAAGTTTCAACCCATCCCATGGGTGATTGCCGAGATCGTTCGCTATCTCGCGCGCAGCGAACGCGTCGAGATGATCGTCCAGAACGAGGCCGAAGAGAAACAAGCACGGTCCGTTCTTAGCCGCGCCGACGCTTTAGCCGACATCAACAAGATAACGCTCACCGACCAGGGTCGCGGTGTGCGCTTCCATCGCTGGCCCACTGACCGCATCTGGACGCGCGACTCTGGCGCCATCTTCGTTACAAAACCAGACGCAAACGACACCGGCGACATTGAGGACTCCGCCGCCATTCGCCCCATTAACTTTCGCTTCAACGCCTGGGCCAAGTACGATGACTGGAAGAACGACAACCAGCTTTCTCTCCGCTTTGCCAAGGTCCTGAAACTCAATGCCGTCGACGCGAAGACCACCAACAACGGCAAGCCTTACCACTTCGTTCTCGAAGGCGGTTCCATCGACACCAACGGTCGGGGCTGCCTGCTCACCACTGAGGAGTGTCTGCTCTCGCCCATTCAGCAGCGCAATCCAGGACTCTCGCGCGAGCAGATCGAAGAGACACTCTGCCGCTATCTGGGCTTAAGCAAAATCCTCTGGCTCGATCGTGGCATCGTTGGTGACGACACCCACGGCCACGTCGACGACATCACCCGCTTTGTTGCCGAAGACACCATCCTCACCGTTGTGGAACCGAACACCGCGGATCCCAACCACGAGCCACTCGCCCAAAACCTGAAGCGCTTGAAGCAAATGACCGACCAGGACGGACACAAGTTCCGCATTGTGGAACTTCCCATGCCCGCGCCTGTCATCTTCCGCGGCCAGCGTCTGCCCGCCTCTTACGCCAACTTCTACATCGCCAATAACTGTGTGCTCGTCCCCATCTTCAACGACCCGAATGACAGAGTCGCGCTCAACATTCTTGCCGATCTCTTCCCCACCCGCGACGTCGTCGGCATCTATTGTCGTGATCTAGTCTGGGGACTCGGCACCATCCACTGCATGACCCAGCAGCAGCCTGCCATCTAAGTCTTTCGTCAGCAAGAACCCGCGAAACCAATTGCCTCTGGCTGGTTCTGAACGTAGCATGATTAAGCCAACCTCGTCTGCGTGCTTTGGCACGTCGTGTCTTTCTGTCACCAATTGCGGCTCTACATCCAGCCCAAGTAGGTGTAACCACTCATTGAGCCTTTGCAGCCCGAAACGTACGCTTGTAAGGTCCTGAACGCATGCCAAAGACGAAGAGAGTTGCGAAAGTTCGGCTGGCGATCCTGTGTGGATTCGCGGTAGCCATCATTTCTACGGCGGTTCACATTGCCACCCTCCCTGGCGATCGTGCCATTCTCGTGCATGCCGGCATCGGCGACTTTATTGCCGGACTCACCGCCGTCATCGTTAGTCTCGCCATCCAATTAAGACAGGAAGAAATTCATTACCGGACGGCCATGGAACGCGCTGCCATCGTGGCCGAGCTCAACCATCACGTCCGCAACGCCGTCTTCCCGCTCTGTCTCGTCATCCAGAAACTCGGCGACGCAGAAGCCATGAAGACGGCCAACGATGCAGTGGAACGTATCAATATTGCCCTGAAGGACGCTACTGTCGATGCGCTCTCGGGCCGCACCGACTATCAACCGACTAATTCCGAACCAACGGTAATGAGTAGCCTCTGATGTGGAAAGCGCTGCTGGTTGACGACGAAGAGAGCATCCGAAAACTGCTGAAAACAGTTCTCGAGATGCAGGAATTTTCCGTCGACACCGCCGACTCGGCCCGCAACGCCATCTCTCTGCTGCGGGAAAACTTTTTCGACGCCATCATCACCGATCTCCGGATGGAAACCCCACTCGCCGGCTACGACGTCGCACGGGTTGCTGCCAGGCTGTCTCCGCGTCCACTTATCGTGCTCGTTACCGCATTCCCGGTCCCGGCGTCCGAGTGGCGCACTTCGGGCGCAGACGCCCTGTTCACCAAAGGTGCCAATACCCTTCACCTGGCAACGCATCTCGCCAAAATGCTCGATTCGCGCCACGCACTGAATCATCATGGCCAGCATCGCTCCGGAAGCTTCTTTCGCCGTGACTTTTCGTAACCTCTATCCAGCTAAGTTGCCGTGGTAGCATGGCAAACTGACACTCAGGAGAGGGGACGAAAATGTTTAGTCGCCAGCGCACCGCCACCCTTGTCCTGATTCTTCTTCTGGCGGCGCTCGCCATCGTGGGCATCCACTTCACGTCTGGCTCCTCTGACCTTGCCCGGAACACCTCACGCCGCCGCGCGCGTACTCCGCAGGAGCAGCAGGCACGCAACAGCCAGCGCTCGTTCCAGTCCGCACAGGATCTCTCCAAACTGGCCGCCACGCGCGATGAAGACCGAATCTCGCGCGACGCCCTGCAACTCGCCGATCACGATCTCGACCTTGCCTTTACGACCGCGCTTCGGGAAACGCAGCTGCACCCGACCAATCCCGGCCCCGAAACCCAACAGGCGCGCGCACGCATTCGCGATCTGCAATCCCAAATTAAGGGTGATCAGTCGCAGGTCATCAAACTTTCCGCCGCCATCAATTCCTCCAAGACCGGAGACATTGAAGAGTTACAGCATCAACTCGACCTCACCGAAGCCGAGCTTTCTCTTCATGCCGAGGAACTGGATGACGCCCAGCAGGATCTCGCGCGCACCGGCGACGACCCGGAAACACGCATCCAGCGCATGATGAACCAGCATAAGGCGTCGCAGCACAAGGACGACAATTCTCAGCCGCCCGCATGGAATCGCTACCCGCCCTATCAGGTCCCGACCAGTCTCTTCGAGCAACTACGCGAAATCAAAGCGCTGCGCGACAAGCGCAATAAGCTCCTCGACGCCCAAGCCGCGGCCGCACAAGCCGCCATCGAAACCGACCAGCGCCATGATGAGTTAGAGAAACAGCTTGCCGGGAAAATCTCC
>Ga0075355_1000126_pt1 | contig 11266 bp, 8 predicted proteins | sample WestPond_Cattail_6_FD_120069 | JGI IMG/M metagenome (GOLD analysis project Ga0075355, IMG submission 120069) | Natural and restored wetland microbial communities from the San Francisco Bay, California, USA, that impact long-term carbon... | ecosystem: Environmental > Terrestrial > Soil > Wetlands...
CCGGTGCCTTTACCACGCTTAGTTGTGTAGAACGGCTCCAAGACGTGCGGCAAAATATCGGCGGGAATACCCATGCCGGTGTCGGAAACGGTGATCTCGACCGAGTCGTCGAACTTTACTTTCTGGGCCGCGATCGTAATCTGGCCGCCCTCGGGACTGGCCTGCGCCGAGTTGAGCAGCAGGTTCATCAGGATCTGCGAAAGCTGGTTTGCGTCGGCGGTAATCTCGGGCAGGTCGGGCGGAATTTTCTTTTCCAGCGTAATACCGCGGAACAGCGGCTGATGCGCAAGGAAGCTGAGCGTGTCGTCGACGAGCCGGTTGAAATTAAGCCTTGTGAGCAGCAAAGGATCGGGACGCGTGTAGTTCAATAGACCGCGGATCGTTTGCGAGATGCGCTTAGTTCCCTCGATACACTGCTCTATCTCGATGCGGTCTTCTTCCGATTTTGCGTCGCGAAGCGAAAGTTCGAGGTGAGAGAGGATCCCCAATAATGGATTGTTGATTTCGTGGGCCGCGCCTAGCGAGAGTTGAGCAAGTGCCGCGTACTTTTCGTATTCGGCGAGCTGGGCTTCAAATTGAACTTTTTCGCGCTCTAGTTGGCGCTCTTCCTTTAGACGGTTGATGAGTTCCTGCTGTGCCAAATCCCGTTCCCGCTCGCGGACCTGTGCCAGTTCATGAGCGCGGGCGATTCGCTCAGCCCATTTGTGCAGGAACCAGACGGCTCGATGTCCGGCAACAACGGCAAGTAGTAATCCCATGGCTAGGCAGGGGAGGGCGTCGAGGAGGATGCTCCGCTTGAGTTGGGGATTGCCGACGTCGAACAGCAGGAAGAATAACGCGAATGGCACCAGGAAGATGGCCGCAACCACACCTGTACTGGCCAGCCAAACGCGCCGGTAGTAACCGCGGTTCTGACGAGAAGTAAGTCGTTCCGGCACCACCCACAGCATGCGCTCCGCACAACGGAATGACAGTGAGCCGAAACACCCGCCGAAGTGACCTGAAACTTGGCTCTAGCGGGGGAAATCTGCCTGTTTTAGGACTTGTTCCATCTGCCAGAGGTGGCGACGGTTGTGGGCAGCAATGATGAGCAGTCCGGAGGCAACCGTAAAGTTCATCAGTACTGGCACAAAAGGATTTTTGAAACGGACTGCGCACAGGTTAATCCCGCTCGTTTCCGAGGCGAATGTGCGGAGCGCGTCGTTCGACCGCTGGAACCGGGCGAGTGCCTCGGCGGCAGTAAGCTCCGAGGCAGGCTGAATCTTAGTGGGAGCCTTGATCTTCATCGCGACGGGGGGTTCGGTCTTCGCAAGGAACCACTTTGAAAGAAAGCCGCCAGTCCGGAAGCGAATATGCCCGGAAGGCGCCTTTGAAGCGGCGGTCTGCAACGGCTGTAAGTACGCCATGTTGGTCGTCGACATGTGATCGAGACACTGGGCGAGGCTCCAGGCTGCTCCACTGTTCGGCTGCCAGTTGGCTTGATCGTCCGAGAGGCCGGCAATGAGATCGCCGGCGGCGCAATCGGCATCGTTGAGTTGGTCGAGGTAAGCGAGGATATCTGGGGGCAATGCGACGGCGGAAACAGTGCTCATGCGGTCACGATACGCCAGTAACTTCGTCGAAGGAACCGACGGTAACGAGTTAGGTGGTTTCAGGCTTTGACGATCGGAGCAGAATGTTTTATAAAATAAGGGAGCTTGGGCCTCCCGGCACGAGCGGACAATCTAGCCAAACGACACTCCTCAGTAGCTCAATGGCAGAGCATTCGGCTGTTAACCGAAGGGTTGTAGGTTCGAGTCCTACCTGAGGAGCCATTCTTTTGTCTACACCCTCTGAGCCATTCGCGCGAACACCATTTCCGTTTTTTTCCTGATATAAAGGAACACCTTAACACCTTCCTGGGGACTTACTTTTTAAACCGGAGAAATCTGATGGATACGAGTGACCGTCTTCGAGCTATGTTGCGACTGGTCTGGGTTCTGGTTGCTGCCGCACTCTGCCTCAGTACGACTGCCGCCGCGCAGCCACAAGCGCCACAATTCCCCGGCCTCAAGTGGCGGCTTATCGGCCCGTTCCGTGCAGGACGAGTTACAGCGGTTGCGGGAGCGTCCGACGATCCCAACACCTACTACTTCGCGACTCCAGGTGGCGGTGTCTGGAAGACGACGAACGCCGGGCAGGTGTGGAATCCGATATTCGATAAAGAACGGGTGGCCTCGATCGGCGCACTGGCCGTGGCGCCTTCCGATTCGCGGATCATCTACGTCGGCACCGGCGAGCAGACGAGAGGGAACGGAATCTACAGATCTTCCGATGGAGGCGTTACCTGGAACCACATCGGACTTGACGAGGTGCTGTTCATTCAGGAGATCGTCGTCGATCCGCGCAATCCTAATATTGTGATAGTGGCAGGGAATTCACTGGGGATGGGCCTGCTGTGGCAGCCACTGCCGAGATGGGTGAAAACGGCGAATCGCGGCATCTTCAAGACAACCGACGGCGGCAAAACCTGGACCAAGGCGTTCACCGACGATAGTTCCGCTGGCGTGGTGGACATGTGCGCCGACCTTAGCGACCCACGAACGATGTATGCCTCGGTGTATCGGCCGGCGCCGGAATCGGACTCGGAAAAGTCCGCGGCCACTTCTTACATCGTGAAATCGACCGATGAGGGTTCCACTTGGACAACTCTCAAATCTACCGGATTGCCGGAGACCGCGCGGAAGCGATTGGGCATCGCTGTCGCTCCGGGGACCGGCGGCCGGCGTTTGTACGCCATCATGGACCAGGGCTTCTTTCGTTCCGATGATGCCGGAGCTTCCTGGACGCAATCCACCAGGGACGCGCGCATCAAGGGGAGTGCCTATTTCAGCCGGGTGTTCCCCGATCCGAATCATCCGGACGTCCTCTACGTCGCGCAAACCACGCTGTATCGCTCTACCGACGGCGGTAAGACATTCGAGGCCTATGTCGGCGCGCCAAGTGGCGATGACTTCCACGTGCTGTGGATCGATCCGCGAAATTCCAAGCGCATGATTCTCGGGGTAGACCAGGGATCGATTATCAGCGTGGATGGCGGTAAATCGTGGAGTTCCTGGTACAACCAGCCCACCGGGCAGTTCTACCACGTCTCCACGGACAACAGCTTCCCCTATCGGGTCTACGGAGCACAGCAGGACAGCGGAACCGCCAGCGTGCTCAGCCGCAGCGATTACGGCGAGGTTCTCCTGCAGGACTGGAATTCGGTGGGCGGCTTTGAATACGCGTTCATCACTCCCGACCCCGCGCATCCGAACCTGGTGTATAGCGGAGGCTGGTATGGCTCGGTCGTGCGCTGGGACCGGAGCACCGGCCAGATCGCAACTTTGTTCGAGCATGGGAAGAAGTATCGGATGGCGCAGATGCCGCCGCTGGTCTTTTCTCCTCACGATGCGGAGACGCTTTATCTCGGAACCCAAATGGTGCTGCGGACCTCGGATGGCGGAGTAACGTGGCACGAAGTCAGTCCCGACCTTACGGGATACAAAGAAGAGCCAGGAAAAGAGGAGAAGCCGAGCCGCCTTCGCCCGCCTGCGATTACCGCCATTTCGCCTTCGTTCAAGGATGCCGCCGAGATATGGGCGGCGACCAGCAACCGCTTCGTTTATCTCACGCGTGATTCCGGCGCCTCATGGGAAAACGTTACGCCACCGGATATGGCGGATCCGATGCAGGTGCTGTACGTGGAAGCCTCGCATCACGACCCTGCAACGGCTTATGTAACCGCAGGCGGTACCCGAGAATCAACGTCCGCGTACGTCGTGCGCACGCATGACTACGGCCAGAGTTGGCAGAAGATCGTTAATGGAATACCCGCCAATGAAATGGTGCGCGTGATGCGCGAAGATCCGAAGCGCAAAGGCCTTTTGTACGCGGGCACGGACACGGGCGTCTTCGTCTCCTGGGATGACGGCGATCACTGGCAGTCACTTTCGCTGAACCTTCCCGCAACACCTGTCACTGACATCCAGGTACATGACAACGACCTGGCGATTTCTACGTTTGGTCGCAGTTTATGGATTCTCGACAACGTGAGCCCATTGCGCGAACTTACCGCCGAGAGCAACGCGGACGGCCATCTCTTCACACCCGTCACCGCTTTGCGCGTGCGCTGGGAGAACTACCAGGACACGCCTTACCCCATCGAAACCCCTGCCGGGCAGAATCCGCCGGATGGAGCGATCCTCGATTACTTCCTGAAGTCGCCAGCGACCAGTCCGCTGACTCTGACGATCTTTGACGACAAGGAGGCGGAGGTGGCCACCTTCTCGAGTGAACCGAAGCCGGTTTCTAATCGATTACCCAATGTTCCGGACTACTGGTTCAGTCCGCCAACAGCGTTGCCGAAAGATGCCGGCGTCAATCGCTTTGTTTGGAATCTGCGCTATCCGGCGCCGGCTACGCTTCCGTTCAGCTATGGCGGCGAGTTGCTTGAGTACACCGAGTACACGCTGGCCGACCACACCGTGCCTGGCGAAACCCCGCGTGAGCAGCCACAGGGGCCGTTCATTGTGCCGGGCAAGTACTCGGTGGAACTCCGTTACAACGGCCAGACTTTTCGTCAACCGCTTACGGTTGAACTCGATCCGCGGGTGCATGCGTCGGCGGAAGACCTCATCGAACAACGTGATCTGGCGCTCTCGATCGCCCGCGGCATGAAGGCGAGTTACGACGCCTATATGCAGGTTGCGGCGTTGCGCAAGGAGCTCGGCGACACCCAGGCAGCGAAAGCCGAGCCAAAAGCAAAGGAACAGGCTGGAAAGTTGGAGAAGAAAATCGAGGCACTGGAGAAGGGAACGGATGCTGTTCCCGGGTTCGGGCTGGTCAATCGTGATCTAGGACGACTCATCTTCAGCCTGGAGAGCGCAGACATGCGGCCGACTCAGTCGATGAGGCGAGTAATTCAAGAGAGCTGCGATGCGCTGGACAAGGACCTACTCGCATGGAAGCAGTTCAATGAGCAAGACGTTGTTCAGTTCAACAGGACCTTCAAGAGTGCTGGCGGCGGATTACCAGCGGTCACTGCGACCATGACTGGCTGTAAGTAATAAGGGGGGTACCGAGTGGTCACACATGACTGTGACGTACTCTCCCGAACGGCGAACGGACCCCCGGATATACTCCGGGGCATCGTGGACGATCAGGGCAATCTGGCGCGGACCGACGGGTCCGGGCCGAGGGGACTTGTGTTTAACATCATGCGCTTCTCGCTGCATGATGGCCCCGGGATTCGTACGACTGTGTTCCTGAAGGGCTGTCCCTTGCGCTGCCCGTGGTGCCACAACCCTGAGAGTCAATCTGTTCGGCCCGAACTTCTCTACTCACCGACCCGGTGTATTCGTTGCCAGGACTGCGTGTCGGCCTGCCCCCATGGAGCACTTTCGTGGGCCAATGCTCCCGTCCGCGACTCAGCGCTTTGTCTGAACTGTGGAACCTGTGCAGAGCTTTGTCCGACGACAGCTCGACAGTTCGCGGGCCGAACTTTAAGCGTCAATGAGTTGATGCGCGAATTGCGTAAAGACTCCGTGTTTTTCGGCGAGTCGGGCGGAGGAGTTTCATTTTCGGGCGGAGAGCCGTTGTCGCAACCGGAGTTCCTCGCCGCAGCGCTGGACGCCTGTGCCGCTGAAGGCATTCACCGCGTGGTGGATACGTCGGGGATGGCGCCGACCGACGTCGTCAGGCGCATCGCGCCGAAGGTCGACCTGTTTCTCTTCGACTTGAAAATCGCAGACGAGGCCCGCCACAAAGAAGTCGTGGGCGTAAGTAATCACCTGATTCTCGAGAACCTGCGCGTGCTTGCATCATTGGGTTCGTCCGTGATGGTCCGCATCCCGATTGTGCCCGGTTATAACGATGACCCCGCCAATATTGATGACTCGGTGAATCTGCTGGCGCGCCTCGGACTTTACGAAATTGCATTGCTTCCTTATCACGAAATTGGTACCGACAAATATTCTCGGCTGGGACGAGAATATCCGGTGGCGGGGGTGGTTTCGCCTCTTCCGGCACATATGCAAGGGATCGCCGAGCGATTCCGCCACGACGGCTTTGCCGTCGATATCGGAGGTTAAGTCATGAACGATCGTGCTGCCTACCTTCGCCAGAAGAGTCTGGATGAGCATCCGTGGCTGTCGATCGAACGCGCCGCGCTGATCACCGACTTCTATCAGCAGGCCACCGAAATCTCCGTGCCCGTCCGCCGGGCGCTAGCGTTGCAGTACATCATGGAGAATAAGTCGATCTACATCGGCGACCGCGAACTCATCGTGGGCGAACGCGGTCCCGCGCCAAAGGGCACACCGACGTTTCCCGAGCTTTGCTGTCACACCGAGCAGGACCTCGAGATTCTCGACACGCGGGAGAAAATCTCCTACGCCGTCACTGACGAAGCGAAGAAGATTCAGCGCGACAAGGTAATTCCATACTGGCGCGGCCGATCCATCCGCGATCTCCTCTTCCGCGAAATGACGCAAGCATGGAAGGACGCGTACGAGGCGGGCATCTTCACCGAGTTCATGGAGCAGCGCGCGCCGGGGCACACCGTCCTTGGCGACATCATCTATCGCAAGGGCCTGCTGGATATACAGGCCGACATTCGACGCGAGATCGACGCACTCGATTTCCTGAACGATCCCGAGGCTTACGCCAAGCAGCAGGAACTGCGCGCGATGTCGATCGCGGCCGATGCCGTTATGCGGTTCGCGCATCGCCATGCGGAAAGAGCAGAGTCACTCGCCGCGAACGAATCTGATCCAGCCCGCCGCACCGAACTGCTCCAGATCGCCGACGTCTGTCGCCACGTCCCGGAGCACAAACCGCGAAACTTCTGGGAGGCGCTGCAGTCCTACTGGTTCGTCCATCTCGGCGTCGTGACCGAGCTGAACACCTGGGACTCGTTCAATCCCGGACGGCTCGATCAGCATCTGTATCCTTTTTATAAGCAGGGAATCGAAGACGGCAGCCTGACGCGCGAATCGGCTCGCGAGTTGCTGCAATGCTTCTGGGTGAAGTTCAACAACCAGCCTGCGCCTCCCAAGGTCGGAGTCACGGCCGCCGAGAGCGGAACCTATACCGATTTCGCCAACATTAACACCGGCGGTCTGAAGGCAGACGGCTCTGACGGCGTCAACGACGTCACGTTCCTGATCCTCGACGTCATCGACGAAATGCGCCTACTGCAGCCGTCTTCTAACCTGCAGCTCAGCCGCAAGAATCCCGACACATTCCTGAAGCGTGGCCTTGAGATCGTGCGCAAAGGCTGGGGACAGCCGTCCATCTTCAACGCCGACATGGTCGTCGAGGAGCTGCTACGACAGGGGAAGTCGATCGAAGATGCGCGTTGCGGCGGAACGTCTGGCTGCGTGGAAACCGGCGCCTTCGGCAAGGAAGCCTACATTCTCACCGGCTACTTCAACTTACCAAAGGTGCTGGAGATTACTCTGAACGACGGCTTCGATCCACGCACCCAAAAGCAGATCGGCATCCACACCGGCGATCCTCGCACATTCACCAGCTACCAGCGGCTCTTCGATGTGTTCCGCCAGTAGCTGTAGCACTTCGTCGAGATCAAGGTGCGTGGCAACAACGTGATCGAGTGCCTCTACGCCGACTACATGCCCGCGCCGTTTCTCTCCATTCTCATCGATGACTGTGTCGCCAAGGGGCTGGATTACAACGGCGGTGGCGCGCGCTACAATTCCACCTACATCATGGGTGTGGCACCGGGCACCTGCACCGATTGCCTGTCGGCCATCAAGCATCACGTCTTCGAAGCGAAGACCGTATCGATGGACGAACTGCTGAGCGCGCTTTCGAGCGACTTCGAGGGCGCGGAGAAACTGCGACTTCGCTTATGGAATAGAACTCCGAAGTTCGGCAATGACGACGACCGGGCCGATGACATCCTTAAGGCCCTGTTCGACACGTTTTTCAACGAGATTAACGAACGACCCAACACGAAGGGCGGCCTGTATCGCGTCAACTACCTGTCCACGACCTGCCATGTCTACTTCGGCTCGGTAACCGGTGCCTCGCCCGACGGCCGTCACGCGTGGCAGCCGCTGTCGGATGGTATCTCTCCTGCGCAAGGCGCAGACATGTATGGCCCGACGGCAGTCATCCGCTCCGCCGCAAAGATGGATCATGCCCGCACCGGCGGCACGCTGCTCAACCAGAAGTTTGCGCCCGGTCTCGTGCAGGGCGAAAAGGGACTGGAGAACTTGCTGCATCTGGTGCGCGCGTACTTCAAGATGGATGGCCACCACATTCAGTTCAACATCGTTTCGGCCGATACTTTGCGAAAGGCTCAGGCACATCCGGAGCAGTATCGCGACCTGATCGTTCGGGTAGCGGGATACAGCGACTACTTCTGTGACTTAACGAAGGCGTTGCAGGACGAGATCATCGCGCGGACTGAGCAGCATTCCTTTGTGGGAGCATCGGTCCCTGCGCTGAAAGATTAACCCCAGGAGCATCGATTCCAGGGCACTTTTAAACGGCTTTTTCTCTATCCTTGCGCCACGGATAAAGGGTGTCTCCGCAGTCGTGGCAGACGCCATGCGATACCTGGACGTCGTGTCTGTGCAGGTACTCTTCCCATGTATACCAGCCGCCATCCGCGTCACGTATCTTCTTACAACAGGAGCATGCGGTAACGATCTCGGGCAAAACGGTGTGGTCGCAAGCGGGCTTCGGCTGCGAGTTGGCGAATTCCTGTTGGGAAGAGCGTTTCGAAATGCTGAGGAGCTGAGCGCCGCCCAATTGCCAGCGCCGCCGCAGGAGGCGGAACAACGGGGGCCCAAACACAAAGATGAGGAGAAACGAGCCCAGGTAAATAACGGCGATGATCTTCGTGAGATCCAAGTTCTTTCTCGCTCAGGTATGCACATATGATAAAGCACACCTGACAGATCGACGGTGAGTTCGTTACTGGCCGCATGACGATTGTCCCCCAACCGCAGCGTAACCGCAACGGTACTGGAGATTCCGCTGAGGAAAAAATCCCCAAAGGTTGTACCGTTTTGGAATTGCCTGCACACAGCTTGACAGACTCAGGGGCGAGGCGAGGAACTGAATCGATCAGCCTTCCCGCTGCGGATCAACTGGAAAGGGCCTCGTGGCCCGCCTGAATCCCGAATCCGGCTGTCATGCACGAAAACGTACAGCCACACCAGCGACCCGAGCAGTTCCAGAAGAGGAACCATCAGGCGGTACAGTCGCTGCTCCGGATGTCCGAGCAAGTACGCGTCGACGCTCGGCCACAACGTCCGGAAGGAGTAAGCCAGGAACATGCCGATCGCGATTCCACTGTCCCGACGATCCCATTCGATCGAGTAGATTCGCGCAAACACTACGAATGTTCCCATGAACGCCAAGATGGCCAGCCCCAAGCCGCGCTGAAGCGAAGTGATAGCTTCCATCACCGGAAAGCGCGACCGTGGAGGCCCGAGAGATGCTGCTACCGCAATAACAGCCAGCAGTACCGCCAACCGAATCAACCACGTTTTCCCGCGAGACGTTAGCCATCGAACGCGATCCGTGAGGGACGCAAAGACCTCTTGAATGACGCAGACGACAAGCGCCATCTCCAGCACTTGGATGCTCCAATAGCTGTAGAAATAGGGTAGTGGTTTCAGCAACCGAGACAGAACAATCTGGGCGGTTGCGTTAGCGACGGAGAAGCAGATGTAGGCGGTAAAGGCGGGAAATCGTCGGCGGTGGCCGTACTTCAGCAGAACAACCGCGAGCGCAATCAGCGTGGCTGCGTCGGCAGCAGCAAGTCCGTACTCGATAATGGAGATGGCATCGGTCATCAGAGTGGGCCGTTGCTGGTGCAGCGACCCACTCTAAAGTTAATCACTAGTTGGCTGGCGTGCAAATCTCAATCGGGCAAATCGGTGGAATCGAAGAGTTGGTGGGGTTGAGCTTCGAAGTCCCCGAAAAGGCCGAGACAGCAAGAGCTACGACAACAGCAAATACCGATAATTGCTTCTTCATTTCTTTTCTCCCGCGCTGGTCGCGCACGACTACCTTTACCGGGCTCGCTAATTCGAACAAGATGTCAGCCGTTCGGGCCCTTATTTCAGCTATCGATAAGACCGATGTGCCGTTTCGAAAGGCCCCGAATCCAGCTACTCTGAAAGTTTTTGCATGTTGGCCGCCATATTCGATTAAAGGAATCTAAGGATGCGCCCAGCCGTCACAAATAAAACGGGCGCGGCCCGTAGGTCGCGCCCGCCTCTTCTCAGGCAGCTACTTCTTCTGTTCTTCAGGCATTTCCGCCGAGCTGACCACCTGCTGGGTGGCCGGCTTCCCGTTCGGCAGAATCTGTACGCTCTTCAGGATGCCATCCAACCGGCGCATCACCTGGTCGGGATTCACTTCGCGGGCGAGTCCCTGGTCGTTCTTGGTTTTCACGCCAAGTTCCACTTCGTAACAAGCGCCATTGACGTAGGCGGAGTAGTTGCGAATTGTAGCCGCGCTGCCGCTGCCGCCGAACTCAGTCTCCACCCAATTGAAGTCCACTCCATTGATAGATTCGGTCTTCACCCGGCCGTCGTTCACCGTGCCGAGCGCCGAAGCGCACTGTTCTTCCTCGATGTCCTGGTTCAGGCTCAGCATGAAGTAGCCGCGGTCGAAGTTGGTGTCAGGATAGAAGCCCTTCGGAAGATCCACGCGAGCCAGCGTGAACTGGCCTTCATCGCCGTCCGACCTCGGCTTCAACGACTCGTCGGCATTCACCAGCGTCTTGGCGCTGGTGTACGAGTACTGCCACGGATACACGAATGACACTCCGTAATCGCGGCTCTTGTACGTGATCAGCTTCGGCGGTTGTGTCTTCGGGAGCACCTGCTCCGACGCCGCAACCACGACTGGTTGCGCCTTTTGAACGGGCGGATGGTATGCGGCGGGAATCACGTTACCGTGAAACGGAGCCGGCGAATTATCCGACGACTTAGGCTGGTTCGAGCACGCGACGGTGCTCATCAGGGCTGCGATAGTGCCGAGCAGGATGGCTGCGCGGCGGCTGCGATTCGTGAGTTTCATATGCGCCTCCTTCGGGTACCCATACGAAATGCACGATGGCCGCCACAGGTGCGCTGATTGATTCCACGGGACTTAGGCGCTAACGCCGCTGAGACCAGCGTGTCACCACTGACACGTTGTTTGCCCGCGTATACGTCAACTTGCGGGAGCCTCCTTCACCAGCAGTTGCCGTGAAGCGCTC
>Ga0075355_1000127_pt1 | contig 11213 bp, 12 predicted proteins | sample WestPond_Cattail_6_FD_120069 | JGI IMG/M metagenome (GOLD analysis project Ga0075355, IMG submission 120069) | Natural and restored wetland microbial communities from the San Francisco Bay, California, USA, that impact long-term carbon... | ecosystem: Environmental > Terrestrial > Soil >...
CGTCGGGCAAACGTGATCGTGATCAACAAGGTGGACACGGCACCATCGGATGCGGTGGACGTGATCCGGAAGAACATTGCGAAGTGCAACCCGACGGCAACAGTGATCGAAGCGGCGTGCCGAGTGACAGCTACCGATCCGACGTTGATTCGCGGCAAGAAGGTGCTGGTCGTCGAGGATGGCCCGACACTCACGCATGGTGAAATGCCGTACGGCGCCGGCGTGGTGGCGGCACGGCAAAACGGCGCGGCAGACAGAGTCGATCCACGGAACACGGCGGTGGGCTCGATTCGGGCGACGTTCGAGAAGTATCCGCACATCGATCGTATCCTGCCGGCCATGGGCTACAACGAAGCGCAGCGCCACGAACTGGAAGAGACGATCAACCGTACCCCGTGTGACGTGGTGATTGTGGCGACGCCCATCGACCTGGGCCGCGTGCTCAAGTTGAACAAGCCGTCGGTGCGTGTGGGATACGAGATCGAGGAGATCACGAAGCCGTCGCTGCTCGATGTGCTTATGCAGTTCACCCACAAGATGGAAGAGCGCCGCGCAACGGTGCACGCCTAAGGAGGCAGCCATGCAGGATTTTCTTTCGATCCGTGACTTCACGCCGGAAGAGATTAGCCGGCTGCTGAACAAGGCAATCGACATCAAGCTGCACCCGGAGGCGTACACCGAGTCGCTGAAGGGCAAGACCTTGGCGCTCATCTTCGAGAAGCCATCGTTGCGCACGCGCGTGACATTCGATGTGGGAATCCACCAGTTGGGTGGGTTCTCACTGTACCTGTCACCGGCGGAGATCAACCTGGGGAAGCGCGAGTCGGTGTACGACGTCGCGAAGAACCTGGAACGCATGGTGCAGGGCATCATGATTCGCACGTTCGCACATGAGATCGTGGAGAAGATGGCGGAGTACGCCAGTATCCCGATCATTAATGGACTGACGGACTACAGCCATCCCTGCCAGGCCATGGCCGACTACCTCACGATGGTCGAGATCAAGGGCAAGATCAGAGGGCTGAAAGTAGCGTTCATTGGTGATGGCAACAACGTAGCGCATTCACTCATGTTTGCCGGCGCGCAACTTGGGGCAAACGTCTGGGTGGCCACACCGAACGGGTACGAGCCGAATGTGAATGCAATCCAGTGGGCCGCGGACCGCGCTACGAAGACAGGCGGTTTTTGCACGGTCACTAACGATCCGGTGGAAGCGGCAAGGAACGCCGACGTGATCTATACCGACGTGTGGACGAGCATGGGGCAGGAGTCGGAGGCGGCGGAGCGCAAGAAGATCTTCATGCCGTACCAGGTGAACGAGAAGTTATTCGCGCATGCGAAGGACGATGCCATCTTCATGCATTGCCTGCCAGCGCATCGCGGCGATGAGGTCACCGACGAGGTGATCGACTCGCGGCACTCGGTTGTGTTCCAGGAAGCAGAGAATCGACTTCATGCCCAGAAGGCAATTCTCCTCGCATGCATGAAGTCCGTCACCATCGGGCACGTTTACGAGAGGGAAACAACACACGTGTAGATCCTTATGGCCAAGACGATACTGATAGCCATTGGCGGTAACTCATTAATCCGCGCCGGCGAAAAAGGTACCGTCGCTGAACAAGCGACGAATGCCAGGCGCACCGCGGCGGCTATTGTTGGGCTGGTACGCGAGGGATATCGGCTGGTCATCACTCATGGGAATGGTCCGCAGGTTGGCGCCGATCTGTTGAGGTCGGAGCGCGCGGCGGACCAGGTTCCTCCTCAGCCGCTGGATGTCTGCGGGGCGGCAACGCAAGGCGAAATCGGATATTTGCTGGTACAGGCGCTGCGTGCGGAATTGGTGCACGCCGGTCTGCATGTGCCGGTGGTGTCGGTGGTAACGCAATCGGTAGTACGGCGGGATGATCCGGCGATGGAACATCCGTCGAAGCCGATTGGGCCGTTCTACTCACGTGCTGACGCGGAAGAACGTAAGCGCACGCTGGGCTGGCAGATTGTGGAAGATGCGGCGCGCGGATATCGTCGCGTGGTGCCTTCGCCAGATCCGACGGCCATCGTGGAGCAGGAAGTCATTCGTGACCTGGTGAACGATGGTGTGCTGGTTGTGGCGTGCGGGGGCGGGGGAATTCCGGTCGTCGAAGAAGACGGAACGTTGGTCGGCGTGGAGGCGGTGATCGATAAGGATCGCGCGTCTTCGTTGTTGGCGTCGGAACTGGGTGTTGATGTGTTTGCGATATCGACGGACGCGGATTTTGTTTATCTCGATTACAAGAAACCGACGCAACGGGCGATCCGCGAAATGGCCGCTGATGAAATCGAGAAGCATCTCGAAGCCGGGCAGTTCCCGCCGGGAAACATGGGGCCGAAGATTGAGTCGGCGCTGCGCTTCCTGAAGCGGGGCGGCCACGAGGTGATCATCACGTCGTACGAATATCTCTTCGATGCCGTCCAAGGACAAGCCGGAACGCACATTGTTCCCGCACACGCCGGAGTCCATCCTGGAAAAGAGGTAGCCGTCCATGTCTAGCGCAACGATCACAGCTGCGGCGAAGGCAAACTGCTCGCGCCTGCGGCATGTGTATGAGTCGCAGCAGTTCACCGTTCCATTGCTGATGGAACTGTTCGACCGCACACGGCAGATGGAAAAAATCGTCGCGCGCGGGGGCACGCTCGACTATCAGGACCGCATCATGGCCACGCTCTTCTATGAGCCCTCGACGCGGACGCGCTTCAGTTTCGAGGCTGCCATGCATCGGCTTGGTGGGCGCGTGCTTTCGACCGAACATGCGCGTGCGTTTTCGTCGGAGATGGACGGCGAGCAGGTGGAGGATTCGATCCGTATCATCGGCGGCTATTCCGACGTCATCGTCATCCGCCATAACGAGGCCGGGGGCGCGAAGCGCGCGGCGATGGTGTCGCCGGTGCCGGTGATCAATGCCGGCGACGGACAGGGCGGGCAGCATCCGACGCAGGCCTTACTCGACCTTTACACTATTTATAGAGAGCGCCCATTAACCGGGCTGAGTGTGGCTTTCATCGGCGAACTGGACCGCGGGAGAACGGCGCGGTCGCTGGCCTATCTGCTGGCAAAGTTCGAGCGCGTGAAGGTGTTCTTCGTGGCGCCAGCAGAACTGCAGATGAAGCCGGACATCCTCGACTACCTCGATCGCCACGGTGTGCACTACGAACTGGAGTCGGATATCAGCCGCGTGGTGCGCGAAGTGGATGTGGTGTATCAGACGAGGATTCATCCCAGTCGCGTCCCTGGATCGCTCAAGCCGTTTGCGATTGATTCCACCGTGCTCAGCCAAATGCGAACCGACGCCATGATTCTGCATCCGTTACCGCGGACGGTGGAACTCGATAAGACCGTGGACGACGACCCGCGGGCGCTGTATTTCCGCCAAGCCAAGAATGGCTTGTACGTGAGAATGGCCTTGCTGACGTTACTTTTAGATAAGGATTTCTGATTTTCCCCGAACCCGGCTGCGGCCGGGTTTTTAGCTGTGATTTGCAGAAAAGAGGACTTATGCCTACGCTGGATTGTATGAGTGAAGCTCCGCTGAAGACCAAAGACTACGTCGAGCTCGAAAACGAGTTTGGCGCCCACAATTACAAGCCACTCGATGTGGTGATCGAGCGGGCCGAGGGCGTATGGGTCTACGACGTCGAGGGCAAGAAGTATCTCGATTGCCTCGCGTCATATTCGGCGGTCAACCAGGGACACTGTCATCCGAAGATCCTGCAGACGCTTCTGGATCAGGCGCACAGAGTCACGCTGACCTCGCGCGCATTCCGCAACGATCAACTCGGGCTGCTCTACAAGGAACTGCACGACCTGACCGGCTTCGACATGGCGCTACCGATGAACTCCGGCGCCGAAGCGGTCGAGACGGCTGTGAAGACCGCGCGCAAGTGGGGCTACAAGGTGAAGGGCATCCCGGAAGGGCAGGCCGAGATCATCGTGTGCGCGAACAACTTTCACGGACGCACGGTGACCGTCGTCAGCTTCTCGACCGACGAACAATATCGCGATGGATTCGGGCCGTTCACGCCGGGTTTCAAAATCATCCCGTTCGGAGACGTAGAGGCTCTGCGCAAGGCGATTACGCCGAACACGTGCGCATTCCTGGTCGAACCAATCCAGGGCGAGGCCGGCATTGTGATCCCTCCGAAGGGATTCCTGAAGGAAGCCGCCGAGGTTTGCCGTGCACATAACGTGTTGTTGATGACGGATGAAATCCAGTCTGGCCTCGGGAGGACCGGCAAACTGTTTGCCTACATGCACGAAGGCATCACGCCGGATGTATTGATTGTGGGCAAAGCGCTGGCAGGCGGATTCTATCCGGTGTCGGCCGTGCTCTCGTCGCGCGAGATCCTTGGCGTTTACAAACCTGGCGACCATGGCAGCACGTTCGGCGGCAATCCGCTGGGCTGCGCCGTTGCGCGCACAGCCTTGAGGGTGCTTGGTGAAGAAAAAATGGTGGAGCGGTCGGCAGAACTGGGCGGCTACTTTCTAACAAAGCTGAAGACGCTGAAGAGCCATGACCTGAAGGAAGTCCGCGGCATCGGGCTGTGGATCGGTGTGGAGATGAAAGGCGCCGCGCGTCCGTACTGTGAAGCGCTGAAGGCGGAAGGCGTGCTGTGCAAAGAGACGCACGATCACGTGATCCGCATCGCGCCTCCGCTGGTGATCACGCGCGAGGAGATTGACTGGGCGTTCGACAGGATCAAGAAGGTGATCGAAAAGTAAGACCTGTAACCAACCAGGCCACGCTCCCCATGGCGTGGCCTTTTTCATCGCAAGGCTCCCCTTACAAAAAATCCGTCACGACTGTCGATCTTCCTACCCGCCATTCGACATACAGATGAAAGGCAACAAGGAAGAAAAAAGCGGCCATTTCGAGCTGAACGGCTTCTTAGTTTGACCGCAACCTTCGGATATTGGCTTTCAGGGCTTTCCGCCAGAATCGTAAACGTGATGGAGACATCGATATGCATAAGCACTCACAGATACTCGCTACGTTGCTCTTACTCGCGATCACCTTGGGATGCCTGCGCGTGTGTCCTCCGCCGCAAAGCCTGGTATCAGTGGGCCTCGATGCAAGCAGCTGCAACGCGAATCACATCCTCGCCAATTTTCGGATGACGTCTGCCGGATTCGAATTCCAGGTAAGGCGGGCCGAGCGCGACCTGCATGTTTGTGTCGTACTGCAAGAGAGCCACTGAGCAAAACATTCGAAGGAGAATTATGATGTTGTCAGTTCAATCGCAAAGCGATCTTTGCCTCGTGCCCGAGAAAGTGCCCACACCCGAGCAGAACAGCGCATGGCAGGCCGTGCTCGAACGCGACCGCCGCTATGACGGGCTTTTTGTGTACGCGGTGCGCTCGACTGGAATCTACTGTCGGCCGTCGTGTCCGTCGCGGCGCCCGCGGCCAGAGATGGTGGAATTCTTCGAGCAGCCAAAAGCCGCCGAGAGCGCGGGATATCGTTCGTGCCGGAGGTGCCGTCCCACGGAAAATGGTCTGCAGGCGGCGCTACCGCAGGCGATAACCAGGGTAGCTCGCTTCCTGGATGAGGCGACGGAAGAGATTCCAAAATTAGAGCAGATGGCCGGCCTGGTGAATATGAGCCCCTTCCATCTGCAACGCACATTCAAGCAAGCACTGGGAATTTCGCCGCGAGAGTATGCCGAACTGCGTCGCTTTCTCCGCTTCCGCATTCGCTTACAGAATGGCGATGACGTAACCACCGCGATGTACGAAGCGGGATTCCAGTCGCCGAGCCGCTTGTACGAGCGGTCGAGGTCGGTGCTGGGAATGACGCCGTCGACATACAAGGCCGGTGGCGCGGGAATGAAAGTCGGGTACACGATCGCCAGCACAAGTCTTGGCCGTGTGCTGGTAGCGCAGACGGATAAAGGCGTGTGTGCAGTGCGGATTGGCGACTCGGACAAAATGCTCGAAGCAGAGTTGCGCAATGAGTTTGCGAATGCCGAAATCTCGCGCTCAGGCGAGAAATTAAGCCGGGTGGTGAAGCAGGTGGTGAGCGCCGCAGAGGGTCACGGTGTCAGCGCCGACATTCCGCTCGACATCCGGCACACTGCGTTTCAAGGCAAGGTATGGCAGGCACTGCGGAGCATCCGGCCGGGAGAGACTCGCAGCTATGCTGAGATCGCGGAGGACGTTGGTGATCCAAAGGCGGTGCGGGCTGTGGCCAGGGCGTGCGCTACCAACCCGGTGGCCCTGGTAATTCCATGTCATCGCGTGGTGCGTAGCGACGGTGAACTGTCGGGATATCGCTGGGGTGCCGAGCGAAAAAGGAAACTTCTGGAGAGCGAAAAACGGTGGAAGTGATTGTGTACACGTCGTCCTCGTGCTCCGCGTGCCGAACAATGAAAGAATTTCTCGCCATGCATCACGTGGAGTTCGAGGAGCGCAGCTTGCAGGAACCACAGCACCTGGAAGAACTGGGCGAGAAGTACGGAGCATATTCGGCTCCGTCTGTTGTGGTCGATGGCGAATTGGTCGAAGGTGGGCTGCCTCAGATTGCTGCGGCGGTCGGGGTGGAGTTGTAAACCGTGTGGACGAGACGTCCACACGACAGCCGGCGAGACGCCGGCGCTACGTTCGCCGCGAAGGCTCGTCCAGCCCGGTAATCCTGATCCCGGCGCTGTGCGACTTATGGCGAATGTTCAGTGTGATTAACAGGGCCGTTATCTGTTCCACGATATGAGCATTCTCCAGTGCACCACCGTCGAGCGCGCGAAGACCCGGGATTTTGTGCACAAGATCGGTAACCACTTCTCGCGCCTTGGGCTCATCGGTGCAGATAATCACGTCGCATTCCAGCGGGCGTTCGTCGTTCAACAAATCAGCCGAGACATTCTGGAAAGCAGCAACCACCGAAATGCCATTAGGCAATGACGCCGCGGCTTGTTGCGCGGCGGAACCATCCCACACGCCGAGCGTCTGCGTGACTTTGCCGCCGATCGCGGTTGCCAGCGGAACGGAGGCGTCGATCAGGACGGCCCCCGGCTTGATCGCGGCTTTGATGTGGCGAATGGTTGCGGCATGGGCCTGGAAGGGCACCGTGAGGACAACGACGTCGGCGTCTTGCACAGCTTGCAAGTTTTCAGCGCCGCTGATCTGAGCGCTGCCAATTTCTTTCTGGAGTTTGTCGGCGGCGGCGAGCGCACGCTGCTCGTCGCGCGATCCGATAACGATGTGTTCTCCGGCGCGCGCCCATCGCAGCGCCAATCCGTAGCCTTCTGATCCTGTGCCACCCACGATGGCAATCTTGCTCATGCAATCGCCTCAGCCGCAGTGCGCGGCGTGATCTTAGTGTAAGTCGTGTTGCGCTGCGCGGGAATACGCCTGAGGTCGCGAATGCGGTCGTCGAACATTTCGGGGCTGAGATACTGGCCGGAAGTCGATCCCGCCAGGCGCGAGATATTTTCTTCCATCAGCGTACCGCCGTAATCGTTGGCGCCGGATTGCATGCACTGCTGCGACATTTCGCGCGACAGCTTCACCCACGAAACCTGAATGTTGTTAATCGATCCGGCCAGCATGATGCGAGCCAGGGCATGCATCCGGATGTGTTCTTCCGGCGTTGGACCGGGCCGCGAGTGGCCCTCGAGAAAGAGGCGTGTGTTGTGATGCACAAATCCGAGGGGCACGAATTCGGTGAAGCCGCCGGTATCAGACTGAATGCGGCGGAAGAGCAACAGCTGATCCACCCAGTGTTCGGGTTGCTCCACGTGTCCGTACATCATGGTGCTGGTGGTGCGAATGCCAACCTGGTGCGCGGTGCGAACGATCTCTTCCCACGACGCGGCGTTCAACTTATATTTCGAAACCAGCGAGCGCACATCGTCATGCAGAATTTCGGCGGCGGTGCCGGGCAGCGTGTCGAGACCGTTATCGCGCAGCATGGTGAGATAGTCGCGCAGGTTCATGCCGGTGAGTTGCACGCCGTAAGTGATCTCCATCGGGGAGAAGGCATGGATGTGCATCTCCGGTAGTTCGCTTTTGATCGCCCGCAGCAAATCACGGTAATAGAACGGCGGTAGTCCGTGCGGAAGTCCGCCCTGAATGCAGACTTCGGTGGCGCCCAGGGTCCATGCTTCTTTCGCTTTCGCAACCACTTGTTCGACTGAGTTGAAGTTGGCGTCCGGATGGTTGGGGCCGTGCGCGAACGAGCAGAACTTGCATCCGACAAAACAGACGTTGGTGAAGTTGATATTGCGATTAACCACATAGGTAACGCGGTCGCCCACGAGACGCTGGCGCAGCAGGTCAGCCGCGGCGGCGAGAGCCAGCAGATCGCTGCCCGTCGTGTGCGCGAGTCGGACGCACTCGTCGCGCGTGAGCGATGCGCCATCGGCATCGACGAGTACGCGCTCGATTGGCCCGCGCACTTCAGTGTCTAACCGTAACGATGAATCATTCCAAACAGCTTCGGCATTCCATGGTTGGGGCAATACAGACATGGGGTCCTCAACGAAACATATCGCGTTCAGCGGGACGAATCAGGTCGCGTGCGCGGCCGCGTCCTGGCTGATAGGCGTAACCGCGAATAATACACGCGGGAATACGGGTGATTTTTCCGCAGGCGAGCCCGGCCATGGAGGCTAGTTCGTCAGCGACGGCTTCGAGCGTAACTTTCAATTTGTAACCGTAGGGGTCGCGGGCACCGCGTGAATCACGAAACGCCTTCATCCCGGCGAGTCCGATGGCGACTTCGGTGAGACCTTCGCGCCAGGCACGGCCAAAGCTGTCGGAAATGATCACCGGGACGGCAAAGCCGAGACGATTTTTCAGCGTGCGATAAATGTTCTGCGCGGAACGGTCGGGATCGCGTGGAAGCAGGACAACGGAGTGACCGCCATCGACGTTAGAGGCATCAACTCCGCTGTTCGCGCAAACGAAGCCGTGTCGTGTTTCCGTGATGGTGACCCCGTGCCCGCGCTTGACTACGCGAGCACCCTCGTCGAGCGCGGTTTGCGTGATGCGCGAATCGAGGTGGAACTTCTCTGCCCATTGCTCGGCATCGCGCGATGGATTGACAGACGCGAGCGGAACAATGAGGCCCTCGGCCTTGGAGACAATCTTGTGCGTAATGACCATGATGTCGCGTGGCGCGAGGTTCTTACGTTTCGATCGGAGCGCAGCAAGGATCAGCGCCGCGATATCGTCACCGGGGCGAACCTCGCCGATGCCGCCGATCGGAATCGCGCGCAGTTCAGGCACTCGCGGCACCCGTGTACTTCCAGTCGAGAAGAAGTTGCTGGGCGCGCGATCGCACAGGTCCGCACATAAGAGCGAGAAGGTCATCGGGACGATCGACATCCAGTCCGATGCCGGGGAACTGGCGCACGATGACTTCATGCCCGGTGGCTTTAGCGGCCGCGAGATGCGGCTGGAAACTGTCGTTGCCGAAGCGGAGCGGGATGAGGTCGCACGGGCGGCGCAGGATGGCGTTGGTGCCACGATTGTCGGACGCTGGAACGATGACGCAGCCGCGCTCCGGCATCAGGTCGAGCACGGCGAGAACTTCGTCGGAGGTGATCAGCGGAATGTCGGCTGGAAAGACCACATTGAAATCTGCACCTTGACCACCGCAAAACATGGTCGCGATCTCGATGGCAGCGGTTTCGCCGGCTTGCTCGGTGTCCAGAATGATGGTGAATTTGCGGGCTTTCGCCTGCTGCGAAGCCCATTGGTCGCCGCTGACAATCGCCACACCCGGACTTGTGGCGAACGGCACGAGCGCGTCGAAGACGTCTTCCGCCATGGCACGGGCAAGCGTGGTGCGTTGTGCTTGTGCCAGCGCCGGTGACAAACGCTGCTTGGCATTGCTGAGGTCCTTGATCGGGACCAGGATCATCGTGCAGCCTCACGAGCGGCGGAGACAGCGCTTAGCGCGAAGCGGGCAAGGCTGACCCTGTCGTCGTCGGATTTCATCAGTGTGTTGGTGAACTCGAACCGAGCGCCGTCAGCTCGGACGCCGCGGTCCTGTTCGTCGGCGATTACGACGTCGATGAAATCGCGGTAGGCCTCGGCGATTCCGGCGGGTGACACCTGCCACTTGCGCATCGCCATCATCTTTCCTGCCGGGCCGCTTACGGCCGCGCCGCCTACGATCGGGCTGATCGCAGCCACTTGTGCTGTGGTGGACTTCAGCACATCGCGCACGCCGGGGATGGCAAGAATCGGCCCGATGCTAGTGACGGGATTGCTCGGCCCAATGAACACGACGTCCGCACGCGTAATGGCTTCGAGTACGCCGGGTGCAGTGCGGGCCTTCTCAGCATTTCGAAATTTCACGGCAAATACATCGGGCTGGAAGCGATCGCGCACGAAGTATTCCTGGAAACCCATATCGCCTTCAGCAGTGATGACACGCGTTTCCACGGAATCGTCGGTCATCGGCAGCAGGTGAACCTTCACTCCCATCTGCTTGCACAATTCAGCGGTCGCTTCGCTCAGTAACATTCCTGCCCGCAGCATCTCGCTGCGGCGCAGATGTGTTGCGAGATCGAGGTCGCCGAGTTGGAACCACGACGGTGCGCCGAGAGACTTCATCCGCTCCAGGCAGCGGAAGCTGTCTTCGGCATAGCCCCATCCGCGTTCGGGGCTGAGTTTGCCGGCGAGCGCGTACATAACGGAGTCGAGGTCGGGCGAAACGTGCAGTCCCCACCAGGTGAGGTCGTCACCAGTGTTGACAATGACGGTGAGTTGATCGGCCGGAACTACTTGTGCCAAGCCCCAAACGAACTTGGCGCCGCCTGTGCCTCCGGAAAGTACGGTGATCATTGAGTGTCCCAGGTACAAACATCCAAACAATGATTATGGACTGTTCGCTGGAATCGGGAAAGTCGCAGCGGCGTAGCCGGTGGAATCCGCGGCTTGGCGCAATCTTTCGGCGCACTTTGACGGCCTGTCGATCGCCATCGCCAGATACTCGGGGTAAACCGGCAATCGTTGCCGAAGCCTATAGCCTTTGGCTTCGGTTTTCGATTGCAACTGGTGCAGGTGCGGCCAGGGTGCTTCCGGATTGATGAAGTCCGGCGTCAACGGCGATACGCCGCCCCAGTCGTTGATGCCGGCGTCGAGCAACTCGGGATAATTCGACGACGACAGATTCGGCGGCGCCTGAATGTTCATTTCGTGCAGGATCAGTCGCGCGACAGCAATAGTGCGCAGC
>Ga0075355_1000128_pt1 | contig 11207 bp, 8 predicted proteins | sample WestPond_Cattail_6_FD_120069 | JGI IMG/M metagenome (GOLD analysis project Ga0075355, IMG submission 120069) | Natural and restored wetland microbial communities from the San Francisco Bay, California, USA, that impact long-term carbon... | ecosystem: Environmental > Terrestrial > Soil > Wetlands...
GTCGACGGAGAGCACGGTGTGCAGGTGATAGCCGTAATAAGGTTCGAAGAGAATGACCTCGTCGCCGGGATTGAGGAGCGCGAGGGCGGCACAGTAGAAGGCGCCCGTGGACCCGGCGGTGACGACGATGTCGGTTTCGGCGTTGCAGTCTACCTTATTAAAGGAGCGCATTTTGCCGGCGATCTGCTCGCGCAGGGGAGAGACGCCGTCAAGGCGGGTGTAGGAGTTGTGGCCGGCTTCGATGGCGGTTTCGGCGGCGTGGCGGACCTCGATGGGAACGGGCGTGTCGCAGACACCCTGGGCGAGGTTGATGCCCCGCACCCGGTCGCACTCGATCGACATGACGCGGATCTCGGATTGCGCGATTCGTCCGGCGCGCGCACTTAGTTTCATTCGGTGCTCCTGATTGAGCTTAGCAAATTGGTGCAATTTCACCGCTGAGCAAAGAGAGGGCAACGAATTGTCGTGTTGTGAATTCGAAAAGACGGTGACGCTGGATTTCAATATAAGTCAAAAGAGTTTGCGCTAGAGTACGCAACATGGGGGAATGCGATGGCGCAATGTAGGGATGATCGCGAACTTTCGGAACTGGATCCGGTAACTTTTTTCATTGTCACCGAAATGATGCAAGCTGAGCGCGAGCAATTGTCAGGGCAGTTGCAGCGAAAGACCGTGGAGTCGAGTGAAGATTTTTTCCGTCAAGTCGCTTGAGGAACTGACGCAGGATGCGCGGGTCACCGCGCGGCGTGCAGGTGCGCCGGATCCGGAGGGGCGCTGCGTTGTGTACTGGATGCAGCGATCGCAACGCGGATTTGATAATCCGGCGCTGGATGTGGCGGTGGCGGCGGCGAATCTGCTGAAGTTGCCGGTGGTGACGTTCTTTGCGCCGGTGCCGTTTTATCCGAATGCGAATCTGCGCGCGTACACGTTTCTGGCGGAAGGTATTCCGGATATTGCGGCCGACCTGGCGGCGCGCGATGTTGGGTTCGTGTTGCGGCGGTATCCCGAGCACAGCCTGGTGAAGTTCTGCGATGAGGTAAAGGCGGCGCTGGTGGTGGGCGATGAGAATCCGCTGCGGGAGCCGAATCATTGGCGTGAGGTGGCCGCGAAGAAGTTGCGGGTTCCGCTGTGGACGGTGGATTCCGATGTAATTGTGCCGAGCAAGTTGCTGGAAAAGGCGCAGTATGCGGCGCGGATTATTCGTCCGCGGCTGTTTGCACAACTGGAACGATTTTTGGTGCCGTGCGCGAACTTGAAGGCGCATGTGAAGTGGTCGCCGGCGAAGGCGGTGAAGTCGTTGCCGGTGGATTTCGACATCCTGAGCGGATGGCCTCTGGATCGGTCGGTGGGAGCGGTGTCGTCGTTCAAGGGCGGCAGCGGGGAAGCGCGACGGCTGTTGCGCGAGTTTATCAAGCACAAACTGAATGGATACGCGACGAAACGGAACAAGCCGGAGTTGGACGGAAGTACGCGTCTGTCGCCGTATTTGCACTTCGGGCACATTGGGCCGCTGGCGATAGCGTTAGCAGTGCAGAAGGCGGACGCGCCGCAGGAAGATAAGGATTCACTGTTCAACGAAATGATCGTGTGGCGCGAGCTGGCGATTAATATGTGCTGGTTCAATCCGCTGTACGACTCGTTCGAGATTGCCGAGCCGTGGGCGCAAAGGACGTTGCTGCAGCATGCGAAGGATCCGCGGCCGGTGATTTACAAGGAGCGTCAACTAGAGAATGCCGAGACCTACGACGAACTGTGGAACGCGGCGCAGCGGCAGATGGTGAACCAGGGCTGGATGCACAATGTGATGCGGATGTACTGGGCGAAGAAGATCTTGGAGTGGACGCCGTCGCCGGCCGTAGCGCATTCCATTGCCGCGAAGTTCAACGACAAGTACTTCCTGGACGGGCGCGATCCGAATGGCTACGCGGGATGTGCTTGGGCGATCCTGGGGAAATTCGATCGTCCATGGTTTGAGCGGCCGGTGTTCGGGACGATTCGGTACATGTCGGGCGCGAGTACCGGGAAGAAGTTCGACAGCAAGAAATATATTGAGCAGAACAGCGGGAGCTTGCAGGAGTCTCTGTTCTGACGTTTTGGGCGTTTTGCCTCGGGGCCGAAACTGCGCGACAATAGGGGTAATCGGGTGAGGAGTATTGTCGTGAAGAAGCTGCTTTTTGTTTTCCTGCTGGTTGTTCCTTCCGTATTTGCGCAGATTTCCGGCGACTACATTGAGACGCGCTCGGCCGACGTTTATACCGGGCAGTGCTTTGCTAACGGCGAGGTTAACCTGGTCGGCAACGAGGCCATCATGGGATGGCGCGTGGCGAAAGGATCGTGGGACGGCGTCAAGCTCGACGGCCTGAGCGTGGTGGCCGTGGTGCGGGCTAAGGCGACGCTGGGCGATCCGTATGCTGATCCGTATCCGGCGAAATCGGTGCTGGTGGTGGACGACCAGGCGAGCTCGGCGCAGAAGCAGGCACTCATCAACTTCGCGAAGCACATGACGGGCAAGCTAACCGATAACGTGGAGCAGGTAATCTCGGCGCCGGTGGATCTGGCGGTAGCGCGGACGCACGAACGTCATGGATATGCTCTGTTGCGGGCGGGGAACTTTGTCACGGTGCAAACGCGCGCGGTCAACGAGCATGACCACATCTGCGGCAACGAAGAGACGTTTTACCCGCCGCTGACGCAGACTTCACATGCGATGCCGGCAGTGGCGATGCGCGATGAGTACCAGGGGCCTGGGCTGAATGATGTCTGGTCGAATAGCGGGAAGAGAAGTGCGTTCGTGGGAACGTTCAACAGATAGTTGCCAGTATCCAGCTACCAGTATCCAGAAGCGGCCTGCGGGCCGCTTTTGTGTTGCAAGGCAAACTACTCACTAGCGAGAGCAGGTATATCCGAGATGCAGGTTGTGTTTACCAACCGCAGCGGCACTCTCGGGATCGAACGCAGCCATTTCGTCTCGCGACGGGTGCGCCTCGGGTGTGCCAAAAACTTTGTTTACCGCAAACCCGTCTGCACAATGTCCGTAAAGGACGAATCCGCCGGTGAGCAAGTAACTCGCGTAGGCCTGCCAAGGCTTCAGTTCTTTGCCGGCACTCGACACTCGGAAAGCGACCGGATGATCTCCGGGCGAATAGTTGATGTACATATCAACCCGATAGTGACGGATCGACTTGTCCGGCTTTGCTTTTGAGTAATCCGGGAACGGCGACTGCCGGATGCATGAGCTTGGAGGCTCAATCTGCTCTACAGCCTGAAATACATCGAGCGAGTAATACCCAGTGCCGGCGAAATCGAGCTTTCCAGTCACCTTGACTCGACAACCTCTAAGAACCTCGATCGTTGTCCAATCGTCTTTTTCGGAAATCAACTGAATGGAAGGCTGTTCGCATTGAGGTTTGTCGAGCTTCAGTTCAAACCACTGGCGGATGCCGTTGTGATAGACGAGTTGGCCCTCGAGAGTTCGAACCTCGGACGGAATGGTGGGGCCTGTCGAACTGGACTGCGGGCATTGCTGGGCAAAGGCAGCCGCCAGGAGCAAAAGAACGCAGAAGGTAATTCGCATATAACGATCGCACTATATCGCTTCTCGAACTGAGTGTGCTGTGTGCTTGCGACGTTCAATTCGCTATGAATTGTGTGACGTTTCGAAATGGGAATCTCCAGGTCAGTCGATTGGCGCGAGACACGGCCATGCCGTCGCCTGCGGCGACTCGGGTGAATCTATCGGGTGCCTTACCCGGCACTGACGTGCCGGGCTATGTAATTTGAACTGTGTTATGTCGGAAACACCCTGCCTTTTCTGATGTTCAGTAAATCTCCACCGACTTCACAAAAGCCGCCTTAGTGTTTATGGTTCTTATGATTGTGGTGGTTGTGCTCGGTATCGAGCGCCAGATCTTTGGCTTCCTTGCGATCTTCGAGGTCTGCTTGCAGGCCTTCGTCGGTGAGATCCAGAGGATGGGAGTTCTCCCAGTCGTGGTGGGCGATTTTGTGCAGGCGCTCGACGATTTCGTCGTCGTGGACTTCGATCGCCAGTTCGCGGCGGCTGTCGAAGCTGCCGGGGCTGAAGTTGATCGATCCGATGACAGCGCGCACGCCGTCGGCCAACAGCATCTTGGCGTGCAGCTTGAGATGCTTGAGTTTGTGGATCTTGATGCCGACGTCGTCCATAATACGCAGGCCCCCGACACCTTCCACCAGTTTTTCCTTTTTCAGCGTATGCGGCGGGCGGGCCATGACGTGGACTTTGACGCCGCGGCGATTGGCGCGCACGAGGCGCTCGATGATGATCGGGTCCTGGTAGCGCTCGTTCTGGACAAACAGTGTGTGTTGAGCGAGGTCGATGAACTCGGCGAGGCGATCGCGACCGTTGCCGCAACACCAAATGAGCTTCGCATTGACACCGGCGTCAAACTTTTTCCGATGCCAGTCGGCTTCGAAGCACTCGATAATCTCGCCGACTTCGTGCTTGTGATCGGTGGCGACGGCGTAATCGCGCGTCTCGGTGAAGTTCTTTGTCTCCCAGTTGAGCGACTTAACGAATGCGGTGGTGCTGTCGACGACCATCGACTTTTCGTGGGTAACGTCAAAATCCGGGTTGCTATCGATCACGTTGACGCCGGCATGATGGAGGACCTTACGCGTCTCCACATTTTCTTCTTCGCCGTCGCGGCGCGCGGGGTTGAGCATGATGCGCACGTCGACACCGCGATGCTTCGCATCGGTGACGGCCTTCAGCAACTCGGGATGGGAGAACACGAACATCTTGATGCGGATGGATTCCTTCGCGCCGTTGATAGCGTCGAGGATGGGCTGGGCACCATCGTCGGGTAGAACGATCAATGATCTCTGCATAACTTTCTCCGTACCTACTTTGCGGCTGCGCCGACGCCGCTCACTTGAATGCGGTACAACTCCGCATAGACTCCGTTTTTGGCGACTAATTCGTCGTGCGTGCCTTCTTCGGCGACAACGCCGCCCTTGAGCACAATGATCTTGTGCGAATCGCGAATGGTGCTGAGCCGGTGAGCGATGGTAATTACAGTTCGCCCTTTCATCAACCGCTCGAGCGCCTCCATGACGAGGCTTTCGGATTCGGTGTCGAGGGCGGCCGTGGGCTCGTCAAGAATAAGGATCGGCGAGTTGCGAATGATGGCGCGCGCGATGCCGATGCGCTGGCGCTGTCCGCCGGAAAGGGTGAGTCCGCGCTCGCCGACAGCAGTGTCGTAGCCTTTGGGCATCTTAATAATGAAGTCGTGTGCGTTAGCAAGTTTGGCGGCGCTTTCGATTTCTTCCTGGGTGGCACCGGGCTTGCCATAGGCGATGTTGTCGCGAATGGTGCCGCGGAAGAGGACGGTGTCCTGCAGGACGAAGCTGATATGGCTGCGCAGACCATGCAGTTTGTAGTCACGCAGGTCGACGCCGTCTACGATCACGCGGCCGCCAGTCGGATCGTAGAAGCGCGGGATCATGCTGACGACGGTTGACTTGCCGCCGCCGGTTGGACCGACAACGCCGACCATCTGCCCGGGCTTAATGGTGAAGTTAACGTCGGTGAGGACCGGTGTGTCTTTGTTATAGCCGAAGGCGACGTTCTCGAAAACAATTTCGCCCTTCAGGCTTTCGGGGAACAACGCGGTGTCTTTTTCCGGGATCACCGTGTCCGTGTCAAGGATTGCCTGCACACGCTCGACGCCCACCGCAGTCTGGGCGATGGTGTTGGTCATTTTGGCGAGATCCTGTACGGGCTTGAAAAATTTGTTCAAGTAAGAGAGGAACACCGTAAGCGCGCCGGCCGTCATGGTTCCGGCGATGGCGAGCGCGGCGCCGCGCCACAGAACCACGGCGGTGCAGAGCGCGACGGTGATTGTCACCACCGGTGATAGAAGCGACTTGATGCGGCGCGCCTTCAGAGCGGCTTCAACGGTTTCTTCGCTGACTTCCTTGAGGTGCTCCTGCTCGAGATCCTGGCGCTCGAAGGCTTTTACGACGCGCACGGATTCGAGTCCCTGCTGCACGGTGGCGACGATGTCGCTCTGGCGCTTGCGGACTTCGTGCGTGGCTTTCTTGACGGCCTTCTTGAAACGCATGACAAAGAGCAACAGGAAGGGCGTAACCGAGACAGCGATGAGGGCGAAGTCCCAGTTGAGCCAGAACATGAGGCCGAGCATGCCGACGATGGTGAGCATGTCGATGAGGATGCCGAGGGTAGCGCCGGAGGCAAAGCCTTGGATGGTTTGAATGTCGTCGGTAATGGTGCTGAGCAGGTTGCCGGTCTGCTGCGAGTCGTAGTACGAGAGCGAGAGACGCTGGAGATGATGGTAGGTGCGCATGCGCAGGTCGTGCGCGACCCACTGTCCAACGCTGACGGTGTAGTAGTTGTCGATATACGAAGCGAGCGAACCGACGGCGGCGATGAGCACGGTGAGGATCGCGGCTAGAGCGGCGATGCCCATCTTGCTGTTACCGAGAAATGGCATGGTATGAAGCAGGCGCTCAAGCCATTCCGGCGCGTGATGCGAGCCGACGACGTTGTCGAGGATGATCTTAAGTGGCCATGGGCTGGCGAGGCTCATCAGGGTCTCGACGACCATGGCGACGAGGACAACGACGAGCGTCCAGCGGTAAGGGCGCAGGAGTTCGCGCACGAGTCGCAACATGAAGGTTGTTTTAGCCGCATGCCGGAGCGGGGACAACTCGCAAAACTGTCAGGTGGTTGGGGACGGTCTTCCGGGAGGTGCAGAGGGGGCTAAAGACGGCAACGGCAGTCCTTAGCCCCGGCTCTGATCGGTTATTTCACGGGTTCGAAGACCAGGACATTAAACGTTCCGGGCTTAATTGAGGGCCGCCGCTGTCCTTCGGCGGGCGGTCCCAATTCGGCTGTGGGCAGAAAAACCTTGTGGGACTTCGGGTCGACGGCGACGGTGCGGGCGCCCTTCTGCGTGGGAACCTGGCCGGCGACCTCGTATTGCCCTTTTTTCGCCGCTTTGACGACGGTGAGGGTGCCGTCGGCTCCGTTGGAGGCAAACGCGTAGCCGAGGTCGGTGTCGAAGGCGGCGCCATCGGTGCCGGCGCCGGTGTCGAGGGTGGCAACGATCTTGCCGGTCTTTGTATCGACAACCATCATCTTCTTGTTGCCGCACACGGTGAAGAGATGATGTGTTTTGTCGTCGATGGCAAGGCCGGAGGGCTCTTCGCAACCTTCCAACTTCCAGCGCTGGTCGGCCTTCCAGGCTTTGGAGTCGACAGAGGCGATCTCGCCAGTGTCCTCGACGTTCACATAGACGTGAGTGGGATCGGCAGCGGCGAACTCGAGTTTGCCACCGAGCGGAACCGTGGCGACGACCTGAAGGGAGTCGGGATCGACGGCCATAAGGTCCTTGCTGCGGCCGTTCATAACGATGACCTTCTTCGAGTGCGGGTCGTAGATGATGGCGTCGGGATTCTCGCCGACCTTGATGTCCTGCTTGGGCTGGAGCGTCTTCAGATCGAAGACGGTTACGGTGCCGGCGCGTCCGTTGGTGCTGAAGCCGAGATTCTTGTCGGGAACGATCGCAACACCGTGAGCGCCGTTGGCAGTGACGCTTCCAACCTTCTTGCCGGAAGCGACGTCGACGACGGCGATTTCGGAGTTGTGTCCGATGAAGAGGCGGTTGGAGCTGGCGTCGTAGGTAATGTAGTCCCAGCCGCCGTCACCACCGATGTCGAACTTGGCGGTTTGTTTGTAGAGCGGCGCGGATTGCGCAGTGGCCAGCGTGGCGAAAAGTAGAACAGCTGCGCAGAGGCGCAGAACAGATGTGATGATCATGTTTCCTCCCAGTCCCCAGTGACTGCGGACGAAACTATAAACCACCGTGGACGCATGAGGCGGTGACTGCGCGTTACTTGTCTTTGATCACGGCGACCGCTTCGACTTCGATGAGGTACTCCAGGCGCGCGAGACGCTTCACGACGACGAACGTGCTGGTCGGCGGCGCAGCGGTGTTGATGTAGCGATCACGAACTTCGCGGAGAGCGGAGATCTGCGTTGGGTCCACGGACTCGGCGCAGTAGTAGTTGGTTTTGACAAGACTGTTCATGTCGCCGCCCGCGGACTCCACGGCGGCTTTGATGTTCTTGAACACCTGCTCGACTTGGGCGCGGAAGTCGTTCGGGCCGACGAGTTCGCCGGCTTGGTCCACGGCGACTTGTCCGGCGATGTAGACGGTCTTACCGCCGTTGACTTCGACCATCTGCGAATAAGTGGAGAGTGGCTTGGCGATGGTGGAGGGATTCGAGAAGCGCACCCGCGGATTCGCCGGCTTGGCAGGCTTTTTGGCGTCGGCGGCTAAGGCAGTAGATACAAGGAAGAGGATGACGGCGAGTCGCATGGCGGCCTCCTGTGAGGGGTTAGTGTAGCAAGGGGATCTTCGATGTGCGGCTCTTCGGGTTGAGTCCCGAGCTTTCCAGGGCTTTGTTTTTCAACGCAGAGAACCAATCCGGCCTGACATCCGGCGCGCAAGCTGGTATCGTTCTCAGCCGTGAAAAGCCGCTTACTGCTCCTTCTTCTTGCCGCTGCGATAACAGTCACAAATTCTTTGCCGGCGCAGGCTGCCGAGAATTCCGCCACGAATGGGTACGAGCCGAAGTGGTGGAAGGAGGCCGTCGTGTACCAGGTTTATCCGCGGTCGTTCAAGGACTCGAATGGGGACGGAATCGGCGACCTGAAGGGGATCACGTCGAAGCTCGACTATCTGAAAAAGTTGGGCGTGAATGTGATCTGGCTGTCGCCGCATTACGACTCGCCGAATGCCGACAACGGGTACGACATCCGCGACTACCGCAAGGTGATGACGGAGTTCGGCACCATGGCCGACTTCGACGAACTGCTCAAGGGTGTGAAGGCGCGCGGCATGCGACTGGTTCTCGACCTGGTGGTCAATCACACGAGCGACGAGCATCGGTGGTTCGTGGAGAGCCGGAAGTCGAAGGACAATCCGTATCGCGACTATTACATTTGGCGTCCGGCGAAGGATGGTGGGCCGCCGAATAACTGGACGTCGTTCTTCTCGGGCTCGGCGTGGACGCTCGATCCGGCAACGAACGAGTACTACCTGCACCTGTTCGCGGTGAAACAGCCGGACTTGAACTGGGACAATCCGAAGGTTCGCCAGGAGGTTTATGGGCTGATGAAGTTCTGGCTCGACAAGGGTGTGGACGGCTTCCGCATGGACGTGATTCCGTTCATCTCGAAGCCCGCGGGGTTGAAGGATATTCCGCCGGAGTACTTGAAGCGTCCGCAGTATTACTACACCCAGGGGCCGCACTTGCATGAGTATCTGCAGGAGATGAATAAGGAAGTGGTGTCGAAATATGACATGACAACGATCGGCGAGGCGTTTGGCGTAACACTGGAGCAGACCCCGTCTCTGGTCGACGACCGGCGGCATGAGCTGAACATGATCTTCAACTTCGATGCGGTGCGGTTGGCGCATCCGGGGCCGCAGTGGGTCGGGTGGAAACTGCCGCAGTTGAAGGCCATCTATGCGGAGCAGAACGACAAGCTCGGAGTGCATGACTGGAACACGATGTTCCTGTCGAACCATGACAATCCGCGCGTGGTGTCGACGTTCGGGAACGATTCGAAGCAGTTCCGAGTGCCGTCGGCGAAGCTGCTGGTGACAATGCTGCTCACGCTGAAGGGGACGCCGTTCATCTACCAGGGCGACGAGCTGGGGATGACGAACTATCCTTTTAAAGGAATAGCGGATTTCGACGACATCGAGGTGAAGAACGCGTGGAAGGCCGAGGTTGAGACCGGGCACATCAGCGCCGAATCGTTTATTGCGAATCTACGCAAGACGAGCCGCGATAACGCGCGCACGCCGATGCAGTGGGATGCGTCGGCCAACAGCGGGTTCACGACCGGGCCGAAGGCATGGCTGGCAGTGAATCCGAACTACAGGGAAATCAACGCGGCGCAGGGGGAGAAGGATCCGGAGTCGATCTATAACTACTTCTCGAAGATGCTGGCTTTCCGCGGGACGACGAAGGCGTTCGCGTATGGAAGCTACGAGGATCTCGATCCGAAAAACGAAAAGCTGTTCGTGTACACCCGCACGCTGGGAAGTGAGAAATATTTGGTGGTGCTGAACTTCTCGGATGAGGCGGTGAGCTATTCCCTGCCGGGCGGGGTGAAGGCCGGGAAGTTGCAGATATCGAATCTAGGGAAAGCCGAAGAAGTGACGAACGCGTTGAAGCTACGGGCTTGGGAGGCGAGGGTCTATCGGCAGTGATAACTAACGAAAGCGGGAGTTATACCCACCCCCCTTTCCAAAATCCTGTAAATTCAGCGGTTTACATTTTTCGGCCAAACGTAAACTGTTGAAAATACGTAAAGCCGAACGAAGCGGAAACTGACCGAACGTATTGGCACCTAGCGCGAGAGCGGAAGCGAAAATGATTTTTTTCTCTGTTTATTTTCAATGCGATAGACACGGTCAACAAATCTATGTTGTTGAAAATACGTAAATCGATTTTTGACTCTGGACCTCGGTAAGTTATTGATATTTCGTTCCACTGAGTCGGCCGATTCGGAGGAGATAACGCCGAAAATCAGCTCTCCTTCCTGCCGCCTGGTTATCAAAGAACGCTAGACGTTAAAGCTGCCCTGGTTGCGCGTGCTGGACACGCTTCCACTCTGTATTGTTGGGGGTGAGGGAAAAAGGGTCAATGGATTTCGGCGCTGGGAGAGGATTTTCGTGGTTTAGAAATTCCCGAAACGGAAGCGTTAGCATGTTATCTGCCGCAGCCTGAACAGAAAACCAAAACCCTCCGGGACCGGAAAGTAGTGGTCACCCACCTTAACGTCCAAAATAGGGACGTGAAGGTGGGGCACGGAAATTGTTGGGTAACGGAAGGGTGATGGAACATGGGCCACCAGCCTTACGAATTCTTGGGTGTGGCCATCCGCGCTGCAGCCCTTTACGGAGGAAGACGATGGCGATCAATGATTTCAAGAACAGGACTGATTCCGAACTCCTTGACCGTTTCTGTGAGCTTGCGATCAAGCATTATCAAGCAAGCGAAGCGGGCGATTATGAAATTGTGAACCTTGGAGTCGAAGAAACGAACCAAATCGTTAGCGAGTTATGGGAAAGGAATGGTTCAACGAAAGAGGCTCTTAGAAAAGTCGCGGCCCTGGCCACAAATGGTGA
>Ga0075355_1000129_pt1 | contig 11186 bp, 5 predicted proteins | sample WestPond_Cattail_6_FD_120069 | JGI IMG/M metagenome (GOLD analysis project Ga0075355, IMG submission 120069) | Natural and restored wetland microbial communities from the San Francisco Bay, California, USA, that impact long-term carbon... | ecosystem: Environmental > Terrestrial > Soil > Wetlands...
ATTCGCCAGGTAACGAAGAACGGCATTTTCAGCATGCGAAGTAGGCTGAAATACCGCACTGATGGTAAGCGCCTGCGGACGATTCGAGAGGCTGTTTCCGCGATCTCGGGTACGATTTGTCGCATCTTCGATCGGCAGATTTTGCTCAAAGCTGTTCGCGTCAGGCGCGTCGCTGATCGAGTGTGACCAGGTGTACGAAGCGCTCAACTCAATGCCATGAGCAAGGCGATGCGTGAAGTTCGCGACGAGTGCATCGTAGTTCGAAACCGCGCCGCTGTTCTGAAGTGTGATGGCGTTGAACTGCGGATACAACCTGGTGGTTGCGTTCACCGCCGTCGAGAATATCGGGCGACCATCCGCCAGAGTGCTCGTGGGATTGATCAGGTTCATGTTGTACAGGTATTCCAGATTGCGGCCCGCGGTATGGACGTAGCCCACGGTAAAGGCGTCGCTTTTCGTGATTTCCTGCTGAACCTGAAGGCTGAAGTTCATGGTGTAGGCATTCTTGAAGTCTGGCGATACCGTCGTGATGTTCGGTGGAGTACTCGCAGACGGAACCGCAGCGATAAAGTTGGGGAACGCCGGAGCGCCCGGAGAAGTCGGCTGGAACGATGCGCTCGAAAGCGTGCCGTTGTTCAGCAGCGTGTTGAACCAGGTGTTGGTCGCCGGGTTCTCATAGAATTTGCCGGCAGATCCGCGTAGTACGGTCTTGCTGGTCAGGGAGTATGCAAACCCAAGACGAGGACTGAAGTTTGCATTCCGTGAGGTGAAGTTCCGCGAGTAGACGAATAGCGCATTCGAATCCGCATCGGGCGGCAGGTATTTGTCCCAGCGCACGCCGTAAATCAACATCAGCTTTGGAGTAATCTGCCAACTGTCCTGCGCGTACATTCCGAAGAACACCGATTTGTACGTCGGAACCGTGCCGCCGTTGCTGACAGTAGCCGTGCTGTAAGAGAACGGATTCACACCCGTTTGCGCGGCCTGGTAGGCGGCAATCGATCCGAAGGTGTACTGGGTGTAAGCGGTGGCGCGTTGTAGATCGATGTTCTCCTGCCAGTTGCCACCGAACTTGAACGAATGCTTGCCGTGAATCCACGTGAGGTTTTCGTTGAAGTTGGGGATCTTCTCGTCAAAGACGTCGCCGGCTCCCGTGGTTCCGTTAAAGATGGCAGCGCCACTGACGTTAACCACCGGGCCTGGCCCGGTCATCGATCCGTTGAAATGCATGTTCTTGCGGAACGCATAGGAGAGGCGGAATTCGTTCAGCAGGTTGTTGGTTATGGTTGAAACCAACTGGAACCCGCCAACGTGGGCACGATCCTTGTAGTCGGAGAACGCATCCAGCGCGCTCAGCGAGCCCGACGTGGTGTTGAACGGGAAGTCGTTACGGAAGTAGTTGTAACGGAAGAACGCGTTGTTTTTGCTGTTAATCACCCAGTCCACGCGTCCGTTAACGAACTGGCCGTGAAGCAGGCCTGGGCCAGAGCCCAACAGGCTTGAGGGAATTCCCAACGCAGCGGCATCGGCGGGCTTGATCGTTACCGGTGTGGGATTTCCACGGGTAAGGTGCTCGTATGCGCCGTACCAGAAGAGCTTGTCCTTGATAAATGGCCCGCCGACATACGTTGCGTAATCATTCAACTTGAGCTCGGGCTTCGCTGCCGTCGGAGACAGCAGAATCGGACGTGCGGTCGCATCCACCCAACGGTGCAGGTAGTTGAACTCGCCGTGAATGCCGTTGGTGCCCGAGTTCGTGATCACATTAAAGATGTTGCCAGACGTGCCACCGAATTCAGGTGCAAAACTGTTGGACACAGTCTGCACTTCGCGCACAAATGTCTGCGAGATCGGGAACAGGCGTAGACCATGTCGATCGGTCTGCGTGTCGACCATGCCATCCATCTGGTAGTTGATGCGATCGAGCAGACCGTTCGTGTTAATCGTGCGCGGAATGCCGAGTTCCGGATTCGGATGACCGCTAACTCCAGGCTGGAACAGGATGAAGTTATACGGATTGCGCGACGTCAGCGGCAGGTTCGAAATCTCCGCGGTCGAAATCGTGCGCCCGATATCTGCCTGCGTCGTCTGTATGACCGGAACCGAGCCGGTCACTTCGACAACCGATTCCACCGTGGCTGGTTTCAAGGGAGCATCCACCACTGCTTCCCTTCCGGCTTCGAGACGAATGTTCGGAGCCTTGATGGTTGAGAACCCCTGCTTGGTGATGGAAACTTCGTAAGGGCCCAGCGGGAGGTTGGGGAGGACGTAGTAACCATCCTCGTTGCTCTGGACAGTGCGGGTAAATCCACTGCCGGTATTACGAACAACGACCGTTGCACCGGGAATGGCCGCACCGGACGCGTCCGTGACGCGACCACGAATGCTGCCATTGATCGCCTGCGTCTGTGCCCAGGCGCAGAGTGTGGTTAACAAAACCAAGGAGACCAGAATCGCGGCCAAGCGAACGTACTCGTTGCGCAGCCAATCTCCCACGAAGCTCGTCGGGCCCTGATGCTGAACATTCTTCGACATGTGTCCACCCTGCCTTCTTTAAAATCAGTTCCGCTGTATGGCAACAGCATTCATCTAGCGTTGATTTATTGAGCCTTTTTCCCACTTCGACGCTGATAACCGTGGGCTTCCGCGGCAAGCAGCGCCAGACGCAACGCTCCCATCAATTGCGCTTCAGCACCCAGGCTGCTTAGCACAAGTTTCGGTCGCGCGAATTCGTTATTGGAAAGGTAGGTCGCAGTTGCTTTTTGCAGCGCGTCATTCGCCACTCCGCCACCAAGAACTACCAACGGCACATCCAGGATCAAGTTCATGTTGGTGATCGCGGTTGCCAGGAATTCCGCGGTGTTCTCCAGAATTTCCTGTGCAACACGGTCGCCTGTGTCGCCAAGCTCCAGAATCTCGCTGGCCTTCAGGCCACGGATTCCCTTTTTCATGGAAGTACGCTCGCGCCATGTGCGCTCGATGCTGCGGCCCCCAATGGCGCTCTCAAGGGCTCCCAGTCGATCGACGGAAAGGGCGTCACTTGGCAGGCCGGGGATCATCAGATATCCCATTTCGCCAGCCGACCAGTTGGTGCCGTGATAGAGATGCCCGTTCATCACGATGCCGGCGCCGATACCTGTACCAACCGCCAGAAACACGAAGCTGTTTGCGTCTTTAGCTACTCCGCACCATTGCTCGCCCAATGCCGCCAGGTTCACATCGTTCTCTACCGTTGTCGGAAGACTCGTGGCTTTGAACAAAAGATCGCGAAATGGAACATCGTGCCAGCCACTCAGATTCGGCGCCGACAATACGCGCCCAGACCGAGCGTCGGTGATGCCAGGAACGCCGGCGGCAAGTTCAACGATCTTCTTTTCTGGAATACCTACTTTCGCGCAGAGTTCACGGATTCCAGCCGCCACGGCATTGGTGATCACCTTGGGATGCTTTACGGTACCGAGATCATTCAGCCAGCGGCCGAGAACCTTTCCATTCAGGTCAGCGATGGCGACACGCACCGTCGAACCACCGACATCGGCGCCTGCTACGAACGCATGCTCTCCATTCAATTCGATCAAGCGCGGAGGACGCCCCCCGTTTGGCTTTCCGTCCCCGATGAATTTAACGACTCCAGCCTGCTGCAAGACGCCGATAAGCGCCGAAACGGTGGGAGCGGTCAATCCGGAAAGACGGACGAGATCGGCGCGCGAACAGGGCGCGTTTTGCTGCACCAATCGCAGCAACTCAAGCTTGTTCGACTCCCGCATTTTCTTCAACTGGATCGGGATACGCGTCTCCTGTGCCCGGTTTTCACCTCAGCCCCCTTCGATGGGGGACTAATTTAAGACTTTTAACTAAGTACGTCAAGAGAATTTGAGAGACAACATTCGTTCGTGTTTCCATCACACGCCATCTAGGGATCGGGTTCGTCAGGAATTAAAAGTGTGTGTTGTACGTGCGTATATGGCCGAATTGTTTAAACGGCGTGAAATGACACACGAGTACCTGTCCGAGGACGCGACGTTGCCTTCAGAATCAAGAACTCACCCGTGAGGCTGCTGATAGCGGGTCGCAAAAAGCATCGATCTTCAAATCGTTATACAATTCCGCATACGTTATTGCCATCCATGGTGGAGACCAAAGTCAGGCTCGCGTTCCGCTCGAAACCGGGGATTTCGACTGCAATCATAGTGCTCATCCTGCTCGCTGTTTTCGTGCAGGTGGTACATGTACACGTGCAGTGCGAACCTTCCGGTACGACTTGCCTGGCTTGCATGTCTGCCCATACGGCTGTTCCCGTCACGGCGTTTGCGGGTTCGGTGCTCCTCATTGCCATCACGCTGGTGCTGGTTCACCACCAACCCGGGATTTCCCATTGTGAAGCAACCCTGCCGCTCTTCATCCGCCCTCCGCCCACCCGCTAACTCGGTCAAACAGTAACTAGGCCTGGTTCACGCGCTCTGTGTAGGTGGAGGAAAGGATGTTCCGTACTTTTCTGCCGGTTACGTTTCTTCTCGCGGCAACAGCGTTTGCACAAGGTCGGAGCCCTCATGTAAGGCCTTCGAATGGGTCGACCGTGCGCCTGAGCGCTTCGTCTACCCCTTCTCCCGATGATGGACAGCAATCGCCAGGGGCATCAGCCCAGTCACCAACCCTTTCATCCGGCACTCCGTCCGTGGCTGGTCCTTTGATCACACTCGATCAGGCGATTCAACTCGCAATCGCCAATAATCCCAATCTGAAGGCCTCGCGGACGCAGGTTGATCAGAACCAGGCCCAGGAGATCACGGCGAACCTTCGCCCTAATCCGACACTCTCTGGTGATTCCCAGTTTGTTCCGATTTTCAATCCCAGCCAATTCAACTCCGACACGCTGGACACGCTGACGCAGTTCGACATAGGGGTTGGATATCTCTTCGAGCGCGGCGGAAAACGTAAGCACCGGCTGCAGGCCGCCCGGGATGCTACGGCTGTCACACGCGCCCAGGTGGCAGACGCAGAACGTACTTTGACTTTCAACGTGGCGCAGGAATTCATCAACGCGCTGCTCGCCAAATCGAACCTGGACTTCGCAAGCATGGACCTCGACGGTTTCCAGCAGACAGTCAATATCAGCCAGGAACGATACAAAGCAGGCGATATCAGCGAAGGTGATCTGCTCAGAATAAGGTTGCAACTATTGACGTTCCAGACCGACGTGGCGCAGGCCCGGGTGGCAAAGGCGCAGGCGCTGATCAGTTTACGTCAGCTTCTCGGGTACGCCTCCGTTCCCAGGGACTACGACGTCGCCGGCGATCTGCAATACGAGCCTTTAAAGGCCGGACTGGACGACCTTCAGGCGAAGGCACTCACCGAACGCGCGGACTTGCGTGCCGCACGGCAAGGCATCACTGCAGCGCAGAGCCAGATCGAACTGGCCCGGGCCAATGCCAAACAGGACTTGACCGCATCGATGAACTTCTCCCATGTCAGCGGGGCAGGTTCAGCTTCGTGGTTCTTGAGCATTCCATTGCCGATCTTCGACAGGAACCAGGGAGAAATTAAAAGAACAATGTTTGCCGCCGAGCAGTCGAACTTTACCGCTACCTCGACAGAGGAAGGGGTAATGACAGATGTGCGGAATGCATGGGAAGCCGCAACCAGCAACCAGGAAGTGGTTGGGCTGTATACGTCCGGCTACCTCAAGCAGGCGCAGGATTCACGCGAGATCACCAGCTATGCGTACAAAGGCGGTGCAGCAACGCTGTTGGACTTGTTGGACGCCGAACGAAGTTATCGATCGGTCCAACTTGGGTATCGGCAGGCGCTCGCGAATTACATGCTCTCGCTGGAACAATTGCGGCAAGCCGTCGGCACCAGGAGCCTGCCATGAGAAAAGCAAGATTTTGTCAGTCGTTAGTCAAACTGCTTGTGCTCGCCGCGATGGCTGGCACACTGGTGGGCTGCTCACACCAAGATGCACAAGGCAAAGCAGCCGAAGGCACCTCCTCCGACAACAAAGCGGATCTCTTCACGGTTCCACCAGAACAGTTGCAGCATCTGCAGATAGTTACTCTGCAACCGACCAACTGGCCGCGAGTGCTGCGTCTGACGGGCACCGTTGCTTTTAACGGATTCGAAACCACGCCGGTGATCAGCCAGGTTGGCGGTCCGGTCAGCCGAATCCTGGTCTCGCCGGGCGAACAAGTGCATCAGCACCAACCGATGCTCTACGTCAGCAGTCCCGACTACTCGCAATTGCGAGCAAGCTATCTAAAAGCACGCGACGCACACTCCCTCGCTCACAAGAACTATGCCCGTGCCCAAGATCTCTATGCGCACCATGCAATCGCTGAACGCGATCTGCAGGCGGCGGAATCGGCGGAAGTGCAAGCGCAAGCCGACTTGCAGGCGTCGGAACAATCGCTTCGCGTCCTTGGCATTCCTCGTCCCGACACGCTGATTGAGAACCCCACCTCTCCGGAGGTTCCGGTGATTGCCCCGCTTGCAGGCGAAGTCGTAGAGCGCATCTGTGCACCGGGCCAAGTGATTCAGGCGGGAGTGACGCAGTGCTTCACGATCTCGAATATGAGAACGGTATGGGTGCTGGCGAACGTATATCAGAATCAGCTCGCGTATGTGCATGTCGGGGATCCGGTCACGATCACCACCGACGCTTATAAACAGGAGTTCCACGGGCGTATCTCATTTATGGGCGCAGCACTCGACCCAACATCCCGTACGTTACAAGCGCGCATCGACACACAAAACGTCGATCATTTATTGAAGAAAGACATGTACGTGACGGCGACGGTGGTCGCCGGTCAGATCAGCGACGCGTTACTTGTGCCCGACAGCGCCGTGCTGCGCGACACCGAGAACATGCCCTTCGTGTATCTCGAAACCGGAGCGAGTCAGTTTGCGCGCCGGACCGTGCAACTGGGCGAAAGCAAGGATGGTAAGACGCAAATCGTAACCGGGCTTAAACCAGGCGACAAGGTTGCGGGCGACGGTAGCCTGTTCCTGCAGTTTGCCAACTCGTTGCAGCAATAAGAAGAAGGCACAGACCGCATGATTCATCGCGTCGTCCAATTCGCGTTACATCAGCGCTTCCTGGTCCTGGTGATAGTGGCAATGATGGTTGCCTTCGGGATCTATTCATTCCGCCAAATGCCGGTGGATGCATATCCGGACCTTTCGCCGCCGATGGTGGAGATCGTGACCCAGTGGCCAGGACATGCCGCGGAAGAGGTTGAGCGCCAGATCACGCTCCCACTCGAGGTGGAGTTCTCGGGCGCGCCGCAGTTGATCGTCATGCGGTCGATCTCTTTGTACGGACTCTCTGATATCAGGCTTACGTTCGACGAAGGAACCGACAATTACTTCGCGCGCCAAGTGATTTTCCAGCGCATCGCCGACGCTGAGATGCCAAGCGGAGTGACGCCGAGCATGGCGCCATTGTTCAGTCCGAGTGGCCTCGTCTACCGATACGTGCTGGAAAGCCCTGATCGCAGTCCGCAAGAACTCAAGACCATCGAAGACTGGACCCTGGAGCGGGCTTATCGCTCAATACCCGGTGTGGCCGATGATTCTGGTTTCGGTGGAATGACGATGCAGTACCAGGTGCTGCTCGATCCGGGAAAGATCTACGGATACCATCTCACGGTTCCGCAGGTCATGTCGGCACTGGCTGCGAATAACTCGAACGCGGGTGGAGGTTTTTACTCGCAAGGAGGGCAGTTCTATTACGTCCGCGGCATCGGTCTGGTTCGCAATCTCGACGATATAGGAAACATCATTGTCACCAGCAGTAAAGGCACGCCGATTCGCATCAAAGACGTGGGCGAAGTCACGACGGGCCATGCTCCGAGGCTTGGCCAATTCGGTTACCAGACGCACCAGTCGAACAACAACGACGCAGTCGAAGGCGTCATCCTGATGCGGCGCGGCGAGCAAACGCAGAATGTGCTCAAGGCAGTGCAAGAAAAGACGGATGAACTTAACCGTTCCGTGTTGCCGAAGGATGTGAAGATTCGGCCATTCTACGATCGCTCCGATCTCGTAAAGCTGACGATCGATACGGTCGAGGGCAACCTGTTTCGCGGCATGATCCTGGTGCTGATCGTGCTGATCTTCTTCCTGGTAAGCGTGCGGGCCGCAGTCATCACTGCGCTGACGATTCCGCTGTCATTGTTGTTTAGCTTCATCATCCTGCATGCGCGCGGCACCTCGGCGAACCTGCTGTCGATTGGAGCGATTGATTTCGGGATCATCATCGATGGAACCGTAGTGATGATCGAGAACATCTACCGGGAACTCGCGGAGCGGGCAGGACAAGAGTACAGCTTGAAGGAAGTGATCCTCACCGCTGCCGCCGACGTGGATCGTCCGATCTTTTACTCTGTCGCCATCATCATCGCCGGATACTTGCCGATTTACGCGCTGGGCGGGCCATCGGGAAAGCTGTTCCATCCGATGGCCGACACCATGACCTACGCGTTACTCGGCGCGCTTTTACTCACGCTGACATTGGTGCCGGTACTTGCATCGTACTGGTTCAAGAGTGGCGTCCGCGAAAAGGAAAATCGGCCTTTGGAGTGGTTAAAGCGCGTCTATGGCCGGCAGCTCGATTGGTCGCTTGATCATCCAGGGCTGACGATGATCATTGCCACGGTGATCTTTGGCGCATCGTTGTTGCTGGTTCCATTTATCGGCGGCGAGTTTATGCCGCATCTTGACGAAGGCGCGCTGTGGGTACGTGCCACCATGCCGTACACGATTTCCTTTGAAGAGGCCAGCCGAATTACGCCGGAAATCCGCAACATCCTTATTTCCTTCCCGCAAGTCACGGAGGTTGGTTCTGAGCTGGGGCGGCCCGACGACGGCACCGATCCTACCGGATTCTTCAACGCCGAATTTTATGTTGGGTTGAAGCCTTATAGCGACAAAGTGTGGAAGGGCGATATCAATACGAAGGCAAAACTCACCGAGGAGATCAACAAACGCCTGATCGCCTATCCCGGCATCATCTTCAACTATACGCAGCCGGCGGAAGACGCGGTTGACGAAGCTCTTACTGGGCTGAAGAGCTCACTCGCCGTGAAGGTCTATGGCGAGGACCTTAACGTTCTTCAGTCTAAAGCACTCGAGATCAAGAATGTACTTTCCAAAATACCCGGCTTCACTGAGTTGGCCGTGGTGCGCGAACTAGGCCAGCCCAGCCTCCTGATTGATGTGGATAGAGACAAGATTGCGCGTTACGGAATCAATGTTGCGGACGTGGAAACGGTGATCCAGGCTGCCGTTGGCGGACAAGCCGCTACCCAGGTTATTCAAGGCGAAAAACTATTCGATCTGGTGGTCCGGATGCAACCTCAGTTTCGCAGCAGCGCCGACCAGATTGGGAACCTACTGGTAGGCACGCCCGACGGCCAGCAGATTCCGCTGACCGAACTGGCGACTATCTCGCAAGGTAACGGCGCTTCGTTTATCTATCGGGAAAACAACTCTCGTTACATCGGGATTCAATACAGCATCGAGGGACGCGATCAATCCCGCGCGGTTGCCGATGGACAAGTAGCGGTCCGCAAGAACGTACCGCTGCCGGCCGGTTATCGCCTGGCTTGGGGCGGCGAGTATGACCAACTCGTGGCGGCGAGACAGCAGATGTGGGTGATCGGCCCGGTCGCGGTAGTGATCATTTTGTTTACGCTGTTCGCACTCTATGGCAATTTCAAATTCCCGATGGCGATTTCGATCGGCGTCATCATGACCCAACCGGTGGGCGCACTACTCGCTTTGAAGCTGACCAACACTACATTCAGTGTGTCGTCAGTGCTCGGGCTTTTGGCTTTGCTCGGGGTTTCGGCGGAGACAGCGGTCATTCTATTCTCGTACATCAACAAGTTGCGTCTGGAAGGAATGGGGATTCGCGAAGCAACCTTCCAGGCATCGTTGCTGCGCCTGCGGCCGATCATGATGACCGCCCTGGTTGCATGTCTTGGACTCTTGCCCGCCGCTCTTTCCACGGGAATCGGATCTGATACCCAAAAACCATTCGCCATCGTGATCGTCGCCGGCCTGGTATCGCGCCTGTTACTCGGATTTTTTGTCAATCCTGTGCTTTATTATGCCGTCGCGCGGGACGGCGACGTTTTGCAAGTGTGAGTGGCCGAGGAAAAACTTTTTCGCGTCCGTTCCTCCCTGTGCACCGTAGCAGCATTTTGCTTCTGAGCTTCAACGAATCCTCTGCATAGGAATGAATGGAGGGTGCGGCGGTCGAATTCCAACGCTTTCGGAACAGCGCTAGAAAGAGCTTGCCAAGGGTCGCTTCGATTCGTTCTTCCTCGCCCCCTGCAGCCTTTGCCCCTTACGCCGCCGATTGCAAAAACGGATTGTGCGATCCGTCTATGTCAACCCGTTCCGCGGAAGCGAGAAGCAAAAAACGGCTCCCTTTCCTGCTTGGCTGACGACTTCGATTGTTCCTCCGTGGGCCTCAATGATCGTTTTGCAGATGGCGAGTCCCATCCCAGTTCCATGCGCTGCGTATCTCTGATTGCGCCCGCGATAGAACTTGTCGAAAATTAGCGACTGCTCGAAAGAGTCGATGCCCGGACCTTGGTCGGCAACCGAGCAGACAACAGAGTTGCCTTCCACACCGGCACTGATCTGAATCGGACTCTCAGGCGGTGAGTACTTCGCCGCGTTTTGGACCAGGTGAACAAGAACTTCCGTGATGCGTTGACAATCCATCATCACGAGCGGTAGGTCGTCCGGGATGGAAATAGTGAGCGGGTGCGACTGGAGCGCCGTCTTTATTTCCAGCAAGGCCGCATCCACCGCCTGACGAATGAAATACGGATGCTTCTCCAGTTTGAACATTCCTGAGTCTAGTTGCGACATCTCCGCGGCTTCGCCAACCAGGCGATTCAACCGATCCGTTTCCTCGTCTATGACGGTCAGCAGTTCCTGTCTTTGATCCTCATCGAGGTTGTACGGGGCGAGCAAGGTTGTCACGCTCGCCTTGATTCCTGTCAGCGGCGTCCTGAATTCGTGGGTAACAGAGTCGAGGAGCGCCGAACGCAGCTTCTCGTTCTCCTGCAGTGCTCTCGTTTTGGTTAACTCTTCCACGGCATTCGCTCTCTCAATCGCGATTCCCACCAAGCTGCCAATCGCGTCGAGAGTTTCGCGAGATGGAGGTACCCCGG
>Ga0075355_1000130_pt1 | contig 11172 bp, 10 predicted proteins | sample WestPond_Cattail_6_FD_120069 | JGI IMG/M metagenome (GOLD analysis project Ga0075355, IMG submission 120069) | Natural and restored wetland microbial communities from the San Francisco Bay, California, USA, that impact long-term carbon... | ecosystem: Environmental > Terrestrial > Soil >...
AGACCCAACGCGCGGCCGAGCACGCCAGTCGCACCCGCAAGACAGACTTTCACTGAGTGGCGCCTCCGTTACTCGAACCGCGTGTGTTCATCAGGTACCTGGTGAAATGGTCTTCGATCGAGTGGTAGAGATGATTTACGGCGTCATAGCCGGTAATGCCGTGGGTCTTGTTGGGATAAAGCATCAACTCAAACGGCTTGGCGGCCTTAATGAGCGACTGCGTCATCTGGATTGTGTTCTGCGCGTGCACGTTGTCATCGCTAGTGCCGTGTGCGATACGGAGGGCACCGGACAGCCGGGCGGCGTCGTTCACCGGTGAGCCGCTGGTGTATCCGGCTTCGTTGCTCGACGGCAGCCCCAGGTAACGCTCGGTGTAGATCGAATCGTAGAGCCTCCAATTGCTGACCGGCGCGATGGAAACTCCGGCCGCGAAGCGGTCGCTGTGCGTTAACGCGTAGAGCACCATGAATCCGCCGTAGCTACCGCCGTAGATGCCGACGCGAGTGGCATCGAGTTGCGGATACTTCTTTGCGACTTCGTCGAGCGCCGCGAGCTGATCGGCAAGTTCAACGGCGCCAAACTTGTTCTTCAGGACAGCGTTGAAATCGCGGCCGCGATTGGCCATACCGCGATTGTCCACCACGAGTACCGCAAATCCTTTGCGCGCGAGATAGACCTGCAACAGTCCACCTTCGCGTCCCCACTCATCCCGTACCGACTGACCTGAAGGGCCACCGTAGGGATGCAGGATGACCGGAATCTTCTTTTCTGCCGCGGGATTTGGCGGCAGATACAACATGCCATACAGCTTGGTCTTGCCATCGGCCGCCGTTAGTTCGAGCCACTGGGGTGGTTCGAAACCATAGCTGCTCAGATCTTTGAAATCGGAAATCGCGGAGCATTCAGCCGTCGGCTTGCATAGCGACAACCGCGGCGGCGTGTACAGGGCGGAGTAACGATCGATGTAGGCCAGCGAGTTCGGTGCAAACGTCGAGGAGTGCGTACCGGGCTCCTTCGAGATTTGCTTCATTCCGCTGCCGTCGAGGTTGATCGAGAAGATCTGCCGTTGGCGCGGATCGTTCGGGTCCGCCGTGAAGTAAGCGATGTTTTTTCCCTCGTCGAGGCCATCGAGCGAAGTGACCTCGAAATCGCCCTTGGTGACCTGATTGACCAGCTTTGCTTCCGCCTGCGGGTTCTTCGGATCCAGCGAATAGAGATAGAGATGGGTGTGGCCGTCGCGCCAACTCGACCACAGAAATCGGTCGCCGCTCTTGAACAGGTGGAAGTTGTCGTTGACGTTTACCCATACCTCGCTCTTTTCGGTGAGGACAGGCTTTGCACTGCCGGTTCCGGTGTCGGCGAGGAAGAGCGTCAATTGATTTTGGGCACGATTGAGCACCTGTACCCACAGCAGGCCCGGCCGCACCCAGCCGAAGCGAGGGATGTAGTCGTCGCGCTCCATGGGAAGCGCGATCCATTTCGACTTGCCGCCGCCGGAATCAATCACACCGAGGTGCACTTCCGGATTGGGATCGCCGGGATTGGGATATTTCTGCATGTCGGCCCGCGCGTGCAGTTGGCTGTAATCCACGATGGGATACGCCGGCACCGGCTTTTCGTTCATTTGCAAGTAGGCGATTTGACGATCGTCGGGCGACCAGAAGTAGTTGCTGCGAACCTTCAGTTCTTCGGCATAGACCCAGTCAACTTCGCCATCAATGAACTCTTCGTCATCGGTGATCTTCGTGATTTGTTTTTCATCACCATCCGGAACACGCCGGACCCAGAGGTCGTGCTTGCGAATATAGGCGAGACGTTTGCCGTCGTGGGAAAACTTCGGATCGAGTGAGGGATCAGGCGAGTAGGTAATCTGCACGCCAACGCCGGTCTCGAGCTTGAAATATGTGAACTGCCCATTGGTGTCGAAGAGCAGCACCTTCGAATCGGGCGACCAGTGATAGGCAGACACGCCATAACGCGAGCGCCACTCGCGCGTACGCTCGTCGGCAATCTTGCTGGTCGGAGGCGCGAGCGAAGTCAGCTTCGATTCGGAAACCAGGACGGCCTTCTTGCCGGAAGCGACGTCTACGTACCAGAGTTCGCCACGCTCGCCCGCGTCATTGCGCTGGATGAAGGAGACCTTCGTGCCGTCGGGGCTCCACTTCAGTGATTCCGGCGTACGTCCGGCGAGGGAGCCTTTAGCGATGTCTTCGATGGTGAGTTGCGGGGCCGATTGGGCCGAAGCGAGCGAAACGAAAAGCAGAGCGACCGCGAACTGGCGCAGCATGGAACTCTCCTGAAACGAAGGGAAAGTTTAGCAGGAGAGCTGCGGAAGTCGTGGTAAAGCAGGGATTCTCGCGCGTTGCGATCGAGAAAGCCAGACAACAAGGGAGTTCAGGGTGACAGAACGAAGTTATCTGCCGAGGAACAAAGCCCAGAACGTTAGCGGATGCGTGATGCCCCAGATGCGAGCCATTTCCAGCAGGATGATGAAGATGCCGAGTCCGAAATAGACATTACGCGCGCCTTCAGCAGATAGCACTGGTGCTTGAATGCCGCGCTGGCTTAATGCGACGACCAGTACGCGCTCGTGCTCCATCACCCAGTCGGCGATCGGGCGATGGAAGGCAGCAATGGCAAAGCCCAGCAGCAGGCGCAGCAATTCGAAGATCATGTCGGTCATGGTATGCATGGGGTGTGAGCAGCTCAATCCGAGGAAACACCTAATCCTGACGGTTACCCCAAAATAGTGCAAGTCGCCGAACGAGCCGCCTGCGAGAGCCGGTGAAAAGGCACTTCGAAGCGGCCCGAACACGTGTTTCCGCGTGCTACAATCAACACCAGTCCACCGATGAATGCTGACCTAGCGAATCTGATCGAACTGCAGAAAGCTGACGCCGAAATAGCGCGCCTGAAGGCTGAAATCGCGTCGCTTCCCAAGAAAGTAGCCGCGATCGAAGACAAGCTTGCCGGATCCAGGGTCCGTGCCGAAAAGGCGAAAGTGGCGCTAAAGGCCGACGAGCAGGCGCGTCGCAAGCACGAGTTGGACATCGATTCATTGCGGCAGAAGATCTCGAAGTATCGAGACCAGATGCTGAACGTGAAAACCAACCAGGAATACCAGGCGCTGGGCAGCGAAATCACACACGCCGAGAAAGAGATTGCCAAGCTAGAGGACAAGATCCTCGAAACGATGGTCGACGCCGACAGCAAGAATGCCGACCTGAAACGCGCGGAAGGCGATCTGAAGGCGCACACAGCTGAGATCGAGAAGGAAAAGGCAGCGGCCCACGAGACCTCCGCGCAGGACGAGAAGGAAATGGCCGAGTGGAACGAGAAGCGTTCGTCCATCCGCAAAACGGTGAATCCCGATGTGCTCAGCCATTACGATCGTGTCCTGAAGTTTCGCGGCAGTGCGATCGCCGAAGCCCGCAACCAGATGTGTATGGCATGCCGCGTAATGGTGCGTCACCAGGTGTATAACACCCTGCGCAGCAGCGACGAATTCGTCACCTGCGACTCGTGCAATCGTATTTTGTATTACGACGTAGCCCACGACGATAACCCGATCGTCCCAAAAGCTGCGGCCCCGCAAGAGGAAGAGAAAGACAACGTCACGGCTCATTAGCCGACGACAGACCTCTTGTTCTTTGGTTCCATCGATCGAAAACCGCGTTAATTTACCAAATCGTGACGCAATCACACCCGAAATTGCAGTAAGCTACGCGCAATCATAAGAGGCTGGCTGGGGGATCGAGCCCCAGCAAGGGGACTCTAATGCATCCGCGTCCGCTCAGCGTTTTGTTGCTAGTGCTGCTTTGCAGCAGTATCTCGCTTGCGCAACGATCGAGCGTTCCGCCGCAAAGCTCTCAATTGGAAGTTCACGTGATCACCTCGGGCAATCGCTCTGCGCAAGGCATTATTCAGGTTGTGCTTGAGAACGAGGCCGGTAAGCAGGTCACCGATGCGGTCACGAACCACGAGGGCATAGCCGTGTTCCAGTCTGTCCGGCCCGGAAATTATCGCTTGCGCATCGAAGGAGTTGGGATCATTGCTGCCCGCACGGAGAGCGTTACCGTTTCTCCCGGCGAAGGCAGACATGTCGAATACGTGCGCGTGAGTTCGAAAACGGATGGGACCTTGGGCCGAAGCGTCTCTGTTGCCGACATGAAGATTCCGGAAGAAGCTCGTAAGGAAATGGACATGGGCGTGGAAGCCATCGAGAAAAGCGAACTGACTTCCGCCACCGAGCACCTGCAGAAGGCAATCCAACTCTACCCCGAATACAGCCGCGCCTGGAACAATCTCGGCGTAGCGAAAATGAAGGCCGGCGACAAGCAAGGCGCACGAGCCGCGTGGGAACACGCTGTCGCCGCCGATGACAAACTCTCCGTGGCTTACCTGAACCTGGCTCGCATTGCCATCAGTGAGAAACGCCCAGCCGATGCCGAGGAACTCATTCGCAAAGCGCTGATCACAGATCCGGAAGACCCCTGGGCTCTCCTGCTCATGTCCACGGCGAATGCGATGAACGGACAATGGCCTGAGGCGCTCACCAACGCCCGCAAGGTTCGGACCGAGTCCGACCCGAAAAAGTTCGCCGAAGCGCACCGCATTGCCGGCGAAGCCCTGGTGAACCTGGGACAACCGGAAAACGCTCTCCTCGAGTACGCAACCTATTTGCGCGACTACCCCGACAGCCCGCAGGCGGAACATATTCGACAGCAAATTGCCACCGCCACCGAACTCGCGCAGACAAAGGCAAACAGCAATCATCACTGACGGTTTGCAGTCGGACGGAACTTGCTTCAGAATCAAGAGCGAGTCCGAAATGCCTACCCCAAAAAAAGAAACCAGCAATCCTCTTGTAAGAATCAGTCAACGTGCCGCGGCGCGTTTGCGCCAGGGACACGTGTGGGTGTATCGCTCCGACATAGTGGGCGAACCATCGTTTGCCGCCGGCTCGATTGTCAGTGTCTCCGATGATCGAAGAAACCTGATCGGCACGGCGTTCTGGAGCACGTCCTCACAGATTGCGTTGCGGATGATCTCGACTGGTCCGGTGCCTGATGCTGCCGAACTGGTACGCGAGCGCGTGCGAGCCGCCATTGCGGTGCGGAAGAACTGGGTTGAGAACAGTGACGGCTATCGCGTGGTGTTCAGCGAGGCCGACCAGTTGCCGGGCGTAATCGCCGACAAATACAACGATGTGGTCACGGTGCAGTTCCTCGCGCAGGCCACGGACCAGGACTGGTTCCGGACAGCGTTTCTCTCCGCCATCGAAGAAGAAATGAAGCCGGCGTCGGTGGTAGAGCGAGTGGAGGAACGCATTCGCGAACTGGAAAACCTGCCGCAACGCGAGTCAGGGTTGTTGTCGGGCAAAAAGACGAAGACCGAGTTTTCGCTGAACGGGGTACGGTTTAACTTCGATGCGCTTGGTGGCCAGAAGACCGGCGCCTTCCTCGATCAACGCGAGAATTACGCGGCAGCCGCGAAGTACGCGCACGGAGAAGCAATGGACGTCTTCACGTACCAGGGTGGGTTCGCCCTGCATCTCGCCAAAACCTGCGATTCGGTGATCGGTGTGGATGCTTCACGCGAGGCGCTCGAAACCGCCGAGCAGAACGAACAGTTGAACTCGCTCAAGACGCCAATCGAGTGGATGGAAGCCAATGCTTTCGATTTATTAAAAGATTGGTCTGCCAGCAAACGCCAGTTCGACACTATCGTGCTCGATCCGCCGGCGTTTGCGAAGTCGCACAAAGACCACGGCGCGGCCCTGCGCGGCTACAAGGAGATCAACCTGCGCGCGCTGAAGATGCTGCGCCCGGGCGGAGTGCTGGCCACTTGTAGTTGTTCGCAGCACGTAAAGGAGCAGGATTTTGTCGACATGCTGCGGGAGGCAGCCGGCGACGCTCGTCGAGTCACACGCGTCCTCGAGAAGCGTGGACAAGCCAAAGATCACCCCGTGCTTCTCGGCGTGCCGGAAACGGCGTACCTGAAGTGCGTGATCCTGCAGGTGTAATCGTCAATTACGAGGCCGCTGCGTGGCGGCTTGATGGTTCCTCCGGCTCCTCGTCCGGCTTTTCTTCTTCAATGTCCTGTATCCGCTGCTTGCGATGCAGGAAGACGTACGCACCCAGCACGCTGAGGATCAGCAGGCTGAGTACGGTCATCAGCATGGCGAAGATGGCCATGGTGCGCACCGGTCCCTCGGCCTCACGCAATTCCTGGCTTACCACGATCATCCAGGGCAAGTTCGGATAGGCGGTCTTGAGGCTGGTATCGGCAAAACCGATGAAGTAGGTCTCTCCGGTACGTAGCGTCGCGGTCAGATAACTGGATTCGCGTCCGTGCAAGCTGCCCAGCGCGTCGCGAATGGCGGCGTATTCTTCGGACGTCACGCGTTCGGATGGCGTCACGCCCGGCGCGGTCACCACGGTGCCGTCGTCACGAATCAGGAATACGTGTCCGGTGCGAGCGATCTGCTGTTGATTGAGGTAAGTGAACAGCGGCGACACATCGACCAGGGCCGTGACGGCACCAATGAACCGTCCCGAGCCTTCCTGGTACACCGGCGAACTGATGCTGATGTACTGGGAGTGATCGTCATAATGAACATCGGAGACATAGGTCTTCGGCGCACCCTTGGCGGAAAGAGCGCGCCAGTACTCGCTTTCCGTCTGGAAGTAATGCAGCGGCTTATCGGTCGCAGCCAGGGTGGCACCAGCTTGGTCGACGATAACAACGCTCAGCAGTTTCGGGTTAAGCTCGTGTTGACGCCGGATTGAGTTCGCTACTTCGGAGCCGAGGATCTTCTTCAGCAGGGGATCACTTTCCGCGCTGTTCCACTTCGCCTCAGCTTGGTCCGCACGCGCGCGAATACCGGATTCCGGTAAGTTTTCGTATGCCTTGTTGGCTTCCGTAACCGCCACCTGCACGGAAGGTTCGTTTGCAATCTGGACAACCTGATTGACCTGTTCCCCGATGTACTGGGAGGTGATCGCAGCCGAACCGCGGGCGATGGTACGGAAGTAAGCTCCGTTCATCTGTTGCACTTGCTGGCTGGCCTGCATGCCAATGTAAAGACCAAAGATGCTGATCGGGACAAGGATCAGGATCAGCGCGAGAAGCAGTCGTTGAAAGGGGATGTGAAACTCAGACGAGTCGAAGGGCATGGCGTTCCTCCTCCCAGAGGGGAATGACGACAGGAAACGGTCCGTGGAGCCCGACGTTCTGGCCGAAATAACAGGGCCGGGTTGCGGGAGAAGAGTACTTCGTGGCCAGGACGGCGTCAGTGATAAGCGGCACATAGTTTTGCCCGGTTTGGCGGCGGGCGCGTAGGTCTGGAGGAGACGATTGGCCCGGCTTTAGCACCGGCTAGGGCCGGTGCGGTTGGTATAATCAGAAATTGCCCTCATGAAAAAGAACGCACTAGCAGCAGCGCAAGACCGCAAGCCTCGTATTCGCTCCACTACCGTTTTGGCCGTTCGCCGTGACAACAAGGTAGTGATGGCCGGCGACGGACAGGTCACCCTCGGCGATCACGTCATCAAACACAACGCCAAGAAGATCCGGCGTATGTACCAGGAGAAGATCCTGGCCGGCTTCGCGGGCTCGACCGCCGACGCCTTCTCGCTCTTCAGCCGCTTCGAAGCCAAACTCGAACAGTTCCACGGCAACCTGGGACGGGCCGCCGTCGAGCTGGCGAAGGACTGGCGTACCGACAAAGCGCTGCGGCACCTGGAGGCCCTGTTGCTGGTCGCCGATACCAACCAGACTTTTTTGATCAGTGGCAACGGCGACGTCATCGAACCAGAGAGTGGGATTGCAGCGATCGGCAGCGGCGGTCCGTTTGCCCAATCGGCAGCGCAGGCGCTGATTGAAAACACCGAGTTGTCGGCGCGCGCGATCGCCGAGGCGGCGATGAAGATTGCGGGCAAGATGTGCATCTATACGAATGAGTCGTTCATGATCGAAGAGTTGTAAGACGCTGGTCGGCTGTTGACCGTTTGTCGTTCGCGATTTGTTTCCGAGCGCGGGCGATCGATAATGACCAGCGACCAGAGAGTAAGGACTGTTTTGTGGCAGGCTACTCCGGCACACCGCTGCTGAAGAAGATAGGCATAAAGGAAGGCGATCGTGTGCTGGTGGTGAACGCTCCGCGCAACGCGCCCGGCGAGCTTCGCGATTTCGTGGACAAGCCGCCGAAGAAGGACAAGGACATCGATGTGGTGCTGCTGTTCTCAATGTCCCAGGCGGAATTCCGGGAAGAGTTTGCGAAGGCAGCGAAGAAGATCCAGCCCAACGGGATGGTTTGGATTGCATGGCCCAAGAAGGCGTCGGGGATCAAGACCGACCTGACGGAAGACGTGATCCGCAACTTCGCCTTGGAAGGCATCTTCGTCGACGTAAAGGTTTGCGCGATCGATGAGACGTGGTCAGGATTGAAGATGGTCATTCGCAAAGAACTGCGTGGTAAGGCAGCTGCGGCGAAGTAGTAGAGGTTCCCTGGGCCTGGCGGTCCTCGGAAGACGACAGGATTGGAGCAGTAATGGCAATTTATCTACCGGGTACGGCAGAAGAAGAACAGGTAGCACTCGACGAACTTACTCCGCGCGAGATCGTCGTTGAACTCGACAAGTATGTCGTGGGCCAGCACGCGGCGAAGCGCGCCGTGGCGATCGCGTTACGAAACCGCATGCGACGGCAGAAACTCACGCCGGAGCTCGCGGAAGAGATCATCCCCAAGAACATCATCATGATTGGCCCCACCGGCGTGGGTAAGACCGAAATCGCCCGCCGGTTGGCCAAATTGGCAAACTCGCCATTCCTCAAAGTCGAAGCTTCGAAGTTCACCGAAGTGGGCTATGTCGGGCGCGACGTGGAGTCGATGATCCGCGACCTCATCGAAATCGCGATTGAAATGGTGCGCGAAGAGAAACTCGAAGATGTCGCCGACAAGGCCGAACTCAATGCCGAAGAGCGCCTACTCGATCTTCTGCTGCCGACGGCGAACGTCGGCTTCCGTCCTGGTGACGGCGGCAGCCCGCAACCGGAGTTGCTGCCCGCAGGAGATTCGTCTTCGGGTCGCACGCGAGAGAAACTTCGCCAGCAATTGCGGGAGGGCAAACTCGACGATCGTATCGTGGAACTCGATGTCCGCGAGAAGTCGTTCCCTGCGTTCGAAATCATCTCCAACCAAGGCGTGGAGGAGATGGACGTCAACATCAAGGACATGCTGCCCAACATCTTCGGCCAGCGCTCGAAGAAGCGGAAGATGAAGGTGAGCGAGGCCTTCGACTACCTGGTTCAGGAAGAAGAGTCGCGCCTGATCGACATGGACATGGTGACACGCATCGCCGTGGAGCGTGCGGAGCAATCGGGCATCATCTTCATCGACGAAATCGACAAGATTGCTGGCCGCGAAGGGGGCCATGGCCCTGACGTCTCGCGCGAAGGCGTGCAGCGCGACATCCTCCCCATTGTCGAAGGCACCACCGTCAACACGCGCTACGGCATGGTGCGCACCGACCACATTTTGTTCATTGCTGCCGGTGCTTTCCACGTTTCGAAGCCGAGCGACTTGATTCCAGAATTACAGGGACGCTTTCCCATTCGCGTGGAATTGCAATCGCTCACGATCGAAGACTTCATTAAGATTCTGACCGAGCCGAAATCGTCGCTGACGAAGCAATACGTGGCGTTGCTGGAAACAGAAGGCGTGAAGCTGGAGTTCACGCAGGAATCACTGGAAGAGGTGGCGCGCTTCGCCTTCCGAGTGAATGAGGGAACGGAGAACATCGGCGCGCGCCGCTTGCACACAATCATGGAGCGCGTGCTCGATAAGATCAGCTTCGAGGCGCCCGACCTGAAAGACAAGAACGTCAACATTGATGCGGATTATGTTCGCGAGATGTTGACGGACATTGTGAAGGACCAGGATCTGTCGCGGTACATTCTCTAGCGATTTTGGCGCGAACCATCGCGACAAGTTCTTCGGTCGTTGAGATATCGATGCCGCGCTCGCGGCCGCGCAGAATCGGAGCGGCGATGTCGTCCAACTCAGTGGGACGCTTCGCCGCTACGTCTTTTGCCATCGAACTCTGCATGGTTGGTGGAGCCGCAGCAATGAACGCGTAGATCTTCGCAGGATCCACTTCCGCCCCGTTCGACTTCGCAACCGCACAGGCCTCGCGGATTGCCTCGTCTAGACGTTCTTTCCATTGCGCATGTGCCGCGACTTCCGCGTTCTTCATCCCCGATGCTGATGTCACCAGTGCATACGGCGCAAGGAAGCAGAGTTTGCTCCAAAGTAGCGTTTGCTCGTTGGCGATGAACTGGCACTGGAAGCCGAGTTTTGTTAACTCGGTGACAATGCGACCCAGCAAAGGTTCAGCGCTCGCTGCAAGATTCAGACGAACGGGTTGCGATTTCTGAAGGTATCTGCCGGGCGCGACCTTTTCGGCTTCAACGCCGATCGTTGCTGGTATCACGCGATCGTGGCCGAAGCGCTGACGCAGGTAAGCCGCATGATCGGCGCCGTTCAACAAGGGAATAACGATCTTCGGCCCAGTTGACACTGACCCGAGCGCCCCCTGCAGTTGAAAGGTTTTGGTGGCAATCCAGAGGACGTCAGCTTCCTCGACGAGATTAGCCGTAACGCGCACGGACGCTGTGATAGCTCCAGTGGGTCTGTCCAGGGTGAATTGGGCAGGGTATGTACGCGCCTTCTCCGCTCGAACGACGGCAATGACTTCTTCACCGATCGACGACAGCGCTACGGCAAGAAGACCGCCGACTGCACCAACTCCCAGCACTGCATGCTTCACGCGAACTCCTCAGACTCCTGCAAAATCAGCCAGTTCCTTGAGACTCGTGACGGTAAGGTCTGGCGCTTCCGTTGCGACCTTCGTCGCCCCGCCGCCCTGTTTTCCCGCCCGCCGATTAACCCAAACGTTTGCGATACCGAGCTTTTTCGCTGGAACGATGTCGTGAAAGATGCTCTGCGCGCAATGTAGGACTCTCTCTTGGGGCACGCCGATTACTTCGAGCGCGTGTTCGAAATTGCGGTGGGAAGGCTTATAGCTTTTCACCTGTTGCGCCGTAATCACGTAGTCGAACGGGACTTCGAGCAGCTTCGCGGTTTCGGCGAAGAGATCGTCGTCCGTG
>Ga0075355_1000131_pt1 | contig 11089 bp, 8 predicted proteins | sample WestPond_Cattail_6_FD_120069 | JGI IMG/M metagenome (GOLD analysis project Ga0075355, IMG submission 120069) | Natural and restored wetland microbial communities from the San Francisco Bay, California, USA, that impact long-term carbon... | ecosystem: Environmental > Terrestrial > Soil > Wetlands...
CACGCCGCCGGCAAACGTGATCTCGCGCAGTTGCTCCATCTTGATCGGGTTCATCAGGAACGCAATGTTCGCTCCCTCGCGCACCTTGGCCAGCGCCTCTTCCGGTTCGCGGTGATACGAGATGTGCTCCTGGTTGCGAATCGATTCTTCGGTCATGCCCAGGACGTGTTCGAGCAGCACCTTGTGCAGATGCACCACGTCCAATTGGCGCTGCAACGGAGGCACGTCTTTCAGCACCTGCTCTGCGGCGCCTTCGCGCGCATGCAGCAGGAAGCAGGTATCGCCGGAGATGGCTACCAGTGCGACGCCGTGCCGTCCTGCTTCGCGCAGCTTTGCGACGATCTCCGAACACTGTCCAGCGTACGGCACCACCTCAAAATACTTTCTCGCCTTCTCCAGGAACTTCTCGCGATCGTAATTATCGAGCCCGAAGACCACGCGGTGGGTCGGCAGAATCACCAGCCCGCGCGAGTCCATGTTGACGAACGTCATCATGCCGAACTCATATGCTTGGTCCGGATCGGAACTCTTGGCCTCGGCGCGGCGCTCGTTGCGATAGTTGAGCGCGGTTTCGTAACGATGGTGGCCGTCGGCGATGATCAGCTTCTTGTCGGACATCTTCTGCTGGATGGCGTTCACCACTTGCGGATCGCTGATACAAGAAACGCGATGCAGCACGCCATACTCGTCAGTTACCGAAATATCCGGTTCCACGGCCATGGCGGCGTCGGCTGTGGATTGGCGTGTGCCACCTGGCGACGCGACTAACGTTGCGTTTTCGAGGAGCAAGTCGATCTCGCCCGCGGGGTCGCTATAGAGCATGAATAGCTGTCCGGTCTGGACGCCCATGGCCCGGATCAGGTTCAACCGGTCCGACTTCGCCTTGGTATGGGTCTGTTCATGGCGGAAGACCACGCCGTCGGCGTAGTCATGCAGGCGTCCGGCAGCGATGAAGCCTCGCCGTTCGAATTCCACCGGCGCACCCGAGCCGCCGACCGCGGTCGCTGGAACGGTAAAGCGCTGGGTGTAGTAGTAAAGGGCGGGGCGCTCGTCACGGATTAACGCCCCTTCGTCACGCCAGGATTTCAGGAAGGCCTGGGCTCGTGTATAGACGTTGTCATTGTTGTTGTCATCCGGTGAACTTTTTCCGAGTTCGATTCGCACCAGGTTAAACGGGCTGGCGGCGTAGTACTTTTCCTGCATCGCCGGCGTGATTTTGTCATAGGGTTGGGTGACGGCGCGCTCCACGGGGACGCGATCGGGATTGTAGCGAAGCGCTCGAAACGGGCGGATGTCGGCCATCAGATTTCGGGTGTCCGGCTTTCTGCGGCACGACCGCCGCGGGCTTGGTGACATGGTGATTCTAACAACCTTAGGCTTGGAAAACCCTCGCCGCCAGCAGGCACATCTCACAAACGAACGTGCACGTCCAAGGGACCAATACACCCTCCGGAGAGACAAAAAGTTGACAATTGCTCACTCGCCGGATGTGGTAACATCGGAGCAATTTCCGAGGTCAATCATGGCCCGCATAACCCGGGAAGTCGGCGGGTCCCACCGTCGGTATCGTCAGTCAGTTCGGCCTGATGTGGGGAAATGTCGAGCAAGATTTCCAGCAGCGATCTCGCCGTATTGGGCTGTCTTCGCGTTAACTCTTCTTTGTGTCTCCATGGTCCTGACTCTGCCGGCGGCTGCGCAAACGCAGACCACCGATGAAGTCCACGTTGTGCCGCACCCGAAGCCGCAACCGAAAGAGGAAATTCTCCTGCCCAAGGGCGGTACGATGGATCCGTCCCTTAAGACCCACACGCGTCCATTGGTCAAGCAAGTCGACCTCGTTCTCGTTCCGGTGACGATCACCGACCCGATGAACCGCCTGGTCACCGGACTCGAGCCGGAAAACTTCGAGTTGTACGAAGGCTCCGAAAAGCAGACGATCAAGCATTTCTCAAGCGAGGACGTGCCGATTTCGCTGGGAGTAATCTTCGACCTCAGCGGGTCGATGGGCAACAAGATCGAGAAGGCGCGCGAGGCCGTGGTCGAGTTCTTCCGGACGGCAAACCCGCAAGACGAATTCTTCATGGTCAGCTTTAACGATCGCCCGGAACTGCTTTCTGATTTCACCAGTTCCGTGGAGGACATCCAGGCCAAGCTGGTCTACGCCGAGCCCAAGGGGCGGACCGCCCTGATGGACGCCATCTACATGGGGCTCCACCAGATGCGCAACGCGCACCAGCAGAAAAAGGCCCTGCTCATCATCTCTGACGGCGGCGATAACCATAGCCGCTACACCGAGAACGAGATCAAATCCCTGGTCAAGGAAGCCGACGTCCAGATTTACGGCATCGGAATATTTGACTCCGCCCCCGCAACTCCAGAAGAAAAAATGGGTCCGGTTGTACTGTCGGAGATCACGGATGTGACTGGTGGGCGGACGTTTACGATCGATAACCCGAACGAGTTGGCCGACGTAGCCACAAAGATTGGAATAGAGCTGCGCAACCAATATGTGCTCGGGTACCGTCCAAACAGACCAGCACGTGATGGGAAGTGGCGGAAGATAAAGGTAAAATTAAATCCGCCCAAGGGGCTTCCTCCGCTGCATGTCTATGCGAAGACGGGCTACTATGCACCTTCCGAATAGGTTCAAGATGTTTCGGGCCAATAAAAGCAGATCATTCCCATCGATGACCGGAGCCGGTATCGCGGCTCTGGTTCTGTTTCTCGCCTCTTCGGTCGCGGCGCAGGCGCCGGCCCAGAACCCATCCAGCCAGCCCGCAGCGGCTCCACCCCCGTCACAGCAGCAGGGACAGGCTCCCAGCAGCGAGAACGACGGCGTGTACGTCTTCCGCAAGCAGGTGGAAGAAGTGCAGCTCCATGCCACCGTGCTCGACGACAAGCACCGCATGGTCACCGATCTCGCCAAGGGTGACTTCCAGGTCTATGAGAACGGACAGCCGCAGCAGATTACGTCCTTCGACCGTCGCGACATCCCGGTGTCTCTCGGCATTGTGATCGACAACTCCGGGTCCATGCGCGACAAGCGCCCCGCGGTCAACCAGGCCGCCATCAACCTGGTGAAGGCCTCGAATCCCAAGGACGAAGTATTCATCGTGAATTTCAACGATGAGTACTATCTCGACCAGGATTTCACAGCCAATCTTACGCAGCTGAAGGAAGGCCTGGAGAAGATCGACTCGCGTGGTGGCACCGCGCTGTATGACGCCGTGGTGGCCTCGGCCGATCACCTCGAGAAGAATGGCAAGCTTGACAAAAAAGTCATCCTCGTCGTGACTGACGGCGAAGACAACGCCAGTCGCGAGTCGCTGGAACAGGCGGTCCGCCGATTGCAGAAGGAAAACGGCCCCACGGTTTACACCATTGGCCTGCTCGGCGAAGAGCGCCAGAAGCGGGCGCGCCGCGCATTGGCCGCTCTGGCGGAGGATACCGGCGGCATCTCGTACTTCCCGAAGGATCTGGGAGAAGTGGACTCGATCACGCGCGAAGTTGCGCACGATATCCGCAACCAGTACATCATCGGGTACAAGCCTTCCAACGGGAAGCAGGATGCCGGATACCGCACGGTGCGTGTTGAAGCCAAAGCGCCGGGACACGGCAAGCTCTTCGTGCGCACTAAGACGGGTTATTACTCCGGACAGGAACGCGCCTCGGCGGCCGGAGGACAGTAGACTAATTGTGTAATTTCGAAATTTGGTAATTTCGTAATTTAAGACCGACGGCGCATCGGCGAGAGCTGTGCGCCGTTTGGCTTTTGAATACTCGGTTGGTCTCTAACTTACACAATTAACCAATTTCGAAATTACAAAATGGGTTCGTTGACTCTCTCTCCTTCCTCTCTTACCCTTGACTTGCCCATGAAACTTCAGGAAGCCGCCCACTTGCGTGTCGCCGAGAACGTCATCGAACTTGTCGGTGAAACGCCACTGCTCCACTTGCGAAAGCTTGTTCCCCCTGACTGTGCCGATGTTTACGCCAAACTCGAGACCATGAATCCGGGCGGCAGTATCAAGGACCGCGCCGCGATCGGCATGATCAAGCATGCCGAGGAGACCGGACTACTAAGCGAGGGTTCGACGATCATCGAAGCCACCGCCGGTAACACCGGCATCGGGCTGGCGCTCATCGGCGTCAACAAGGGATACCGCGTGATCGTCTGCGTGCCGCAGAAGTTCGCGAAAGAAAAAGTCATGATCATGCAGGCCCTCGGCGCCGAGGTGATTCGTACACCCGACGACGAGGGGATGGCCGGAGCCATTCGCCGCGCACGAGAACTCGCCGCCAAAGTTCCGCAGTCGTACCTGCCGCTGCAATTCGAAAATCAAGCCAATCCAGAATTTCACTACCACACCACCGGACGCGAAATCGTCGAGCAGATGGGCGGTCATGTTGACGCCGTTGTCGTCGGTGCGGGGACGGGCGGAACCTTCAGCGGCGTCGCACGCTACGTGAAAGAGCATTGCAAGGGCGCACTCGCAATCGCCGTCGAAACCGAAGGCTCGATTCTGGGGGGTGGGCCTCCGGGCGACCATAAGATCGAAGGTATCGGCGCCAGCTTCATGCCGGCGACATTCCACGCGGACCTCGCCGACGAAATCATCAAGGTCAGTGACACGAACGGCTTTGAGATGGTCCGACAGTTAGCGCGTAAAGAAGGCGTGCTGGCAGGATCGAGCGCTGGCGCTAACGTCTGGGCGGCGCTGCAGGTCGCGAAGAAACTTGGTCCGGGAAAGAAGGTCGCGACGATTGTGCCGGACTCGGCGGAGCGGTATTTGTCGAAAAACATCTTTGAGACGTATTGAGTTGGTAAATTGGTAATTTGAAAATGCGGCGAGGTGAGCCGCATTTTTTTTGGAAATTCCCAAGCCCAACACGTAAGTGTTGGGGGACGAGTTGCAAGACTTTTTCCGAGTCCCGGCAGGGACGGCAGGAATCTATTTAAGGAAATTATGGCCAAAAAGAAAGACAACAATTTCGGCTTCTCCACTCTCGCTATCCACGCCGGCGGACATCCTGACGAAACCACGGGCGCCGTTTCGCCGCCGATCTTTGCTACCTCCACCTATGTGCAGGAGGAACTGGGCAAGCCGAAGCTGGGATACGAATACGCACGCGTCACCAATCCCACGCGAGATCGCCTCGAAGAGAATCTCGCCGCGCTTGAAGGTGGCGTTGCCGCGCGCGTTTTCGCCAGTGGCATGGCGTCGATCACCGCGATCTGCATGACGATGAAGGCCGGCGACCATCTCCTCTGCGGCGACAACGTCTACGGGGGCACGCCGCGCCTGTTCAACCAGGTGATGGCCAACCTCGGACTCGAGTTCTCGTACGTCAACACCGCCGACCGCGACGCCACGCAGAAGGCGATGCGCAAGAACACCAAGTACGTGTGGCTCGAGACGCCCACCAATCCGCTGATGACCGTCAGCGATATTGCCGGTGTTTCGAAGATCGCGCATAAAGGCGGCGCGGAACTCATCGTCGACAATACCTTCATGTCGCCGTACTTCCAGCGACCGCTCGAACTCGGTGCCGACATGGTGATGCACTCCACCACCAAGTTCCTCAACGGCCATTCCGATGGACTTGGTGGCGTCATCGTCTGCAGCACGCAGGAGCAGGCCGACAAACTGGCGTTCCTGCAGAAGTCGTCGGGCGGCATTCTCTCTCCGTTCGAATGCTTCCTCATCCTGCGCGGAGTGAAGACGCTCGGCGTTCGCATGGAACGCCATAACGAGAATGGAATGAAGGTTGCGCAGTTCCTCGCCAGCCACAAAAAGGTAAAGAAGGTCTTTTACCCTGGGCTATCCGACCACCCGCAGCACCAGCTCGCGAAGCGTCAGATGAAGGGCTTCGGCTCGATGGTCACCTTCGAAACCGGGTCGCTCGGGAATGCCAAGAAGATGCTGAAGCGCGTCGGGCCAGTCTGCTCGCTGGCGGAATCGTTGGGTGGCGTCGAGACGCTGATCTCGCATCCGGCCACGATGACGCACGCAGCCATCGGCGAGAAGGGAAGAAAAGCCATCGGGTTGACCGACGGCATGGTCCGCATCTCGGTCGGCATCGAGAACGTGGAAGACATAATCGCTGACTTGGACCAGGCACTCGCGGCAATATAGTAGCGTCGGCATCTTGCCAGCTGTCGCGTGGGCGTCTCGCCCACGCGATAGACTCTGTGACCTCTGCTTCTCTGCGTGCTCTGCGTTGAAAAACTGAGCCGCAACTCGCTTCCAAGTGCACGGCGGGGATTCTTGGGCATGATGCTCGCCTCTGTGTTCACAAATTAGCACGGACCAATACCTCTATTGATCCGTGAACATCCGTTAAATCAGTAGCGATGAGGTTATGGGCAGCAAGCCGCGATGCTCGTACCCTCTTTCGGGACGGATTGTTGCAGATACCCAACAGAACCACGATAGAATCCTCGCCACAAATTAAGTGCCGCAGCAGATCTCTGGAGGCAAGACTTGAAAGCGTCCACCTTCTATCGCATCGCCGCTGTTCTTCTTTTGCTTTTTACGGTCGGACACACGATTGGTTTTCGCCAGTCGGATACTTGTTTACCATCCCGATCGTTTTCTCATTCCTCATTACTGTTTCTCTCACCACCGCAGCGTGGCTCTCGATGAAAGCGCAGTGAAAGATGCTGTAAAGGAATGAGTGTTTTATCCTGATCTCTCCGCGTTCTGCGTCTTTTTGCGTTCTCTGCGCGGAAAAGAAGCTCCCCATGATCACCAACTCCCGCGAATGGAACTCCTCCGCTTACCACCGCGTCTCCAACCCGCAGTTCGAGTGGGGACTCAAGGTCCTCGAGCGCTTGTCTCTTCGTGGCGACGAGCGCCTCATGGACGCCGGGTGCGGGTCGGGACGATTAACAGCGAAGTTGGTCGAACGCCTGCCGCAGGGGGAAGTCGTCGGTGTCGATCTCTCGCACAACATGCTCATCCAGGCCGCTGAACATCTGAGCGACCGGATTCGCTTCGTGCAGGCCGACCTCACGCATCTCCCGTTCGACAACGAATTCGACGTCATCTTCAGCACCGCTTCCTTCCACTGGGTGCTGGATCACCCAGCGATGTTTGCATCGCTCTCCCAGTCGCTCAGGTCAGGTGGCAAGATTGAAGCCCAGTGTGGCGGTGGCCCCAATCTCGAGCAGGTTCGCCGCCGGATTCGCACGCTGATGGATTCGCCCAAGTACGCCTCATCCTTCTCCACTTGGAAAGATCCTTGGGAGTTCGCCGACGCCGAAATCACCGCCCACCGCATGACACGCGCGGGCTTCACCGATATCGAAACGTGGATAGAGCCGGCGGCGTTCAAACTCAGCTCCGAGCAGGAGTACCGCGACTTCCTGCCGCCGGTGATCCTGCGCCCATTCCTTAACGCGATTGTTGACCAGGACCTCCGCCAACAGTTCGAAGAAGATGTCGTTCGTCAGGCTGCGGATGATGCGACGTTCGAACTCGACTACTGGCGGTTGAACCTGCGAGGCAGGAAAGGCTAGTTCTGTCACCCCTTCCGGGGTCAACCATTCCTGGAGCGTGGCCAGCATGGGTTACGCCATGGGCTACCTTCTTTTGCCGCTACCGCAGCGAGGCGATTGGATGGTTGATTCAGAGTCATGCGTAGAAAGAGAGTCATTCGTACCGGATGCACTGCTCCAACCACGCGAGGTACCTGCCGTCGCCGCGATTGACGCAGAGTTCAATAAACTCCGGGATCTCGTACGAGTGCAGTTCGCGGAGGGCGTGGCGCACCTGTTCGAAGGCGTCTTCGGTCGTCTTGATGAGCAGGAGAAATTCGCTGGACGATTCGATCTTGCCCTTCCAGCGGTAGACCGAAGTCATAGGGCCAAGAATGTTAACGCATGCAGCAAGTTCGCGCCGCACCAGTTCGTTCGCGAGCATATCGGCTTCGTCACGGCTGCCGGCGGTAGTGAGCAGGATCCGGGTATCTGTCATAGGAAAGTGTAAGTTGGTGACAGAAAGATAAGGGGAACCGCGTACGTCCGCCACAAATAAATTCAGCATCTCACGCAGACGATGTTCAAACGCAGTGCACCCATATTGGAACAATTTGCCAAAGTTGGTTCGCGAAAGTTGAGTAAGGTGAACTTGTCCTTGACGGCGAAGTCCGTTGAGAAGTTCACTAGCAAAGCGGGTAATGTGTTCGGGCGCTGGGTGAACAAAATCGCCCGAAGTGATGGAAGCAAAGCAGTTTCGAACCAGGGTGGAGTGAGATTGGACGAGCAACAGGACAACCAGTCGATGGACCCCAGACAGATCTGGCAGTTCGTCCGCTGTTTGTTCTACAGCGCTCGCCGGAAGGTTGCGACCGCTGGCATTGGCGTCCTCGTACTCTGGCTGGGATTCCACGTGATCTTTGGCGCCAACGGGATGGTTGTTTATCAAGGCAAGCGAGCCGAATTCAAGAAGCTCCAGACCGATCTGCAACAGGTGGAAGAAGAGAATCAGCGCCTGACGAAGCAGGTCGACGAACTGAGAAACGATCCGAAAGCCATCGAGCGCGAGGCCCGGGAACAGCTCCACTACACTAAGAAAGGCGAGATGGTGTACCTGCTGCCAACGCCGAAGAAGGCGGAAGCGCCACCAGCAAACGAGGCAGCTCAGGTAAAGAAATAGCGTAAATAGCTAAAGTAAAAGTTTAAGGGCGGCCTGAGGCCGCCCTTACTGTTTGCACCAGGAATGGTGCATGGGGTTTGCTTACCGCACCACGCCTTCCATCGGCGAGCTGGCCGTGGCGTAGAGATTCTTCGGCATGCGCCCGGCGAGGTACGCGCCACGTCCGGCGAGGACGGCGTACTTCATCGACTCGGCCATGAGGATCGGATCCTGCGCCGCGGCGATGCCGGTGTTCATCAGAACCGCGTCGGCACCGAGTTCCATGGCGATGGCGGCATCGGAGGCAGTGCCCACACCGGCGTCCACGATGAGCGGCACGTCGAGCATCTCGCGGAGGATGCGGATATTGGCGGTGTTCTGGATTCCCATGCCACTGCCAATCGGGGCACCGAGCGGCATGATGGCGGACGCGCCGACGTCGAGCAGGCGTTTGGCCATGACGATGTCGTCGGTGGTGTAGGGAAGAACGGTAAAGCCTTCCTTGACCAGAACACGCGTGGCTTCGATGGTGGCCATCACGTCGGGATAGAGGGTTTTCTGGTCGCCGATGACCTCGATCTTCACCCAGTCGGAGAGCCCGACTTCACGGCCGAGGCGCGCGGTGCGGATCGCTTCTTCAGCGGTGTAGCAGGCTGCCGTGTTGGGCAGAAGGAAGTACTTCTTGGGATCGATGAAGTCGAGCAGCGATTCCTTCGAGCGGTCGAGGTTGACGCGACGCACTGCTACGGTGACCATCTCCGCGCCCGACGCTTCGATGGCGCGGGCAGTTTCCGGTCCGGACTTGTACTTGCCGGTACCGACGATAAGACGCGATTTAAATGCGCGCCCTGCAATAACCAGGGAGTCTGACATGATGGAGTCATTGTAAAAGGTTTGCGGCGGGATATGTTGTGACAGTGCGCACTTTCGCGAGTCTCTGGCCGGAGTAGCTGCTGCGGGTTCGGCGCAACCTCTTAATCAGACTTACGCGTTGGCCAGCGTTTTCTGCGGAGGCGCTGGTTCGTTGTACAGGTCCTCGATCTTCTGCCGGTACTTCTCTTCGATAGCGCGCCGGCGCAGTTTCATCGTTGGTGTCAGCAGGCCGTTGGCGATGGTGAAATCGTCCGGGATGAGCAGGAACTTTTTCATCTTCTCGAACTGCGCCAGGCGGCTGTTCACGTCGGTGAGGATTTCTTCGTAGAGCGCGAGCACGCGGGGGTGCTGAATGGCTTCGTCGCGGTTTGGGAAAGTGATGCCGTTCTCGCGCGCCCACGCTTCCAACACCTCGAATTCCGGGCGGATGAGTACGGCAGGGAACTTGCGGCGATCGCCGAGGACCGCCGCTTCGGAGACCAGTTCGTGGTTCTTCAGTGCGCTCTCGATGGGTTGCGGCGCGATGAACTTGCCGCCGGACGTCTTGATCAAGTCCTTCTTGCGGTCGGTGATGGAGAGATAGCCGTCGGCGTCGAGTTGGCCGATGTCGCCGGTCTTGAACCAGTCGCCTTCGAAGGCGTTAGCGGTTTCTTCGGGGCGGTTCCAATAGCCGTTGAAGACGGAGGGTCCGCGTACGAGGATTTCGGCGTCGGCGGCAACGCGCACTTCGAGGTTCGGCAAAACCTTTCCGACGCTGCCGATCTTGTGGTCCGCCGGGGTGTTGACGGAAATAACGGGGGAGGTTTCGGTGAGGCCATAGCCTTCGTGGATGCGTATTCCAATATCGGCATACCACTCGGCAAGTTCGCGACCTAACGGCGCGCCACCGGAGATGAAGCACTTGGCGGAGCCACCCATGGCCTCGCGAACTTTGCTATAAAGCAACTTGTTGGCAAGCTTCCAGGAGAAGTTCGAGGGCGTTTCGCCGCGCAGGATCGTGGCGCGGTTCTCTCGGCCGACTTTCAACGCCCACTTGAAAATCTTGTTCTTAAGGCCTTTGCTGGCCTTGTGTTCGACGCTGGCGCGGATCTTTTCGTACACGCGCGGGATGGCGACGAAGAGTGTGGGGCGGACTTCAGGCAGAGTCTCAGTCAGCTTGGTGATGTCCGGTTGATAGGCGAGGGTGATGCCGCGGTAGAACATGGAGTAATCTACGTGACGCGCGGTGACATGCGACAGCGGCAGGAACGAGACGTACATTTCCTTCCCGTACTCGATGGGGAAGCCGGCCATGGAAACCATGATGTTCGCGGCCAGGTTGCCATGGCTAAGCATGGCGCCCTTCTGCTGGCCGGTGGTGCCGGAGGTATAGATGATGGTGGCGAGGTCAGGGGCGGTAATCTTGCGGGCCTCGTTGTCGAAAGCCTGGTCGCGTTCGATGCCGCCGGCCTCGCACATGGTCTTCATACGGACGGCGTCGGTGGTGGGGATGTCGTCCATGACGACGATCTGCTCGATCGGTGTCTGGTCGCGAACGGACTTGACCTTGTTTAGTTGCTCCAGTGTGGAGAGGAATA
>Ga0075355_1000132_pt1 | contig 11083 bp, 7 predicted proteins | sample WestPond_Cattail_6_FD_120069 | JGI IMG/M metagenome (GOLD analysis project Ga0075355, IMG submission 120069) | Natural and restored wetland microbial communities from the San Francisco Bay, California, USA, that impact long-term carbon... | ecosystem: Environmental > Terrestrial > Soil > Wetlands...
ACTCGGCGTCCGTTAGGTTTCCAATCCCACTTGGAATTTTCACGCTAGCCTTTTTCGATGTGTTCGCGAGTATCGGCCCGTCAAAGACAACAGTCTTTGTTGTGTCGACAAATGAAGGCCCTGTTGGCCCAGATACCTGCATTCGTCCGCTAAGGTGAAGCGTGATGGATCGAATATCGCGCCCAGAAAGATTCCTGTATTTAAAAGCGAGTTTGCCTCCGGTATCCGTGTGGCCTCCCATGAAAGAACCGATACCCGCCACCGATGACGACAGTTTTATCGAATCAATCTGCATCGGACACGACGTAGCATCACTTTGTGCAAGCAGGACTGTCGAAACACACAGAAAGGCAACGACGAGAGACAGACGCCTAACTTTCATGTCCATGACTACCTTTGCGATACCTGCAATTGTAAGGCTGAACTCATGCTCGTAGCACATAGATGTCGATAACAGGCCTTTCCACTCCGTATCTCAGCATGAAATCGGGTGTAACGAAAAGTACCATTATCATCTCGGACCTAGAAGATTTGTGGGCCCTATTCACCCAGCTCGATTCTCTTGTTCTGGTAGTCGATGGCGACGCGGCCGTAGCGGCTGAGGACGTCCTGGCCGATGAGGCCGTCGATCTTCACGCCGTAGAGTTTGGAGACGTTTTCCAGGCGCATGACCATGACCGGCATGCGGAAGCGGCGGTTGGCGGTGAGTTTGAGGTCGGCGTCCCGGATGATGGCGTCGGCGCTGAGGCCGGGGCCGCGGGATGAGAATTGGGCCTTCGCCAGGTCGACCTGGTTGAGACCGGCGAGTTCAGGGCTGACGACGGTCTGGTCGGCGCCGGTGTCGACGATCAGGTTGGCGTGCTGGCCGTTAACGATGGCCTCGACCATCATGACACGACGGGGCTGGAGTTCACGGAAGCTGATGGACTGGGCCGAAGCGGCAGACGCCAGAACTGCGAGCACGACAACTAACTTTCCCCACATACTGCACCTCACGTTGGGAGCAAAGTGCGTTTTGCGGGGAGCTACCGCAATGGTTTCCACCTCGTTGCGAGCGCATATTTACCTCATCGTATAAGTGGGTGAAACGACTGGAGTTGAATTGCACCTCATTCGTCCCAACGGGAGGCCAGAATGGGAGATCAGTGCTACACTTCCGGCACTTGAGATGGTGGTGAGGAATGCCGGAAGTCCAGAAAGCCCGAACGGCGCGCTTTGGTCCCTTTGAGATCGACTTTTCCCGCGGAGAGCTGCGCAAGCATGGCTTGAGGCTCAAGGTGTCGGGCCAGCCGATCCAGATATTGGAGATGCTGCTGGAGAATCCGGGTGAGGTGGTTTCGCGGGAGCAGATCCGCGATCGGCTGTGGACGGCGAATACCTTTGTTGATTTCGACCACGGCCTGAACGCCGCGACCAACAAGCTGAGGGAAGCTCTAGGCGATTCGGCCGATAATCCCAAATACATTGAGACCGTGCCGCGGCGGGGATACCGGTTTATTGGAGAGCTGATTCCGGCGGAGGCTGAAGCAAGGCCCCCGGTGCAGGAAAGGCCGAGCGAGCCGGTACCGGTAAAGAAGGATCGGCAGCGGATGCTGGCAGTGACACTGGCGGTCTCTTGCGTGATCGGGCTGGTGCTGGTTTACATGCTGATCAATCGCAAGCACGACTGGCGGGTGACGATCGCGCGCGAAGCGCAGATTACGACGAGTTCCGACCTGGTGATTTATCCGACGTTCTCGCCCGATGCCACACGACTGGCCTACAGCGTGGATGAGGGGCACGGGTACGAGATCGTGGTGAGGCAGATAGGTTCGGCGGAGCGAGAGCTGCCGATCACCAATGACGGACAGCAGAACATACAGGCAGCGTGGTCGCCGGATGGACAGACGATCATTTATCACTCGCGAAAGCGTGGCGGCATTTGGGCCATGCCCGCGATGGGAGGAACGCCTCGGCGGATTACCAATTTTGGGTCGCATCCGGCGTGGTCGCTGGATGGAAGGTGGATCGCGTTCCAATCCGGCCCCGTCAATGACCTGGCGGCGGATGCACCGGGCGTGTTCCTGCCTTCGGTGCTGTGGGTGGTGCGTCCGGATGGCAGCGATGCGCGGCAGATCACGAAGGCCGGAACGCCGGAAGGCGGGCACGGATCGCCATCGTGGTCGCCGGATGGGCGTCATCTGGTGTTCGTGTCGATCGTGGCGGGGATGGGCCTGTACACCGTCGATGTGCAAACGGGAGAGGTACAGAGGCTGGGATATCCGGCGCCGGTTTATTTTGATCCGGTTTATTCGGCGGACGGAAGCAGCATTTTTTATGGGATGGTGAATCCGTTTTCAGTGGGGCTGTTCCAGATGCCGGTTGCAAAGGATGGTTCCAAGACAGGGGAACCAGTGCAACTGAGATCGGGAGACGCGCGGGTGCGGAACTTGTCGCTGTCGCGCGATGGGACCAAGCTGCTGTATTCGGGTGCGACCCAAATATCGGGGATATGGTCGATATCGGCGAACGGAAAGAAATTCGGTGACCCGGCAGTATTGCGGCAACGGATGGGCGATAGAACGACGGTGCCGAAGTTTTCTCCCGATGGGCAGCATCTGCTGGTCGCATCGTGGCGGGTTGGAGTGTGCTGCGAAATCTGGATGATGAAACCGGACGGATCGGACGCGTTGATGCTGGGGTCGGACGGGCTGCATCCGAAATGGCTGCCGGACGGAAAGAACATTGTTTATCTTTCGCTGCGGGGGAAACTGACGGAGTCAAGAACGACGTCATTGCAGAAGCTGAATGTTGAAACGCGGGAGTCGGTGAGCATTGCCGAGTTGCCGAAGAGTGTACAGAGCCTCGACGTATCGGCAGATGGCCGGCAGATGGTGTACCAGAGTCCTAGTCACGGGGCAACCAATCTTTGGATCCTCGACTTGAAGAGCGGGGCACGGCGGCAACTAACGAACGTGAACGACTTCATCGGTTTCGCGGTGTGGTCGCCTGACGGGTCGCAGATAACTGCCGATGCGAAGCGCGCGGACGATGACCAGGCATTCATACTTTCGCCAAGAGACGGTCGACTGAAGCAGGTGACCTTCGACGCTGGTCAGCACTGGCCGGGGAGTTGGAGCGCAGACGGCAAAGAGATCATCATGGCGGCGCAGCACGATGGCGTGTGGAATGTTTACGCACTGAATCTTGCGACAGGAATCGAGCGTCCGCTGACGCACTACACGGCGTCGAATGCGTATGTGCGCTATCCGCAGGTTTCGCCGACGGGCAAACAGATTGTTTATGAATATACCGAGACGCGCGGGAATATCTGGATGCTGTCGCTCCGGCAGGATGAGAGATAGAGCGGTCTAGGTGGCGGATTGTCCGTGAGATCGTTGAGCTCGGTTATGGGCACGAAGTTTTTCAAGTAGCTCGCGCTGGTAGCCGACGATGTTAAAGAGTTCGCTAGTGGTCCACGCAAAAGTGAAGAGGCCGGAGATGGCTATGATGGGGCTCATTTCGTGCCAGCCGTGCGGAAGCGGCATGGGGCCCATGCCCAGCGTGGTGTAAGTGTTGGCGGCGAAATAGAACGAGGTGTGGACGTCGGAGATGAGGCGGCCCCAAAAGAGACACAGTCCCCAGAAACAGATTTCGAGCAGATGGAGCACGAGCATCTGGAGGATGGTGCGGGAGAACAACAGGACGGCCACGAACGGAGCAACATGTAACGAGCGTAGCTTCTCATTGCCCCGCTTGTACCTGCTGACGACGTTGTCGAGGCCGTAGCCATGGAGGACGGTGACTACTACGAGGATCAAGCCACCGAGGCCGAGCACAGCGAAGGGGATGAGGTCGGGTGGAACTCGAAGCAGGCCGGAGACGTCGTTCATATTTCTAAGCTGCTGATAAGTCGGGCGCGGGGCAACTGGGAGAAGTACTAGAGGCAGGGGGCGAGCCGATTGTTGGGTAGCGATTCCTCGCTTCGCTCGGAATGACAAAAGAAAGCTTGGAATGGAGGAGTAAAAAGGACGGGAACGCGCCCGTCCCTTTTTTATGCGAGAGTGCGGTGGGCTATCCGACTTTGCGGTCGCGATCGCGGTCACGGCTGGCGGACACGGGACCGGTGCCGCATACGCCGCAGCCTCCGACGATCACTTTGCGATCGCTGCGGAGCCGATTTTCAAAGTTGTTCCAACGCCGTCCTAGATGCGTGCGACTGGGATTGCCGAGATTGGCGGAGGTGTTCCGAGCGGAAGTCACGGAAGATGTCCGGGGCACATTCGCGGTTCCGCTGGCGATCTCGTCGGGGCGCGGAGTGACGTTGCGATCGACAGAATCGGTGCGGTGCTGCACATCGCCATCGGTGGTCCAACCGGCGTTGTAGCGGGTCTCGTAGTCATTCCAGCGGTCGTTGTCACTGATGGACTTTTCGTCGTAGGGCGGGAAGCTCTCGATCTGTTGCTTGCTAAGATTTACCTGGTAATCGTCGTCGTGCTTGGAGGAGGGCTGGAGGCGATCGGCGGGGACAAGGAACTTCTTGCTGGAGAGCCATCCGCCGGTATCGACGACGACGTAACGAATGTCGCCAGTGCCGTGGTCAAAAATTACATCGTCGATGTCGCCCAGTTTGTCGTCGTTGAGGCCGTAGACGTTAGAGCCGCGAATGTCTTCGGCATCTTTATCGGAAAAGCGGTAGTCGCGCAGCGTGCCGTAATGATTCATAACTACTCCTCTCTGAATTGATACGAAGATGGATGCGCGGGAGAGAGCGGGAGTGGTGTGAGCTTTCGTGGAAAAGATGGTGAGCTGTGAAAAGTCAAAACCTTTTTCCACGCGGATAACACGGATTCGACGGATTTTCACGGATTAATTCGTAGATAAAGACCTGGTGGGCGATTCCGGGGCGAGAAGGAAAGAATAAGGACGGGCACTGATGTGCCCGTCCTATGTGAGCTGCTGAGATTGCTTTGCGCCTGCTTACTTTGTGATCGGTGGGACCTTGATTCCCTTTCCGTACATGGAGCCGTAGTAGAGGTATTGGTGCACGACGTTGCGTGGGTAGGACATATCCACGCTCTGAACCTTTCCGTTAGAGAGCTTGGCATCGAGTTGGGCGTTGATGCCGGCCCAGTAAGCCGGCGTGTTCAGCTTCTTGTAGCGCTCGACAACCTGGTCGCGCAGTTTTGGGTCGAAGTGAACGCCGTACTTGTCGATCAGAGCCTTCAGTCCGTCGTAGTCGCCTTCGGCCTTCATGCGCATGATCTCGGCAAGGAGTTCGCCGACGTTCTCGTGCATCTTCTTATAGTCCATGACCTGTACGTAGGTTTTGCCATCGCGGTCGAACATCTTCACCGAACCTTTTTCGATGAGGAAGTTGGCGATCAACGCGCGGTTGCGCTGGTGATCTTCCTCGATCGTGGTTCCCTTCGGGATACGGCGAAGTTGCGTGAGTACGACGAGGGCCTGCGAGTCGTACATGGCCTTGGCGACTTCCTCCTGGTTGCTGATGAGGTTGAGTTCCTTCAGCTTGGGATCGAAGGCGTTCCACAATGACATGAGGTCGGCCCGGGCCTCTTCCATGGTGGAATAGTATTCCTTTAATAGACCTTCGGTGCCGCTCTTGAATTTCGGGTTGAGCTTGCCGGAGCCGTGTCCGATGACCTCGTGCATGGCGGTGTGAAGCTCTTCGGCTTCCTGGCCGTACTTGATGTTGCGCGCGATGATCTCGGGCGTAGCGCCGAACTCCTCGATCGCCTTGTGGCCGGCGGCAGCGTCAAAGGCGCGACTGCTGCCGGTAAAGAGGAAATTCTTGGTGCCGAACTTCTCGCGGATTTCGTTTTCGTTGGGAAGATTGTCACCGATGGTGTTGACGTGGAAGTCGCCAGTCTCGACGATCGTCTCGATGGCTTTCACGCTGGGCGGCGTGAAGTTGGTCTTCTTGTACTGATCGGCCCAGGGCGCATGCGCCTCGAAGTAATCGGCGTTGCTGGCGAGTTTCACCATGGCGTCGGTGAGCGGCTTGTCGGTGATGCTGACGAAGGCCTGAGAACTTCCCTTGCGGCCGCGCGCGTCGCGATAGACCTCAATGAAGCCGTTGACGAAGTCCACGGTGGCGTTGTTCTTCACCCAGTCTTCGCCGAACTTGAGCCAATCGTTGAAGTCGCCGGTCTGGTAGAAGCGGATGAGATCGCCGATGACCTGCGCCTGGGCGGGGTCAGCGAGTTTCTGCGCGTTGGCGAGATACTCGTTGGCACGCTTGAGATAGGTGGCGTAAACGCCGGCGGGGATTTTGCCGTCGGGAGTGCCGGCGCGCCAGACGTTCTCGGTGAGCTTGCCGTCGGCACCTTTCACAACGTTGGAGTTAAGCGAGTACTGGTCGTTGAACTTGTCGAGTTCCGCGAGAGTGACGCCGGGGCCGTAGAAGGTATTGGAGCTGGACTGAATGATGTCCTTACCGCCCTTGGGGCTTTTGGCGGTGATCATCGGCTCGAAGTCGGGGTCGAAGAGAGATTGCTTGAGGTCGCTGAGTTCTTTGTTGAGCGCGTCGGATGTGGCGAGCGCGGGAAGGTCGGCATAGGGCTGCTTGAAGGCGCCGTTCTTCAGGGCTTGGAGCGCGGCGGCCTGGAGTTGTTCAAAGGTGAAGTCGGGCAGGAACTTCTGCGCCGTCGTTTCGTTGTGATTGCCGCGGTTTGCCCAGAAGAGCTTGGCGAAGATGGTGATGTTGTTCATCACCGCTGCGTCGATTCCCTGCGGATGAGAGACGATCTCTTCGAGCAGACGCTTCTGGCGGACGCCGAATTGCGATTGCTGTTCGTAGATGATGGGGTCGATGGCGATGGCGGCCTGCGTCAGCCAGTACGCGAGTTCCTTCTGCTTGGGCGTGAGCGAGCGGAAGCTTTCGGCGTGAATCTGGACGAAGCCGGTAGTGCCGACGCGTTCAACGAGTTCGCCGGGGGACTTCGGGGTGTTGTCGGGTTTGGTTTGGGCGGATGCGGGAAGAATGAAAACTGCGAGTAGAAGAAAGACTGCGCTGAGGCGCAATTTCATGGACTACCTCCACTATCAGTCGCCGGGGGTAAGGCGAACCCTTCATGGTAAATGAGGTAAGAGGCAGGATGCGAGTGGCTCGTCCCACGGGGGGAAGTTCTGAACCCAGAGCGGAGGTAGACGCGTCAAATTACGGCGTCCACAGGAATAATTCGCGAGTAGCCGAAACTCTCGAAGGGGCGCGGGTTAGACTGCACTAGATTTCAGCTAACGCCGGAGTATGCGTTGAAGGCAATTTTGCAAGGCAATAAGTATCTGGTGTCCGATACGGGATTCGGGATCATCGTATCGCTGCTGGCCTTCCTGTGTACTCTCGGGTTAATGGTGCTGGTGCATAAGCATTACTACACTGCACTGATCGCCGCCATCGGGATTGCCTGCCTAATGCGCGGATGGCGGGCGGGGATTGCGGCTCTCGGAACCGGAACCCTGGGCGCGGCCTTGCTCATGCCGCCGACCTTCCAGATGCAGATTGATACTCCGGCTGAAGTGCTTACGCTGGTGGTATTCGCGTTTGCCGGCGGAGTTATTTGCGTGATTGCGTTCGTCAACGACCGCGGCCGCAAGGAGTTGCGCATTGCTGAAAGCGAGCGCCGGAGCACTCAGAAATGGCTTGAGACGGCACAGCAGTTCACGCGTTTCTGGACGTGGGAAATCGATCCCGAGCGTCGGCTGGTGAAGTGGGTAAATCCATACGGCGAACTGAAGACGCAGGTGTATGAGCCGCTGGATTCATGGATGAACCGGATTCATGCGGACGATCGGGGCCCTTGGCTGGTGGCGTTGGACGAGGCACGATATACGAACTCCTTTGAATTGCAGTTCCGGGTGCCCGGGCCGATGTACGACCGGTTCTACGTGGCGAAAGGCGCGATGACCGACGACCCGGCTTCGCTCGAGCGCAGACTGGTGGGGATTTCGGTGCAGATTCGTTCTCCGCGCACCAAGGTTTCGACGCAGGACGAATCGCAATTTGCCCTTTTCGGGGTGCAAGACCTCCTTGAGAACCTGGCGAACAACGGCAGTCTGGATCATCGTGCCCTGCGCAGTGTCGCGATGGCGCGCGAGATCGTGAGCCGATTGCTTCCGCAGGAAAGTGCCTCCCAGCGCCGAGTCGTGTAAACACCTGATTGCGTTGAAGTTTCCAGCTCTGGTAAGCTTGCAATCTAAGTTCCCTGTAGGTTTGGAATTCATTCTCGCCCGGCTTGGACGACGCAATAGATGTGTGGCATCCTCGGCTATTCTCATTTAAAAACGCCGCTGCCTGACGGAGTTCTCTCCTCCGCTATTGACTCGCTGGAGCATCGCGGGCCTGACCAAGCCGGCCGCTACACTTCTGAATACATCTCCATGGGCGCGGTGCGCTTGAGCATTCGCGACCTGGCCCATGGCGACCAGCCGATGTACAGCCTAGACCGGAACGTGGTGATCGTCTTTAACGGCGAGATCTATAACCACGAGGAGCTACGGGCCGAGTTGCAGGCCGAAGGCCTCACATTCCAAACGACGTGTGACACCGAAGTTGTGTTGAAGGCATTCCTGCGCTGGGGAACGGATTCGTTCGCCAAGTTGCGTGGGATGTTTGGCGTTGGGATCTGGAACGAGGCGGAACGGCGGTTGTACTTGGCGCGTGATCGCGCGGGCATCAAGCCGCTGTATTACACCCTGCACCATGGCGAGATCTTCTTCGGATCGGAGCTGAAGTGCATCTTCGCGCATCCGAATATGCCGCGGTTGATCGACCTCGCGGGACTGAACTGCTACCTGAGCCTGAACTGGGTGCCGGGTCCGTACACACTGGTGAAGGGCATCCACAAACTGATGCCGGGCGAGTTCCTGGAATGGCAGGATGGCCGCTGCGAAGTCCGTTCGTACGTGCCCAAACCGGCGGTTATGCCCGCTCCCAAAACCATCGAGGATGCCTGCACCGAGCTCGACTACCTGCTGCACGCGTCGGTGAAAGAGCAGATGGTGTCGGACGTGCCGCTGGGCGTGTGGCTGAGCGGCGGGCTGGATTCGTCGACGATCGTGCATTATGCGACGCAGATTTATCCCGGCCGGCTGAAGACGTTCTCCATCACTTTTAAGGGCCGCTCGTTCGACGAGAGCGAGTACATGAAGGAAGTGAGCGCGCACTTTGGCACGCAGCACTTCGACTTCGACCTGAACACCGATGCCGATCTGGCCGGAACGATCGAGCAGATGGCGTACTACTCGGATGAGCCGAGCGCGGACGCCGGTGCCCTGCCAGTGTGGTTCCTGGCGCAGATGACGCGCAAGCACGTGACGGTGATCTTGTCGGGCGAGGGTGGAGACGAAGTTTTCGCTGGATATCTCACGTACAAGGCAAACCGCTACTCGGATCTGGCACGGAAGTTACCTGCTCCGTTCCTGAAGCTTGGTTTGGCGGCCGCAGGGATGTTGCCGGTGTCGGACGACAAGATCAGCTTCGAGTACAAGGTGAAGCGATTCCTGCAAGGATCGTTGATGGCGCCGGAGTTGGCGCACGTCTTCTGGAACGGGACATTTTCGGAGGACGAGAAGCGGTCGATCTTCAAGTACGCGGACGGCCAGCCGTTACGTGGCGTGCTGAGCACCATGAAGGGCAAATCGGGATTGCAGAAGTATCTCGACTTTGACCAGCGCTATTATCTCGCGGACGATATCCTTTATAAGGTTGACCGGATGAGCATGGCGCATTCGCTGGAAGTGCGTCCGCCGTTCCTCGATCCGCGGGTCATCGATTTCAGTAATCGCCTGCCCAGCAACTTCAAGTTGAACGGCGGGACGTCGAAATACGTACTGCGGAAGCTGATGCAGGACAAGCTGCCGGAGAGCGTGTTGAAGCGCCCGAAGATGGGCTTTGATATACCGATCCATGAGTGGTTCCGCGGTGAACTCCGGCCAATGTTGCTTGAAACGCTCTCTGAGGAAGCGGTGACGGCGAGCGGGCTGTTCGATTGGCCCGCGCTTAAACGGCTTATTCATAATCACCTGGAGAGAAAAGTTAATGTGGGGTACCACCTATGGGGCCTGCTAGTCCTATTCATCTGGATGAAAAAGTGGAACATCGAATCGGCGCCGGTGAGGGAGTTGGAGTTGGTCCCGTCGGCGGAGGCGCTCGAGGTTGGATTGTCGTCCTCGCGGCTTGCCTCGTCTTCCTCGTCTGCATCATAAGCCCGCCTCATCTGCAGGACGACGTGGACGCCGTCCAGGCACAAATAGCCCGCAATATGCTGCAGTCCGGTGACTGGGTAACGGCGCGCCTGGATGGCGTGGCCTATCTCGAAAAGCCGCCACTGATCTACTGGATGATGGCGGTGTCGTATCGCATTTTTGGGGTAAGCGATGGGGCGGCGCGGTTGCCGCTGGCGCTGTCGATCATTCTTCTCTGCTGGGTGACGTTCCGATTCGGCAAGTGGGCCTTCGGCGAGGAAGCGGGCTTCTACGCTGGATTAGCCATGAGCACGTGCGTGGGACTGTTCCTCTTCACGCGCATCTTAATTCCTGATGCCATTCTTACTTTAAGTATCACGACCGGGATTTGGGCGTGGCTGCGGTTGCTTGAGCCGGACGATGCCCCGAAGTGGAAGTGGGTGTGGCTGCTGGGCGCATCGTTCGGGATTGGGTTGCTGCTGAAGGGCCTGATTGCGATTGTCTTCCCCATGCTCGCGGCGATCGTGTACATGATCTGTACGCGGCAGGCGCTGTCATGGACGGCGTGGAAGAAGCTCAACCTCCCTTTGGCGGCGGTGATCGCACTGGTGATTGCCGTTCCCTGGCACGTGCTGGCGATGCTCCGCAATCCACCGTACTTTGCGTTCTCGATGCATAGCGGACCGGGCGAGTATCGCGGGTTTTTCTGGTTCTACTTCTTTAATGAGCACATCCTGCGATTCCTGAACCTGCGCTATCCGCGGGATTACAACACGGTGCCGCGTCCGCTGTTCTGGCTGCTGAATCTGGTGTGGCTGTTCCCGTGGTCGGCGTACCTGTTGGGCGCGGTGAAGCTTTCGTACAACCAGGAGTTGCGCGCGAATCGCGTGCGGTTGAT
>Ga0075355_1000133_pt1 | contig 11079 bp, 16 predicted proteins | sample WestPond_Cattail_6_FD_120069 | JGI IMG/M metagenome (GOLD analysis project Ga0075355, IMG submission 120069) | Natural and restored wetland microbial communities from the San Francisco Bay, California, USA, that impact long-term carbon... | ecosystem: Environmental > Terrestrial > Soil >...
CCCAGCACCGCGTCATAGCCGTCCGCCAGCTCACGCCCATGTCCCGGATAGCCGCTCGGTCGCCCCATTACACATTCCACGAACATATAGCGCTCGACTGCCGCGATGTGGCGCACCATGTCGCCGAGCGTGAACCGGCCCGCAGCGTAGCTCCACTCCAGCTGGTCCGGCGGAATGCACGTGACGACGCGCCGCGTGCGAAACCGCACTCGCTCCCAGTACTCCAGGAATTGCTCGATGCCGTTGATGACCATTTTGGAATTCTAGCCCGTGTTTGGCTGACGCTCGCAGCGCCATCGGACTATACTGGGCGTGTCCGGCGTTCCCTGCCGGTGAGCGCAAACCCGGCTGCTTGCCATCGCGGCGGTGGCCGCAACAAAGTTTTGCGCCATCGTGTTCTAGTAATTGAGCGACCCCTCTGGCCAAGGAGGATGCAATGCACCGACCCACTCTGCTCCGCTTGCTCCCCACAATCGCTGTGTTCTTTGCCCTTGCCGCAGCACCCTATGCCTTTGCCGGCCAGCACGGTGGCGGCGGAGGCGGAGGCGGTTTCCGCGGTGGCGGTGGCGGCGGCTATCACGGTGGCGGCGGTGGAGGGTTCCATGGTGGCGGAGGTGCCTATCACGGTGGTGGCTGGGGAGGCGGAGGCTATCACGGGCCCACCGCGGCCGGTGGCTATCACGGCGGTGGTTGGGGCGGCGGCTACCATGGTGGCGCTGCCTACCACGGTGGCGGCTGGAACGGATATCGCGGTGGCGGATCCTACCACGGCGGCGGCTGGCATGGCGGCGGCTACTACGGTGGATGGCGCGGCGGCTATTATCCCGCTCGCGGCTGGTACGGCTGGGGATATCCCGGTTGGGGCTGGGGCGGATGGGGCTTCGGCATCGGCGTCAGCTTCGGCTGGGGCGGATATTGGCCGGGCTATTCCTACGCCTATCCCTACTATGCTTACCCGCCGGTATGCTCGCCTTACGACCCGTGCTATCCGTCTTACGCCTACCCCTATTCGGGGTATGCGCCGGTCAGCGCTCCCGTTGCGGCTCCGGTTCCGTATGTGAGCACAGCACATGCTCCAGCAACCCCACGGGCACCCTACAACCCTGCCGACTACGCAACGCCCGCGACTTCAACCAACGTGACCGTCACCAACGCCTCGTATCGGCCGTCGCCTTCCGCGCAAGCCGAGACCCGTTACGCCCCGCTAGCTCACCCTGATCCGCAGGTCGACCAGCTTCGTCCCGCGGTGCAGAACGTGATCCGCGCTTTGCGCGCCATGCCCCCGGCTGCGCGTGAACGGCAGCTTGCCTCAGGACGCTATGAGAATTTCTCAGCCCAGGAGATGGAAGTCATTCGCTATGCTGCTGAGGTCCCGGACGGAGAATAGACGCAGAAACAATTCCTTGCTTCAACTCGCCCGCTGATAGGCCAGCGCATCGCAGTAGCTGTTTAGGCTCCGCGCCTCTGTCGCGACATACTGTGCAATCATCTTCCAGAAAAAACTTGCGACAAGATTCGCGATCAACCCCTCCGAGACGAACGAAAGCTCGATTTCAGTCGCTCCCTCGCGCGACGTAATACGATGATCGGCGATTAGCGCGCCACCAGGAAGCTTCTGCTCCCAGGTGAATCGCTGATTCGGAATGAGCTCCGTGACCTCGTAGATTGCGGGACGCAGCTTCGGCTGTACCACACGATATTGCGCTCCAAGCTGCATGGGGGTACTGCCAACAGGTTTGATCTCCACCACTGTAGGCGTCCAGTCGCGCCAATGCTCAACGTCGGCGAGAACGCGCCACACCAGCTCCGGGCCCGCCGCAGTAGTCACTCTCTCTACCACTCGCATGCAGGTTAGATTGCCCTCGCCGGGCAGCTGATTCAGCTTCACGGCGACGCACAAAAGCAACTCGCTCGGCAGCACAAACCGAGAAGTTAACGGCTAATTTCTGGCAAGAGCAGCGTGTCGCTCTGCTATAGTCTCGAACAGCTTGCACCATAATCAAGAGGCACTTCGCATGGCGAAATCGCAATGCAGCACGGTAGTGTCTGTCGCATCTCTATTGGCTTTCCTGCTCGTACTTACAGCCATCGGTTGCAACCCGGCCCAACCGCCCGTCTCGCCCGACACGCGCGCCGCCGAAGAAGCCAACATTCGCAAGCTCGATGCCGACTGGGTGAGAGCCGCGCAAACTAAACAGGTCGATGCCTGGTTGGTCTTCTACGCCGACGACGCGGTCGTACTGCCACCCAACGACAAGGCCGCCAGTGGCAAAGAAAGCATTCGCAAGCCTGTTGCCGATCTGCTGGGCTTGCCCGAGCTTTCCATCAGTTGGCAGCCGAACAAGGTGGAGGTGGCGCGCTCTGGTGATCTCGCGTATCTGTACGGCACCTACGACCTCAGCTTCAAAGGCCCGGGCGGCAAGATTGTTTCCGACACGGGAAAGAATCTCGAGATCTGGAAGAAGCAGTCCGATGGAAGCTGGAAGTGCATTGTTGACACTTGGAACTCGGACTTGCCAGCGACGCCGGCACAGTAGCTGTGAGCAATCTGAACTTTGATTAGCGCCTGGGAGAAACCTATGAGCACCTCTCGCATACGTTTACTGGTCGATGTCGACATTCATGAAGGTAAGTTTGCCGAGTTCGAAACTATCGCCAAAAAAATGGTCGCCGTGAGTGAACAGGAACCTGGCACCATCGCCTACCATTTTGTTTTGAGCGCCGATCGCAAGCGCTGTCGTCTGGTTGAAGGATATATGGATATGGCCGCGATTACGGCCCACTTCGCCGGACCTGCGGTGCAGGAACTGGTGCCGCAGATGACGCAGGTTGCCAGTCCTACACGTATGGAAGTCTATGGCGATCCGGGCCCCCAGGTGACCGCCATGGTCTCCGCTTTCGGAGCGCAGATCTTCTTCGCGTGGGAGGGTTTCGATCGCTAGTGGGCAAACCTATAACTTGCGGCGCAACAGGCCATCGAGACTGTAGGGTCCGCCACCGTGCGCGGCAACGAACAGGAAGAAGAAACAGTAGGCCACCGCTAGCTCGCCCTTGTTGATGATGGGCCAAAAGCTGTGCGTTGCGTGTACCGTGAAGTACGCCACAGCCATCTCGCCTGACGCCACGAATGCTGCGACCCGGGTGAACAGTCCCAAGACGATAAGCAAACCGCCGCCGAATTCAATGATGCCGGCGATCATCATCTTGGTGTGTCCTAGCTGAGAGGTGCCTCCCAGCACGCCAAACAGCTTCTGCGCTCCGTGACAGGCGAAGAGAAGCCCGATAACAACACGCACCAGGGTGAAGGTTAGATCGACGAGGGCGTTGCGGCCGTTTGCCATAATCGGTACATAATACCGGAATCGCCTGGGGTTGCCTTAACTCTTCACCTTCGCTACATCTCTGCTCGCTGTCTCTACCTGTGTGTCCAACCAAGCCCCCATCACCCGCGTCGAACTTCAATAGGTGACTACCGAATACGGGAGGTATCGATGGCTAAATTAAGCAAACCCGAACGCGACAACCTGTCCAAGAAGCAGTTCGCCTTTCCGCAGCAGCGCAAGGAGCCGTTGGAGAATGCTGCGCACGTGCGTAACGCTGCGGCTCGCTTTAATCAGGTGGAAGGAGTTAGCGAGGAAGATCGCCGTGACGCATGGAAGCGAATCGAGGCCGCTGCGAAGAAGTTCGGCGTCGAGCTAAGCGAAAATAAGTAGAAGCTGAAACTGTCCTCACCGGATTTCGATTAGAGTTATTCCAGATCGTGGTGTGCCCACCAGGAGTACTCCCTGATATGCAGGCTACGCCTGTAACCTGCAATGGACCGCCGCTAATTCCAGGTATTCTGCAAGCTGCTCACCGTAAATCCATCTCTGGCGCTACTTCCTGATTACTTAACTTCTCCCAAGCATCTTCTCCGAGCTTGTCCGGAATCAGACTACGGGTATGTGAAATGTCAAAGTACACCATGAGAGAAAGACAGCATAAGGATTGATGCTGGACGGCGAGGTAACACTATGAAACTGCTTGCTACATTGAGTGCCGGGCTCCTGTTTTTAATTCTCGGAGTCGCAACCGTCGTTCACAGCCAGGAACCAAAGGCAGGGGCCGAGCCAGGAGAATCGCGTCCCCCCGCAGCGACGGTGCACCACCAGGCAGCAGCTCCCGCGCCCCGTCCGCAGGCCGCTCCACCTAAAACCGAGCCTCATCCCCAAGCCACTCCACCTCACGCCGAGCCTCATCCGCAAGCGGAACACGCGACGCATCCAGCAGCGCCGGTCTCGCACCAGGAGAAGCTGCCTGCGGCGGAGCCGAAGCAGGAACCGGCAGTACATTCCGCTGCTCCGAATCCGCATGAAGCACGACCGGCGCAGCAGCATGAGCATCACGAAGCTGCGCCATCAGAACAAGCTGCTCGTCCTCCCGAGCCGCAGAATCGGGCCGCCACGCCGCAGCCCGCTCCGGCCCCTCGACCACCGCACGCAGCGCGCCCTGCCGCCGAAGCTCCGCAGAATGCCGAACAGCGACGCCCTGGCGAAGAGCCGCCCCACACTGCCCAGCAGCGCCATCCGGCACCAACTCCTGAGCAACAGCGCGACTGGGATCGGCACCGTGCAGACAATTGGCAGGCCGAGCACCACACCTGGCAGGATCGTGGCGGATATCGGGGCTATAGAATCCCCCAACAACACTATCAAGCCTACTTCGGCCCGCCGCACGTGTTCCGTATCTATGAAAATCCCGTGGCCTTCTACCATGGCTATCCCCGATTCCAATACGGAAACTATTGGGTGCAGGTTGTCGATCCATGGCCAAACTACTGGGGATCGGACTGGTTCTATACCGATCCCGTATATGTCGCCTACTTAAATGATGGCTACTACCTCATCGACACCCTGCATCCCGACGTTCCACTCGCAGTCGAGATCTTCGGATAACCAAATTATCAAGGGCATGAAATGTAACTTCATGCCCTTAATTCCGCCTTTTAGCGGTGCAAGTTTGTGAGCTGGTTCTCTATCGCTCCAGCGCCTCGCGGTCCCACCTGCCAAGATCCGCGGCTGCATCATAGGTACTTTGCAGAAATTCCATCACCGCGTCGTGCGGCGAAGCTGCCTGTCTCACATCGTCATACATCAACAGGTATTCCTTGAGATTCGCATCGTAGAAGGCTTGCGCCGGACGTACTCGCTGCGCCGCAAAGCCGGCGGGTTCGGGCGCGGCATAAGAATAGAAAGCCGGTCCGGTAATGCCGCTGCCTCCCGGCCATAACCCCGCGCTGCTCACCTCGTGCGAGTAGGCTTCACGCGTGATGGGGTCGGCTCCGGGACGCTCCGGCGCACGGCGCCCGGAAAAGCGAGTTACTGCCAGATCGAAGCTTCCCCAGAAGAAATGCACCGGGCTCGACTTCCCGATGAAGCGGGCACGAAACTGCTTCAGCACCGCGTCGGCCCATGAAAAGATGTGCCAGAACTTCGTTACTGCCTCGCGATCATAAGAGTGGTGCACAATGTCCTTCTCGAAGGCGATGGGATCGGCGAGTTCGACCGGAATCGGCCAGATCTTCACTTCCGCTCCCAAATCGCTCAGCGCCTGCATCACCTCGCGATAAAAGTCGGCGACGGTTTGCGGACGCAAAGGCAGCCGGCGCGTTTCGCCGCGACTGGTGGCAAGCACGAGGTTGTGATCGATGAAGTCGAACTCTATCTCCAGCGTGCCACCCGCGTAGTGCAAGGCCTGCGTCTCCATCCCCCGTGCGGTAAGGAAGAACGAAACGTTCCACCAGTGGTTCACCAGCGGCGTGAGCGCGAGTTGAACTTTACCAACCATCTGCATCCACATGTGCAGCGTCGCCTGCGTGTCCTGCCATTCGGATATGGGCAGCGGCGGAAGCTTGATCGAATTCGAAGCCATTAGGACTCCTTCCCTCCTCGATATTGCAGAGGATGATTAAACAACTGTGGTAGTCGGGATGACAAGCGCCGCCGTCTCGTTTCCCAACCTGCGTCGCCGCGGAAGTCGCGGGCCGCAGCACAACCTAAAGCAGCGCGCCAAGCGTCTGATATCGCAGGAGGCTGGATCTCATGGCAACAGCACGCAAGAAAAGCTCGTCGAGCAGCAAGTCGAGTTCCTCACGCGGCAAATCGCGTTCGTCGTCAGCGAAGAAGAGCGGAAGCAAATCGTCGCGTTCCCCTCGCTCCTCGACCTCGTCGAACAAGAAGAGCAGCTCCAGTGGCTCGCATCGCAGCACATCACGCTCGAAGTCCTCGGGCAGTTCGTCGAAGAAGAAGTCTTCGAGTAAAAAGTCGTCGGGCCGCAAGTACGGTCCCAAAGCGCAAAAGAGCGTCGAACGCGAGATGCACGAGTTCAAGCGCGGCAAGCTGAAGAGCGGAAGAAGTGGAAAGAAAGTGACGAATCCGAAACAGGCGGTCGCTATCGGCCTGTCGGAGGCGCGCCGCTCCGGAGCCAAGGTTCCGAAGAAAAAAGCGGCCTAGATTCCTGGGCGTTTGCCAATGAACACCGGTCGCGGCCGGTGTTTCCTTTTAGTTTCGTAGAGGAGCAACTGTGGTAAAGGCGGTAATTTTCGATATTGACGGCACGCTGGTGGACTCCGTCGATTTTCACGCGCAAGCCTGGCAGGAAGCGTTTCGCAAGTACGGGCACGATATCGCGCTTCAGGATATTCGCCAGCAGATCGGTAAAGGCGGGGATCAACTTATCCCCGTCTTCCTCAACCCTGAACAACAGAAGCAATACGGCAAGCAATTGGAGGAAGACCGTGGGCAAATCTGGAAATCGAAATACATGCATCGGGTGCGCCCCTTTCCCCGAGTTCGCGAACTGATGCAGCGCCTCCTGAATGACGGAAAGCAAATCGCACTCGCCTCCTCCGCCAAAGGTGACGAACTGAAGTTCTACAAGCGTGTGGCGCACATCGATGACCTGATCGAGAAAGAGACATCGTCAGATGACGCGAAACGCTCCAAGCCTTATCCCGATATTTTCCAGGCGGCGCTGGCGAAGTTGCATGCGGTGAGCGCGGCCGAGGCGATGGTTGTGGGCGACTCGCCGTACGATGCGGAAGCCGCCGGCAAGATCGAAATCCGCAGTATAGGAGTGCGCAGCGGAGGGTTTGCAGAAGAGCGGTTGCGGGCCGCAGGATACGTCGAAATCTACGATAGTTGTGCCGATTTGCTCGAAAATTACGCCAAATCTCCGCTAAAAGAGGCGAAAGCAGCGTGAGATCCATGACTCAAAGTGATGGGTTTTGGAATATCCATGACTTTAAGGAATAGCAAAACCGACGCAAAACAAGCGTCTTTCGCTGGTTTTTACCTGCGATTCCGGCAGAATTTGGGCTCTTTGGGCCCTGAAAACCAGTCTAAAGTCGCTTGATCCATCTGCTGGTGGGCAGAACTTCGCTGAAACGCATCTGCTGTGTCACCAGGATGGCGCGGTGCAATTCCTCGCCTGAAACCTTTCCCGCCTCGTTCTGTATGTCGAGTGTGCCGGTGGCGTCGGACAGGAACTCAACATTGAAACCCATGTGCAAGGCCTGTCGCGCCGTGGTGTCGCAACACATTTGCGTCATATAGCCGGAGATGGCCACGGTTTCCACACCGCGCTCGCGCAACCATGCCTCGAGTTGCGTTCCGGTGAAGCTGCCGGGCAGTGACTTGTGGATGAGCACATCGTGCGGGCGCGCCGCCATTTCAGGATGCAGCTCCCATTCCTTGCTGCCTTTGCGAAATACGGCGGAGTCCGGCTGCGGCGCGGCATGTTGGATTGCGACCACTGGCACGTTGTGGGTGTGGGCCGCGTCCATGGCCGATAAAACGTTGCTCAAAGTTCCGGCGGGATAACTCACTGGCAGCTTGCCGGTGAAGTATTCGTTCTGGACGTCGATGACCAATAGTGCGCGTTTCGGTTTGTCAGGCATGAGGCTCATTGTAGGCGACGCGGCGCTTCATTTCGCTCACTTTGCGGATCTGGACTTCCCGCTTCGGCACCGAACTTGGTGCAGGTTACGCCAGTAAATACAGCAGGTTACGTTTGGATTACAATCTGCTTGAAGCAGCAAAGGTCGTATGCTAGCGTTTTCTTGGCAACCTTCGGAGGTCCGCTGAATGGCAGCACAGGTACGTGAACAGCTTCTTGCCAGCAATGACGAGTTCCGCCGCTTGGCCAGTGAACACTCGCTGTACGCGCAGCAACTCGATTCGCTCATCCAGAAGAAATATCTTTCGGAAGAAGAGAAGATCGAGGAAGTGCGCCTGAAGAAGCTGAAGCTCCACCTGAAAGACCAGATGGAAAGTTTGGAACACCAGTTCCGCACCAACCAGCCGGTCGCGTAGTTCACCTCTGAGCCCGCCAACCCCGGCGGGTAAGCGGCGATTGGGAGCCGCCTCCCGACTGCCCCGCCTAGTCCCTATCTGGTCGCTGAAGCGGTGCCCTTTCAAAAACGGATGCGATGGGGCTTCAACTCTGGCCCGGGTTCTATAATCATCCAATATCTCAATGGTGCGAGACGGGTACTATTACGGGCTGGGGTTTGTGGCGGTGGCGGTGCTGGTGGGCTGGCTGACGATTCCAGCGCTGGCCGTGGTGCCGCTGCTGCTGGCGGCTTTTTTTCTGTGGTTCTTTCGTGATCCCGAGCGCCAGATTCCGGCGGTTGAGGGGGCGATTGTTTCGCCGGCCGACGGCAAGGTGACCGAGATCTCGGCGATCGAGATGGACGGCGAGCCGGGCACGCGCATCAGCATCTTCCTGAATGTCTTCAACGTCCATGTAAACCGTTCGCCGGCGGCGGGAACGATCACCGGCGTGCGCTATCAGAAGGGCAAATTTGGCAATGCGATGGGCGCGGTTTCGGCCGAGGCCAACGAGCAGAACATCGTGACCCTGCAAACCGAATACGGAACCATGATTTTCAAGCAGATTGCCGGGCTGCTGGCGCGACGCATTGTGTTCAACAAGAAGGTCGGCGACACAGTGGCGCGGGGGGAGCGGGTAGGGCTTATCAAGTTTGGGTCGCGTACCGATGTGGTTTTCGCGGCTGGCGCACAGATGAAGGTCAAGGTAGGCGATGGGGTGAAGGGAGGCGCAACTGTGCTGGCCATTGCGCAACCACAGAGGTCTCAGAAAGCGCGGCACGAAATGGCGGAAGCGCGATGAACATGCTACCTGCCCGGCGTGCCACCGACGAACCCAAGCGGCGTCCCCGCAAGGGGCTTTTTATCCTGCCCTCGGCATTTACGGCGGCCAACATCGCCGCCGGGTATTACGCCATCTCGCAGTCGATACAGGGGGCCACGTCGGGGGCGAGCCACTTCGATCATGCGGCGCAGGCGATTGGCATTGCGATTGTGCTGGACTTCTTTGATGGCGGCATCGCGCGGCTCACGAATACGGCCAGCGCCTTTGGCCGAGAGCTGGATTCGCTGGCCGACGTGATTACGTTTGGCGTGGCACCGGCGGTGCTGGCGTGGATGTGGGGCTTCCGCATGCTGCCGCTGAATATGAATCCTGACGTGCGGGCGCGGGTGCTGCAACTGGGTGGCATCGCGACATTTGTTTTCCTGCTGGCGGGGGCGGCGCGACTGGCGCGTTTCAATATCCAGGTGAATCCGCAGCCACTGAATCCGGGACGGCCGGGGCGGAAGTATTTTGTGGGCATGCCGATTCCGGCGGGCGCGGGCGCGGTGGCGGCGATGGTGCATTTTGTGGATGGGGACCCATTACAGTGGTGGCCCTTCTCGATGGCATGGGCGCTGTTCGTTTTTCTGATCTCGTTCCTGATGGTGAGCACGTGGCGCTTCTTCAGTTTGAAGGGCGTGAACTTCCGCGAGCAGCACAACTTCCGCTGGCTGATTGGACTGGGCGCGCTGATTGCGCTGATCTGGTTTGCATCGCAGTACGCGCTATTCATCCTGGCATTGGTTTACATTCTTTCGGGAGTGCTGGCGCGGCTATCGTTTTTATTCCGGCGCGGTACGGTGGCACATCCTCCTCCGCGAGATGAGGCTTCGCACGCATAATGAAGAACGATCCTAAGACTTCGGACGCGGGCGCCCGGGCAGGCGCATTTCGGGTGGCGATTATCGGCGCCGCCACGTTGAAGGGCCGGGAGCTGAAAGAAGCGCTCTCGGAGACCAACTTCCCCAGCTACGATGTCCGTCTGCTTGACGATGAGGAGTCGCTGGGGCAGGTGGATTCGGTGGGGGATGAGCCGACGTTTATCCAGACGGTGCTGCCCGAGCACCTGGAGAATGTGGACTTCACGTTCTTCACCTCGGACGACGCCTACACCCGGAATGCGTGGGAGATGGCGCGCCACACGGGCAGCGACATCATCGACCTGTCCTATGCGCTGGAAGGGCAGGAGGGCGTGAGCCTGCGGGCACCGTGGATCGAACGCGAGCTGGGGATTACGCCGTCGATTGACTTTGGCGGCGCGCCGGTGGTGATTGCGCATCCGGCGGCAACGGTGCTGGCGCTGCTGATGCTGCGGATCCAGAAGGCGAGCCCGATCAAGAGCGCGGTGGTCACGGTGTTTGAGCCGGCGTCGGAACACGGGCGCCGCGGCATGGATGAACTGCACGAGCAGACGGTGAACCTGCTCTCGTTTCAGCAGTTGCCCAGGAACGTGTTCGATGTGCAAGTTGCGTTCAACCTGATTGACCGTTTTGGTGAGAAGTCGCTGCCGGCGCTGGCGTCGGTGGAAGAGCGCATCTTGCGGCACTTCCGGGCAATTGTCGACAACAAGGTGGTGGTGCCGTCGTTGATGCTGCTGCAAGCTCCGATCTTTCATGGTCACGCTTTTTCGGTTTACATTGAGACGACCGAAGCCATGAAACTGCAAGAGGCCAATGAAGCGCTCGCCGGCAGTCACATTGAGATCACGCAGGGATTTGAAGATGCTCCGAGCAACGTGAACGCCGCCGGCCAGGAACAGGTACAGGTGTCGTTGCGCAAAGATCCAGATCATGCGAACGGCTTGTGGCTGTGGGCAGCCTCGGACAACCTGCGAGTTGAGGCGGTGGCGGCGGTGGAATGTGCCGAGGGGATGATTGCCGGGCGTCC
>Ga0075355_1000134_pt1 | contig 11077 bp, 8 predicted proteins | sample WestPond_Cattail_6_FD_120069 | JGI IMG/M metagenome (GOLD analysis project Ga0075355, IMG submission 120069) | Natural and restored wetland microbial communities from the San Francisco Bay, California, USA, that impact long-term carbon... | ecosystem: Environmental > Terrestrial > Soil > Wetlands...
ACCGGCTCGGGCTGCATCGCGATCGCCTGCGCGCGTGCCATGCCGCGCGCGCGCGTCGACGCACTCGACATCTCGCCGGCGGCGCTCGCGGTGGCGCGCCTCAACATCCGCCGGCACCGGCTGGCGCAGCGCGTGCGTGCGCGCCGCTCCGATTACTTGAGCGCCCTCGCGAGCGGCGCGTACGATATCATCGTCAGCAATCCACCTTACGTGGGGCGCGGCGAGATGGCGCGGCTGCCGGCGGAATATCGGCACGAGCCCGCGCTGGCGCTGGCGGCCGGGGCCGACGGGCTCGATGCGGTGCGCGCGCTGCTGCGCGATGCGGCGCGTTGCCTGCGGCCCGGCGGGGTGCTGGTCGTGGAGGTCGGCAATTCCGAGTGGCGCGTGCGCCGGCGCTTCGCGCAATTGCCGTTCACGTGGCTGCAGTTCACGCGCGGCGGGGGCGGGGTGTTCCTGCTGACGCGCGAACAGCTCAGCGGCGCTGGAAGGTTATAGATGTCGGGCAATACGATCGGCCGGCTGTTCACGGTGACGACCTTTGGCGAGAGCCACGGGCCCGCGCTCGGCTGCATCATCGACGGCTGCCCGCCGGGGCTGGCGCTCGGCGAGGCCGACCTGCAGCGCGACGTCGATCGCCGCCGCACCGGCACCTCGCATTTCGTCAGCCAGCGCCGCGAGGGCGATGCGGTGCGCATCCTGTCCGGCGTCCACGAGGGCCGGACCACCGGCACGCCGATCGGCCTGCTGGTCGAGAACACCGACGCGCGCGCCCGCGACTACGACAAGCTGGCCGACCGCTTCCGTCCCGGCCATGCCGACTACAGCTACGCGCACAAGTACGGGCACCGCGACCATCGCGGCGGCGGCCGCTCCTCGGCGCGCGAGACGGTGATGCGCGTCGCGGCCGGTGCGGTGGCGCGCAAGTACCTGGCCGAGCGGCTCGCGGTGCGCATCCACGGGTATCTCAGCCAGATCGGCGCGCTGCGCCTCGAGCCGGTGCGACCCGAGGCGGCGTACGAGAACCCGTTCTTCTGTCCCGATCCGGCGCGCGTGCCGGAGCTCGAGCAACTGCTCTGGGACCTGCGCGGCGCCGGCGATTCGGTGGGCGCGCGCGTGACGGTGTGCGCGAGCGGATTGCCGCCGGGGCTCGGCGAGCCGGTGTTCGACCGGCTCGACGCGGACATCGCGCACGCCATGATGGGCATCAATGCCGTCAAGGCGGTCGAGATCGGCGCGGGCGTCGCGGCGGTCGCGCAGCGGGGCAGCGAGCACCGCGACGAGCTCACGCCGCAGGGGTTCCTCGGCAACAACGCGGGCGGCGTGCTGGGCGGCATCTCCACCGGACAACCCGTGGTCGTGCACGTTTCATTCAAGCCGACTTCGAGCATCCAGGTGCCGGGGCGCAGCATCGATCGCGACGGCCGCCCGGTCGAGATCGTGACCACGGGCAGGCACGACCCGTGCGTGGGCCTGCGCGCCACGCCGATCGCCGAGGCGATGCTCGCGATCGTGCTGATGGACCATTACCTGCGGCAGCGGGCGCAGAACGCGGACGTCACGCCCGGCGCTCCCGACATCGAGCGCGCGGCGCGCGGCGCGGGGCCGGCATGAGCCGCAGCTTCGATGTCGCCGTGCTCGGCGCCACCGGCCTGGTCGGCGAGATGTTCCTGACGGTGCTCGAGGAACGCGACTTCCCGGTTGGCACGCTGTTCCCGCTGGCGAGCGAGCGTTCGCTCGGCAAGACCGTGCAGTTCCGCGGCCGCGAGCTGCCGGTCGCCGACGTCGCCGGCTTCGACTTCGCGCGCGCGCAGATCGCGCTGTTCTCCGCCGGCGGTTCGGTGTCGAAGCTGTATGCGCCGCGCGCCGCCGCCGCCGGCTGCGTGGTGGTCGACAACAGTTCGCAGTTCCGCAACGACAGCGACATCCCGCTGGTCGTGCCCGAGGTCAATCCCGCCGCGATCGCCCAGTATCGCGCGCGCGGCATCATCGCCAATCCCAACTGCTCCACGATCCAGATGGTGGTCGCGCTCAAGCCGATCCACGACGCGGTCGGCATCGAGCGCATCAACGTCGCCACCTACCAGTCGGTGTCCGGCGCGGGCCGGCGCGCGGTCGAAGAGCTGGCCGAACAGACCGCGCAGCTGCTCAACGGCCGTCCGGTGGAGCCGCAGGTCATGCCCAAGCAGATCGCCTTCAACTGCCTGCCGCAGATCGACCAGTACATGGACAACGGCTACACGCGCGAAGAAATGAAGATGCACTGGGAGACGCGCAAGATCCTCGGCGACGAGCGCATCCAGGTGAACGCGACCGCGGTGCGCGTGCCGGTATTCTTCGGGCATTCCGAAGCGGTGCACGTCGAGACGCGGCGCCGCATCACGGCCGCCGAGGCGCGCGCGCTGCTCGAGCGCGCCCCGGGCGTGACGGTGCTGGACGGGCGTGAACCGGGCGCCTATCCGACCGCAGTTACCGAAGCAGCGAACCACGACACGGTTTATGTCGGGCGCATCCGCGAAGATATGACACATGAGCGCGGGCTCGACCTCTGGATCACCGCGGACAACATCCGCAAGGGTGCGGCCACGAATGCGATCCAGATTGCCGAGATTTTGGCTCGGGAGTATTTATAAGTTATATTGCCGGCCGAACAGCCCGCCGGCTCAGGAAAACAGTGTAACTAGCTGTTTCTAACGGAGTAACCGTTCTGAAAGGCCACTTCGGAGTTCTGATGCCCCTGCGTTATGTCGTGTACGCGCTGATCCTGGCTGTGCTGGCCCCCTCCGGAGCCATGGCCCTGGGCCTGGGTGATATCCACCTCAAATCCGCGTTGAACGCCCCGCTCGACGCCGAAATCGACCTCACGGCCACCGCCGAGGAGATCCGCGGCCTCAAGGTCGCGCTCGCGAGCCGCGAGAACTTTTCCCGCTACGGCCTCGACTATCCGGCCTTCCTCGATTCCGTCACGCTCGTGCCGGGCAAGGCGGCCGACGGGCACGACGTGCTCGTGGTGCGCTCGACCAGCCCGGTCACAGAGCCGTTCGCGACGCTGCTGATCGAGGCGACCTGGGCGCGTGGCCGCCTGGTGCGCGAATACACCGTGCTGCTCGACCCGCCCGTATTCACCAGCGACAAGGCGAGCGCGGCGGCGGCCGTGGCGGCGCCGGCCGAAACTGCACCGGCCCGGTCCGGCAGCGTTGAGCGCTCGACCGCGCCCCCGATGCCCGCCGCAGCACCTGCAGCGAGTGGCGGCGGCGGCCCATCCTCTGGCGCGCCGACGACCGCGTCGGGTTCCGCGGCTCCGCACGCCGCGGGTGCGGACGGCACCTACGTCGTGCAGCGCGGCGAGACGCTGTCGTCGATCGCGGCGAGCCACTATCCGAACTCGGCGCGCGAGCGCGCGCTGCTTGGCATCTTCCGTGCCAATCCGGCCGCGTTCAGCGGCAACATGAACGAGCTGCACGCGGGCGCCAACTTGCAGATGCCCGACGAAGCCGCGCTGGCGGCGATCGGACCTGCCGAGGCCAAGTCCGAAGTCAGCTCGCAATTCCACGCCTGGTCGGGCAATCGGGGCGGGCAGCTCCACCTGATCGCGCCCTCCGAACCCGCGGCCGCGGGCTCGGGCACGGCCGCCACCCACGAATCTGCGGCGCTGCAGCAACAGGTCAAGCAGCTGCAGGGCCAGCTCAGCGAATCCCAGCGCATGCTCGAGCTCAAGAATGCCGAGCTGGCGCGGCTCCAGCAGCAACTGGGGCAGGGCAAGGCGGGCGCGGCAACCAAGCCGGCCGCCACGCCGCCGCCTGCCAAGCCTGCGCCGGTTCCGCCCGTGGCCAAGGCGACGCCGGAAGCGGCCAAACCCGCGCCACCGGTCATGCCGCCGCCGGTCGCCAAGCCGCCGCGCCATGCACCCGCTTCCCCATCAGCGAAGCCTGCCCAGCCGGAAGCCGGCGGCGGCTCGATGCTCGACTGGCTGCTGTCGAACTGGTACCTGCCACTCGGCATCCTGGCGGCGCTGATCGGCGCGGTCTACGGCTGGCGTCAGTTCCGCTCGCATCGCGAGCATGAATTCGGACGCAGCCTGGACCGGCTGGCGGCCATGCCCGCGGAATCCGCAGCCGCGCCGTCTTCGCGTCCGGCCGAAACCCAGCCGATGCGCACGCTCGCGACGAAGCAGGACTCCTCCTTCATCGTCGAGGAGTCGGGTTCGCATCCGGCACCGCGCATCGGCGCGGCCGAATCCGCGGCCCTGCAGGCTTCCTCGGTCGCTGTCGACGACGACGTCTCCGCGACCGGCGCCGCGGTGCCGATCGACCAGGGCGATCCGCTGGCCGAGGCCGACTTCCACATGGCCTATGGCCTCTACGACCAGGCGGCTGACCTGGTGCGCATCGCGATTTCGCGCGAGCCGCAGCGGCGCGACCTGCAGCTCAAGCTGCTGGAAGTGTTCTTCGTCTGGGGCAACAAGGACCAGTTCCTGCAGCTGGCGCGCGAGCTGTCCGCGAGCCGCAACCAGGCGCCCGCCGGCGAGTGGGAAAAGATCGTCATCATGGGCCGGCAGATCGCGCCGGAAGATGCGCTGTTCGCGAGTGGCGGCGGCTTGTCCGGTGCGGCCAGCGCCGGGGTCGACCTGAACCTCGAGGGCGGCCAGAACCGCGTCGATTTCGACCTGCTGGGCGAGCCTTCGGTGGTTGCCGAAACTCCATCGGACGGCGTCGACCTCGACCTGGGCGCCGCGCTCGGCAGCCAGGACTCGACCGGCGAAGTGCGCGCGCCCGGCGACACCGGCGTCGATTTCGTGCTGGACGATCCGGCGCGCGGCGGCGACGCCACCGGCTCGACGCGCGAGATGCAGCAGTCACCGACCGTGACGCTCGACTTCGCCGAGCACAGCCCGGATTCGCCGACCGTGGAGAACCTGGCGACGCCCGATTTCGAGAGCCCGACGATCCGGCAGAAGCTCGAGGCCAGCAGCCGCAGCCTCTTGCAGGGCGTGGAGCCCACCGCCGAAGTCGCGGTCGTCGATCTCGGACTCGACCTCTCGACCGGCGATACCGGTGGGCACGGTGCGATCGGCGATGCCGAAGGCGCGGGCGGCAGCGGCGCCGCGGACGACGCGAGCGACACGGGCACGCACGACTCGCCGGACGCCGCTTCCGCGCCGACCATGCTCGCCGGCCTCGACGAGGAGACGCGCGAGCTGTACGCGCAGGCGCAGGCCGAATCGCACGACACCGCGATCATGCCGAGCCCCGCGAGCGCGAGTGGCACCTGGCTGTTCACGGACAAGGATCTAGACGGACCGCTGGCCGCCGCGGCGGCCGCGGGCGACGCACCCACGCAGCTGGCGACGGCCATCATGCCGGCTCCAGCCGCGGGCATCACCGCGCAGCTCGAGTCGATCAAGGACCACGGCGCGGGCGACATCGACCTCGACCTCGGCAGCCTCGAGTCCACGGGCGAGCCGGGCGGTGCGCTCGACCTCGACGTCGGACACGACTCGGCGCCCGGTGATGGCGAGTTCGGCGCGACGCAGCGCCTCGCGCCCGAGCCGCTGAACGAAGCCGAGCCGGCCACCATGAGCGAGGTCGGCACCAAGCTCGACCTGGCGCGCGCGTACATGGACATGGGCGATCCGGAAGGCGCGCGCAGCATCCTCGAGGAAGTCCTGGTCGAGGGTTCGGCCTCGCAGAAGACCGAGGCCCGCCGCCTGGTCGAATCGCTCCCGGGCTGAGCCCCGGGCTGGGCCGGGGCCAGCGCGCACGGCCATGGGCCGTATCGCCATAGGCGTCGAGTACGACGGAACCGGCTTCCACGGCTGGCAGCAGCAACCCCATAGCTCGTCGGTCCAGGAGACCCTGCAGCAGGCGCTGGGCCGCGTCGCGGACGCTCCCGTCCAGCTCTCGGCGGCGGGACGTACCGATACTGGCGTGCACGCGCGCGCGCAGGTGGCCCATTTCGACACCGCCGCCGAGCGCAGCCCGCGCGCGTGGCTGTTCGGGACCAACAGCGCGTTGCCCGCCTCGATCAGCCTGCGCTGGGCGATGCCGGTGCCGGACGGGTTCCACGCCCGCTTCAGCGCGCTGCGCCGCAGCTACCGCTACCTGGTGCTCAACCGGACGACGCGCTCGGCGCTCTGGGCCGGGCGCGCGCTCGTGGTGCATCGCGAGCTCGACCTGGAGTCGATGCGGGCCGCGGCCGCCGACCTGGTGGGCGAGCATGATTTCAGCGCCTTCCGCGCCGCCGAGTGCCAGGCGCGCTCGCCGGTACGTCGCATCGACGCGCTCACGGTACGGCGGCGCGGGCCCTGGCTCGCCTGCGACGTGACGGCCAACGGCTTCCTGCACCACATGGTGCGCAACATCGTCGGCACGCTGCTCGCGGTCGGACAGGGCGAGGCGCCGCCGTCGCGGGCGCGCGCGCAGCTCGAATCGCGCCAGCGCAGCACCGGCGAAGCCACCGCCGCCGCGCACGGGCTCTACTTCTGGGGGGTCGAATATCCGCCGGAGTTCGGCCTGCCGGACGATTCCGCTATGATCGATCCCTTCGAGGCGGCCTGAGGTCGAGCGCCGTGTCCTGGTTCGAAAAGATCGTGCCTTCGCGCATCAAGACCGAGCGGCGTTCGCGCTCGGTGCCCGAGGGCCTGTGGATCAAGTGCCCGGCCTGCGACGCCGTGCTGTACCGCGCCGAGCTCGAGCGCAACCTGAACGTGTGCCCGAAGTGCGCGCACCACATGCGCATCGGCGCACGCGCGCGCCTGCAGTCGTTCCTCGATCCGGGCGAGCAGCAGGAAATCGGCGCCACGGTGGAGCCCGAGGACCCGCTCAAGTTCAAGGACAGCAAGCGCTACCGCGACCGCCTGGCGCAGGCCCAGAAGGCCACCGGCGAGCGCGACGCGCTGGTGGCGCTGGCCGGGCGGCTGCACGGCGAGGAAGTCGTCGCCTGCGCCTTCGAATTCCAGTTCCTGGGTGGCTCCATGGGTTCGGTCGTGGGCGAGCGCTTCCGGCGCTGCGTCGATTACTGCATCGAGCACCGCTGCGGCCTGGTGTGCTTCTCGGCCACCGGCGGCGCGCGCATGCAGGAGGCGCTGCTGTCGCTGATGCAGATGGCCAAGACCAGCGCGGCGCTGGCCCGGCTGGCGCGTGCCGGCCTGCCGTTCATCTCGGTCATGACCGATCCCACCACCGGCGGAGTGTCCGCGAGCCTCGCCATGCTCGGTGACCTGAACGTGGCCGAGCCGCGCGCGCTGATCGGCTTCGCCGGCCCGCGCGTGATCCAGCAAACGGTGCGCGAGACGCTGCCGGAGGGCTTCCAGCGCAGCGAATTCCTGCTCGAGCACGGCGGCCTCGACCTGATCGTCGATCGCCGCGACATGCGCGACCGGCTGGCGGGGCTGCTGCGGCTCCTGCAGAAGCGCCCGCCGCTCGCGGCCGCATAGCGGCGATTCCAGCGCGGCATGGACTCCGGGCGCACGCTCGAGGAGTGGCTGTCCTACCAGCAGGCGCTCCATCCCCGCAGCATCGACCTCGGCCTCGAGCGCGTGCGCACGGTCGCCGGCCGCCTCGGGCTGCTGCCGCCCGCGGGCCGCGTGGCGCTGGTCGGGGGCACCAACGGCAAGGGCTCGACCGCGGCGCTGCTGGCGGCGCTGGCGCGCGCGCACGGCGCGCGCACCGGGCTGTTCACCTCGCCCCACCTGCTGCGCTACCACGAGCGCATCCGGGTCGACGGCCGCGAGCCCGACGACGCGCAGCTGTGCGCGGCCTTCGAGCGCGTCGAGGACGCGCGCGGCGCGGAGTCGCTGACCTACTTCGAGTTCAACACGCTCGCGGCGCTGCTGCTGTTCCGTGACGCCGCCGTCGAGGCCACGGTGCTCGAGGTGGGCCTCGGCGGGCGGCTCGACGCCACCAACATCGTCGACGCCGACGTCGCGGTGCTGTGCTCGGTCGGCCTCGACCATCGCGACTGGCTGGGCGATACGCTCGAGCAGATCGGCGCTGAGAAGGCCGGGATCTTCCGGGCGGGCCGTACGGCGGTGCTGGGCGATGCGGCCATGCCAGCCAGCGTCACCGCCGCGCTCGCCGCGCTCGGCAACCGGCCGCTGGTGGCCGGCGCCGACTTCGACTGGCACGTGCACGCCGATGGCCGCTGGGACTACCGCGCCGGCGAGGTGGCCATGGCCGCACTGCCGCCGCCGGCGCTGGCGGGCGGCATCCAGTATCGCAACGCCGCCGTGGCGCTGCGGGCCTTCACGGCACTGCACGCACCCTGGCAACCGCAGCCCGAGGCGGTCGCCATGGCGCTGCGCGCGGTCAGCCTGCCGGGCCGGCTGCAGTTCGAGGCGGGTCCGGTGGAGTGGGTCTTCGACGTCGCGCACAACGAGGCGGCCGCCACGGTGCTCGCCGCGGAGCTGCGCGCGCGTCCACGGCGCGGGCGCACGCTGGCGGTATTCGGCATGCTCGAGGACAAGGACGTCGCCGCCGTCGTGGCGCGGCTCGATGGACTCGTCGACTACTGGCTGCTGTGCCAGGCCGAGGGTCCGCGTGCGCTCGGCGCCGCGCAGCTGCGCTCGCGCATGGGCAGCGTGCGCGGCACGGCCGAATGCGCGGGCGAGGTGGTCGAGGCCTGCGCGCGCGCCGACGAGCTGGCGCGCCCCGGCGATCGCGTGCTGGTGTGCGGTTCGTTCCACACGGTCGGCCCGGCGCTGCGCGCGCGTCGGCTATACTGAGGGCACGCACGGCAGGGAAGCGCACGGGATTGCAGGAGCACCTCAAGGAACGACTCACCGGCGCCGCGATCCTCGTGGCCGTGGTGGTGCTGCTGGTGCCGGCGCTGTTCCATGGCAGGCCGCCCGCGGATACGGGCGCCGATGCCGTCTCGAGCGCGGGTCCGCCGGTGCGCTCGGTGACCATCGACCTCGGCGATACCTCCGCTGCGCGCCCGCTGACCGAGAACTCTCCCGCGGCGCTCGCGCCGCCGGCCGCGGTTGGCGTGCCGGCCAGTGCTGCGCCCGCCAGCGCTCCGCCCGCAACTGCCGCGCCGGCCAGCGCCGCGCCCGTGGCGGTCCCGGCCCCGGCCGCGCCTGCCGCATCCGCCAGCAAGCCAGCGAATGCGCCCGGCGGCGCGACTGCCAGCACGCCGGCCAGCGCTCCCGCCAGCGCGGCCGCGCACGCCGGCAACAAGTCGACCGCGGAGTCGCCGTCCGCCGCGACGCAATCACGCTGGACGGTCCAGGTGGGCAGCTTCTCGCACCGCGACCTGGCCGAGCGCATGGTCAAGGATGTCGCCGCCAAGGGCTTCACCGTCGAGGTCGCCGGTCCCGACGATCGCGGCTTGTATCGCGTGCGCAGCGCGCCGCGCGCCGATCGATCTGCGGCGCTCGCGCTCAAGCAGAAGATGCAGGCGGCGGGGCTGAAGCCTATTGTCAACAAGGCGCCCTGAGTTCCCACGCCGTGACGCCGCGCTGACCCGGGGCGCAGCCGGTACTGGTAGAATCGTCGCCAGCGTGCCGCAGGCACTGACGTGGGCAGGCCTTCCCTCATGAACTGGACCGACTACGTAATTCTCCTGCTGCTGGCCTTCTCCTGCGTGGCCGGCCTGTTCCGCGGGTTGCTGCGCGAAGTGGTGTCGCTCGTCACCTGGGTCCTGGCCGTGCTGCTGTCCTGGCACATGGCCTATTTGATCGAGCCGCATCTCGGCGGCGCCCTGGCCAGCGCCGCGGTGCGGCCGTGGGCGGCGCGCGCCATCATCTTCGTGGTCGTCATGATGGCCGGCGCCGCGGCCGGCGCGCTGATCACGCATTTCGTGCGCCTGGCGCTGCTCGGCAGCGTCGATCGCATGCTGGGCTTCCTGTTCGGGTTCCTGCGCGGCCTCGTGGTGCTCGGCCTGCTTGCGATGCTGTGCCACGCGGTGCGGCTGAGCGACGAACGCTGGTACCGCGACTCGACGCTGGTGCCGTACGTCGAGCACTCCGGCAACCTGCTGCGTACGCTGGTGGGGGAGAGTAAGATCGCGGCGCCGGAAGCGGAGGCCTAGCGAACATGTGCGGCATCGTCGGCATCGTCGGCACCAGTCCCGTCAACCAGCGCATCTACGACGCGCTGACCGTGCTGCAGCACCGCGGCCAGGACTCCGCCGGCATCATGACCTCGGAGCGTGGCGAGCTGTGCGTGCGCAAGGGCGCCGGGCTGGTGCGCGACGTATTCCAGCAGCACCACATGCTCGAGCTGCGCGGCAATTCGGGCATCGGCCACGTGCGCTACCCGACCGCCGGCTGCGACAGCGCCTCCGAGGCCCAGCCCTTCTACGTCAACGCGCCGTACGGCATCTGCCTGGCGCACAACGGCAACCTTACCAATGCCGCCGAGCTGGCCGAGGTGCTGACGCGCGAGGAGCGCCGCCATCTCAACACCGAATCCGACTCCGAGGTGCTGCTCAACGTGCTGGCTTCCGAACTGCAGCGCGTCGGCACGCAACGCATGACCCCGGCCGACATCTTCGCCGCCACCAGCGCCGTCTACCGCCGCTGCCGCGGCGGCTACGCCGTCGTCGCCATGGTGATCGGGCACGGGGTGCTGGGCTTCCGCGATCCGAACGGCATCCGGCCGCTGGTGCTCGGCGAGCGCCGCACGGCGCGCGGCACCGAGTACATGCTGGCCTCCGAGAACGTGGCGCTCGACATGCTGTCCTTCAAGCCGGTGCGCGACGTGGCGCCGGGCGAGGCGGTGTTCATCGACGAGCAGGGCCGGCTGCACGCGCAGCAATGCGTCAGCACCGTGCGGCACACGCCCTGCATCTTCGAGTACGTCTACTTTGCCCGCCCCGACTCGATCATCGACAACATCTCGGTGTACCGCGCGCGCATGCGCATGGGCGAGCGGCTGGCCGACAAGATCCGGCGCGTGCACCCCGACCACGACATCGACGTGGTGATCCCGATCCCGGACACCAGCCGCACCAGCGCGCTGCAGATGGCGCAGAAGCTGCGCATCAAGTACCGCGAGGGCTTCAACAAGAACCGCTACATCGGCCGCACCCTCATCATGCCCGGGCAGGAGCAGCGGCAGAAGTCGGTGCGCCGCAAGCT
>Ga0075355_1000135_pt1 | contig 11062 bp, 9 predicted proteins | sample WestPond_Cattail_6_FD_120069 | JGI IMG/M metagenome (GOLD analysis project Ga0075355, IMG submission 120069) | Natural and restored wetland microbial communities from the San Francisco Bay, California, USA, that impact long-term carbon... | ecosystem: Environmental > Terrestrial > Soil > Wetlands...
GTGGATCGCTGGGCCGGCCGTGCGGCGCCTGTCGGGTCGCGACCGCCGCCGGCTGGCCACCATTGCCGGTGGCGTCGAGGAGGCCGAGCAGCGTGGCCGGATTCACGCCCATGAAGTAGCCCACGACCAGCAGCACCAGCGTGCCCACCCCGAGGCGCGCGCCGGTGCCGCCGAGGCGCATGCCGCGCCGATCCTCGACGTTGTCGCTGCGGCGCATGTCATCGAGGCGCATCGGCTTCCCCCTGCTGGTGGCCCGGCCCGGCCGACGGCGGCGCATGCTGCGCCGGCTCGAGCCCTTGCGAATAGAGCACTTTACCATCGGGCCTGACCAGGATCGCCTCGACGTCGCCGAGGCGCGCATAGATCTTCAGCGCGGCCTCGGCGCCGAGCACGAACGCGGTCTTCGAGAGCCCGTCGGTGCGCGTGGCCGTCGGCGCCAGCACCGTGGCGCTGCGCACCGCGCTCGCCGAATGCCCGGTGCGCGGATCGATGATGTGGTGGTAGCGCACGCCGTCTTCGTCGAAGTAGCGTTCGTAGTCGCCGGAGGTCGAGATCGCCGTGTCGACCAGCGGGATGCGCGCGATGACCTCGTCCTTGCGGTCGGGGTGGCGGATGCCGACGATCCAGGGCTTGCCGAAACGATCGCCGATGATGCGGCTGTCGCCGCCGGCCGAGACCAGCGCGTGCTTGATGCCGCGGCGCTGCAGGATCTCGATGCCGCGGTCGACCGAGTACCCCTTGGCGATGCCGCCGAGGTCGATGCGCACCCCGGGCTGCGTGAAGCGCACCGTGCGCGTGGCGCGATCGAGCAGCACGTGGTGGTAGTTGACCGCCGGCAGCGCCGCGGCGATCTGCTGGTCGGTCGGGCGGTGGCGCGCGCGGAAGTCGTACATGAAGCCGACGCTGGCGTAGGTGATGTCGAAGGCGCCGTCGGTGACGCGCGAGTATTCGAGCGCGGTCTCGAGCAGGTCGAACAGCTCCTTGCTGATCTTCACCGGCGCCTGCGCGGCGTGCGCGTTGACGCGCGAGACTTCGCTGTCGGGCTTGTAGGTGCTCATGTCGGTGTCGATGTGGCGCATCTCCGCCAGCACCGCCTCGATGGCCTGCTCGCCGGGTGCGCGCTGCTCGCTCCACAATTCGACCACGATGCGCGTGCCCATGATCCCGTCGTCGACTTTCGTCAGCCACTCGGCCGCGGCCGGCCGGGCGCACGCAGCCAGCAGCAGCGCGGCCAGCGCCGATGCGTGCGTCCGGCTCATAGCTGCAGGCGCTCGCCCGGCGCCGGCATCGTGATGGGCACCGGGGCGAGGCGCGCCGCCAGCGCCTCCATCGCGCGCGGTTCGCCGTGCACGAGCACGGTGCGCTCCTCGCCGCCGGCGCGTGCGTGCCAGGCGAGCAGCTCGGGCTGGTCGGCGTGCGCCGAGAAGCCGTTGATGGTGTGCACCTCCGCCCGCACCGGTACCTCCTCGCCAAACAGGCGGATGCTGCGCGCGCCGTCGATGATGCGCCGCGCCGGCGTGCCCTGCGCGGCGAAGCCCACGAACACGATGCTGGCGTTGGGGCGCGGCAGGTTCTGCACGAGGTGATGCCTGACCCGCCCGCCGGTGCACATGCCGGAACCGGCCATGATCACCGCGCCGCCGCTCAGCCGGTTGAGGCCGATCGATTCGGACGTGGCGCGCACCAGTCGCAGGCTGGCGAACCCGAACGGGTCCAGGCCGTCGGCGACCAGCGCGGCGGATTCCTCGTCGAAGCACTCGGGATGCCGCTGGTACACCTCGGTGACCGAAATCGCCATCGGCGAGTCGACGAACACCGGCAGGTGCCGCGGCAATGCGCCGGCCGCGATCGCGGCCCGCAGCGAGAACAGGATTTCCTGCGTGCGCTCGAGCGCGAAGCTCGGGATCACGACGTTGCCGCCGCGCGCCAGCGTGGCGGCGATCACGCCCACCAGTTCGCGCACCGACTCGGCCGGCGAGCGATGGCGGCGGTCGCCATAGGTGCTCTCCATGACCACGATCCCCGCCCGGGGCGGCGCCGGATCGCGGATGATCGGCCGCCCCGCCCCGCCGATGTCGCCCGAGAACAGCACGCGCCGCGCGCCGCTTTGCACCAGCACGTGCGCGGAACCCAGGATGTGGCCGGCGTCGTGGAAGCTGGTGCGCAGCCCGCCGCCGAGCTCCCGCTCTTCGCCATAACGCAGCGGCGGCGCGAACAGCGCCAGCGCCGCCTCGACATCCTGCGGCGTGTACAGCGGCGCCGCCGCCCGCCCGCCGGCGCGGCGGCCGCGCCAGGCGGCATCGTCCGCGGCCATGTGCGCCGCGTCCTGCAGCACGATGCGCGCCAGCTCGCGCGTCGCGGCGGTGGCGAGGATGGGACCGCGAAACCCGCCCTTGGCGAGCAGCGGCAGGCGTCCGCAATGGTCGAGGTGCGCGTGCGTCAGCAACAGGCCATCGAGCGCGGCCGGATCGAAGCCGAGCGCGGCGGAATTTTCCTCCTCGAGCTCGCGGCTGCCCTGGAACATCCCGCAATCGACCAGCAGCCGGCGGCGACCGCATTCGAGCAGGTGGCAGGAACCGGTGACGCCGCGGTCGGCGCCGTGGAAGGAGAGTTCCATCGCGGGGGTGCCTGGGGCGCTAGCCACCGAAGGGATTTTCGCCGGCGTTACGATACCACGCGAGGATGCCATCCCAGATCGCGGCGGCGTCCTCGGCGAACCAGAACAGCTCGGCGTCCTCCGGGTCGATGATTCCTTCGGTGACCAGGAACTGCAGGTCGACCACGCGCCGCCAGTATTCCGCGCCCACCAGCACGACCGGCACCGCGCGCGTCTTGCGGGCCTGCAGCAGCGTCAGCGCCTCGAACAGCTCGTCGAGCGAGCCGTAGCCGCCCGGGAACACCACCAGTGCGCGGGCGCGCTGCAGGAAGTGGAGCTTGCGCATCGCGAAGTAGTGGAAGCGGAAGCACAGCTCCGGGGTGACGTAGGGATTCGGGAACTGCTCGTGCGGCAGGTCGATGTTGAGGCCCACGGTCTGCGCGCCGGCGTCGAAGGCGCCGCGATTGGCGGCTTCCATGATGCCCGGGCCGCCGCCGGTCATGATCACGGTGCGGGCGCGGCGCGGGTCCGGATTGCAGCAGGACACCAGCCGCCCGAACTCGCGCGCCATCTCATAGTAGTGGCTGTAGCTCGCCAGGCGGGCGGCGCTCGCCGCGCGCGCGCGCAGCTCGGCATTGCCGGGCTCGGCCGCGGCGGCGGCGCTGGCCGCCGCGGCGCGCCGCCGCGCGGCCGCGGGCTCCTCGATGCGGGTGCTGCCGAACACCACGATCGCGTGCTCGATGCCGGCGGCCTGCAGCAGCAGCTCGGGCTTGAGGTAGTCCAGCAGCAGCCGCTCGCCGCGCAGGTCGTCGCGGCGCACGAAGTCCGGGTCCTCGCCGCCCGGGGTGTAGCTGGGGCTGCGCATGATCGCGGCGATGCGCGCGGGCGCGTCGGGATCGTCCAGCGCCGGCTTGGCGGATTGCCACGGCAGCGGCGCGCGGCGCGGGGTCGTCGTCATGTGCAGCAAGGCGTCATTCGTAGCGCAGGGCCTCGATCGGGTCGAGCCGCGACGCGCGGCGCGCCGGCACGAAGCCGAAGATCACGCCGACCGCGCCCGCGGCCAACAGGGCAACCGCCACCGTACCGCCGCCGATGCTGACCGTCCAGCCCGCCAGCGCGGCCACCAGCGCGGTGACCGCGGCGCCCAGCAGCAGGCCGATCAGGCCGCCGCACAGGCACAGCAGCACCGCCTCGGTCAGGAACTGCGCCATGACGTCGCGCGCGCGCGCCCCCACGGCCATGCGCAGGCCGATCTCGCGCGTGCGCTCGGTGACCGACACCAGCATGATGTTCATGATGCCGATGCCGCCCACCACCAGCGACATCGCCGCCGTGGTGGCGAGCAGGTAGCCGAGCGTGCGCTGCTGGTCGTTGCGGGCCTGCAGCAGCTGCGCGAAGTTGCGGATCGTGAAGTTGTCCTCGCTGCCGGGCGCGATGCGCCGCTGCCGGCGCAGCACGCTGGCGATCGCCTGCTGCGCGGCCGTCAGGTCGGAGCCGTCGGCGATGCGCACCGCGATGTTGCCGACCACGTCGGGCACGGTGACCGCGCCGCGCCCCACCAGTCGCGAGCGCGCGGTGGTGAGCGGCACGACGATGACGTCGTCCGGGTCGCTGCCGCCGGCCTGGCCGCGCGTGCCGAGCGTGCCGATGACCTCGAGCGGCACGTTGTTGACGCGCAGCAGCTCGCCGACCGGGTCGACGCCGTCCGCGAACAGCTCGCGCCGCACCGAGGAGCCGATCAGCGCCACGCGCGCGCCGGCCGCGACCTCGGCGGCGCTGAAATAGCGGCCGGACTCGAGCGGCCACGGCCGCACCTCGAAGTACTCGGCGTGCACGCCGCTGACCTGCGTGCTCCAGTTCGCGGCGCCGTGCACGGCGGTGACGCTGCCATTGAGCTGGCCGGAGATCGCCACGACGCCGGCCACGCCCTCGCGGATCGCGCGCAGGTCCTGCTCGGACAGCGGCACGGCGCCGCCCGAGCCGAGCTGCCGCCCGCCGATGCGCATCGAGCCGGTCAGCACGTTGACGACGTTGGTGCCGAGCGCCGCCACCTGCTGCTGCAGGGCGAGCGCGGCGCCATTGCCGATCGCCTCCATGACGATGACCGAGGCGACGCCGATGATGATGCCGAGCGCGGTGAGCGCGCTGCGCAGCTTGTTGAGGCGCAGCGCCGTGAGCGCCAGCTGCACGTACTCGCCGATCCTGCGCAGGTCCATGCGGCGCGGGACCGGCTCAGGCGGCGCTCGCGCCGGTCGGCGCGTCGGCGACCAGGCGCCCGTCGCGCATGCGCAGCAGGCGCTGCGCGCAGGCCGCGACCTCGGCGTCGTGCGTGACCACGATCACGGTCAGGCCGGCGGCGTTCAGGCGCGCCAGCAGCGCCATGATCTCGGCCGAGGTCTGCGAATCGAGCGCCCCGGTGGGTTCGTCCGCCAGCAGCAGGCGCGGCGAGTTCACCAGGGCGCGCGCGATCGCGACGCGCTGCTGCTGGCCGCCGGAGAGCTGCGAAGGCTGGTGGCCCACGCGGTCGCCGAGGCCCACCAGCTCGAGGCAGGCGCGCGCCGCCGCGCGCAGGTCCGGCGGGCGCTGCGCCGAGTACAGCAACGGCAGCTTGACGTTGTCGAGCGCGCTGGTCCGGCGCAGCAAATTGAACTGCTGGAACACGAAGCCGATGGTGCGGTTGCGCAGCGCCGCCAGCAGGTCTGCGTCCATGCCGCTGACCTCGGCCCCGTCGATGGTCAGCGAGCCGGTGTCCGGCGTGTCGAGCGCGCCGAGGATGTTGAGCAGCGTCGACTTGCCGGATCCCGAAGGTCCCATCACCGCGACGAATTCGCCCGGCATGATCGTGAAGCCGACATCCTGCAGGGCCGCCAGCGGTTGCCCGCCAAGCCTGTAGACCTTGCCGAGGTGGCGCGCGACGATGAGCGGCGGCGCGCCCATCGCTCAGGTCCGGGCCGGCGCGCGCGCGCGCACGATGACGGGCTCGCCGGGCGCGAGGCCGTCGAGTACCTCGGTGTAGTTGTCGTCGGCGAGGCCGACGTGCACGGTGCGCGGCTCGGGCCGGCCGTGCGCGAGCACGTAGACACGCGCGGCGTGCGCGCCCCCGGACTTGCCGAGCGCCAGGTACTGCTGCAGCTGCGCCGGGGTCAGCACCGCTGCCAGCGCATTGACGGTGCGCTGGCGCTGGATGTCGGCCGGATCGCGCGCGTCGCCAGCCAGGCGCCGGAAGCCTGGCCCGGGACCGCCGTTGTTGAGTGGGCTGTCGGACTGGCCGGCGCTGGCGCCGGCGCGCTCGCGCGCCGCCACGCCGCGCAATGCGGTCGCTGCCGCGGCCTGCTGCGCAGCGCTCAATCCCAGGCTCGTCATCAGTGCGGGCGTCAGCTCGGGCAGCGGCGCCGGCGCGCTCGCCTTGCCGTCGCCGCCGTACGCACGCTCGCCGGGCGGAGCGCCGCGCCCCGCGGCACCGGGGCGGAAGCGCAGCGCGGCGCTCGGCAGGCGCGGCACGCCGCTGCGCTCGGCGACCAGCAGCTCGACGTTCGCGGTCATGCCGGGCAGCAGCAGCTGCTCGGGATTGTCGGCCTGGACCATGACGCTGTAGGTGACGACGTTCGCGGTGGCGTTGCCATTGACGCGCACCTGCGCGATGCGCCCGCGGAACACGCGCTCGGGATAGGCATCCACCGTGAAGCTGGCGCGACTCGCAGCGCGCACCGCGCCGATGTCCGCCTCGTCGACGCGCGTCTCGATCTGCACCTGCGACAGGTCGCGCGCGATCCGGAACAGCGTGGCCACGGTCATCGCCGACTGCACGGTCTGCCCGACGTCGACCTCGCGGTCGATGACCACGCCGTCGACGGGCGCGCGGATCTCGGTGTGCTTGAGGTCGATGCGTGCCTGCTCGAGCTGCGACTCGATCTTGACCAGCTGCGCGCGCGCGGTGTTGAGCGCGGCCGAGGCGATCTTGCCATCGTTCTGGGCCTGCTCGAGCGCGTTGCGCGCCTTCTCGAGGTCGTTCACCGACAGCAGGCCCTGGTCGGCGAGCGACTTGGTGCGCGTGTAGTCGCGCTGCGCCTGCTCCACGATCACCCCGGCGTTGGCGAGCTGCACTTCGTTGCTGCCGATGGCCGCGCGCTGCACGGCGAGGTCGGCCTCGGCGGCCTGCACCTTGCTGCGGAAGGTCGACGGATCCACCACGGCGAGCAGTTGCCCCTGGCGGACCTTGCTGTTGAAGTCGACGTCGACCTCGGTCACCTGGCCGGAGACCTGCGAGCCGACCTGCACGGTGATCAACGGCGAGATCGTGCCGGAGGACGCGACCGTCTGCCGGATGTCGCCGCGGCTCAGCTCGACGATCTCGAAGGCCTGCGGCGCCGGGGCCAGCAGCGTGCGCAGCGCGTATGCGGCCAGCGCCAGCACGAGCGCGAGGGCTACCCAGGCAGGCCCGCGCCAGCGCGGCGGGATGGTCGGCAGTCGCATCGTTCCTCGTCGTGGCCCGGGAAGTCGCAGCGTTGGACCGCGCCAGTGCCGCTTGGTTCAGCCGGCCGCCGGCGCGTCGGCCGCCGCCAGCAATCCCTTCTGCGACAACCACTCGCGATTGAACAGGCGCGAGAGGTACTTGGCGCCCGAATCGCACAGCACCGTCACGATGCGGTGGCCGGGGCCGAGTTCGCGCGCCACGCGCACCGCCGCCGCCACGTTGACGCCGCTGGTGCTGCCGAGGAACAGCCCCTCCTCGCGCAACAGCCGGTACACCCAGGCGACGCATTCCTCGTCGGTGACGTGCAGCGCCACGTCGATCGGCGCACCCTGCAGGTTGGCCGTGACGCGGCCGATGCCGATGCCTTCGGTGATCGAGCCGCTGCCGGTGACCTTGGCGGTCCCGCTGCGCACGTACTCGTAGAGCGCGCTGCCGGGCGGATCGGCCAGCACCGTGCGCACCGCCGCGCTGCGCGACTTCAGGTAGCCCGCGATGCCCGCGAGCGTCCCGCCCGTGCCGCTCGCGGCGACGAAGGCGTCGAGGCGTCCCTGCGTCTGCTCCCAGATCTCGGGGCCGGTGGTGTCGAAGTGGGCCTGGCGATTGGCCGTGTTGTCGAACTGGTTGGCCCAGTAGCCGCCATCGATCTCGCCCGCCAAGCGCGCGGCCACGCGCTGGTAGTGGTTCGGGTCGCTGTACGGCACCGGCGGCACGCGGTGCACCTCGGCGCCGAGCGCCGCCATCAGCGCGTATTTTTCCGGCGACTGGTTGTCCGGCATCACGATCACGCAGCGGTAGCCGCGCGCGTGGCACACGTGCGCCAAGCCGATGCCGGTGTTGCCGGCCGTGCCCTCGACGACGGTGCCGCCGGCAAGCAGCGCGCCGCGGCGCTCGGCGTCGAGCACGATGGCGCGCGCGGCGCGGTCCTTGACCGAGCCGCCGGGATTCATGAATTCGGCCTTGCCGTAGATCTCGCAGCCGGTCGATTCGCTCGCGCGCCGCAGGCGCAGCAGCGGCGTGTGGCCGATGGCCTCGAGCAGATCCATCCCGATCCCCATGGCGGCAGTTTAGCGGTGGCGCCATGTCATTGCAGTCATTATGCTGACAATGTCGTGACTCCGCGTCCGCCGGCTGCGGCACAATGTCGCCCCACGAGGTCGCCGATGAACCAGCCCTATCCCCTGACGCTGCGCCGGCTGCGGCAGGACGAACACGTGCGGGCGCTGTCCCGCGAAGTCCACGTACGGCTCGACCAGCTGATCCAGCCCTGCTTCGTGGCTGAAGGAGCCGCGCGCCCCGAGCCGGTCCCGGGCCTGCCGGGCGTGTCGCAGGAGACCCCCGATTCACTGCTGCGCCAGGTCGAGTCGGACCTGCGCGCCGGCGTGCGCTGTTTCCTGCTGTTCGGCGTGCCGCGCGCGCGCGCCGAGCGCGGCATCGACTGGTCGTTCACGGCCGGCCAGGTGCGCGCGCTCAAGCAGCGCTTCGGCAAGGATCTCTGGCTCGCGACCGACGTGTGCCTGTGTTCCTCGACGCCGCACGGCCACTGCGGCGTGCTCAATGCCGAGGGCGACCACCTCGACAACGACGCCAGCGTGCAGGAGCTGGCGGCCGCCGCCCTCGCCTACGCGCAGGCGGGCGCCGACTGCGTGGCGCCGAGCGACATGATGGACGGGCGCATCGCCGCGATCCGGCGCACGCTCGACGCCAACGGCCTCGAGCGCACCGTGCTGATGAGCTACGCGGTCAAGTTCCAGTCCACGCTGTACGGCCCGTTCCGCGTGGCCGCCGATTCCGCACCCAAGGCGCAGAGCGCGCTGCGCGATCGCGCCAGCTACCAGCTCGATCCGGCCCGGCCCGGCGACGCCTGGCTGTGCGCGGCGCGCGATGCCGCGGAAGGTGCCGACATCCTGATGGTCAAGCCCGGCCTGCCCTACCTCGACCTGCTGCGCGAGCTATCGCGCGAGTTCCGCCAGCCGTGGGCGGTCTACCACACGAGCGGCGAATTCGCCGCACTCGAATTGCTCGCCGCGCAGGGACTCGCGCCGCGCGCGGCCCTGCACCGCGAGATCCTGACGGCCTTCAAGCGCGCCGGCGCCAGCATGATCATCACCTACGGCGCGCGGCACGCGCGCGAGCTGCTGGGCCCATGAGCGAGTCGGAGCGGCTGTTCCAGCGCGCGCTGCAGGTCGCCCCTGGCGGCGTGCACTCGCCGGTGCGCGCCTTCCGCAGCGTCGGTGGCACGCCGGTGTTCATGACGGGCGGCGCGGGCGCGCGCCTGCAGGACGTCGACGGCCGCTCCTACCTCGATTTCTGCATGGCCTTCGGCCCGCTGATCCTCGGCCACGCGCACGCCGGCGTGCACGCGGCGGTCAGCGCGGCGCTCGCACGCGGCTGGAGCCTCGGCACCGCCGAGCCCTACAGCCTCGAGCTCGCCGAGTTCGTGATCGCGCGCGTGCCGTGGGTGCAGAACCTGCGCTTCGTGAATTCCGGCACCGAGGCGGTGATGTCGGCGCAGCGCGTGGCGCGCGCCGCCACCGGCCGCTCCAAGATCCTGAAGTTCGAGGGCTGCTACCACGGCCACGCGGACGCGATGCTGCTGCGCGCCGGTTCGGGGCTCGCCGACGCGCCGCTGCCCGACAGCGCCGGCCTGGGCGCGCTGGCCGCGAGCGAGACCGTGATCGCACCGCTCGATGACGAGGCAGCGCTGGCCGCGGTGTTCGAGCGCCACGGCGCGCAGCTCGCCTGCGCGATCATCGAGCCGCTGCCCGCCAACTACGGCCTGCTGCCGCAGCGCGACGAGTTCCTGCGCGCGCTGGCGCAGCACTGCCAGCGCCACGGCGCGCTGCTGCTGTTCGACGAGGTGATCTCCGGGTTCCGCGTCGGCATGCAGGGCTACGCGGCCGTGGCCGGCATCACCCCCGACCTCGTGACCTACGGCAAGATCATCGGCGGCGGCTTCCCGGTCGGCGCCTACGGCGGACGGCGCGAACTGATGCAGCTCGTGGCCCCGGCCGGACCGGTCTACCAGGCCGGCACGCTGAGCGCCAATCCGGTCGCCATGTGCGCGGGCCTCGCGACGCTGCGCGCGCTCGAGGAGCAGGGCGTGCATGCGCGGCTCGAACAGCTCGGCGCCCGGCTCGAGCAGCGCCTCGCGACGATTCCGAACCTGCTGCTGCAGCGCGTCGGCTCGATCTTCTGGGCGTGCCTGACGGCGCGCGGCGCGGCGCCGGCCGCCGGCCCGGTGCGCAGCCCGGCGCGCTTCCCGGCCGGATGCGCGCAGCGCTACGCCGCCATCTACCATCCGCTGCTGGCGCGCGGCATCTACCTGGCGCCGAGCGCCTTCGAGGTCGGCTTCATCTCCGCCGCGCACACCAGCGCCGACATCGACGCGCTCGCCGACGCGCTGACCGGGCTCTGCGCCACGCTGGAATCCTGAGGGCCGATCGGCCAAGCGCGGCGCCGGAACTGTGACGCACGGCACAGTGCCGGGCAGGGCCGGGCCCGCGACGCATTCTGTCGCATCGGTTTTGTGAACCGGTGGGGCGCAAATTCCTGCGCCGAATCACACATTTGCACCCATGAATGCGGAGGCTGAGGCGGTGTCCAGCACTGCACGACCCGACGACCATGGACTTCCGGCGCCGGACACGCCACGGCCCGGCGCGCTCGCGCGCGCCCCGGTGCTGTATCTCTATTCCGGCGATGACACGCTGCTGATCGAGCTCGGGCCCGTGCTCGGCGCGCGCTACCGCACGCGCCCGATCGAGGCGATCGAGGAGCTCGCACCGCCCGCGGGTGCGTGGGCACTGCTGATCGACGCCACCGCGCGCGCCGATGCGCGCGCCCAGGCCGCGCGCGCCCGGCAACAGTATCCGCAAGCCCCGATCGTCGTGGTCTGTGCCGACGGCGCCGCCGCCGACTGGGCCAGTCCGCTCGCGCGCGGCGCGGTGTGCGCGGTGGTCGAACGTGGCGCGCTCACCGGCCCCGAATTCGAA
>Ga0075355_1000136_pt1 | contig 11055 bp, 9 predicted proteins | sample WestPond_Cattail_6_FD_120069 | JGI IMG/M metagenome (GOLD analysis project Ga0075355, IMG submission 120069) | Natural and restored wetland microbial communities from the San Francisco Bay, California, USA, that impact long-term carbon... | ecosystem: Environmental > Terrestrial > Soil > Wetlands...
GCTTCAGCGGCTTCTATCTTCCGCTGATGATCGTTCTCTGGCTGCTGATGCTGCGCGCCATCGGAATTGAGTTTCGTGCGCATAGCAGCAGTCGCCTGTGGCGCGGCTTCTTCGACGTCATCTTTTCCGTCTCCAGCGCGTTGCTGGCGGTTTTCTTCGGCGCCGCCCTGGGAAATGTCATCCGCGGTGTTCCATTGCAGCAGGATGGCTACTTCTTCGAGGCCCTCTGGACTAACTGGCGCGTTGGTCCCAACCCCGGCATCCTCGACTGGTACACCGTGATCGCGGGCGTCGTTGCGTTAGTGTCCCTCACCGTTCACGGCTCGCTCTACATCACGCTGAAGACCGAAGGCGGAGTAAACCAGCGTGCGCGGAAGATCGTCTCCACGCTTGTTCCCGTGCTCGTCGTGATCACATTCGTCAGCCTCATCGCGACGCTCTGGATTCGCCCCGTGCTTCTGACGAACTACAACAAACTGCCGATCGGCTATCTCATCCCGGTAATCGTTGCAGGAGCGCTCATTGCAATCCAGTACCTGCACGGAAAGGGCAACGAGAAAGCGGCTTTCGTTGGATCCTGCGTTTATCTCGCGGCGATGCTCGTCGGTGCGGCATTCGCGTCGTATCCGACGTTGCTCGCGGCCAGCACCGATCCCGCTTACAGCCTCACCATCCAGAACACCGCCACCAGCGGATACGGAATGAAAGTCGGTTTCATCTGGTGGACCATCGGCATCGTCATCGCCATCGGCTACTTCGTGTTCCTGTTCCGAATGTTCAAAGGAAAGGTCACCGTCAGCAGCAGCGAATACGGACATTAATTTCACTCAGTGTCAGGGCAAGCCGCCGGTCTCGCATCGGCGGCTTTTTCTTTCGCACTGAGATGAAAAGCACCGCAGGACTACAATGCCGCGCATGAGACTCGAAGGAAAGTCCGCGATCGTCACCGGCGCCGGCAGCGGGATCGGTCGTGCCTGTGCCATTACGTTGGGAAAAGAAGGCGCTCAGGTCGCACTAGTGGGCCGCCGTCGCGAGTTGCTCGACTCTCTCGCGCATGAGATCGGCCCGAGAGCACTCGTCTGCGTCGGCGATGTCCGCAATCACGAAGACATCAGGCGCATAGTCCAGCAAGCCGGAGACAAGTTCGTCAGCCTCAACGTCCTTTTGAACAGTGCCGGCGTTCTCTATCCCGGTACGGCGGAGACGCTCACCGACGATCAATGGGACCGCACCTTCGACGTGAACGTCAAAGCGATCTGGCACATGTCGCGCGCTGTTCTGCCTTGGTTCCGGAAAGCGGGTGGCGGATCGATCATCAACATTTCGTCCGTGCTCAGTCTCATCGGTGCCCGCAACCGCGTCGCGTATTCCGCCTCGAAAGGCGCCGTCACCATGCTGACCAAATCCATGGCCATGGACCACGCCACCGAAAACATCCGCGTTAATTGCATCTGCCCGGGCATTGTCGAGACGGACATGGTCGCCGAGGTCATCACGAGCGCGCCCGATCCAATTGAGGCGCGCCGCGTACGCGAAGCGCTTCATCCCATGGGGCGCTTCGGCCAACCCGAAGACATCGGCGGATTAGCGGTGTTCCTCGCCAGCGACGAATCGAAATGGATGACGGGAGCAGCGATTCCCGTGGATGGTGGCTATACGGCGGGGAAGGCGTAGCGGGTCTACGATTCGTCGAGTCCACACGCAAAAAGCTATAATCAAAGATTCAGGTCTAGTGAAGGAGAGTCTCTGTGGGACACATGCATGGAAACGCGCCACAGGCGCCGCAACCGATTCCGGGAGTTGATGCCGTCGTTGCCGTTGGCAGCGGCAAGGGCGGAGTCGGTAAAACCACTCTGTCGGTGAATTTGGCGCTTAGCCTGGCGAAGCTCGGCTACCAGGTGGGACTGCTCGATGCCGATGTCTACGGACCCAACGTGCCTCTCATGCTCGGCTCCAGCGCCACACCGAAGGTTGTTGGTAACAACATGATCGAGCCGCCCGTTCGGTACGGCCTGAAGATGATCTCCGTCGGCCTCTTGAACCCTGGCGACAAACCTCTCGTCTGGCGCGGTCCCATGCTCCACCAGATGATCCGCGAATTCATCCAGCGCGTCGAATGGGGCAAACTCGACTTCCTCATCGTCGACCTGCCTCCGGGCACCGGCGACGTCGCGATCTCGCTCATTCAAACCGTGCCGCTTACCGGCTCGGTCGTCGTCACCACGCCGAGCGACGTCTCTCTGCAAGACGGCCGCAAAGCCATCGAGATGTTCCGCCAGGTGAAGGTCGACATCATCGGTATCGCCGAGAACATGGGCACGTTCCAATGCCCTCACTGTCATCATGAGATCGATATCTTCTCCAAGGGCGGCGGACAGAAAACAGCCGAGCAGTTCGGCGTCCCATTCCTCGGCACGATTGAACTCGATCCCGAAATTCGCAAAGGCGGTGACACGGGCAATCCCGTCACCCTCGCCGGCGAAGAGTCCGAACACGCCAAATCACTCTATGCTTTCACCCGCAAGGTGATAGAGCGGGTAAAGGAAATTCAGGCCACCAGCGAAAACGTGATTTCCATCCAGTAGCTTACTGAAATTCGAGCAGCATTCAGGCACTTGCCCGACCGGTAAGTGCCTTTTGTTCTTTTATCTCGGCAATCTTCACTTGACGCTATCTCGATTCCCGAATACCAATATCTCATTCGTTTAATAAAATTCACAGGAAACGAACTGATGAAACAATTTGGTTTGGTGTGTGTGGTTCTAATGCTCTGCTTTGCGGTGGGCGCTTTTGCGGAAGATGAAGATAAGGACAAGAAGAAGGGTCCCGATGAGCCGAGTGCGGCTCGCACCATCCGTCAGCTGAACAATGCCCAGATGGCCTATGCCAATGCCCACAAGGACGAGGGTTTTGCCTGCACCATCAAGCAACTGGCCGATGTCTCTGGCGCGGCCCTGCCAGCCGAACTCGGCTCCGGCAAATTCAGGGGCTATCATTTTAAGTTGAATTGCGCCGAAGGCGACAAGCCATACATTCGCGTGACTATGGTTGCCCTGCCGGTGGACACCCACGAAGGCGCGCGCTCCTTCTGCAGCGATATGTACGTTTCGATGGGGAAGGTGATCGGCGGCGTGATTAATGCCGCCAAAGACGGCAAGGAAGTCACGTGCCTCGTCAAAGGCGCGCCGGTACGCTGATCCTTATTTGCATTTGATCAACTTGGATTCGCGACCGTGAGTGACCGTGAATTTCTGTACCCGATCATCGCTGCTCATCACCATCTCCAGCTTCAGTGTGTCGCCGTCCACTGACCCGGTGAAACTCGCCTCGCGCCCGGATGCGGCGCCCTCTCGTGTCGGACCGAAATTTCCCTGCGTGTATGTTCCGGAAACTCGAAAATTCCCATTTTGGTCCAGCGTGATCGGTCCGGTAATAGTCGCCGCCCCGCAGCCGAACTCCAGTTCCGCTCCCGACTCCGTAACTTCCATCCGAACTCCTTGTCCTCCCCACGCGCCTTTCGGGAGCTTCCTGCCCGACTCAGCCAACAACAGTGGCAGGCTGCAGAACATGACCAAAAGTAGGATGAATCCAGTCTGGTAGCTTCGTTTCATGACGTTCCTCTTTCCGAAACCCTTCAACGCTCGCACTAGGAACGTCGCATCGTCAAGCGGCTTGCACTAACCTATCCGTTCTTCACAAGTTTTTTACAGACTTTTAACTACTATTCCCTCTAGTTAAGCCAGCTAAGCTGCTGTAGATTCAACAGCAACTCTGAATCCCCCAGAGAGCGTTTCGTGGTTGAGGTAGAGAGCCTCAGCAACAAAGGCGCCACCCCCTTCTCAGAGTTTCCAGTTCATTTGCGAATGTGCGTCGAACGTTAGCGTTAGGCGCAAGCCGTGCACTCTCTGGAAATCAAAGTTTCAGTTTGTCGCACTTCCTGTTGCGCGATGCGTGCGGAGAAGGGCGTTTTCGAGGGACCCGAAGAAACAAGTGGAGCCACTTCAAATGATGCAACGAACAATTAAGTCGGCAGCGACCGTTACGGTCCTGCTCTGTGTTATTTTCGTTCTCTGTGGTTCCGGCGCTTGGGCACAAGGCAAGACCGCCGATAAGCCGGAATCATCGCGCGCAGTGTCATTCTCCGAATCTCCTGCGTTAACCGATATCGCTCCCGAAATTATTCAACAGGCGTTGCAGGCCCCTGGGGAAGAATCCGAAACTGAAGGTGGTATTCGCAACCCGCGGCTCCCCTGGGCATTGCCCGCCAATGATCTGTCGCAGGACGCTGCCGGCGGCAAGACTCCCGTACCCTCCCTTGCCGACGGAGCATTGTTGACGCAACAGGGTTCACAAAGCGTTGCCAGTTCCAACTTCACTTTTGACGGTGTACTGCAGAGCGATAACGCCGCTGCTGGTTTTGGCGCCTTGACGCCTCCCGACACCGACGGTGACGTAGGTCCCAATCACTATGTCCAGCAGGTGAACCTGCTGTACAAGGTCTTCAACAAGTCGGGAACATTGGTAGCCGGCCCGTTCAAACTCAGCACGCTTTGGGTGGCGGCTGGAAAGGCTGACCAGTGCGCAGCAGGCGACCAGGGCGATCCCATTGTCCTTTACGATTCCATCGCCGACCGCTGGATTCTCAGCCAGTTCGCTTTCGCCAGTCAGACGGCAGCTCCGTACTACGAGTGCATTGCTGTGTCGAAGACGGGCGACCCGACGGGTGCCTATTACCTGTACAGCTTCAAGACGGGCGCTACTTCCGGTGCCAACGAATTCCCGGATTACCCGAAGATCGGCATCTGGCCCGACGGCTATTACATGATGGTCCACCAGTTCACGCTCGGTGGCAATTTCAATGGCAGCGGTTATTACTCCTTCGATCGCAAGAAGATGTTGGTGGGTGATCCCACTGCGGGGTACATCTACTTCAATCTGAACCTCACCGCTCACCCCGAAGGCGTCGGCGGAAGCTTGCCTTCATCGGTGGATGGACTCAGAATGCCGGCCGCCGGAAGCCCGAACATCTTCGCTTACTTCACCGCGACAGTCTGGGGCGATCCCGCGAACGGACTCCGTCTCTTCCAATTCCACTCCGACTTCACCACTCCGGCCAACTCCACTCTTACCGAGTTGACTACTTATCAGAACCCGCTGCCTGTTGCTGATTTCGATGTCACCACTCCGACTGGCAACAGCGGACGTCGTGCCGTTCCGCAGCCGGGCGTTACCGTCACGGGAGCCCTTGACGCGATTACTGACCGCTTGATGCATCGCCTGCAGTATCGCAACTTCGGCTCCTACGAAACCCTTGTCACCAACCACACGGTGGGTGCTCCGGCTTCAACCACTTTCACGACTTCAACCGTGCAAGGGTTCCGAGCGGCCCCCCGTTATTACGAATTGCGTCGTACGGGTGGAGGAAGCTGGCAACTGCAAGAGCAGGGCACGTTTGCTCCGAGTGCTGATTACTTCAGCCGCTGGATGGGTAGCGCGGCCGAAGACAATGCCGGCAACCTGGCCATCGGTTACAGTCGTTCGGGCGCTAGTTGCACGCCGACAGGTTGCACCGAGACGGGCTATCCAAGCCTGTTTTATGCCGGCCATGTGACCGGCGACGTCGGCAATCTGTCCGAAAATCTGCTTTTCGCCGGTTCCGGTTCACAAACCAGTACTGGCAACCGCTGGGGCGACTACAGTGCCCTCGCACTTGATCCCACCGACGATTGCACCTTCTGGTACACCAACGAGTACTACTCCTCCACGAGCAGTTCGAATTGGAGAACCAGGATCGGCAGCTTCAAGTTCGATCAGTGCACGCCTCCGGCTCGCGGTACCCTGTCGGGTACCATCACCAACTGCATCACGAGTGCTCCGGTTGCCGGTGCCATGGTGCAGGTGTCTGACGGTCACTCCGCCACCACCAATGCTTCCGGCGCCTACTCGGTCGGGCTTACCCCCGGATCGTATAGCGCTTTTGCTTCCGCTTTAGGCTATGTCAACTCTGGGTCCAGCCCGTTCACCATCACTGACGGCAATACCTCGAACGTTAATGCATGTATTTCGGGTTCTCCCATCGTCGCCGCTACGGGACAGTCGATCACTGGCGGTGACGGCAGCGGCACGCTCAAGCCAAACGATTGCAAGCAGATCTCGGTTACGCTGACCAACTCCGGCGGAGCCCCACTGACGGGCGCTACTGCGACGTTGACCACCACCACGCCGGGCATCAACATCTCGCAACCGACCTCGGCTTACCCGACCATCAACCCCGCGGCCGCGGCGGCGAATTCCACGCCGTTCTCGGTCACCACCGATTCTTCCCTCATGTGTGGGACGCCGGCCACATTCAACCTGAAGATCAACTCGGCTCAGGGTGTATTCAACACCAGCTTCGCGGTTTCAACCTGCGGCACCCCGGTCACGTTCACCGGTACGCTGACGACGTCCAGTCCGACGCAAACCGGTCGCCTCGTTCGCAACGGAGTGCCCGGCTCCTGCGGAACCGCAAGAACTTACCCTGGTCAGCAGGACAGCACAGCACGCCGTTACGCGACCTTTGGTCCGTACACCAACAGCAGCGCCACCGCGAGTTGCGTGACGGTTAACGTGGTTCCGGCGTGTACCGCGACGAATATTTTCGCGTCATCGTACTCGCCGACCTTCAACCCCGCCAACATTGCGCAGAACTACCTGTCCGACGCTGGAAGCAGCACGAATCCGGAAACCTGGTCCTTCCTGGTTCCGGCTGGCCAGAACTTCTTCGTCGATGTTAATGGTGTTGGCACGTCCGGCACGACCGCAGTCTGCACCCAAGGCTTTACCGGCACCATCACTGGATTGAGCGGTTCCGGTGGCGTCGGCGCTTGCAGCATCGGTGTCGTCTCCGGTACCGTCAACCTCGTCACCACGGCAACTTTGTCGAAGAACAGCAACGGCACCTACAAGGCCGTGGTCACCGTAACCAACAATGGCACCGGAACGGCGCAGGCAGTGATGCTGACTGGCGCGTCGCTCGGTACGGCCAGCGGATCGACCCTGCCGATTAGCCTCGGCACCATCGCTCCGGCGGGCGGTTCGGCGGTCACCTCCGTCACCTTCCCGGCGAGCGCGGGTGCTTCTGGCGCTGCGGTCGTCGAGAAGTACGCGGGTAGCTACGCCGGTGGCGCGTTCACCGGAAGCATTCGCGCGACCTTGCCCTAACCTGGATCGGTTCCTCGGAGCCGCCTTTACAACGACCCACCCTCTTTGGAGGGTGGGTTTTTTGCTACATGCCATTTGCCTGCGCGTTTTCCCGATCGGGGAATTGTCGGTCGAATCCCTCCAACCACCCGTTTTTGCTCTGGCTTCTTCAAACCAATCCAAAAATAAGGTTGACCTGCACAAGAGTCTGGTTTGATCGAAACTGCTATCCTGAAAAGAGTAGGAGAAGAGTGTCCTCCGCGATGATTGAAAAGGGCGACCGATCAGCTTGCATCGCCGGAGGACGGTTATTTTCAACGACTTACATATCTTCTTGATTCTAAAGATTTTAGCGGAAGAGATGCCTATCTTATTGAAAACAAAGGAAGAGTGGGAGAGTTTTATGGGACTGAATGATCCCGCGAAGTGTAAATTGGCACTCTCGGCCATCGAGTGCTATTGACTTCCGTCGCTCATCTTCCTAAAATTCTGACAGGGGTTCCTGCACCGGGAATCTATGCCTAAGCTGATGCATCTACTGTACTTAGGTGATTGAGTCACGATGTCCAGTCAATCCAATTTCGGCCCGCGTGAGCGCGAGGTCCTCAATGCCATCATTGAGGCCTACATTATTACTGGTGAGCCAGTCGGCTCCCGGGGTCTGTCCCGCGCCAACAGTGAGGGCCTCAGCCCCGCCAGCATCCGCAACGTCATGGCCGACCTTACCGATTCCGGGTTCCTGGAGCAGCCGCATACCTCCGCCGGTCGTGTACCTACGGCCACCGCGTATCGTTATTACGTGGCCCAGATTGCGAACCGCGCCCGCGATATCTCTGACGTCGACGTCAGTGTCATCGAGAACTCGTTGCGTGGTGCTAACGACCTGCAGGGCTTCATGGAGCGCACCTCGCACGTGCTCTCCCAGATTTCCCAGAAGGTTGGCGTCGCGGTCGCCGGCGGGCCCAAGGAAGTTTTGGAGCACATCCACTTCACGCGGTTGGAGCAGAATCGTGTGCTCGCCGTCGTGATCACGAAGTCCGGCGTGGTTCGCGATAAGATGCTCCGCCTTGAGCACGAGCTGTCGCATACGGATTTGGAAGTGGCCGCGAAGTTCCTGAATGAGAACTTCCGTGGCTGGACCTTCGACTCGCTTCGCACCGAGTTGCAGAGAAGAATTGAGCAGGAGCGCAGCGAGTACGACCGCCTGATGAAATCGATCGCCGCTCTGTACGAAAAAGGGGCCTTGGCCGACGATCGTGCAGCCCACGATGTCTACCTCGAAGGCGCCGCCAACCTGATCGGCAACGCCGATCAGGCGCATCTCCGCGAGATACTTCGCACCTTGGAAGAAAAGCAGCGCGTGGCGGACTTACTCGGTGCCTATCTCGACGCCAATCAGGAAACAGTGCGTGTCGTATTCGGCCTCGAAGAGTTCGAGCCGCAGTTGCGTGACTTCGTTCTCATCGGCGCGCCGGCAAAGGCGAACGGCGAAGTTGTCGGATCGCTGGCGATCATCGGCCCCATGAGAATCGATTATCAGCACGCCATGACGGCGGTGTCATACATCTCACAACTATTCGAGAAGTTTACCCAAGAGCAGTAGCAATCATGACCATGACAGATAGAAATGCAGATTCCAGGTTGGACCTGGATCACGAATTACCGGCGGCGGAAGAGATCACGGAATCTGAACCTCAGCCTCAGGCCGAAGCCGAAATTGAGAAGTTGAAGGCCGAACGTGACTTGTTATTCGATCGCCTCGCTCGGCTGCAGGCTGAGTTCGATAACTTCCGCAAGCGCCAGGCCAAAGAGAACCAGGACTTCCGCGATTACGCGCTCAACAACGCGATCCTCGGTTTGCTGCCGATCGTAGACAGCTTCGATCGCGCACTTCAGGCACCAGACGGCACCGAGTTCCGCAAAGGCGTGGAACTCATCAATCGTCAGTTTCACGACGCGCTTACCAAGCTTGGGGTCGAGCCGATTGAATCGACAGGGAAGCCGTTCGACCCCAATCTCCACCAGGCGGTGCAGATGGTCGAGAGCGACGATGTTCCGGATGATCACGTCGTCGCTGAACTGCAACGCGGCTACAGATTGAAGGACAGGCTGCTTCGCCCCGCGATGGTCACCGTCGCCAAGAAGGGATGATGCACAACCCAGCGCTGTAGCGCTCGGTTTGTGGACGAGATTGTCCGAGTCGGCCTGGGCCGGCACCACATCTACTCAGAATAAGGTAGGTAGTAACCTGGCAACGAATACAAAACGCGATTATTACGAAGTACTGGGTGTAACTCGTACGGCGACCGATCAGGAGATCAAGAGCGCTTACCGCAAGTTGGCGATCAAGTATCACCCGGACAAGAATCCGGACGACCCCACCGCGGAAGAAAAGTTCAAGGAGTGCTCCGAGGCGTACGGCATCCTCGCCGACGCCCAACAGCGCGCCCGTTACGATCAGTTCGGTCATGCCGGAGTCGGTGGCGCCGGAGGTCCCGGCGTTGATTTCACGTCCGCCGCGTTTACCGATCTGTCTGATCTATTCGGCGATATGTTTGGGTTCGGCGACCTCTTCGGAGGTGGACGTCGCCGCACGCGTGCACAGCGCGGCGCCGATCTGCGCGAAGACATTTCACTCGAATTCGAAGAAGCCGTTTTCGGTGTCACCCAGAACATTGAAGTAAATAAGCACGAAAGTTGCGACACCTGTCGAGGCTCTGGCGTCGCTCCCGGCAAGTCACCGGCACAGTGCCGTACCTGCGGCGGTCGTGGGCAGGTTCGCTATCAGCAAGGCTTTTTCTCCATCTCCCGCGCGTGTACGACCTGCGGCGGCACCGGTGAGGTGATCACCGATCCTTGCACCAAGTGTCGTGGGGAAGGGCGCGTCATGAAGCAGCGCATGCTCGAGGTGAAGGTCCCGGCGGGCGTGGAAGACGGGATGCGCATGCGCTATGCGGGGCAAGGCGAGCCGGGATATTTCGGCGGCCCCGCCGGCGACCTCTACGTCATCCTGCACGTGAAAGAACATGCCTTCTTCCAGCGCGACGGACATCACCTGCATTGCAGTATCCCGATTTCGTTCCCGCAGGCTGCGCTGGGAGCCGAAATCGATGTGCCTACGCTCGACGGTACTTACAAGCTGAAGATTCCTGAAGGCACGCAGAGCGGCACCATGTTCAAAGTGCGCGGGAAGGGAATTCCGATCCTCAACCAGCACGGCAAAGGCGACCTGATGGTCGAGGTCCGTGTGGACGTTCCCAGGAAACTGAACAAGCGCCAGCGGGAATTGCTCGCGGAACTTTCGCAGCACACCACGGTCGACAATAAGCCCACCAGAGAGAGAGATTTCGTCAGCAAAGTGAAGGAGTTCTTCGCGTAATCCGCTTTCGGAATTCAGTTCCAGCGCGGACGCCATTGTCCGCGCTTTTGTTTTACTCCAGCGTTTATGATGAACCCATGCGACGCCGATTCCTCGCCGACGAACTCCGTGCCGACACCGCGCTCCTGACCGGCCAGAATGCCGCGCATCTCTCGCGCGTACTGCGTGCGCGTATCGGCCAGGAGTTTGAGATCGCGGCTGACGGCGTTGTTCGCCGGGGGAAAATCGTCAGCGTCGATGACAACCGCGTCGAGTTCGCACTCGGCGAAGAAGTTCTTTCGCCGCAGCTCCGCGAACTCAAACTGCTTGTCGCCATCTTCAAGTTCGATCGTTTCGAGTGGGCGATCGAGAAAGCCACCGAACTCGGCGTAACCGAGATCATTCCCTTCATCGCGCGTCGTACCGACTCTCATCTCGCGCAGTCTGCACCTAAGCGGGTCGAGCGTTGGCGACGCATTGCCCACGAAGCCTCCCAGCAGTCGCGCCGGGTCTCA
>Ga0075355_1000137_pt1 | contig 11029 bp, 8 predicted proteins | sample WestPond_Cattail_6_FD_120069 | JGI IMG/M metagenome (GOLD analysis project Ga0075355, IMG submission 120069) | Natural and restored wetland microbial communities from the San Francisco Bay, California, USA, that impact long-term carbon... | ecosystem: Environmental > Terrestrial > Soil > Wetlands...
ATCAGGTGAAATTCGCGGATCGCGATAAACGCCACGCCCACCGACTTTGCCGATTTGCTTTCCAGAGCGGTCGTACCAAACCAACTCCAGCCCAGTTTCCGCAGTTCCGCCGCTGCGAAACGCCAACAACCCGGTATCCGACAAGGTCGCGACCATTCGCCAAACCGAAACATCGTGGCTGACATTGTCTACAACCTGTACTGGCTGACCCGACAATTTGCCGCTCCCGTCCATACTCTGCGCCATCATCGAAGAACCGGAATGGAATAGGACGTAGCCGTCGTTATAGAGCGGACCTGCGTCGGTCGCCACCACCAGGCGAGACGTCTTATCCCCCACAGAGCTGATATAGATGCCATTGCGGCTCGGATCCCCACCCGTGTGGTTGTTGGCGAGGAATAGGAAGTGTTTTTGATCCGGAAGAAACACCGGCCAGCGATGCGTGGTGTGGAATGTCAGATCCACTTGTGTCGCCGGGGTTACAGCGCCTCCACTTTCACTCACCTGGACCAAGGGCCCGCGAAAGTCTGGCGCGAATAGAATAATTCCCTTACTACTCCACGCGCCGCCTCGTCCGTTCGGCGCATCCGCGAGGGTCAGGGGTGCCCCGCCACTGGCGGCGATACGCTTCAGCTTCCCTGCGGCAAAGAATCCGATCGACTGGCTATCTGGCGACCAGAATGGAAACGAGCCTGCATCCGTTCCCTCTACTGGGTTCGCGTTCTCCTGGCTAAGTGGGCGCAGCCACAGCTGACGCTTTCCGTCTTTCGTCCTCGCCCCGAATACCATGAACTTTCCATCAGGCGAGAATGCCGGTGGCGCGCTGAAATCTCCGGAGAAGGAGAAATCGGAATCGGCAGGAGGCAAAATTGCGCTTCGCACGATGGGTGTTGCCGGCCAGCGACTCCAGATCAGAAACGATCCTATCGCGATGAGGGTAAGCAAAACGGAAAACCCCAGAGTGAACGCGCGGGCCGAAAACCGTTTGCCGTCGCTCGCTTCAGCAGCAGGTTCGGCCGCTTGCTGCACCCACGCCAGTTGCAGTTTCACGTCATGGGCCGTTTCGTAACGATCCTCCGGGTTCTTGGCGAGACACGTTCGCACGCAGTAATCCAGCGCTGGCGGCGCAACCGCTTGAGTCTGGCTGATGGGTGGCGGATCCTTTTCCAGGATGGCGGCAATCACGCTCGCCGTCGTCTTGCCCTCAAACGCGTGACGACCCGTCGCCATTTCATAAATAACGACGCCGAGAGCAAAAATGTCGCTGCGCGCGTCCGACTCCTGTCCCTGTAAAACTTCCGGCGCCATGTATTGATACGTGCCCATCACGGCGCCAAGCTGGGTCAACGGCGCGGCTGGAGCGGCCAGGTTGGTGACGGACATAGTTGGAGTCGATTGCGCCAGCGGACTTGCCGCAACCGCAAACCCTGCATTGGACGGTTTCGCCAGGCCGAAGTCCATCAGCTTTGCGCCCGCCTTCGTCAGCATGATGTTGCCGGGCTTCAGGTCGCGATGCACGATGCCTTGTCGATGCGCTTTCTCCAGCGCTTCGGCGATTTCAGTTCCGATCTTGAGTACCTGGTCTAAGGCAAGAGCGCCTTTGGCCAGACGATCCGCAAGCGTTTGACCCTCCATGTACTCCATTACCAGGAAGTCGATGCCGTCCTGCGAGCCAATGTCATGGAGCGTGCAGATGTGCGGATGATTGAGCGAAGAAATAGCCTTGGCTTCGCGCTCAAAGCGCTGCTTGAGTTCCGCGCTGGAAGATAGATGGGAAGGCAGTACCTTAATGGCAACAGTGCGGTCGAGCCGTGTATCGCGCGCACGGTACACCTCACCCATGCCGCCTGATCCAGCTGGATTTAGTATTTCGTAAGGACCGAGTTTTGTACCTGACGCTAGGCTCATTTGGGTCTATTCACCAGGAATAATGACGACCGCTGCCGGCGAAATGCCACGGCATACCACTTCGCGTCGTTCGCAACCGCGATGTTCTGGACGGCAAGTAACCCGGCCGCATCGACCGGCGCAATCCGGCGGAGCAAGGTTCGTTTCCCGGTCTGCAAGTCGAGGCGCTGGACCAGCACCGCAGCCTGGCTCTCGTTCTGGCGCACAATTAAGTCCTTGCCGTCGGAAGTCCATCCGAGAATTACTGGGAACCAGTTCTGCTGCTCGATCCCGAGTGCCGGCGCCGGACGAGGTTGCCCTCCTTTAATAGGATAGAAGACCCGATTACCGCCGCTATCAACCGCGAGTACTTCAGTCCCATCCGGCGTCAGAATGCCGGCCGTACTTCCTTCAGGGGTCACCGGTGTGGGAGGACCGCCGTCCGGCGTAGTCGCGTAACACCGAGACGCGTGGTCAGTTTCGGACCCGCATACGAGCGCCCTCTTTTTGTCGGGGAACCAGGACGCATTCTCGATGCTTCGCAAGTTGCCGGTATTCAATTCCTGCGGAGCGCCAGCTCCCGTCGGGTAGGACATCAACTTATTCGGCGACGAGAAGATGATCGCGAGCGCTTTGGCACCGTCATTGGAAAGTCCTGCCGCATTACCAATTCCGAGGGTTACCGACGGCGACCCGTCCATCTTGCGCATGCACACCGTGTAACTCGATCCAAAAAAGCCATTCTCTTCCGTGAAGAGAAGCGTGGTCCCGTCACTCGAAATCGCCTGCGGCACGCTGAAATCCAGAAACGCGAGATCCACCTCGCCCTTTGCTCCAGAGCCGAGTCCCGTCATCTCACGCCACTGTTCTTCCTGGGTCACGAGCCATTTGCCTTCGCGATTTACGTCATGGATCCAGATTCCGCCGGCGCTGTCCTGGACAATCCTCGTCTTTCCCTTCAACGTAACGCCACGAACGGGAAATGAACTGTATGTCCCGGTGCCTGCCGAGAATAGAACTTCCTGCCCGTCGCGCGACCACGCAAGTCCCTCGGCGCCCCAGAATACTTCGGTCAAAACTTTCTTGTTCCCCGCCAGATCAACGACAGCGACTGCACCTCGATCGTCGAATCGAAACTCGTGCTCGAGAAACGCAATGTGGTCGCCTTGGGGAGAGATTCGCAGGTCGCTAAAGTATCCGTTGGTTTCCGTAAGCACCTTCCCCGCGGGATACTCCAGGAGGCACTTGCCTCCAACGATTCGAGTAATCGCCAGATCCGATCCGTCGGGGGCCCAATCGGCTTCCATGACGCCATCCAACATGGCGCGCGGCGCATTGCCGCTGATGGCCACTCGCGCCAGGGTTCCTTGAAACACTCGGTGCCCAAGTAGTTGGGGATTCGTTAGCACTGCCATCTCGCCTTTCGAGGATATCGAGAGCAGCTGCGTATTTTTTAGTTCGGTAGCGCGGGCCTCCGGATATTCGGGAGCCAGGATGAAGATATCGGGACGGTTCGCCCAGTGCGCAGAACTGAAGACGATGGTTGTGCCATCGGGAGCAAACGCAGCTCGAAAGATGATCTGCGGCCGAAAAGTGAGCAACTGGAATTGGTTCTCGACGGACTGATCGCTTCTCCAACGACTCGCGAGTAAATATCCGGCACCTAAAAGAGCCACGGCGACGGCTACAAGCGAAACGGCCGTAAGTAACCGTTTGCGTTTCGAGTCGCGTTGAACCGCAACCGCTGCCGAACTCAACACACTGGTGCCGCTTACCGCCTCCATGGCAAAGGCCAGGTCTTTGGCCGACTGAAACCGCTGCCCTGGATCCTTCTCCAGGCAGTGGCGTACGATGCGTTCCACAGCCGGCGCGACGCGCAGTTTCTGCGCATCGAAGTCCGGTGGATCTTCTTTCAGGATCGCGTTCATCGTCTCAACGGAAGTATCGCCACGAAACGCGCGTTCGCCGCTGAGCATCTCGTACAAGATCGCGCCGAGGGCAAAGATGTCGGTGCGCTGATCCACGTCCTCACCGCGCACCTGCTCGGGCGACATGTAGCCCACCGTGCCCATCACCATGCCCGGCGTCGTCTTCGCATTACCCAACGACGTGGAGGCAAAGGTTTCGCTGCTGGCCGCGGTGGCGAGTTTCGAGTTCTTCCTCAGCTTCGCCAGGCCGAAATCGAGGATCTTCACGCGGCCGTCTTTGACGATGAAAATGTTCTCTGGCTTCAAGTCGCGATGCACGACATCTTTGTCGTGAGCGGCGGCCAATCCCGCGGCGATCTGTGAGGCGTAATCTAGCACTCGCCGTTGCGACAGCGGACCGGCAACCATCTTCTCGCGTAGCGTTTCGCCTTCGAGCAACTCACAGACGATGTAGGGAGACCCATCGTGCTCGCCTACATCGTGCAATTCCATAATGTTCGGGTGATTCAGGGCAGCGATCGAACGCGCTTCCTGTTCGAAACGGCGCAGACGGTCGGCATCGCCGGCCAGAGCTTGCGGCAATACCTTGATCGCCACTTCGCGCCCGAGTCGCGTATCGCGGGCACGGTACACTTCGCCCATTCCACCGGAACCGGCTGGAGAGAGGATTTCGTATGGACCTAGTTTGATCCCGCTTGCGAGTGCCATCCCTAAGGTGGCGAAATTATAGCCGGATTGTCACCAACCGTGTGGGACTAAAAGGTGTTCCGTCGGGATCAGTCCCTGGGCCTAGAACTTCTTCGGGGTAATCCGATCCACGCCCATGTAAGGCTGCAACGCTTCCGGAATCAACACGCTGCCGTCTGCCTGTTGGTAATTCTCGAGAATCGCGAGCCAGGTGCGGCCAACAGCGAGTCCGCTGCCGTTCAGCGTGTGAACCAGTTCGGTCTTGTTTTTTCCTTCCGGCTTGTAACGGATATTCGCACGCCGCGCCTGGAACGCTTCAAAGTTCGAGCAGGAAGATATCTCGCGAAAGAGGTTTTGTCCCGGCAGCCAGACCTCAATGTCGTAGGTCTTCGCGGAAGAAAAGCCCATGTCGGCGGTGCACAACACGACGGTGCGATAGGGCAAATTCAACCTCTGCAGAACCATCTCGGCGTGGTGCGTGAGCTTCTCGTGCTCTTCGTATGAGTTTTCGGGCCTGGTGAACTTCACCAGTTCAACCTTCTGGAATTGGTGCTGGCGGATGATGCCGCGCACATCTTTACCGTAGGACCCGGCCTCGCTGCGGAAGCAGGCGGTGTAGGCCGTTAGCGAAATCGGCAGACGATCGGCCTCAAGCGTTTCGTCACGATAAAGATTCGTGACGGGCACTTCGGCGGTCGGAATCAGGTAGAGCGTCTTGTCGCCGTGCGGGACCTTGAACAGGTCCTGCTCGAACTTGGGCAATTGTCCGGTACCGTACATCGACTCGGGATTCACGAGCAGGGGCGGCATCACCTCGGTATAGCCGTGCTCTTTGGTGTGCAGGTCGAGCATAAAGTTCGCCAGCGCACGCTCCATCTTGGCGCCCATGTCCCAGTAAACCGCGAACCGCGCACCGCTGAGCTTCGCAGCACGATTCAGATCGAGAATGCCCAGCGCCTCGCCAAGTTCCCAGTGCGGCTTGGGTTGGAAGTCAAACTGGCGCGGCGTGCCCCAGCGGCGGACTTCCTTGTTGTCGTGTTCAGAAGTTCCGACCGGCACGCTCTCGTGCGGCAGGTTCGGGATGCTCTTCAGGATCTCGTAAAACTTCGCTTCGTCTTCCCTGACGCGCTCTTCCAGGGCGGGAATCTGGTCCTTCATGCCGCCGACTTCGGCCGTAATGGAGCTCACCTCGGAGGTCTCTTCCGGCGTCAGAGCACCCTTCTTCTCCTTGCCCTTGAGTTGGCCGATGCGCTGAGAAAGCGCATTTTTACGTGCCTTCAGGGTTTCCAGTTCGCTGATCGCCTTGCGGCGGTCCTGGTCGATTTCGCCAAAGTTGCCCAGCAGTTCTTTCGGGTCGGCGCCACGCTGGCGCAGTTTCTCTTCTACGAGGGCGAGATGTTCACGGACAAAGCTAAGATCAAGCATAGAAATAACTAATGTACCAGCCTGCGAGCCCGATTGGACAGCGAACTCCGGTGCGGAAAAATTCCGCAACTCTGGATGTGAAATGGTGTCAAAATACGGTAGGTCGTGACGCGATATAAAAATCCCCCCCCGGCCATGCGTTCCGACCCGGTCCCGTCGCTCATGATGAAGCTGTTCAAACTGGAGGCGGCATTCATAGTTCTGATGGCCGTTGTCGCCTTGGCCTTCTTCCCGGCTATCCGGGGACCGTTTTCCGCGACTCACGGTCCCATTGCCACCCTGCGAACGCGCTCCCAGAATTTCCTCGACCGGCTTAAGTCCGCTTTCGCAAGTATCCGCGGATATTGGATGACGGCGATCGCCTACTTCAGCAGCACCCTGAGTGCACGCGTGCTTTCCCCCGACCCGCGCAGTAGTTGCGTCCTCCGTATCTGATCCCCATCGCTTTTCTCCATCTTTTCAAAACATTCACACCGTTCCATCCAAATTTAGGAGGATGTATGAGGTTGAAGTCCGCTTCGTTGTCTATCGCCGTATTGGCTTTAAGCAGCACATTATTCCTCGGTGGCTGCTCCAAGAAGCAGGTCGCTGTCAAAACTCCACCACCCCCGCCGCCTGCCAAGCCCACGGCAACACTCGCCGTCAGTCGCACCGACATCCAGAACGGGGAAAGCACGGTGCTGACCTGGAATACACACAATGCCGGCAGCGTAACGATCAGCAGCCTGGGCACGGTTGAGGCACAGGGAGTCCGAACTATGACACCCTCGGAATCCGCGACTTACAACCTGATGGCAAAAGGCCCCGGCGGTGAGGCGGAAGCCAGCGCCCGCGTGAGCGTTACCACTCCGCCGCCGGTGGCGAAGGCTCCTTCGGTTTCCCTGCAAGACCTCTTCGCCCGGCAAGTAAAGGATGTCTTCTTCGATTATGACAAGTACGCAATCCGCAGCTCCGACGAGGCGAATGCCGCGGCGGCAGCGGAATTCCTCAAGCAGCATCCGGGAACGCAAATCCTGATCGAAGGCCACTGCGACGAGCGTGGGTCTGAGGAGTACAACGTTGCTCTCGGCGACGATCGCGCCAACACCACGCGCAATTTCCTCACGTCGCAAGGGATCAGCAGCGAACGCATCAAGACCATCAGCTACGGAAAGGAGAAACCGTTTTGCACGACTGACAACGACCAGTGCTGGCAGCAGAACCGTCGCGCTCACTTCGTGTTGGAGCAGAACGGATCGGGTCAGAGTGGTTCGTAACTGAAACAGGGACAGCTCAACGCTGCCCCTTTCAGTGAACTGGTCCCGCCTAAGGCTTGAGCGACTTCAGATACGCCGTGACTGCGGCGGCGTCGGCTTTGCTCAGCCGGAGCTGCGGCATGGGTGGCGCAGCCATCGTGCCGTTGGGACGCTTGCCGGTTGTGAAGAACGTAATCGCCTCTTCATCGCTCCAATTCAGTCCGGCGATCCCCGGGGCCACCGGCATCCAGCTCGGGATATCGACCGCGGGCTTGAACATCAGCGGTGCGCCCTGCAACTTCTGCGCCTTGATCGGATTGCCTTTCTTGTCCATCGGTGTGTGGCAATCGCCACACATGCCGATGTTGTTGACCAGGTATTTGCCGCGGGCGATCTTCGCCGCATCGCTGGTTTGTGCGTACGCAGCCGTCGTCAGGCCAAGCGCGAGCGCACACCACAAAAGACTTCGCATGAAATCCTCCCCACAATCATCAAGTGTGTAAGCGATAGTAAATGGAAGCTGCGATGAATGTGAATACCGAACCATGCGATCCTTTAGGTACACTAATTGAGATGAGCACCTCCCCAACGATGCCTCGTCCGCGCCGCGGTCCGCAGCCAAAACCTGATCTCACCGTCACGTTTGCAGGACTCACGTTCAAGAATCCGATTATCGCCGCCAGCGGAACCTTCAGCTATGGCGTGGAATTCGAGGACGTGGTCCATCTCGACAAACTGGGTGGGTTCGTCGTGAAAGGCCTCTCGATCGAACCGATGCCCGGCAACCCTCCGCCACGTTTATTTGAAACCGCCGCCGGAATGTTGAATTCCATCGGGCTGCAGAACATCGGCGTGGAGGCTTTCCTCAAGGACAAACTCCCGCACCTACGCAAGCTCAAAGGCATCAACGTCATCGCGAACGTGTTCGGCTACACACGCGAGGACTACGAAGCGGTGATTCGCCGGTTGAATGAAGGCGATGGTATTGCGGCGTACGAACTGAATGTTTCGTGTCCGAATGTGAAGCGCGGAGGCATCGCGTTCGGCACCGATCCGGGCATGCTGATGGAACTGGTTGCGCTGTGCAAAAGCGCGGCGAGGCGACCCCTTATCGTGAAGTTGTCACCAAACGTGACCAGCATTGGCACCATGGCCCGCGCCGCCCAGGACGCCGGGGCCGACGCCATCTCGCTCGTCAACACCTTCACCGCCATGGCCATCGACGCCGAAACCCGCAAGCCGCGTATCTCGACCATCACCGGCGGTCTCTCCGGTCCGGCGATCAAGCCGATCGCATTGCGGATGGTCTACGAAGCCTCGCATGCGGTGGACATTCCAGTAATAGGTATCGGCGGCATTTCGACGGCGGTAGATGTGATCGAATTCATGCTCGCCGGTGCAGCCGCGATCGAAGTCGGAACCGCGAACTATTGGGATCCCTGCGCGACAGAAAAGTTGGTCGATGCCCTCGAATCATGGTGCTTTGAACACAACATCGAAAAGATCACTGACCTGATTGGCGGGCTGATCACGGAGTGACGAGATTGAAGATTTAAGATTGCAGATTGAAGATTGCCCCGCTCGGGGCAGAAACAAAATCTTCAATCTGAAATCTGCAATCTGAAATTCAGTGGCTCATCCTCCCCGGCCTCAACCTTAAGAACACGCTGAACGACACCGGATTGTTCCCATACACCGGATCGAGTGCCGCCGGTTTCGAATAGAACGTCGCGCTGGCACCGAGTCCCACCTGACCGATTCTGTTTTGCACCAAGTCACGCACTCCGCCGAATGTGTACGACCCGATCCGGAACGACTGGTGATCAAGCGGCTGATCAAGATCGAGTTCGTCCTTGTCCACCAACTCCAGTCGTGTGAACGCGTAATTCTTATTTAAGAAATTCAGCGTCGATTCGTACATGTAACTGTTGCCCACGGCGTTGTCGTGTTGCTTGTGATTGCGTCCCCAGATGAGCGAATTTGCCCAGTAGCCGCGGGAAAACGGACGGTTGTACGTGATCGACGCCGTCTGCCGATTCAGGTTCCCCGGCTCCAGCTCTTCCGGTTGCACCAGATGGCCATAGCTGTACTGGACTGCCCAGTTGCGCGTCGGCGCAACCGTAATTCGTCCGGAGAACGAGTCCAGGGGACCAAAGTCGAAGTTGTAACGGACTTCATCCGGTTCGCGGCCGTTGAAGGCCGAGCCTTCGAGTTTCACCGGCCCCACGACGAAGCCGGTCGTTACCACACCGAATGCCACGTGGGTCGAATCCTGCAGGTGATGTCCGAGCGGCGGCGCGGGATTCTCCATCGCGCTCGGTCGATGCATGAACGCGACCGGCCCCAGCGCGGGCTCGCCTACGGCCGCGCCGTAGAAGTACCACGAGGCGCGCTCCGACAGCGGATACGAATACATCAAAGACAATTCGTCGAAGACATCGTGGGGGTGCTGCAAGTCCACCAGGGGCTGTCCTTTATAGGACTCCCCCGTCTGGAACAGCGTCGGCAGGCCGGGCCTGGGAATGGTCAGCGGTTCGGCCGATAGCATCTCGCGAAACTCGATGCTTCCCTTCCCCACCTTGTGCTGCTGCATCATCATCAGCCAGTTGGTCGAGAACGCTTTGCCCACTCCGCGCGGGCCACCCTGCTGGTCGTAGCCGAGGATGACTTCGCCGTGGAACATGAAGTTCCAGCCTTTGTAGGCGGTCATCCACATGTACTGCGGCGACGACAGCGGCAGCCACGACGTCCCCGACGCGAATTCGCCTCCGCTTGCCGACATGTTCATACCCGCGTGGTCATGCTGCATGTTCGACATGTCATGGCCTGGCATGGAGTCCTGCGCGCCCGCCGCAACGGCCAGCGCCAACAGCAACGTAATGGTCTTCAGTACCTTCAACCTGTCTTTCTCCTGCTCAGCGTACCAACTGCTGACGCGGGCCGTGCAGACTCCTTACAGCTATTTTTCCACGACCACTTCCAATGGATCTCCCGTCCGATGATCGGTGATCTGGAATTTCAAGAAGTCATGGACAGCCCCGATGGCCTGAGGCGACTTCGTGCCAATCACCAGTTTCGCGCCATTCTCCAATTTCTGGTTCGTATACGTAATCTGGCTCTTCAGCTTCTGCATCGTCTTCACCCCCGGCGGATTTTGCGCGTGCACAAAGTGCGGGATGTCGAAATCGCCTTGCGCGAACATCATCGCAATGTGCTGAAAATGTGCCTGTATCTGTTCGATGCTCGCCGTATCCTTGGGATCGTTGGCGGTCACTTGGATGTAGCCGCCGTCGGCGGTGAGGATAAAGTGGTGCGTGGTGTCCGTCTGGCTGAAGCCCATGCCTTCATGCGCTTGGCCTCGTTGCTGCACGCCATGGTAATGCTGCTCGTCGTTTTTCTTGCTTTCCGTGGTCTGCGCCAGGACATACCCCGACAGCAGTAAGAGTAAGGTCGCGATTCTCATGCTAGTTTGACGCGGCTTCAGCCGTTTCGTTTCACGATTCGCCGGAGATACGCACCCACAGCTCTTCCGGGATGCGTTCGCGAATCTTTTCGGGAAGTTTGTCGTGCACCTTGCGGGCACCGTCACGCGCGGCCTGGACGGCGACGATCGGCGCGGGCGTAGCCACCGCTACTCCGAGCCAGATCAGGGCCGAAAGAGAGAAGCCGACGAGGGATCCCACTTCTAGAATAAAGGCATGCTGCGGTTTCAGGTAACGAATGATCGCGAAGGCCAGCAGGAAAACGAAGGCGGAAACCGTGGCCAGGCCAATGAGGGTGAAGTCGATGGTGCGATGCAGGCGCTGCTTGCCGCGGCAGTGCTCGCACTCGGCGAAGTGCGCTTCGTAGTCGCCGCGCATCTCCGGA
>Ga0075355_1000138_pt1 | contig 11000 bp, 8 predicted proteins | sample WestPond_Cattail_6_FD_120069 | JGI IMG/M metagenome (GOLD analysis project Ga0075355, IMG submission 120069) | Natural and restored wetland microbial communities from the San Francisco Bay, California, USA, that impact long-term carbon... | ecosystem: Environmental > Terrestrial > Soil > Wetlands...
AGCGGCACCAGGGATTACCTGTACGGCGTGGCCTTTGCCGATGCCGATCATGGCTGGGCGGTGGGAATTTATGGCACTATCGTCGCGACGCAGGATGGCGGCAAAAGCTGGACGAACGTGACGCCGAAGGACCTGCCGGAATGGAGCCGCATCAGCGGCATCGATGCGTCGCCATTCGACGCCGGGACGGCTTACGTTGCGATTGATCGCCGACAGAATGACGACCTGAAGCCGTACTTCTACAAGACGCACGACTTCGGCAAGACGTGGACCAAGATCGTTACGGGCATCAACGAGCCGTCGTTCGCGAGGGCCATCCGCGAAGATCCCAAGCGCAAGGGCTTGCTTTACGCCGGGACGGAGACGGGCGTGTTCGTCTCTTATAACGATGGCGATAAGTGGGAGTCGCTGCAACTCGACCTGCCGACGACGCCGGTGCACGATCTTGTCATCAAGGGCGACGACCTGGTGCTCGCCACGCACGGACGCGGCTTCTGGGTGCTCGATGACCTGAGCCCGGTGCGGCAGCACAGCGACGAGTTAAAAAACGATGCGGTTCATCTGTTTGCTCCGGCGCTGGCGACGCGGTCGCAGTACTCGCGTTCGCATCGCAAGTCGCATACCGCCGGCGAGAATCCGCCGGCAGGCGCGGTGATCTATTATCAGACTAAGACCAAGCCGAAGGAAGCCTCGATCGAGATCCTCGACGAGAACGGCCAGCGGGTGCGGCTGATTTCGACGAAGCAAACCGAGAACCTCGAGGAGCAGCCCGATCCCGAGGACGAAAAGCCGAAGCAGCGGCTCGAGCCCAAGCCGGGCCTGAACCGCTTCGTCTGGGATATGCAGTACGACGAAGTTCCGCGCATGAAGGACTACTACCTGTACGAATACCAGGACGGCACGCAAGGTCCCGTGGTGCTGCCCGGCAAGTACCAGGTGAAGCTCACCGTTGACGGCCAGTCGCAAACGGCGCCGTTAATGGTGCGCATGGATCCGCGCGTGACCACATCGCCGGCCGACCTGAAAGCACAGTTCGACCTGCTGATGAATATCCGCGAGGAACTCACGAAGCTGTACACGGCGTACGCGCAGATCGGCGACGTGCGTGCACAGCTCAAGGGCATGCGCGAGCGCCTGCCGCAGAACGTGGCGTACAAGCCGGTGTTCTCGGCGAGCAGCGATCTCGATACGAAACTCGCCGCGATCCAGGACGAGATGATCGAAGGCCGCAACCACTCGAACGAAGACTCGCTTTCGAACGGCGTGAAAATCGACGGACAACTGTCGGGCCTGGCAATGTACGTGACGAGCGGGTCGGATTCGGCGCCTACGGCTTCGGCGGTCGCGCGGTACGAACTGCTGCGCGGACAACTGGAGTCGGCTTTGGCGAAGTGGAAGGCGGTCGTGCAGACTGATCTGCCGGGTTTCCAGAGGTTGACGCGCGACCAGAACATCGAGGCGATCATCGTGCCGGTATCGATGGGCGGCGAGCAGGCGGTGGAAGCGAAATAGATGTACCTCTTATCGCGGGCGGACCAATGGTCCGCCCGTTTTTATTTGCGCCATTTGTTGGCCGTGATGACGTATTTTTGGATGTTTCTCGGTGACTCAGCGGCAAGCGTGTAATTTTGCAGTACTGAAAGAAAATCGGCCGGATCGGATTGGACGGATCATCTCGGGAAACAGGCCGGGGGAAGCGATGGTGGGGAGGTGGTGGCATACGCGATGGTGTTCAACGTGGAGGAGCAGAGGATGCGGAGTCTTAGGTATGCTATAGAAATCAATGCTGCAACTGAGATTACCTGCGATTTATCCGATTCTGGATCGGGCATGTTTTGCCGATGGTTCAGCCTTGTTTGATACCGCGCGGGAATTGGCTTCGTGCGGATGTCGATTTATGCAGTATCGAAACAAGCTGGGGTCGGCGAGGAAAATGCTATCTGATGCCAGGGAACTGCGCCGTATTCTCGGGCGCGATGTCACGCTCATCATGAACGACCGCGCCGACTTGGCATTGGCCGCCGGCTTCGATGGGGTTCATGTCGGACAGGATGATCTGGAGATCGAGTCGGTGCGGAAGGTCGTGGGTTCGAAGTTGATTGTCGGGGCTTCGACTCACAATCCTGAGCAACTCAGACTGGCAGACCAGACCTCGGCGGACTACCTGGCGATCGGTCCGGTGTTCGCGACGGCGACCAAGGCGAACCCTGATCCGGTGGTCGGGATCGAAGGCGTGACGGCTGCACGGCAACTTACGACGAAGCCCTTAGTGGCGATCGGCGGAATCAGTGCTGCCAATGCAAAGGCGGTGATCGAGGCGGGGGCGGATAGTTTGGCCCTGATTTCCGCTCTCCTCCCGGGGGTTGCGAAATCGTACGAGCGTTTTCAGGCAGTGTTGTTGTAAAGTTCTTCAACACAAAGTCATCAGTTTTTCGTTCTTAGTATTTGCTCGTGAGGGTTGGTGGGGAGGCAGCGATTCCTCGGCTAGGCCTCGGAATGACAAAAACCTTGAGTACAGACACGCATCCGGTAAGTGCCGCCCACGAACTTCCCGCCACCCAGGACCAGGAGCTCGTCAAAGGACTGGGGCTCACGAGCGCGACTACGCTGGTGATGGGCTCGATGATCGGGTCCGGCATCTTCATTGTTTCCGCCGACATTGCCAGGCTTTCGAACTCACCGGCGCTGCTGATTGCGGCGTGGCTGGTGACGGGCTTCATGACGATTGTGGCCGCGCTCTCGTATGGCGAGTTGGCAGCAATGATGCCAAGAGCCGGCGGGCAGTATGTTTTTCTGCGTGAGTCGCTGGGACCGCTGTGGGGCTTCCTGTATGGATGGACCCTGTTCCTGGTAATCCAGACCGGGACGATTGCCGCCGTGGGCGTGGCGTTCGGGAAGTTCCTCGGCGTGATATTTCCGTCGATCTCCTCGTCGAACTGGATCCTGCATTTGTGGAAGGTGCCGCCCATTTATGTTGGCCCGATGGTGCTGGGCAACATGGAAGTGGGCCTAAACACGCAGAACCTGGTGGGGATCGTGATCATCGTGCTGCTCACGATCGTGAATGTGTTCGGCGTGAAAACGGGCGCGATGGTGCAGAACGTGTTCACGATCGCGAAGACAGCCGCGCTGCTGGGACTGGTGGTGCTGGGGTATGCGATCGCGAAGAACCCACAGGCGATTGCGGCGAACTACGGCGACTTCTGGCGGAACACGGGATCGAGCGCGGTGTTCCCGTCGGTGGGGCTGACAGGCTTGCTGGGCGTGGTGGTGGCGGTGGCGGTGGCGCAGGTGGGCTCGTTGTTCTCGGCGGACTCGTGGCACAACGTGACATTCGCGGCGGGCGAGGTAAAGAACCCAAGCCGAAATTTGCCATTGTCGTTAGTGCTGGGAACGGGCGTGGTGATCGCGCTGTATGTGGCGGCGAACTTCGTTTACCTGAGTGTGCTGCCGCTGATGGGCGATCCGAACGGAACTTCGGTATTTGCACGGGGTATCCAATACGCGGCGGAAGACCGCGTGGGCACGGCGGTGATGCAGTCGGCATTCGCATCGGGCGCTACGCTGATGGCGGTGGCGATCCTGATCTCGACGTTCGGCTGCGCGAATGGATTGATCCTGTCGGGCGCGCGCGTGTACTACGCGATGGCGAAGGATGGCTTGTTCTTCAAAAATGTCGGGAACTTGAATCCGACTTATAAGACGCCGACGACGTCGCTGTTCGTGCAGTGCGCGTGGACGTGCATCCTGTGTTTGTCGGGAACGTATGGGCAACTGCTCGATTACATTATCTTCGCGGTGCTGGTGTTTTATGTCCTGACTATTATTGGACTATTCGTGCTCAGGAGAACACAACCGGATGCGGTGAGGCCGTACCGTGCCGTGGGATATCCAGTGTTGCCGGCAATCTATATACTGCTGGCGTTGTTTATCGATGTCGTACTATTGCGGTATAAACCCCAGTACACGTGGCCGGGATTGATCATCGTGTTGTGTGGCATACCGGTGTACTACGTGTGGACGCGGCGGAACCAAGTCGTCCGCGTATAAGGAGAATCAACCAGGCATGGCCAATATTTTGGCAACAAAGCCGTTGAAGATGTTGTTGGCGGAGGCGCAGGAGACCGGTGAACACAGCCTTAAGCGTACGCTGGGTGTGTTCCAGCTAACGGCGCTGGGCGTGGGCGCAATTATCGGTGCGGGCATCTTCGTACTGTCGGGGTTAGGTGCGCACTATGCGGGGCCGGGACTGATGCTGTCGTTCGTGATCTCGGGTCTGGGATGCGCGTTTGCGGGGCTCTGCTACGCGGAGTTCGCGGCGATGATCCCGCTGGCGGGCAGCGCTTACACGTATGCCTATGCGACGCTGGGCGAGTTGTTTGCGTGGATCATCGGATGGGACCTGACACTGGAGTACGCGATGGGCGCGAGCACGGTGTCGTCGGGCTGGTCGAACCACTTCATCGAGCTACTCGATATTCTGCATATCAAGATGCCGCTGTGGCTGGCGTATGACCACTGGACCGCGTTGCGCACGGCGGAGAACGTGATTGCGCGGCAGATGGCGCAGACACAGGACCCAACGTTGGTGGTGGGCACGCAGAAGTTCATGGACGCAGTGGCCGGGATCACCAAGGCGCAGCCACCGGAGTTGGTGACACGCGCGCACGAGTTGCTGAACGCGCCGCACATTTTTGGGATGGAGTTCGGGTTCAACCTGCCGGCGTTCATCATCGCACTGCTGATTACCGCCATCCTGGTAATCGGCATTAAAGAGAGCGCGCGGTTCAATGCGACGATCGTGGTGGTTAAGGTAGCGGTGGTGCTGTTCGTGCTGGCCCTGGGTGCGAAGTTCGTGAACACGGGGAACTGGGGGCACGGCTGGTCGGAATTTGCGCCGCACGGTTTTGCCGGGATAGGCGCGGGGGCCGCGTACATATTTTTTGCGTATATCGGATTCGACGCGGTGTCGACGACGGCGCAGGAGGCAAAGAATCCGCAACGCGACTTGCCGATCGGGATCATCGCATCGCTGCTGGTTTGTACGGTGTTGTATATCGGCGTGGCGGCGGTGCTGACGGGCATGGTGCCGTGGCGCGAGATCAATATCGAAGCGCCGATCGCAAGAGCGTTCATGGATCGTGGGTTGAGCACGGCGTCGCACATCATTACGTTGGGTGCGCTGGCGGGACTGACGAGCGTGATGCTGGTGATGTTGCTGGGTCAGACGCGCGTGTTGTACTCGATGGCCAATGATGGCCTGCTGCCGAAGAAGTTTTTCGCCGACGTGCATCCGAAGTTCCGCACGCCGTGGAAGAACACGATGCTGGTGGGTTTGCTGGCGGCGATTGTGGGCAGCACGGTGCCAATCGACGATATCGGAAAGATGGTGAATATCGGGACGCTGCTGGCGTTCGTGATTGTGTGCATCGCGGTGATGATTCTGCGGCACACGAATCCGGCGCAACACCGGCCGTTCCGGACGCCGTGGGTGCCGGTGGTGCCGGTCCTGGGCATCATCATCTGCGGCTACATGATGTATGAGCTGGGCTGGCTGAACTGGGCGCGGTTGATCATCTGGCTGATCATCGGATTGGTGATCTATTTCACGTACGGGCGGCATCACAGCCGGGTGCAGAAGATGCAGGCGGAGCCGAAGGCGGTAGTTGGTAGTTAGGAATTGGTAGTTGGTTCAAGAGCCGTGGCGAACGCTGCGGCTCTTTTAGTTTCCAGTAACCAGTTGCCAGTAAGTCCTTGCGGAGGGGAGGGCGAATCCTTGACACTTGCGGGCGATGGCAGCGGCTCCTATTCGCGGATTGCGCAACCTGCGTGTGATCTTCACGTGCCTGCTGGTGCTGATGGTGATCGGCACCGCGGGGTTCCACTTCATCGAAGGGTGGAGCTGGTTTGATTCCTTTTATGAAGTATTGATCACGGTGACGACGATTGGGTCGAGCCATGGTCCGCCGTTAAGCGAAGTAGGGCGCGGGTTCAGCGTCTTCGTAATCGTGGTGGGCGTGGGACTGGTGTTCCTGGCGATCGGGGCGCTGGCATCGGCTTTGCTAGAATTCGAACTCCGCAAGTTCTTTGGAAGGCGTCGGATGGAGCGGGAAATTGGGCGGCTGAATAGGCATGTGATTATCTGCGGGGCCGGGCGCGTGGGCAGAAGCGTGGCGCGCGAACTGGTGATGAAACCGGCGCCGTTTGTGGTGGTGGATAACAATCCGGAAAAGATGCAGAAGCTTGATGAGAGCTGGCTGGTGCTGCACGGCGATGCCACGCAGGAACCGACGCTCAGGGCGGCTCGGGTGGAGCAGGCGTCGGGGTTGGTGGCGGCGGCGACGACGGACGCGATCAATCTGTACATTGTGCTGACGGCACGAAGCTTGAATCCGAAGCTGAAGATCATCGCGAGGGCGAGCGAGGAAGATGCGGAGAAGCACCTGCGGAAGGCGGGAGCGGACATCGTGATCTCGCCGTATAACTTCGCGGGGCACCGGATTGCGCAGTCGTTCCTGAGGCCGAATGTGATCGATTTTCTTGACTTGGCGACAGCGAGCGACCGGCAGATGGATCTGGAGTTGGCGGAAGTGCGGGTGAGTGCGAAGTCGCCGTTTGCGGGGAAGACACTGGCGAGCTCGCAGATTCGGCAGACGATGAACGTGATTGTGCTGGCGATCAAGAAGGCCGAAGGGATGCACTTTAATCCGGAGCCGGATGACAGGATTGAGGCGGGGGATTACTTGATCGCGATGGGCGAGCCGAGCGGGCTGCGGAAGCTGGAGCAGTTGACGATTGTCGACTGACGATTGTCGATTTAAAAATCAAAGTCAAAAGCTTGCCACGGATTAGACGAATCATCACGGATTTATAAAGAGATAAAGACTTGAAGATAACGACTGCGGCGGAGATGCGCGAGATTGATCGGGTGACGACGGAGAAGTTTGGGGTGCCGTCGTTGACGCTGATGGAGAATGCCGGGACGGCGGTGGCGCGCTTTGTGCTCGCGCAGTACAGGAAGGCCTGGCGGTTCACTATCTTCTGCGGTAAAGGGAACAACGGAGGCGATGGATTCGTCGCCGCGCGGAAGCTGGGCGATGAAGGACGTCGTGTCACCGTGGTGCTGTTGTGCGATCCGTCGGAGTTGAAGGGCGATGCCGCTGAGATGTTCAAGCGGATGCGGCAGGATCCGCTAGTGGTGAAGACGACGGAAGAGCTGAAGTCGGAGGCGGTGCTGCAGGCGTTGAAGACAGAGGTCATCATCGATGCAGTGTTGGGAACGGGATTTCGTCCGCCGGTGACGTGGCTGTATGCCGAGGCGATTGCGGCGATGAACGCGTCGAAGCGACCGGTGGTGGCGGTGGATATTCCGAGCGGGGCGGATGCGGATTCATTGAGCCCACTTCTGCCAAAAGAAGGCAGAAATGGGGCACCTGATGTTCGTGCGAGAGCGGATCATGTGGTGACGTTTACGGCGGCGCGGCCGGCGCATGTGTTTGGCGGACTGACTCGCGGGGAGACGTTCGTTGCACAGATCGGGTCGCCGGAGGAGGCGATTCAGTCGGCGCTTAACCTGCACGTTACGACGCCGCGGGATTTTGCGCCGTTGCTGGCGGATCGAGTTCCCGATGGGCACAAGGGAACATACGGGCATGCGCTGGTGGTCGGCGGATCGGTGGGGAAGTCGGGCGCGGTGGCGATGGCGGGGACGTCGGTGCTGCGGAGCGGCGCCGGACTGTCGACGATTGCGACGCCACGATCGGTGCTGCCGCAGGTGGCGGCGTTTACGCCGGAGATCATGACGGAACCGCTGCTGGAAACAGACCTGGGGACGATTGCGCCGGAAGCAGATGAGCAGATGGAACGACTGTTGGACGGAAAAGATGTGGTTGCGCTGGGGCCGGGAATTGGGCGCTATCCGGCGACGGTGGATTTTGTCCGCCAGTTGGTGGAACACTGCAAGGTTCCGATGGTGATCGATGCGGACGGGCTGAATGCGTTCGAGGGACACACAGACAAGTTAAGTGGTGCGAAGAGGCCGCTGGTGTTAACGCCGCATCCGGGAGAGATGTCGCGATTGACGGGGCTTGCGACGGCGGAAGTTCAGAAGGACAGAATCGGTGTGGCGAGAAAGTTTGCGTCGGAGCATAGGTGCTTCGTGGTGCTGAAGGGGCATCGAACGCTGATTGCGCTGCCGGATGGGGCGGTATGGGTTAATACGAGTGGTAATCCGGGGATGGCGACGGGCGGGACGGGCGATGTGCTCACGGGGATCGTCGCGGGAATGATGGCGCAGACGGATGACGTCGCGATGGCGGTGCGGGCGGCGGTATATCTGCATGGGCTGGCGGGAGATGTGGCGAGGGAGAAGGTGGGAGAGGCGTCGTTGATCGCGGGGGATTTGATTGCGTGGCTGCCGGAGGCGTTTAAGCGGGCGAAGGCTTCACTTGGTGCGAGGGGCTTCTCGTTTCATGGGTGAGATTTTAGAGTCAAAACCTTCTCACACGGATGACACGGATTAGACGGATTTTTTAATAGACAAACACCTGAACCAGAACACAGGTGGAGCCCTCAGCAGTAGTTGTTTCCACGCAAAGGTCGAAAAGGAGCGATGGTCGCAAAGATATGTGGACGGCGGGGCGCCGTCCACGACAGCCGGCGAGTCGTCGGCGCTACACATGCGTGAATTCATCACCAATTCGGCGGAGGAGACGGTTGAGCTTGGGCGACGGCTTGCCGCGGAGCTGAAGCCGCCGAAGTTGGTGTTGTTGCATGGCGATCTGGGGGCCGGCAAGACGACGATGGTAAAGGGCATCGCCGAGGCGTTTGAGGCGGCGTCGCAGGACGATGTCACGTCGCCGACGTTTACGTTAATTCATGAGTATCGCGGGCCGGAGGTGAGCGTGTACCACATCGATCTCTATCGGATCGAGACGGCGAGAGAATTAGAAACTCTAGGCCTCGACGAACTCATCGCAGACGAGCGTAATCTTGTCCTCGTTGAGTGGGGAGAGAAGTTTCCAAAATTGGTTCGAGACAAAGACATTGAGATCGTGATCGATCGAACCGGCCCAGACAGCCGCATGATCAGGATTCTGGATTGACGTTACTTTTCTGACGTTGTGCCAACCACGTCATCAACACTAACCCAGCAATCACGAAGGGTACTGAGATCAAGAGCGCTCCATTCCCTAGATTGTGAAAGATCACGTAAGCGCTAATCCATCCAATCGAAGCAGTTCCTATCGTGATAGTGAGCCAGTCACGCGTAGCAACATTACCTTTTAGCGCGCCGAAGTAGATTGTAGGGCCGGCGAAAAGCCCCAAGAAGGCTCCGCATATACCACCCTCCATGAACGGAACTATGAGGAAAGTTTGACGCAGAGACCCAGTAGCAATTACGCACTGAATAGAACCGATGAAGAACCCATAAACACTCGACATGAGCGAGACGACAATCGCTCTTGAGAGGCTCTTCATGTTCATCAGAAGCCCATGATGTTGTAGCCGCAGTCTACGTAGATCGTCTCGCCTGTGGTGCCAGTGCTTAGATCGGAAGCAAGATACAGGCCAGCTTTGCCGACTTCGTCGGCTTCCACGTTGCGCTTTAGTGGCGCGCGTTCGGCGTGGCTGGCTAGCATTTCGCCCAAACCAGGGATGCCGCGTGCGGCGAGCGTCTTGATCGGGCCAGCGGAGATGGCGTTGACGCGGATCGCGTGCTTGCCGAGGTCGGCCGCGAGATAACGGACCGTGGCTTCGAGAGCGGCCTTGGCGACGCCCATCACGTTGTATTTCGGCACGACCTTTTCCGCGCCGTAATAGCTCATGGTCATGATGCTGCCGCCGTCGGTCATCAATGGCGCCGCAGCGCGCGAGACGGCGATGAGCGAGTAGACGCTGACGTCATGGGCGATGCGGAAACCTTCGCGTGAGGTGTTGACGAAGTCGCCCTTGAGTTCGTCGGCCGGGGCGAACGCGACGGAGTGCACGACGGTGTGGAGCTTGCCGTACTTCTCTTTGAGTTGGGCGAAGAGGTGGTCGATCTCGGTGTCGGAAGAGACGTCGCACTGGAAGCCTTCGGCTCCGGGGAGTGAGGCGATGAGGTCTTCGGCCTCCTGCCTGAGGCGCTCGTTCTGATAGGTGATGGCCATCTGGGCACCGGCGGCGTGCAGGTTCTGGGCGATGGCCCAGGCGATGCTGCGCTTGTTGGCTACGCCGAAAACGACGGCGGTGCGTCCTGCAAGACTAATGTCCATCAGATGTGTTTCCTCCCCACGAGTGAACGTTCAAGCATATCAAATCAGTTTAGAGTCAAAACCTTTTTCACGCGGATGACACGGATTAGACGGATTTTTAATAGAGAAAGACCTGGAACGGCAAATTGGTGGTGGTTTCCGCATACTTAAATCTCCTCGCAAAGGTCGCTAAAGAGCGAAGATCGCAAAGAAAACCTCAAGCTGTGGTGGCGGTGGTTGCGGACTGTGGGGTTTCGGCGGGGATTAGGGCTGCTAGAAAGCCGCACAGGTACATGGTGGCGATGATGGCGAAGGCGGGGGCGAGTCCGATGTGGTGGGCGACGTAGCCGACGAGCATACCAGTAATGAGTTGGAGCGAGGTTCCGGCGAGATAGATGGTGTTCTGCACGCGTCCCATGAAATGTCTGGGGACGGTTTCCATTAATGTGCTGGAGAGTGCGACGCCACAGACGCCGCGGGCCGATCCGCCGACACCGTAGAGCGCGACCGCGACGGCGAGCATGGGCGAGAATGGCATGCAATACCAGGCGCAGGCGAGCACCGCCATGGTGATGGCGACGGTGTGGCGCGCGCCGAGCTTCTTGATCAACCGGGCGACGTAGAAGGCGCTGACGACGGCGCCGATCGCCCATCCGCCGTTGAGCCAGCCGTAGCCCTGAGCTCCGGCGTGGAGGATGCGGTCGCTGAGTGGCGCGCTAACGACACCGGTAGTCAGCATGGCGCCGAGGAACATGGCCCAACTGC
>Ga0075355_1000139_pt1 | contig 10992 bp, 7 predicted proteins | sample WestPond_Cattail_6_FD_120069 | JGI IMG/M metagenome (GOLD analysis project Ga0075355, IMG submission 120069) | Natural and restored wetland microbial communities from the San Francisco Bay, California, USA, that impact long-term carbon... | ecosystem: Environmental > Terrestrial > Soil > Wetlands...
AGCGACGTTGCCAGTGTTGGCCGTCACCTTCAAGGGGACCTTGGGGTCAGCCTTGACGATGATGGTGAGGGGGCCGGGCCAAAAGCGGCGTGCCAGCAGATAAAACGTCTCCGGCACCGGCCAGGCGAGTTCAGCCGCCTGGTCAACCGACTCGGTCAACAGAGAGAGGGGCTTGTGCCGCGACCTGGTCTTGATCTCGTAAATGCGATCGACGGCGTGCAGATTGAAGGGATCCGCAGCCAGCCCGTAGAAGGTGTCGGTCGGCATGCCTAGAACGATGCCTTCGCGGATCTTCTCCGCGGCATAGGTCACCAGCGATGCTTCCGGATTATCAGGATTGATCTTTACTATTTCGGGGCGCAACCCGACCTCGCCGATTTCTAATTGGTTTCGCGGAGCGAAACGCAAAAGTCGCCCAAACACCAAGGCAGCAGATTATCATGCCGAGCTGGATTTCGGCCCTAAGAAGCGTCGCCGTTGTACGATTGCTTCCGGGAACGGAACTATGGCCTCACCTACCGAATCGGGCGCGGACGCCCGGCTTCGCTTCATCAACAGCCGCAGCAACGCCAGTGTTAAAGAGCTTCGCCGGTTTTTTCATGACGCTTCTCCCGACGAAAACGGGGAGATCGCGGTGGAGGGCATGCACCTGGTGGAGGAGGCGATCCGCTCGGGCTTGCGCATCAGCAGCGTTTTTTTCGCGGAATCGGCGCGGGACCGGGCGCATAAGCTGTTGCCGCAGTTGCCTAAACAGACGCAAACACTGCTGCTGCCGAACGAAGTATTTTCCAGCGCTGTGCCCAGCGAGTCGCCGCAAGGGGTGGCCGCGCTGGTGCGGGTGAATCGGTTCTCGCTGGCTGAGGTGCTGCGGCCTGAGCCGGCATTGGTGGTGGTGGCGGCGGGATTGCAGGATCCGGGAAACCTGGGCACCATCGCGCGGGCGGGGGAGGCGTTCGGTGCGACGGGGTTGGTTCTGGCGGAGAACACGGTCAGCGCGTGGAATTGGAAGTCGCTGCGCGCCTCGGCGGGGTCGCTGTTTCGTCTGCCGGTGGTGAAAGGGGAGGCAAGCCGGGTACTGGCTGAACTGAAAGCGCAAGGGATCGTGGTGCTGGCTACGTCTTCGCATAAAGGAAGGCCGATTTCTGAGACAGACCTCACGCGGCCGCTGACGCTGATCGTTGGCAATGAAGGAGCGGGCGTTTCTAAGCAGGTGCTGGCGCAGGCGGACGAAGTGGTGACCATTCCGCACGCGGACAAAGTGGAGTCGCTGAACGCAGCGATTGCTACGTCAGTGGTGCTGTATGAAGCCAGCCGGCAAAGAGAGGACGGATCACCACGGAGACACAGAGAACACTGAGGATCTGGGACTAAAATCAAGATATGAGTGGCATCCTTGGCTCATGTGAAACTCCTACTGATAATGTGCGCCTGTTGGAGTCTCAAGTCGATTTGCCGGTGACCTATAAGGGATCAGCACATAACTGAGGCTACCGAATCGACTTGGCGGTGTCCGAGCGGGTTGTGGTGGAGTTGAGAGCAATTGAAAAGATACTTCCGATACAAGTGGCGCAGCTGCTTACCTACTTGCGTCTGAGCCACGTGCGTGTGGGGTTACTGATCAACTTCAACGTTCCTGTCTTGCGGCAGGGAATTGTCCGGCGGGTCTTATAAGCTTCGTGCCTCCGTGGTGAGATTTGTCCTCAGTCTTCTATGAACCTCTTCCAGAACATCCCGGCTGATGAACCTGTCGACAAGTCGCGACCGCTGGCGGATCGCATGCGCCCGCGCACGCTGGATGAGTTTGTCGGGCAGGAGCACATTCTCGGACCGGGCAAGGCATTGCGGGTGCAGATCGAGCGCGATGACACCGGGTCGGTGATCTTCTGGGGACCGCCCGGGGTGGGCAAGACGACGCTGGCCAAGATCATTGCGCACATGACGCACGCCGACTTTATCGAGTTCTCGGCGGTGTTGAGCGGCATCAAGGAAATTAAGCAGGTCATGGCCGAGGCTGAGCGGGCGCGGCAATACGGCACGCGAACCATTGTCTTTGTCGACGAGGTGCATCGCTTCAACAAGGCCCAGCAGGATGCGTTCCTCCCATATGTCGAGAAAGGCAGCATTCGGCTGATTGGAGCGACGACGGAGAACCCGTCATTCGAAATAATCTCGGCACTGCTGTCACGCTGCCGGGTCTATGTGCTGCGCTCGCTGACGGAGGAACAGATTGTGTTGCTGTTGCAGCGAGCGCTTGCCGACGAAGAGCGCGGGCTGGGCGAGTTGAACCTGGTGGCAGAGGAGGACGCGTTGCGAAAGATCGCGGCTTATTCGAGCGGCGACGGACGCAGCGCCTACAACGCACTGGAAGCCGCGGCGATCCTGGCCAGGGGAACGGGCGAAGCCGGCAAGCCGGCACACATCACCGACGCGCTGGTCGCCGACGCGCTGCAGAAGCGCGTGCTGAGATACGACAAGGCGGGCGAGGAGCATTACAACCTCATCTCGGCGTTGCATAAAAGCGTGCGTAACAGCGATCCGGATGCGGCGCTGTACTGGCTGGCACGCATGCTTGAGGCGGGTGAAGACGGATTGTACATAGCGCGCCGGGTGGTGCGCATGGCCAGCGAAGATATTGGCTTGGCCGATCCCAAGGCACTGGAGCTTACCTTGGCGGCGCGCGATGCGGTGGACTTCCTGGGAATGCCCGAGGGAAATCTCGCGCTGGCACAGGCGGTGGTGTATCTGTGTGCAGCGCCGAAGTCGAATGCGCTGTACACCGCCTATAGTGCCGTGCAGGAAGATGTCGAGCGTACGGCGCAAGATCCGGTGCCGCTGCACTTGCGAAATGCGCCGACAGGATTGATGAAGGCAGTTGGATACGGGGAGGGTTATCAGTACGCTCACAACCTGGAAGAGAAAGTGGCGGACATGCAGTGCCTGCCCGACAACCTGAAGGGGCGGAGTTATTACCATCCGACGGAGCAAGGCATTGAAGCGCGAATCAAAGCGCGGCTGGAAGAGCTCAAACGCGTGAAGGCATCGGCCGGGAAGAGCACTCACCACCGAGAACACAGCAAACTCGAGCAGGACGAGAAAAAAGGCAAGTAACAAGTCGGTCTAAGAGGAATTCGGAAGCCGCCGCCAAATTTCTCGGCGAACTCCGCGACCTCGGTGGTGAATCCGGCTTAGCTCTGGGCTAAACGCAACGGCGGCCGCCCTGAAGCGACCGCCGTGCGAAGGTGCCTTTGCTTACTGGATGGAAGTGCCTGCGCGTTCGTGATGCAAAGTTTGGGAGCGCGCCGCAGCGAGCTGGCTGACCCGTCCCTGGTTTGTCTCATAACGGTAGTGCCCGATGAGGGCGTGCAGTTCTTCCGCCAGCTTCTCCAGCGATTCGGCTGACTTCTGGGTCTGGCCAGCTCCGCCCGTGGTGTTGCGAGCGGCCTCGGCAACCCCTGCAATACTGCGGGAGATGTCGGCTCCGCCCTTGGCTGCTTCGGTGAGGTTGCGGGTAATCTCGTTAGTGGTCACGCTCTGCTCCTCGACGGCGCTGGCGACGGTGTTCTGTATGTCGTTGATCTGACCGATGACCGATCCGATCTCTTCGATCGCGGTCACCGCGCCCGTGGTGTCGGTCTGGATGGCTTCGATCTTGCGGCTGATGTCCTCGGTTGCTTTGGCTGTCTCCTTGGCCAGTTCCTTGACTTCGTTGGCCACCACCGCGAAACCTTTGCCGGCCTCGCCGGCGCGGGCCGCTTCAATGGTCGCATTCAGTGCCAGCAGATTTGTCTGCTGTGCAATTGAGGTGATGACCTTGATCACCTGTCCGATTTCGGCGCTGCTCTGACCGAGTTTGCCGATGGTGATGTTGGTATCCTGCGCCGAGCGTACTGCCGCGGTTGCCACCTTGGTTGCATCGGCGGTGTTCTTGGCGATTTCGCGGATGCTGGCGCCCATTTCGTCGGCCGCGGTTGCAACCGTTTGAATGTTGCGGCTCACTTGCTCCGATCCTGCCGACACCATGTTGGCCTGAGAGGCGGTTTGTTCAGCGCTGGAGCCCATCTCCTGCGAGACCCGGCTCAGCTCCGCCGCGGACTGGCTGAGCGGCTCGGACATCTGGCCAACCTGGGCTATGGTGGCGCGGAATACTTCGAACATGTCGTTGACCGAGTCCATCAGCTCGGCATAGGCGCCCTTGAACTTGTCAGGATCGCCCCGCAGCACCAGGTCTCCATCCTTGGCTGCGACGATGAGACGACCCAATTCCGACTGCAGGGTGACGATGTTCGATTTCAGCAACACCAGCCACTCGTGAATCTGGTCCTGGTCGGATGCCTTGGCCATGCTGGCGCTCATGTCGCCGTTGGCGATGCGGGTCACGTATTCCACCAGGCCCTTCAGCCAGTCATGTACGCCGTTGATGGCGTCTTTCATCTTCTGGTGGTCGCCCTTGCAGTCAATCTCCACCCGCTCACGCAGGTTGCCGCCGCGAATCTGGCGCAGCACCCGGTTGCCTTCCTCGATAGGAAGCAGGATGGCGTCCAACATCTTGTTGATTCCTTCAAACAGGGTGCGGTTGCCGCCTTCAAACTTGCTGGCATCCGCCCGTTGGCTCAATTGGCCGTCGATTCCCGCCTGAATGAGACGGGTGAGATCCTGTTGCCGCCGCGACACGACCTCAACCAGCCGGTTAGTCGCCTGTTTGAGCTTTTGATAATCCCCGCTGAGATCTGCGCTCATCGCTTCCGGACTTTCGCCATGGCTGAACTTTTCGATGACGTCAATGGCCCGCGCCAATGGCGTTTGCAGTCCCTCGAAAGTCTGATTCATGCCTTCGATGATTCGCCGGAAGTCGCCGGGATGCTTGCTTGCATCAGCGCGAGCAGAGAGATTTCCATTCTGTGCCGCGGTGGCCAATAAAGTGGAATCCTCGATCATGCGTCCCAAAGAGGCAAACACCCCGTTGAAGCCGTCGCGCAGCTTGATGTATTCGCCTTTGTATTCGCGGGTAATCTGCGCGCTAATTTTGCCTTGCGCCAGCTGTTGCAGATGTTCGATGGAGAGTCCCAGGGGAGCGGCAACTGCCTCCAGTGAAGCGTTGACGCCTTCTACCACCTTGCGGAAATCTCCCTGGTGGCGGCTGGCATCGGCGCGCACGTTCAGCTTGCCCTCGACACCAGCGTCGGCCAGCATAGTCGCGTCTTCGACCAGCGCGTTCACGTTGTTGAGGCACAACTGCAGGCTGCTACCTAGGACATCTTTTTCCGAATGCTTGTGGACCTGCACGCTGGTGTCGCCGGAGGCGATCGCCTGCGCCGACACGGCATGTTGTTTTATGGTTTCAGCCATAGTCTGAAAGGACCGGCTGAGCATTCCGATTTCATCTGCCGAGCTGACATCGACTCGCACCTCGATATCGCCTACCGCCAGCTTTTCCGAGGCCGATTGCAGCTTCTTGAGGGCATTGCCCATCAGCCGCGCCATAAAAAGCCCGAGCAACAGAGAGACCAGCAGCCCGACCGAGACCAGGACCAGTAACTGGCGGGCAATGGAGGCCGCAATTGCGCGATCTTCTGTAACCTTCTGGTCAGCCACCGACTCGTTAATGGCAATCAGCTTCTCGATGCCGCTGGCTGCCCCCTCCGCCGCCTTGCGCATCGGCCCATTGTGGATCTCCAAGGCCTTGGCATCATCCATCTGGAGGATGTAGGGGTCCCCCTCTTGAGCCAGTTGTACGTACTCTTTGAGGTCACTCTGCAGACCCGGGATGATTGCCTTCTCCTCCGGCACCACCGTTGTTCCCAGGTATTTCTGCAATGTCTCTCTCGCCTGCGATTCGGCATCCACAGCTTTCTGAATCTGCTGCTTTCTTTCCGAAGCATCGTGCGTAATAAAGGCGTTGCGCCGTGCCAGCCGCATAGAGGCGAACTCGGCGCGGAGGTTGGAAAGCTGCACGATCGCGCCCATCTGGTTGGTGAACATGTCGTCGGCTAGCGTCGACATCTTTCTGGTGCTGTCGAAGCTCACCCAGCCGACAACGGCAGTAATCAACCCCACCATGCCGAAACAGATGAGTAGCTTGGTCGATATCTTTCTGTCATAAAACCATTTCATGGTTGCTCTTCCTTTGTGCCGGAATCTCATCCCCTAGGTGGAGGCTTCCAGGCATGATGTTGACCCGTGATTTTGGCTATCGACGGCGATGGCCTGCCGGAGAGCCAGTACATGCAGCAATTTCCCTGGTAGCTTGTAAACCCCGCGTACCAGCGCGCGCGCTTCCCCCTGCAAGGTGTCAGGAGGCTGTTCGAAGGCCTCTTCGGAGACCTCCACCACGTCAGCGATCTCGTCCACCAGCAGGCTCACCGCTCCGTCCTCGGAGCGAGCTACGACGTTCATGGGCAGGGCGCCAGCTCCGCGTTCCGGCAGCCCCAGACGCAGCCGCAAATCGATGGCGGTCACGATCTGTCCGCGCAAATTGATCAGTCCGCCAATTAACTTAGGAGCCAGCGGAACCCGGGTCATCGCCTGGTGCCGGATTACCTCCTGCACCTTCTCGACCTCGATTCCGAAGAAGAGGCCATCCAGGTAAAACGTGCAAAACTGTTGCTCGGCCATGCTTCAGTTGCCTCCTGTCATTGCCTCTGCGGCGGCCACCTGGGCGGCATGGGCAAGAACCTGTTGCAAGTCGACAATGTCGGTGACCTTCTGCTGAATCACAGCAGACCCCAGCAGGAACCCCCTGCGCTCGTCGTTGCGCACCTCCACCGCTTCATCGGTGATGTCCTCAATGCGGTCGACCACCAGCCCGATGCTGCGCCCCCGCGCCAGGAACACCACCACTTGCAAGGGATCTCCGCCGCTGCCGTTTTCGTGCAGCAAGTGCGACATGCGCACCAGGGGCATGATCTCGCCGCGATATTGCACAACTTCGTCGTCTCCGGAGCGCTCCACCTTGGTGAGGGAGAATTCCTCGAGACGGGCGACTGCCGATAAGGGCAGCGCCAGCCGGCTGTTTTCACCGCTGCGAAACAGCAGCCAGCTTTGCCGTGCGGCCCGTGCCGCGGCATCCATCCCGGCGGAGCCAGTAACTGCTTGCTCGTGTACTTCAGTGACCACACTGGCCATCTGGGCAATGCCCAGAACATCGAGAATCAGTGCCACCTGGCCGTCGCCCATGATGGTCGCGCCGGCAAAACAGGAGATCCCTTTCAACTGCTTGCCCAGCGGCTTGACCACAATTTCTTCGGTATCGTTGATGTCGTCCACGACCAATCCGAACTGGTGGGTGTCGGTCTGCAACACCACAATGTTGTTGGTCCCCTCGGTGCCATGCCGCACGCTGTTTCCTGTCCCTAATCCCAATTCGAGATTGAGAAACACCAGCGGCAACAAGCGTCCCCGTAGCCGGTGCACCGGAACTCCCTGGATGTGCTCGATCCCGCTGGCCCCCTGCGATCCGTCCAGGCGCACCAGTTCCAGCAGGCTGACCTGGGGAATGGCAAATCGTTCGCCGCCGCTGGAAACAATCAGCGCCGGGATGATGGCCAAAGTTAAGGGAATTTTGATCTTCAGGGTGGTGCCCTGACCGCGCACCGATTGCAGATCGACGGTGCCGCCGATCTTCTCGATATTGGTCTTCACCACATCCATGCCGACCCCGCGGCCCGACACGTTGGTAACTTTTTCGGCGGTGGAAAATCCGGGCAGGAAAACCAGGTTGGTCAGCTCGCGCTCTGACATGCGCTCGGCCTGCTGCGCGTTGATCAGCCCGCGCTGCACCGCCTTTTGCTTCACCCCCTCCGAATCGATACCGGCGCCGTCATCGCCGATCTCGATGTTGACCTGCCCACCCTCGTGATAGGCGCGCAAGTGTAGCCGTCCCGATGCGGGTTTGCCGGCCTGCAGCCGCAGCTCCGGCTTTTCAATTCCATGATCGAGCGAGTTGCGCAGGATGTGAGTAAGCGGGTCTTTGATGGCTTCAATGATGGTCTTGTCGAGCTCGGTCTCGGAGCCCTCCATCTCGATTGTCACCTGCTTGCCGCACTGCAAGGCCAGATCGCGCACCAGGCGCGGGAAGCGGCTCCACACATTGCCGATGGGCTGCATGCGGGTCTTCATTACCCCTTCCTGCAACTCGGTGGTGATGAGGTTCAGCCGCTGGGCAGCATTGAAAAACGCGGCATCGGTCTGGGAGGAGCTGCACTGCAGAATCTGGTTGCGGGCCAGAACCAGCTCGCCCACCAGGTTCATCATCTTGTCGAGCAGGCCAACGTCGACGCGGATGTTACTGCCGCCGACGGCCGTGTCTTTGGCCAGATCTGGGCTGGCTGTAGCCGCGGCTCCAGGGGCCGGATTCGGCTCGGGTACGGTATCAATGTTGGCTGGCGCAGGGGGAGCTTCCACCGCAGTCGCTGTACGCGCCGCTTCCGGCTTTGGCTCGGGCGCGGCCTGTGATTCTGCCAGCAGGGCCTCCAGTTGCCGGACCACCGCGGCGTAGTCGCCGGCGCCTTCATTGCCATGCTGTTCGAGTTCGCTTAGCAGCCGGCGCAGGGCATCCACCATCGCCAACAGCCCGCTGGTGATGGCTGGATTCAGCACCAGCTTGCCGTCGCGCATGCGGCTCAACAGGTTCTCGCCCACGTGCGCGACCTTCTCCAGCTGGGGATAGCCGAGGACACCGCTGGTGCCCTTAATGGTGTGAACCGCGCGAAAGACTTCACCCAGCAATTCGCGCGAGGAAGGATCCTGTTCCAGGGCTACCAGGTCGCGATCCAACAGATCGAGACCTTCGGCACTCTCCACCAGGAATTCCTTGATGATTTCTTCCATTCCTTCAATGGCTGTCGACATAACTCTCCGCTGGTATGTTGCCGAGCGGATGGCTCGGGCGCTGCAAGCTACCTGGGCAGCAAGTGCAGGAGCATTACCAAAATGGATTAGGGAGATTTAAAGGAGAGAGATTTTGCGAAGCTTAAGTCGCTAACTGGGGATGGGTGTAAGTGCGGGGACGCAGACTAACGACCCAGGTGCCAACTCAAAGCATTGCCCAGATAGTACGGCCACAGCGCTATGGCCAGCACGCCCTTCCAGAAGGAAAGGTGGAGCAAGCCAACCGTGAACAGCCAGGCGGCAAACCACACCATACCGGCGGCGCTGTGTTGTTCGATCTTGATTCGGTCGGAATTGGGCATGGTGGGGGTGGTTCTGTCCTCAACCGCGATAGGTGAGCTCGGTGATGGTGCAGTCGTCGCTGAACGGAGTCTGCCCGCGGAAGGCAGTGACCGCTTGCTCGATGGCAGCGAAGCCATCGCCGCAGCAGCGCTCCAGGCGCTCGCTGCCAAAGAACTCTCCGGTGGCGTCTTCGGCTTCGGTGACGCCGTCGGTGACGACGCTCAGGCGATCTCCCGACCCCAGGTGCAGGGTGGTGGCGGTGAACTCGGCATGCGGGATGAGTCCGACGGGAAGATTGCCGGCTTCGATTTTTTCCACCTTGCCTCCGGAGATGACCAGGGGAGGAACATGCCCGCAGTTAATGAGCTCCATCTCGCCATTGGATTGCAGCCGGGCCACGACCAGCGTGGCGTATTTCTGTCCGCCTACTTTTTCGCAGAGGAAGCGGTTGACGGCGGAAATCATCTCCGGCAAAGAGCCGTCTTGCGCCAGTTGCGAATACAGCATGCCTTGCAGGATGGAGGCGACCACCGCCGCGGCAACTCCCTTGCCTGATACGTCAGCCACAATGAGGGACAGAGCCTTCTCGGTGTAAACCAGGTCGAAGAAGTCGCCGCCGATATCTTTGCAGGCGTAACTGACGGCATTGACCTTGGCGTAGGGCACGTCGGGGATGGTGACCGACATCAGGCGCTGCTGAATGTCGGCAGCGATTGAAAGCTCCTGGCGATAGCGCTTGGCGGCGTCTTCCGACTGCACCAGCGCGGCATTTTCCACCAGCGTGGCGGCGCCATTGGCGATGGTCTTAAGAATGTCATGATTGACGCTGGAGAGCTTGCCCGACAAAAAGTGGGAATCGAGATACAGCACGCCCTGCACATCGGAGCCGTCGGACTTGGTATCTTCCTTGGTCCGCTCCTGGATGTTGGCTTTGCGCAGGGGAATACAGATGACGCTCTTCAGGTTTTGGGCCACGATGCTGTCGCGCCCGGCAAGCTTGCCGGTGTCTTCGGTATCGGTCACCAGGAAATCGGAAGCGCTCTTCATGGCTTCGCGCAAGACTGAGCGCGAAATGGTGCTGTCATCCATGATGACTTCGCCAGCGCGTTCGCGTCCGGCCGCCAGCTTCAGTTCGCCGTCGTCGCCGTCACGCAAAAATACGAAACCGCGCTCAGCCTGGGTCAGCCGCAGCGAGGCTTCGAGCAGGGTTTGCAGAACATCTTCCAGCACGCCGACGTTGTTGAGCTTGCGCGCCGTCTCCAGGAAGACGTTGAGCATCTCCAACTCGGAACCGGCGCCGACCGCAGGCTTCCAGGTGGAAAGCTGGCTGAGGACCTGCTGCCCGATACTGGACGGGGAGCGGTCTGGGTTGTACATGGCGAAGGCGGCGCCGCGCACGCCGAACTCGATGCGGTCATTGCGCGACAGCTTGTGGCGGGCGACCTTCTCGTTGTTGACGAAGGTGCCCTGACGGCTGTTCTGGTCGATGAGGTAGAAGCCGTCTGCTTCCTTCGTAATCTGGGCATGTTCGCGGGATACGCGGGGATCGGCCAGCACCAGGTCACGGTCGGTGCGACGCCCGACGGTAAAAGGAAAATGGTCAAGCAGCAGGGTGCGACGCTCGGTCCCTTCCACGACTACCAGGATCATGGGATCGCTGCTCGTGGTGTGATCGAGCGTGCGTCTCCAGATGCCGGTTGCGCTCATGCGCCCTCCTGGTAGTGCGATAGGGAAATGAAAAGCTGCTAGCGAATATAGCCCAACTCGGACGTCATATCCAAGTATGGCAACCCGCCTGCGGGGCGGCCGAGCGACGGGATTGTG
>Ga0075355_1000140_pt1 | contig 10983 bp, 7 predicted proteins | sample WestPond_Cattail_6_FD_120069 | JGI IMG/M metagenome (GOLD analysis project Ga0075355, IMG submission 120069) | Natural and restored wetland microbial communities from the San Francisco Bay, California, USA, that impact long-term carbon... | ecosystem: Environmental > Terrestrial > Soil > Wetlands...
ATCGCTCGCCTTGGCCGTGGCGTCGCTCGCGATTGTGAACACGCTGGTGATGGCGGTGCTGGAACGGCGCCGCGAAATCGGCGTAATGAAAGCCCTGGGCGCCGATGATGCCGACGTCAAGAAGCTCTTCTTCGCCGAAGCCGGAGCCATGGGCGTGGTGGGAGGCGCGCTCGGTGTGCTACTCGGCTGGCTGATCGGACGCGCCATCAACTTCGGCACCACCATCTATCTCGAACGCCAGGGAATGCCGCCGGAAAACGTGTGGTACGTGCCGTGGTGGCTGGTCGCAGCAGCGATCGCATTTGCGGTTTTCGTCAGCCTCATGGCGGCGCTCTATCCAGCGTCACGCGCCGCTAAACTCGATCCTATCCAGGCGCTGCGCTACGAATGAAAACGTTTACCTTCAATTTATTCGCTCTTCTCGCGCTCATCGGAGCTGCTCACGCCGGCTCGCGCGTCGACTGCCGCCCACTGCAAAGCAAAATCCTGGGGCGTGCCGTCCCCTACTGCGTAATGCTGCCGCCCAGCTACGACACGCAGAAGACGCAGCGCTATCCCGTCCTCTATTACCTGCACGGTCTCGGCGACAACGAGCAGTCGCTCATTAACGGCGGCGGCTGGAGCATCTACGAAGACCAACTCGCGCAGAACAAGATCGGCGAGTTCCTCATCGTCACGCCGAATGGATTCCATTCGTTTTACATCAACTCGCGCGATGGCAAGGTAAGGTACGAGGATTTCTTTCTCCGCGAATTCATGCCGGCCATCGAGAAGAAGTACCGCATCAAGCCGGGCCGCGGTTCGCACGGCATTATGGGTGTATCGATGGGCGGCTACGGCGCGCTGCATTACGCATTCAAGTATCCGCAGATGTTTGTCTCTGTGAGTTCGCACATGGCGGCCCTCCGCGACGCGCTTCCGCCGAACATCGACAGCATCCCCGAAGGTGCGTTGCTCGCGAACATCTTCGGCACGCCGATCAACACCGTGTACTACCAGGCCAACAACCCCCTCTCGCTGGCGCGCAAAGCGCCGCTAACGTCCCTCAAGGGCCTGAAGATCTACTTCGATTGCGGCGAACAAGATACTTACCGCTTCGACGTCGGGGCCACCCAACTCGACCAGATCCTCAAGTCTCGCGGCATTCCCCACGAGTTCCACCTCTACCCTGGTGGCCACGACCTCATGTACGTCCTGCAACACTTCGCCACTTCGTTGCAGTGGCATTCCCGCGCCTTTGGACTGACGAAATAACTCCCAGTTATCACTCCGCTTTGTGACCGCGAGCACATCCCACTGAGACCTCCTCCGGTATTACATAAGAAATTCGAACAGTCGTTCGAATACGGGCCGGGTTGCTGTCGCTGCTTAACTCCGTACCAAGAGGGAGTCGTGCGGGTCGGGCTATGAAAACCTTCCAGGATTCAGGCCACCTGTTCCGGTTGGCCATTGTCTTCATCGGGGCGTTTGTTGCTTTTCTGGTCGTAAGGGCGCTCCTGGTTCCCAAGACTTTCGGAGAGTACGGGCACTATCGCGGCGCCGCGCTGGGCGAAATCGCCGCCAAGCCGATCAACTACGCCGGACACCAGGCCTGCGAGATGTGCCATTCCGACATCGCCGAAACCAAGAGTCACGGCAAGCACGCGCACGTGAATTGCGAAGCTTGTCACGGGCCGCTCGACAAGCATGCCGAGGACCCGACAGCCCTCAAGCCGACGCTCCCCGACACCGCCGTGATCTGCGCGCGCTGTCACCAGAAGAACATCGCAAAACCGACTGGCTTCCCGCAGGTGGACGCGCCCGAGCACTCCGGCGGCGTGGAATGTAAAACCTGCCACACGCCGCACACGCCGGTGATAGCCGCCGTGGCCGAGCCCAAATCCGCTGGGGTGAAGAAATGAACATCACGCGCAGACGCCTTCTTTATCTCTTGCCCGCTGCGGCCATCGCGTGGGAATTCGTTGAGGCCGGCACGCCTGAACTCGCTCCCAACTACAAACTGACCGACCATTGGTACGGCATGCTCATCGACGTGACCAAATGCATCGGCTGCGGCAGTTGCGTGCGCGCCTGCCAGAACGAAAACGGCGTGCCTGATGGCTATTTCCGCACCTGGGTGGAGCGCTATCACATCGAGAATTGGGACGACGAAAGTCCCAATGTCGATTCTCCCGACGGCGGAAAGCTGGGTTTCCCGCCATCGAAGTACACCGGCGGCAAGAACTTCTTCGTCCCCAAACTTTGTAATCACTGCGCGGATTCGCCATGCACGCAGGTCTGTCCGGTCGGTGCAACGTTCGTCAGCCCGGACGGCGTGGTGCTCGTGGATTCGAAATATTGCGTGGGATGCCGGTACTGCATTCAGGCTTGTCCCTACGGTTGCCGCTTCATCAATCCGAAAACAGAAACCGCCGAGAAGTGCACGCTTTGTTATCACCGCCTCACGAAAGGCTTGACCACGGCGTGCGTTGAGAACTGCCCTACCGGTACCCGCCAGTTGGCGGACCTGAAGAACCCGAACGATCCGATCCATGAATTCCTGAAGACACACAGCGTGCAGGTACTGAAACCGCACCTCGCGACACGCTCCAAAACGTTCTACTACGGCCTCGACGGCTCGGTGAGATAGGAGACCAGCATGCAGATACCAGTCGATGGATTCATGTATCCGAACGAAGTGGAGCTGCAGTGGAGCGTGCTGATCGTGCTCTATCCCTACCTGACAGGATTAGTGGCGGGCGCGTTCATCCTGGCATCGCTGGAGCGCATCTTCCGCGTTGAAGCCGTCAAGCCGACTTATCGATTAGCCTTGCTCACCGCGCTCGCGTTCCTGCTGGTCGCTCCCATGCCGTTGCAATTGCACCTTGGGCATCCCGAGCGCTCATTTGAGATGTACCTCACGCCGCACACTACATCGGCCATGGCGATGTTCGGTTTTGTCTATTTATGGTATTTGATGGGCGTGCTGGTATTGGAAATCTGGCTCGACTTCCGCAAGGACATCGTCTTGCTATCGAAGTCGTCGACCGGGCTGAAGAAGGTCATCTACAAGGTACTCACGCTCGGCTCCGACAACATCAGCCCGCGCGCGCTCGCCATCGACGATCGTGTCGGCTATATCATCACGTTGATCGGCATCCCGTCGGCGTTCCTGCTTCACGGATACGTCGGCTTCATCTTCGGATCGGTAAAGGCCAACCCGTGGTGGTCCACACCATTGATGCCCGTGGTCTTCCTGTTCTCCGCGATGGTCTCGGGCATTGCGATGGTGATGCTGCTCTATATGCTGCTCACCTGGTGGCGCAAACAGCCCATCGACATGCATTGCGTGGACACCATCGCGCAATACCTGTTCTACACCTTTGTAATCGATTTCTCTCTCGAAATGCTGGACCTGATTCATCGCATCTACGAGGCCGACGAGTCGTTCCGCAGCCTCGACTTCATGGTCCACTCGCGCCTGTACCTGTCGCAGATCGTAATTCAGATCATCATGGGTACCGCGGTGCCGCTTGCCTTGTTGGGCATAACCCAGGTGGTTCATTTCTCGGATTACGTCCGCAAGCGCATCTATTCCACCGCGGGCGTTCTCACGATGATCGGCATCTTTGCCATGCGCTGGAACGTTGTGATCGGCGGACAGTTGTTCTCGAAGAGTTTCCTCGGCTACACAACCTATAAACTTGACTTCGTCGCGCGCGAGGGACTTTTGCCGGCAATTATGCTGATGATCCTGCCGTTCATATTCTTGTGGGTCTTGGTGAAATTGCTGCCGCCGTGGGGAGCTCATGAACACGTCTCGCAGGCAGCCAGCGCAGACTAGAAGACGAATCTGGCGGAGAGGGAGGGATTCGAACCCCCGGTAGGGTTTCCCCTACGCCGGTTTTCAAGACCGGAGCGATCAACCACTCTGCCACCTCTCCGCAACTATTAGTTTACCCGAACCCGGCTCGTTTGGACGTCGTCTGTCGGCATCGCCGCGTCCACCAAACCTATCGAAACTTGGTGATCAGAATGGCATCACTGATTTCGTGCACTCGCGTTACCGCGAGTTTCTTTCCATCCGGCGACCAACCAACGCCCGCAACACTATCCTGGCCGGTGAAATACGTGACCTGTCTGGATTTTCCGCCGTCGATCGGCTGGGCAAACAGGTTGTAGTTACCGTCGACCGTCTGGTGGTACAGAATCGCCTTGCTATCGGCCGTGAAGAACGGATCCCCCAGGTGGTCCGGCAGCCGTTTGGGTTCACCACCTTCCGCCGGAATGATCGCCTGGTAAAACTTGCTGGTCGCTTCATCCAGCACGTGTGCGGCGATCCATTTTCCATCGCGCGAATAGTTCGCCCAATGCGCCACGTGGGGCGTCAACTGCATAGGCGTGCCGCCCTCAATCGGTATCCTGAAAATACGATCTTTCCCGTCGATCGTGGCTGTGTAGACCACCCACTTGCTGTCCGGCGAGACGAACGGCGCATAGGCAAACGTGCCTTTCGTGAGTTGGATCAGATTGCTGCCGTCCGAATTCAGGCGCCATAGATCAGGATTGCCATTGCGATCGGAACTTATGACGATGTATTTTCCGTCCGCCGTCGCGGAAGGAAAGATGTTGTCCCTTCCTTCATGGGTAAGCTGCTTGCGCCCACTGCCGTCAGGGTTCATTGTCCAGAGCTGTGCCTGTCCATCGGCATAGGCGGTGAACAGGATGCGGCCGTCGCTCATCCACGACAATCCCCAAATGCCGTCATAGGTGCTGCCATTCGGACTGATCTGCTGCACTCCATCGGGCTTGGCTGGCGACGCAATCCATATTGTTGCCGGCGTATCCGTCTGAACCGTAACCATCGTCGAGAGATCGGAAGTGAGCGAAACTCCTCGGTAATTGTTCAAGTCGTTCGTGATCCGCCGCACCTGCCCGGACGGATATGCCATTTCGAACAACTGGCCCGAGAATAAGGAATTCGCTTCCGACGCACTCAACAGTAGCCCACTGCCATCGCTCAGCCACGCGAACTGCCCGGTCGAATCCCACTGGTGGTTGCCCAGCGGTGTCTCTTTCCCGTTATCAAGGTTGATCGTCACGATTGTGGTATGTGGCCCCGCCGTGTAGCTCATGTGCCCGACGGCAATAAGCTTTCCATCCGGCGACCAGCCCGGCGTTCCCACATAACCATCCGGCTGTTGCAGACTGGAGATTACCTTCTCACCGCTGCCGTCCGTGTTGACCGTAATCAGTTGTGAGAGGCCCGTTTTGGCCAGTGTGCGTAGAACTGCCATCTGTTTTCCATCCGGCGATGTCGTTACCGCATCGTCCACCTGGTCCACGATTTTGCGCGGCTCGCCGCCCAGTACCGGGATTTGAAACACGCTGTACCAGAGCGCTGACCGCTGGCGCATCGTGTAATAAACGTAGTTTCCATCGCGCGAAAAGGTCATCGTGCCGAAAATGTCATCGGAAGGCGGCATGGTCTGCACATTGCTATCCGTTGCCACCTGGCGCATCCACATGCTTTCCTTCCCGTTGTCTTCCACCACGTGCACCACATACTTGCCATCGGGCGAAATCACGGCCTGTCGCGACTTGCCCGTATTGGTCAACCGCATGATCTTCATCTGCGATGAAGTGGCAGTAGTTGTGCTCCCCTTGTCGCGCGACAGTAGTTGGTAGATCCCGTAACCAAAGCCTGCGAGCACGATCAGGATCACGGCCGCTGTTATCACCACGCCCGCCTTGTGCTGTTTGATCACAGCTGCAGCTATCGTCGAAGCTGAACTGATGTCCTGTCGCGCCTCAGGCTTGGGCTCGGCCGCGGCAAAGGTTGCCGCCGGCATCGCCGCGGATTTGCCAGACTCTGTATCCCGCTTCAGCCTTGCAATATCAGCGCGCATGTCCGCTGCACTCTGGTAGCGGAGCCTGCGATCCTTCTCCAGGGATTTGCCGATGATCTCATCAAGCTTTGGTGGCAGGTCGGGATTGACGCGAATGACCGCCGTCGGCTGACGGTTCAGGATGGCATCAAAGATCACGCCTGACGTCGCGCCCGTAAAGACCTGTCGCCCTGACCCCATCTCGTAGAGCACCGCGCCGAAAGAGAAGAGGTCTGAGCGCGCATCGAGTGGCTCGCCCCGCACCTGTTCGGGCGACATGTAAGCCACCGTGCCCACGGTGGTGCCAGGACTGGTCAAATGGCGCTCATCCACCGCCGCCGTTTGCGCATCCACGTCACCGGCCCCCGCCGCCATCGTTTTTTCGTTCGCCTGCTTGGCCAAGCCGAAATCGAGAATCTTCCCTTGGCCGCGCTCGGTGATGTAAATGTTCGCCGGCTTGATGTCGCGATGCACGATGCCCGCCGCGTGCGCGGCGTCGAGGGCATCCGCAATCTGCAGTGCCACCTCCAGCAGCGTTTCCAGCGGCATTGGCCCGCCTGTAATGCGCTCGCGCAGGGTTGTTCCGCGCAACAACTCCATGGCGATGAACGGCTGTCCATTATGGGTGCCGATTTCGTGGATCGTGCAAATGTTCGGATGATTCAGTGCTGCCGCTGCCCGGGCTTCGCGCATGAAGCGCTCGAGGGCAGCCGGGTTCTTGGACACTTCTTCTGGCAGGAACTTAAGCGCCACCTTGCGGCCCAGCGTGGTGTCTTCCGCTTCGTAAACCACGCCCATTCCGCCGACACCCAGCTTGGCGGTGACTCGATAGTGCGAAACTTGCTCGCCGATCATTATGTTTTTGTGAATCCCTGGGTAAGGTGAGTGCGGACATCTTACAGGTGGCCAGCGAGCCTGTCACCAACCAGCATCCTGAAAAGCAAAAGGCCAACCCAAAGGTTGGCCCATGCAGACGAAGTAACACTTCAGAGTTTCTTCCGCCGCCGCAGGAATGCCGGTATGCCGGCTGACGCGACCAACATCAAGGTAGCGGGTTCCGGCACCGCCGCCGGGAAATCAACTTGGTTCGGGTTCACCGCCGCTTGGAAGCTTACTCCCGATCTGAGTGGAAGACTGGTACACGGATTGTTCGTGGTCGTGTTATTCGGGTCGCAATCGAAGGTGAGCGTGAACTCGTGGCCTGGCAGCAATCCGCAAGGAACATTGGGCAGAGGCAGAGCGAGGCAAATTCCCGGCCGGATATGGAGCGGGTCGAGGAGATTGAACGAGAGGTTAACCGCGCTCCCCATGTCGGAGCCGACGTTGTTCGTCTGGCAACCGAAGTAGCAATCGTTGTTCTGATAAAAGTCCGTAGGTCCATCGTGCGATCCCCCAAGAACGGGGAGCGGGTAGCTAGTGACAAACTGATGAACCACTTGTTCTGTCGGGTTCACTCCCAAGGTGCCGCCAAAAAGCTGGCTGTTGTTTCCGGCATTGGCATGGTTGGGATCCAGAACAAGGCAGTAATCGAATGCGGCCGTCTGGGGATTATCGGGCGCTCCACAGTAGAAGCCGCCTAGGTCAAATAAATTCGGCGAACTGATCGTGAAGTTCAGGCTGGTGAATGCGCTGCTCGTCGTGTTGCAGAACGTCAGGCTGGTTTGCCCATTGAAGGTAAACGAAAACGCGTTCGAATTGAGCGCGATCTCCGAACCGTTGCAGATCGGGTCGGATACGACGACTTGGGGTCCGGCAAATGCCAAGCTGCTAAACATTGCGACCATAACAGCCAAAAACAAGAGCCGATTACCCATGGGATAGCCTCCATTGCAGACTGGATCGGTATTGTTTAAGCAATTTCGAATCCATTCCGTGCGCGCCTGCTTAAAAACAAGGCGTTTGTTATCAAGGACTCCCGAATCTAGCCCGCTTTCAACAGCTATCCCGATGGCTAAATGTGCAAGACTTTGCAGTTTCGGGGGAACAATATTCGACTAATTCCGGATGGCCACATCCCCGCGGATAAAGACTAGTTGGCCTTTGCCACCAACTTGGCGAACTCAGGGCTTGATGCCAGCACCTGGAAGTCCGGGTCGTCTTTGATCTGCCCCACCGGATAGCCGGCCTTTACCGCCTCGCGCAGATCAGCAATCGCCTCCGCAATCCGCCCACCCAGAACGTTTACCAGCGCGGAGTTGTAGATCAGGGACACGTCCTTTTCGTTGATGCTGCGGGCTCGCCGAATGTACTGGACCGCCAGGGGATCCGAACCCTTCTTGGCATAGTAGACCGCGAGATTCCCCAGCGTCGTGAAATCCCTCGGGTTAACCTCGACTTCCTTTTGCGCCAGCGCAATGGCTTTGTCATACGTGGCGTTGGCATTGGCCTTGTCGCCCATCTGGCGATAATCATCCGCCAGGTTCCCGACGTTAACACTGCTGTTGGGAACGAGTTCCACAGCCTTCTTGTAATACTTCGCGGCTTCGTCGTACCGCTTTAAGTAGAAGTAGGCAGAGCCTAGATTTGTCCAGGCCTGCGTCCACGTGGGGTCCAGATCCGTCGCCTGTTTCAGGTGCGGAATTGCTTCGTTCCACTTACCTTGGCGCATGTAGACGCCGCCGATATTCGAGAACACCTTGGCGTTCTTCGGGGCCAGTTCCGCCGCGCGCTTGTAGTCGTTGAGCGCCTCATCGTTGCTTCCCGACAGGAAGAATGCGTTCCCGCGCATCAGGTAGTTGTACCAGTAGTACGGATTGATCTCGATGGCCTTGCCGTAGGCGGCAATCGCTTCCTGCGAGCTGTCGTTGGCCCGCAACGCGTCGCCTAATCGGCGATAGCCCTCATCTGAGTTGGGCGCGAGTTTAACCGCGTTCTTCAACTCCGCGACGGCTTCGTTCGTTTTGCCGGTTGCCAGGTACACACTCCCGAGCGAGAGGTGCACTTCGGGAAGGTCTTGCGCCAACTGGCTTGCGTGTTCCGCGGCAGACGACGCTTTTTGCGCCCATTGCGGCTCCTTTGTGTCGCGATACATGCGCAAACTGCCATCGGCGATTCCGGTATAGGCGAGCGCGAACAACGGGTCAGATTTCAGCGCCTGCTCGAAGTCGCCAATAGCACCCTTGACGATATCCGCTCCTGGCTTTCCGCGGAGCGCATTCCGGCCTTTGAGGTACGCCTGGTACGCATCAATACGCTCGGTAGGATGCGCATTGCTCTTGGCCAACTCGTCGGCAGTCAAGCTCAGCTGAAGTGCCTTGATGGCGTCGCTATAAATGTTGTCTTCCAGCGTCAGCAGGTCACCGGTGAGGCCCGAGAATTCCTTGGGCGGCATCACCTGGATATTGCGCTTTACGTCGGTCAGGGAGATGAGGATTCGTAGATTGTTACCCGAGCCCTGAATATTTCCGCTGAAAACGTAATTGGCGCCGAGTGTATTGCCGGCATCAATGATGTTCTCGACATTGCCCAGCTTTTCAACGGCATTGGTCGAAGTAACGCTCACTCCTTTGGCTTGCGAGAGCTTGGCCGTCAACGCCTCGGTCACGCCGGCTGCGATGTACCCCAGTTCTTTTTCGTCGCCCACCACCCTCAGCGGCAGCACCGCAATGTACTTCATGTCGCGTTGAGCGGTGGCTTCAGTCTTTGGCTTGAAAATCAGGTGCCGTATCTGCGGAACGCTCACCAGGCCCATCAACATTCCGAACACCGCTGCCACCATTCCGAACTTTACCCACGGCGACTTCGCCGGTGGTGCCGGCGCCACGGGTGCAGGCGCGGTCACAGTCCTCGCTGGTTCCGGTGCGAGCTCCGGCTTCCGTTGGGCGTCGATGTCGGTGAGGATGTCGCGTGTGTGCTGGTAACGATTCGCCGGATCGCGCTCCAGGCACTTCATGATGACGTTGTTCAGCCACTCCGGCAGATCAGGCACAACGGTGTTCGGCGGCGGCGGCGTTTCATGCGCGCGCTTGTACATCAACTGCAGCGTGGTCTCGGCGGTGAACGGGACGTCGCCCGTCACCATCTCGTAGAAGATCAGGCCCAGCGCGTAGATATCGGTGCGCGCGTCCACGCTCTTGGCTTCCACCTGTTCTGGAGCCATGTAGCGCGGCGTGCCCAGCATCTCGCCGCTTTGCGTCATGCTGCTGATCGCGCCCAGTGATTTCGCCAGTCCAAAGTCCGACACGTAAACGTGATCGTTCGCGCCGAGCATGATGTTCTGCGGCTTCAGGTCGCGATGCACCACGCCTTCCGAATGCGCGGCGTCGAGCGCGGCACAAAGCTGGCGCGTGATGTGCAGCATGCGCTCCAGTGGCAACTTGCCTTCGCGCATCAGCAGGTGGTGCAGGTCTTCGCCATCCACAAAGGCCATCGAGATGAACTTCATCCCGCCGGCGTCGCTCAGGTCGTGAATACGAAGAATGTTGCGGTGCGAAATCTTGCTGGCCAGCAGCAGTTCCTGGCGGAAGCGCGCCATCGCCTCGGGATGAACGGCCAGTTCCGGCTTCACCAGCTTCAGTGCGACGGGTCGTCCAAGTTCCAGGTCCTCAGCCAGGTAGACGGCGCCCATGCCGCCCTGTCCCAGCAGGCGTCCCACTTTGTAACGAGGCCCGAAGTCGATCGGACCTCCCATCGCCGGAGCAGCGCCTGCTCCCATCCAACTCGCCGATGTTGGCGAGTTAGGCGACATCGGTCCGCGATTAAACGGCGCTGCCGTGGCGGCGTTGTTCGGCGCCACACCAAAGGTCGGCGAATTTGGTCCGCCCATCCAAGTCGCGGCTTCATTCGGCGTCGGCGGCGGTGTCGGTGTCGACTGCGGGGGTGGCGTAGAGGCCCATCCCGGCGGCGGCGTCAGAACATCGCTCCCCACCGACGGTTGCCGCGAAAATCCTACGTTCGTCACATCATCGCCGGCGCTGGCCTTGGCTGCGGAAGTGCTGGTCGATCCTGCCCAAGTGGCATTGGGATCGTTCCACACTATGGCAGTGCTGCACGAGGGACATACCTTTGCACCCTCGGGAACTGCTGCGCCGCAATGAGGACATTTCATATGGGAACCGTGGCCCGGTTTTACGCCGGGGATTATGTTTCAGTTACTAAGGGAACTGCAAGCCAAAAC
>Ga0075355_1000141_pt1 | contig 10976 bp, 13 predicted proteins | sample WestPond_Cattail_6_FD_120069 | JGI IMG/M metagenome (GOLD analysis project Ga0075355, IMG submission 120069) | Natural and restored wetland microbial communities from the San Francisco Bay, California, USA, that impact long-term carbon... | ecosystem: Environmental > Terrestrial > Soil >...
ATCATGCCTTGTAGTCCGGCGGCGGAGAACGAGCCGGTTACGATCGGCTTGTCGGAATGCTTCAGAACGACGTACAGCCGATACAGATCGCCGATCTCGCTGGGTTGGTCGGTGCATACGACCGCCGTGGCCTGCGCGTCGTATTCGGGCAGCACCTCGGTGAGTTGCACGATGCGCGTGAGATCTTCGGTGGTTGAGGGACGGGCCTCCAGCGTGTCGGGATCCAGCATCTGCACGCAGCACGAACCGGGGTCAAAGTGCGATGCGCCGCCGCCGTAGTGGACGGCCTTCTCTCCCTGGCGGGTATAGAGCCAGAATTCGCGTGGGACAGAAGCGAGACAGCTGTCGACGAGCGATTCGGGGATATGCGCGATGCCGTCGTGAACCTCGACTCCGGCCGATCGCAGCAACGTGATGACACCATCGGCGCCGACACGAACGCCGGGGTTCATCAGAAGCTGGTAGGCCTCGCCGAGAATGCGCTCAATCAAGGCCTCGTCGAGCAATTGCAGCTTAGGTCTCATGGCGCCGCTTTATGCCGGCACCGGTTTTGCGAGTAATCTTTTTGCCAATTCGACGGCGTCCATGGCGCTACGGGCATAGCCGTCGGCACCGATGTCGGTGGCCCACTTCGGGGTTACGGCTGCACCACCGATGATCACCTTAACTTTCGGATGCAGGCCTTCCTTCTTCATGGCTTCAATGACTGCCTTCTGGCCCATCATGGTGGTGGTCAGCAACGCTGAAACGCCGATGATGTCCGCATCGACGGCCTTGGCTTTGGCAATGAACTGGTCGGTGGGCACATTGATGCCGATATCGAAGACCTCGAAACCACTGGCGCTCAGCATCGTAGCCACCAGGTTCTTGCCGATGTCGTGGATGTCGCCTTTGGCCGTGCCGAGCACGATTTTGCCAAGCATTTCGCGTTGTGCGCCCGTCTTCTTCATTTCCGGTTCGAGCACGCCAACTGCGGCTTTCATGGCTTCGGCCGAGGCCAGCATGTCAGGCAGGAACATTTCGCGGCATCCATACTTCTCACCGACGTAAGTGATGCCATCCACATAGCCCTGATTGATGGAATCCAGGGGATTTACGCCCTCTTCGATCGACTGTCTCGCCAACTTCGCCGCCACGTCCGGCGCGCCGTCGATGATGCTCTTGCGCATTGCTGCAAAAAGCTCGCTCATAGGCCTCCTAGGTATTGCCGCGCATTCTAGGGAATCGGGCGAAAGCCGTCTGTGATATCCAACCGCAGGTTTGCCAGAAGATCACAACCGATTGTGATGTTCGTCATACCCCCGAATGACATGGCAACGGCACAATCGAAGACAGATGGGGGATGTTCCGAATCTCTCATAGAGACTGACACGATGCGTTTTACGCCGGTTTACAGTCAGCCGGGGGACGCAAATAAGGCTTAGTTAACCACGTGTGACCGTGGCCTCTGCCCGGCACATGGGCGCCGAAAGCGCTTGAGGGATTCATGCCAGCAAAAGGTACCGTCCAGATCGAAGTTGAACGTTGCAAGGCCTGCGGCTTCTGTGTCGAGTTCTGTCCTTCCCACGTACTCGCACTTTCGTCCGCGTTCAACTCCAAGGGTTATCACCCGCCGCACGTCGTTAACCCCGATAAATGCAGTGGCTGCGATCTGTGTGGCATGTACTGTCCGGATTTCGCCATCACGGGTGGCAAGATCAAGAGCGAAGCCGGAAAAACAGGAGAGGCAGGGAAATGAAAGCTGACCCCAAGGGCGTCCTGACCGGCGTCCATTTTATTGACGGCGATCACGCCTGCTGCGAGGGAGCACTCGCCGCAGGCGCACGTTTTGCCGCCGGTTATCCCATCACACCTTCGACGGAAGTTGTCGAACGGTTCGCGAACCGCATCCCCACCGTCGGCGGCACGTTTATCCAGATGGAAGACGAACTGGCCGCCTCGATCTGCCTGCAAGGCGCGGTGTGGGGCGGCGCCAAAGCCTTCACCGTAACCTCAGGCCCGGGTTATTCGCTGATGATGGAACATATCGGCTACGCGGCCATGACCGAGACGCCCTGCGTCTTCGTCAATGTGCAGCGTGGCGGACCTTCCACCGGTCTTCCCACGCTTCCTGCTCAGGCCGACATGATGCAAGCCCGTTGGGGATCACACGGCGATTACATGACCATCGCCGTCTGTCCGAACTCGCCCCAGGAGTGCTTCGACCTGACGATCAAGGCTTTCAACTTCTCCGAGCGCTTCCGCGTGCCCGTGATGATCATGATGGACGAAGTGGTCGGCCACATGACCGAGAAAGTGGTCATCCCGGAAGCCGACCAGATCGATATCTTCCCGCGGTTGCACACGACAAAGCCGCCCTCCGAGTACAAGCCTTACGCGCCGAATGAAGAAGGTGTGCCGGAGATGGCGCACGCGGGCGAAGGATACCGTTTCCACGTGACCGGCCTGACGCACGATGAGCGCGGCTACCCCGCGATGACGCCGCCGGTGCAGGACACGCTGGTCCGCCGGTTGAAGTCCAAGATCGAGAACAACATCGACAAGATTTCGTTGTACGAGGCTGATGGCTTGGAAGGCGCTGACGTGGTGGTGGTGTCGTACGGAATCACTTCGCGCGTGGCGCAACGTGCCATCGATATGGCTCGCACAATGGGCCTTAAGGTCGGCAAACTGCGGCTGATCACCGTATGGCCTTTCCCTGAAAAATTGATCGCCGATCTGGCCACGAAGATCAAGGCGTTCGTGGTTCCCGAACTTAACCTCGGACAAATCAAGTACGAAGTGGAACGCTGCGCAAATGGCAAAGCGAAGACCATTCTCGTCGATCACGCCGGAGGCAGCGTACACCGCCCCGAGAGAATTATCGAAGCCATCGTGGAGGGCGCAAAGTGAGCACGGTTGATCTCGTCAATCCCGTTGAACAATTCTTGCGGAGCGACCGCATGCCGCACATCTGGTGTCCCGGATGCGGCATCGGCACTACCGTCAACAGCTTCTCGCGCGCCCTGCTCGATTCGAAGGTTGATCTCGACACCGTCGCGATCGTGAGCGGCATCGGCTGCTCCGGACGCGTCGCCGGATACGTGCGGCTCGATTCGTTTCACACAACGCATGGCCGCGCGATTCCATTCGCAACCGGCCTGAAGCTCGCGAACCCGAAGATGAATGTCGTCGTTTATTCTGGTGACGGCGATCTTTCCGCCATCGGCGGCAATCACCTGATACACGCCGCGCGGCGCAACGTCGACATCAAGGTCATTTGCGTGAATAACCTCATCTATGCGATGACCGGCGGACAGACCGCTCCGACCACTCCATCCGACGTCATCACCTCAACGAACCCGTACGGCACGTTCGATCCGACCTTCAACCTGCCGCACCTGATGGAAGCCGCCGGTGCCGTTTACGTGGCGCGCTGGACGACCTATCACGTCCGCCAGATTACCCGAGCGATTCAGGAAGTGTTCGCGAAACCCGGCTTCAGCTTTATCGAGATATTGTCTCCCTGTCCGACGCTCTACCAACGCCGCAACCGCATGGGCGACGGCCTGGACACGATGAAGTTCTACAAGGAAAAGAGCAAGGTCAAGAACGGCTGCCCCACGAACGAGGTCGGCCTGAGCAAGAGCGGCGAGATCGTCGTGGGCAAATTCGTGGATCGGCAGCGCGGCGATTATCGCGACATGCTGCGCGAGCAGATGCAACACGCGCTCGGCGACCGCTTCGTGGACGAAGTGGCCGCGAACCTGGCCGAAGATGGCGGATGCAGCGGTGGTGGCTGCGAACTGGAGGACGCATGCAGTTAACAGAAATTCGCGTAGCAGGATTCGGCGGCCAGGGCGTGATCATGGCGGCGATCGTCATCGGCAAAGCAGCTTCGATCAACGAAGGCGGCTTCGCCACCATGACGCAGAATTTCGGTCCCGAAGCGCGCGGCGGCGCCTGCAGTGCGCAGGTCATCGTCTCGAACGAACCGGTTTTGTACCCATATGTCACCAGTCCGGACATCCTCGTCGTCATGTCGCAGGAGGCTTACGGCAAGTTCGCGCCCGAAGTGAAGCAGAACGGCATGCTGATCATCGAGCAGGATCTCGTTCGGATTTCGAACATCCCGACGGGCACCAAAGTCTATAGCTGTCCGGCCACGCGCATTGCTGAAGAACTGGGCAAGAAGATGGTGCTCAATATCGTGATGGTCGGATTTTTCGCGGCCGTGGCGAAGGTGCTCAAGCCGGAATCGCTGCGCGAAGCGGTGCTCGACTCCGTACCGCCAGCGTTCAAGGAACTCAACGAGAAGGCGTTCAACGCCGGCTTCAAATATGGCACCGAACATCCTGATGCACTGCCACAGCATTCGAGCCAGTTTGATGCGGAGGTAGTCGAAGCTTAGATCATGTTCTGTTCTGTCCGCCTGGCCGCGAGGCCAGGCTTTTTTCATTGGGCAAGGCACTTCGGTTACTAGCCAGGCATGCTAACCACTTTGCTAAACTTCCCGCCATGGCCGAACCTCAGGCTCCGCTGATCGAAGGGCTCGATTACTACAAAGAGAACGACAAATGGGTTTTCACCGCCGAATACCTGAAGCGGCGCGGCCAATGCTGCTGGCAGGGTTGCCGCCATTGCCCTTATCGCGGTCCTGAAGACGACCAAGCTTCTTTCTAGGCACTTCCAATCCACAGGCCTTCCGTTTTACAACTCTCCTATGACTCACGCGCAACTGGTGAAGGTGGCCGAGCAATGGCTGCGGCGTTATCGCTGCGGCATCGTCCTGTCGGAGCAGCAGTGTTCCAGCGGCGAGATGCCGGACGCCATCGGCTGGAAAGGGAAGTGCCGCTCGATCGTCGTCGAGTGCAAGATCTCGCGGGCCGATTTTCTCGCCGACCGCAACAAGCCTTGGCGCACCAAGCCGGAAATAGCCTTGGGATGCGAGCGGCTGTACCTTGCTCCGCGCGGCGTTATCAAGGTTGAAGACTTGCCGAAAGGTTGGGGACTCCTCGAGTATCACGACCGCCGCGTGAACCTGCTGGTGAAGCCCGCGCGCCAGAGCCAGCGCACCCCGGAAGGCTTCATGAATGAGATGAACCTGCTGCTGGCCAGTTTGCGCCGTGTGGAAGTCCGCATCGAGCCGCAGACGATCACCGATTTCCTTAAATGGAAAAACCGCATGGCCGAGTACAACGGCGGAGTGGCACCAGAGGGAATCATTACGCCGGAGCAGGAACCGAACAGTTACCTCTGCGCTGATTAGATAGAGCCTTTCTCGATTACAATTCACTGTTTTGAATTGTTGTCATCAGGAGTGGCGCGAGGCGCCACGAGGGATCTGCTTTTGGGCATCTTTGGCGCCATCTTCTATCCGTACGGTCTCATCCTGCAGGCGGTGGCGATCATTCACTTCATTCGCCGCCGGCCGGACGGTTTCTGGTTGTGGATCATTATCCTGGGCGGCGGGCTTGGAGCTTTGGTTTACATCGCGGTCGAGGTGATTCCCGATGCCGGTCTGCTGCGCGACGAATTCAAGGTGCTGCCACGACGGAGTCGCATCAGCGAACTGCGTGCGCTGGCGGAAGTGAATCCGGCGCCGGCGAATCTCGAAGAACTGGGTGCGCTGTATCTCGAAGACGGCAAATATCAGAAGGCGCTGGAATGTTTCGATCGCGCCATTGCTTCGCGGGCCGATTCCATCGACACGTTTTACCGGCGCGGGCTGGCCGAAATGGAACTGGACATGTTTCCGCTGGCGATCGTTGATTTCGAACGTGTGGTCCGCGCGGATCCCAAGTACGACTTTCATCGCGCCGGCGGACTGCTGGCGCGTGCCTACGCGAAGACCGGCCAAACCGAGAAGGCCGAGGCGTTGTTTCAAAAGGTGATGGTGATCGCAACCTCTTCCGAACTCCAGTATTACTACGCCGAGTTTCTCGCCTCGCTGGGACGCAAGGCGGAAGCGAACGAGTGGCTCACGCGAATCCTGTCGAAGAAGAGGACCATGCCCGCCTTCCAGAAGCGGCGGGATCGTCCGTGGTTCCGCAGAGCGAGCAGCCTGCAAAGCCAGATCGGGGCAGTGTAGCCGTCAATTCGGGGTACAGGTGGCTTCCTGGTAGTCGGCGGAAAGGCCGTCAGAGTTGGTCCGTTGGAACGCGAACTGTCCGTGCCAAACCACCCCTGTTCTCTCATACATCACGTAATTGCCGCGGAACTCGTTGTCCTGGACTTGGCCTTGCATGTCGAGCCGGCCTGCCGGTGTAGCGACGGTGATCATCAACATGTTGGCCGACGCGACACCGCGAAACGGGCCGCCCGCCATCGATAGCCGCGCCACGTGCAGGCATCCGCGGAGAACTCCGCGCTGTTCTTCAAGGATCACCGTCGAAAGTAGATCGGGGACACCCATGGTGACGAATCGACCAGCGTAGTGCCCGGTAAAGATGCTTGGCGTAGGAACCGGCTTCTCGGTCGGTGCCGGTTGCGCAGCCGCAGAGGTCGCTGGTTGTGGCGTTGATGGCAGCGGAGTTTTGGCAGGGACCACTGGAGCGGTCACCGCGGGGGCGCTCGGCTGCCTGATCGGCTTTGTCTGCTTTGTCGGGAGCGGTTTGGTCGCGACCGCGGGTTCTTCACGCGGGGGAACCGATTCGGGCGCCGGTTGGGTGCTGACACTTTCCTTGGGCGCTACCGACTTCGGCGACGCGACCGGTTCGGTGAGCGTCGTTATCGGTGGCGGAGTGGGCTTTGGCTTGTCGTGTCGCAGGGCGAGCCACACTACCGCAGCGATGCCGAGCACCAGGACCGCTGTCGTCGGTATCAGCAGGCGTGTGAGCTTCCGTCTTTTGCTGGCGGCGGCCTGGGTCGCAACCGTCAACACAGCCGAGGAGTCCAGGCTCCGCTTCAGCGTCTTAAGTTCTTCGCAGAGTTGGCCCACGTGCTGATATCTCTGGCGGCGATCTTTTTCCAGGCAGCGATCAACGATGCGTTCCAGATCGGCAGGCACCGCCGGATTCAGGCTGCGCGGCGGCATGGGCTCCCGGTTCAGGATCGCGTCCATCACCAGTGCGGTCGTCGCCCCTGGAAACGGCGTTTTTCCCGTGGCCATTTCGTACATCACGGCGCCCATAGAAAAGATATCGGTGCGTTCGTCCAGTTCTTCGCCGCGCGCCTGCTCCGGCGACATGTAGGCGAGCGTGCCCACCACGAGTCCCGGACTTGTGAGTTGTTGTTCATGTTCGGAGGACGGCCCCGTGGACAGTTTGGCAAGGCCGAAGTCGAGGACCTTGGCATGTCCGTGCTTGGTGATAAAAATGTTCGCCGGCTTGATGTCGCGGTGCACGATCTTCTGGCTGTGCGCGAACTGCAGCGCGTCGGTGACCTGGATCATCCAGTCGAGCACTTGCTGGATCTCTATCGGCGCAAGGTCCATGCGATCACGCAAGCTCTGGCCGTCGAGCAATTCCATCACGATGTACTGGTGACCGGCTTCTTCGCCGATGTCGTACAGCGTGCACACGTGCGGGTGTGTCAACGTTGACGCCAAAGCCGCTTCGCGCCGGAAGCGCTCGAGCGCGAAGTCGTCGGCGACCGTCTGCTCCGGCAAAAGTTTCAGCGCGACGTGGCGTCCCAGGCGCGTATCGAGTGCCTCGTAGATCACCCCCATACCGCCGGAGCCAATGCGTCGCAACACGCGATAGCTCCCGAGGGTGTTGCCGAGCAGTTCGTCAGGTCGTACCATTCCCGGAATATGCGCCAGGCCACGCGACGATGAAGGAGTCTTCCCGAAATGCGCGTTACGCGGGCGCGATGGATTTCCCGCATCGGTGCTGTAGAGGTTGTAAACGTGGACGCGCAGCCCATGTTTAACTTCGGCATCGCCAAGATCGTGCAGGGTTTCGTTCCATCCACTCAACTGGTGGAGCACTTCGGCAACCGCCGAAGACACAAGAATGTGGCCGGAATCGCCGCAATCCATCACGCGTTGCGCGATGTTGATGCCACCTCCGGAAACATTGCGATTCGCGTTGATGTCGGCGATGCGATAAACGGGTCCGGTATGCACCCCCATCCGCAGTTGCACATCGGGATGCGCGCGCAGTTCGTGCGACAGCTCCATCGCGCAACGTACCGGTGCTTCGGGATCACCGAAGAAAACCAACGCCATGCCGTCTCCGGTTGGCAGGCTGATGAGTTGTCCGTTCTTGTGCGCCCGCATGAAATGCGGTGAACGGCGGACCGCCTCCATCAAGTGCGAGAGCACCGACTGCTGATGGTCCATGGGCAGCTTGGAGTACCCAACCACGTCCATGAACAGGACGTGCGCGATCTCCAGAGACGGCGACACACTTTCGTCGACGGGCATAGGCAAACGCCTCGAGGCAACACTTCGCAGCTGGCGTACCGCCATTATGTTCCGCGCGGCAGACGCGCGCGAGACGTTCCTGTCGCTCTCTGAGGTTCAGTCCTATTTTGGGAACAGGCATAGGTTTTGCTGCGCTGGCTCATTGACAGTGGCCAGTGGCAGCGCCAAAGTGAGCTACCGAGGGAAAAACATGTCCCGTTGCCGGCTCCCGTTGGCCCTGAGCGTCGTGCTCTTGCTCACTTCCGTTCCACTGTTGCACGCACAATCGTCCGCCGCCGCAAGGCTCACGCTTGAAGACGGAACCGCCGTAAAGCTGCGCCTGATGCGCAATGTGTCGTCGGTGGACGCCAAGGTCGGCGAGCAGGTCGAATTCGAAGTGCTGGAAGAAGTTCGCGTCGGTGAGCTGATCGTGATCCCGAAGGGAAGCGCCGCTTATGGTTCAGTAACCGAAGCGGAGCCCAAGAAGACGCTGGGCAAAAGCGGCAAATTGCAAATCACCATGGACTCGGTGCGCCTGGCGAGCGGACAAAAAACGGCTTTGCGTTCGCCGCAGGTGGTGAATCCGGCCTCGGCCGGATTCCTGGGGATGTCGCCGAAGGAAATAACAGTCGCCAAAGGGACCGAAGTGACGGCCTACATCAACGGCAACTGCGAGATCGATCGCGCGAGGTTCACACCGCCGAAGCCTCCTGCGCCCACAGTAACGCCCGTAGTCACGAACCCGCCCCCTGTCGAGGCGAAGCCGGCTGAGGTTGCAGGCGCCACAAGCTCCGTACTGGTTGCATCGACGCCCGTCGGCGCCGATATCGAACTCGACGATGCCTTCGTGGGCAGCACGCCGTCGATCATCAGCATGAGCGTCGGAGATCACAAAATCGTGCTGAAGAAGCGCGGCTTCAAAACGTGGGAACGCAAGGTGAAGGCGACCATGGGCAGCATCAAGATCGACGTGGAACTGGAGCCGATGTAGAGAGTGATCTGAAGGGAAGCTTGAGACGTCCAGCATACTCGGTTTGACCGCTTACGAAGAGAAGGTTCCCTGCAGGCAAGGCAATCGGCTGATCATCCCCGTGGGCTGCGGGCTTCCGCCCTTCTGCCTGAAATGCGGGCAGCCTGCGACAACCTACAAGGAACAGACGCTCGCGTTACCTGATCCCAGCAAGATTCCGTTCTACTTGATAGGCCTTGTAGCAGTGAACAGGGTGAGACTCTTCTTGCCACTGTGCTCCGAGCATCTCTGGCGTTCGAGGGTCTCGAAGTTCGCTGGGGTGTTGTTGATGATTGCCTCCATTCCGGTTGGGTTGGCGGTGGGCGACGAGACTTCGTCCCTGGCGGGAGTAGTGGCGTTTGTGGGCACGTTCGTCTCGGGAGCAATACTCTGGCTCAAAGGTGAGGTGCTGCACGCAAAGTCGATTGATGACAATGAAATCGTACTGACCGGCGCGGCGGAGGAATTTCTTTCGATGTTGAAGCCGCAGAATATCGTTAGTCCTCACTGATCCGGCGGCGAGAGCGCATGGCCCCCTCCCGCAGGATCGCCCATCGCTCGTGGTCTCGCCAGCGGCCAGCAATCTTTAAATAGCGCGGCGAGAATCCTTCTAAGCGGAAGCTTAACGACTTAACGAATGCGATAGAGCGCACGTTCGCGGGCTGGATGTTGGCTTCCAGCCGATGTAGGCGCAGTTTCCCGAAGGCCATGCGAAGAGTGAGTGCTAGGCCTTCGCGCATCAGGCCCTGCGCCTCATGTCCCGAAAAAGCGTAGAAGCCGAGATAAGCGCTCTGGAATGGTCCGTAGAAAATCTGGCTGATGTTGAAGACGCCGGCAATGGCGCCGATGTCGTTGCGGCACACGAGGAAGGCGCGGAAGTCGTCGCGCTTGCAGCGGCCGAGGTATTCGCGGAAAGCCCACGATGTCGATGGCGGAGAAACCCATCCGCGATGTAGTCGTCGGCTCCGGCGCACCGCGGCGAGGAACTCGGCTTCGTCAGCTAGCCGAGGTTGGCGGAGATGAACGGTTGGTCCGCGCATGCAAAGACAGTAGTGCAGCGATTGGCGCGGGCACAAGAGTGTCTGCGCTACGCAACCGCTTTCGGGTACGCGCCTTTGATCTTGAAAATCAGCCGATGGCACCAGTGAATTCCGCTCACCGGCTTCAGGAACATAAACGGGCACTGGCCCGGGATGACGTTGATCTCGTGTTCGCGACAGAAGGCGACAGCTTCGTCACTCACGGCGCCCTGTCCGCCGCCGCGATACATCCAGATGTGGTGGATGCCTGCTTCCGCGCAGTCCTGAACCACAGTCTTCGTAACCGCCGGCGAAGTGAGGAGCAGGGCGGCCCCAGGCGCGGGTTGGATGTCTTGCACGCGGGCGTAGCAGTGCCGTCCCATGATCTCGGGAATATTTGGATTCGCCGGCATGACTTCGTAGCCGAGGCGGGTGAACTTCTCTAAGAGCTGCGCGCCGATGACGCGGGGCTGGCGCGAAATTCCGACCATGGCAATGCGCCTGTGACTTAGGAAGTCCTGGATTGCGTTAAGGGAGACGTTGGGTCGGGGCATGTTTCACCTCGGACGGCAGTAGACGTACTTTTAGCCGAGGTGGCTGGCGGTTGTCAGTGATAACGCCG
>Ga0075355_1000142_pt1 | contig 10957 bp, 10 predicted proteins | sample WestPond_Cattail_6_FD_120069 | JGI IMG/M metagenome (GOLD analysis project Ga0075355, IMG submission 120069) | Natural and restored wetland microbial communities from the San Francisco Bay, California, USA, that impact long-term carbon... | ecosystem: Environmental > Terrestrial > Soil >...
ACACCGGCTTCGGCCCGGCGGCCGCCGCGGCGCGCGGACGCACCTTGCTGCGGCCGGTCGAATCCGGCCTCGCCGCCATCGGCATCGACGCCAACGCGGTGCGTGACGTGGTCATCACCCACATGCACTACGACCACGCCGGCAACGCCGCGCTGTTCCCGAATGCGCGCTTCCACCTGCAGGATGCCGAGATGGCCTGGTGCACCGGCCGCGCGATGACCCATCCCCACCTGTCGGCGCCGTTCGCGGCGGACGACGTGGCGACGCTGGTGCAGCGCGTGTTCGCGGGCCGGGTCGAGTTCCATGCCGGCGACAGCGAGCTGTGCACGGGCGTGAGCCTACACCAGCTGCCGGGCCACACGCCGGGCCTGCAGGCGGTGCGCGTCGCCACGGCGCGCGGCCCGGTGGTGCTGGCTTCCGATGCGGCGCACTTCTGGGCCAACCTCGAGCGCGCGATCCCGTTCCCGATCGTTGCCGACCTCACGGCCTACCTCGAATCGCACCGCCGGCTGCGCGCGCTCGCGCCCTCGCTCGATCACATCATCCCCGGCCACGATCCGGCGGTGCTGGCGCGCTTCCCGGCGGAGCCCGGCGCCGTCGACGTCGTGCGCCTCGACCTGCCGCCACGCCCGGCCGAAGCATGAGCACCTGCGGCTTCGTCGGGCTGGGCCGCATGGGCGGCGCGATGGCGGGTCGGCTGCTGGCCGCGGGCCACGCCGTGGTCGCGCACGACACCAGCGCGGCCGCCTGCGCGGCGCTCGCGGCGCGCGGCGCCACCATCGCCGCGGACGCGGCCGCCGTCGCGGCCACCGCGCCGATCGTGTTCCTGAGCTTGCCGAGCCCGGAAATCGTGCTCGCGGCCGCGCTCGGGGCGCGCGGACTGGTCGAGGGCGGCGCGCTCGAGCTGTGCATCGACCTGTCGACCTCGGGGCCGGAAGCGGCGATCCGGCTCGCCGCCGGCCTCGGCGCCCGCGGCGCCGCGGCGCTCGAGGCGCCGGTCTCGGGCGGCATCAAGGGCGCGCGCGAGGGCACGCTGGCGCTGATGGTCGCGGGTCCCGCCGACGCCTGGCGCCGCGCGCAGCCGCTGCTCGAGCAGTTCGGCCGGCCGTTCTACCTCGGCGCCACCCCCGGCGCCGGCCAATGCATGAAGCTCGTCAACAACCTGCTCGGTGCCTGCGCGATCGCCATCACCGCCGAGGGCATGGCGATCGGCGCGCGCGCCGGGCTGGAACCGGCGCGCATGATCGAGGTGCTCAACGCCTCGAGCGGCCGCAACAGCGCCACGCAGGACAAGTGGCCGCGCGCCGTGCTGCCGCGCAGCTTCGACTTCGGCTTCACCGCCGGGCTGTGCCTCAAGGACGTGCGCCTGTGCCTCGAGGCCGCGCACGCACTCGGCGTGCCGCTGCAGGTCGGCCCCATGGTCGCGCAGCTGCTCGAGCGCACCATCGCCAGCTACGGCGCCGAGGCCGACTTCACCACGATGGCCCGGGTCGTCGAGGCGGACGCCGGGCTCGATTCAACCGCCCGATGACAGGGGATCCCATGGCAAGTGAACTTTATGACAAGGGGCTGAAGATCCGCACCGAGGTGCTGGGCGAGGCTTACGTCGCCAAGGCGCTGGCTGGCATGGACGACTTCAACCGGCCGCTGCAGGAACTCGTGACCGAATACTGCTGGGGCGCCGTGTGGGGCCGGCCAGGGCTGTCGCGCGCGGAGCGCAGCATGCTGAACCTGGCGATGATCAGCGTGCTCAACCGGCCGCACGAGCTCAAGGCGCACTTGCGCGGCGCGCTCACCAACGGCGTGACGCGCGCGCAGGTGCGCGAGGTGCTGCTGCAGGTCGCGATCTACGCCGGCGTGCCCGCGGCCGTCGATGCGTTCCGCATCGCACGCGAGACCTTCGCCGAGCTCGACGCCGCCGGCTGAGGGCCGGGCGACGATTGTATGTGTTGCATTCAAACAGGTGCGGGCATAAAGTTTCAGCGAACCTAGGCCATCGTCAACAACGAGGTACCGGCGCACGTGACCGCGAACCCCGGCTTCGATCCCACCCGCCTGGACTACCTGACCGCGGCCATCGAGCGCGACATCGCCGCTGGTCTCTACTTCGGCGGCGTCGTCAACGTGCTGCGCGGCGGCGCGACCGCCTACAGCAGGGCCTTCGGGCATAGCAGCGAGACGCGCGAGCGCGCGGTCGCGCCCGATTCCGTGTTCAGCCTGTTCTCGGTCACCAAGGCGTTCACCAACGTGCTGGTGTTCCAGGCGATCGAGCGCGGCTTGATGACGCTGACCACGCCATTGGCAAAGCTGATCCCGGAGTTCGGCGGTGGGCTGCGCGACCGCATCACCGTGTTCCACCTGCTCACCCACAGCGCCGGCCTGCCGAGCATGTTCGAGGCGCGCCCCGGCATGTACATCGACCGGCTCGACGAAGTCATCGCCGCGATCTGTGCGGTGGCGTTGCCGGTCGAGCCGCCGGGCCTGAACGTCGGCTACGCGCCGCTGTTCAACCACGCGCTGCTCGGCGAGGCCGTGCGCCGCGCCGACCCGCGCGGCCGCCGCTACCGCGACATCATGCGCGAGGACCTGTTCGAGCCGCTCGGCATGAAGGACACCGCCATGGGGCTGCGCCGGGACCTCAAGGCGCGGCACCTGTTCCCGGAATTCCGCGGCAACTATCCGATCAAGCACCTCGGCCATTCCAACCTCGGGCCGAACGGTGCCTTCGCCGAGGAAGAGGCGGAAATGCCCTGGGTGGGTTGCGTATCGACCGCCGCGGACCTGACGCGCTTCGCCGAGATGCTGCGCCTCGGCGGAACGCTCGGCGGACGGCGCATCGTCGGGCGCGCGCTGGTCGAGCGCGCGCGCACCATCTGGACCGGCGACAAGCCCAACGATTTCTACGCCAACGCGATCCGCGCCGCGGGCGGCATCGCGCCGCCGGCCAATCTCGGCCTCGGCTTCTCGGTGCGCGGGCCGCAGATGGGTACCTCGATGTTCGGCACGCTGGGCTCCGCGGGCACCTTCGGCGCGCACGGCGCCGGCACGACGCTGTTCTGGGTCGATCCGGAGCGCGACATCAGCTTCGTCGGCCTGATGACCGGGCTCATGCCCTCGGTCGACAACCTGCTGCGCTGGCAGCGCCTGTCGGACATCGTGCTCGCCGCCGCGCTCTAGCCGATCCTGGCAGGCCGCGCCCGCAATGACCCGCGATGACAACTTCGACTACGTCATCGTCGGTGCTGGCACCGCCGGATGCGCGCTGGCCGGGTTGCTCGCGGAAGATCCCGCGGTGCGCGTGTGCGTGCTCGAGGCCGGCGGCAGCGAACGCCATCCCTTCGTCAGCACGCCGGCGCTGGTCGCGCCGGCCATCGCCACCGCGCGCCTGAACTGGCGCTTCGAGACCGTCCCGCAGCCGGCGCTCAACGGGCGCCGCATCCCGCAGCCGCGCGGCAAGGTGGTCGGTGGCTCGGGTTCGATCAACGGCATGGTGTACATGCGCGGGCACCCGCGTGACTACGAGGATTGGGCCGCGGCGGGCGCCGCGGGCTGGGACTACGCCTCGGTGCTGCCGTACTTCGTGCGCTCCGAGAACAATGCGGACCTGCCGGCGTCCGTCTACCACGGCCATGGCGGGCGCATGAACGTGTGCCGGCCGCGCCGCCCGAATCGGCTGAATGCCGCCTTCATCGCCGCCACGCAGGCGCTCGGCTTTCCACTCGCCGCCGATTTCACCGGACCGGATACGGAGGGCGTGGGGCTGCGGCAGGGCGTGATCCGCGGCGGCCGGCGCGAATCGACGGCGCGCGCCTACCTGCGGCCCGCACTGCGCCGCGGCAACCTCAGCCTGTTGACCGAAGCCCGCGCGCTGCGCATCAAGGTGGAGCAGGGGCGCGCCAGCGCGCTCGCCTACGAGCGCCGCGGCGAACGGCGCGAGCTGCGCGCCACGCGCGAGCTGATCCTGTGCGCTGGTGCGATCCAGTCACCGCAGCTCCTGCTGCTGTCCGGCATCGGACCCGCGGCCGAGCTGCAGCAGCTCGGCATCGCGCCGCTCCATGACCTCGCCGGCGTCGGGCGCAACCTGCACGACCACCTGGCCTGCCCGGTGCTGGTGAGCTCGCCGGATTCCACCTCGTATGGCATCTCGGCGCGCTCCCTGCCGCGCGGCATCGTCAACGCGCTCGAGTACCTGCTGCTGCGCTCGGGTCCGCTGTCGAGCAACGTGTTCGAGTCGGTCGCATTCCTGCGCACCGCCCCCGGGCTCGACCGACCGGACGTGCAGTTCGTTTTCCAGCCCGCCGCACGGCCGAAGCCAGGCTTCCCGCTGCCGCTCGGCCACGGCTACGCCATCAGCCCGGTCGTGCTGTATCCGCGCAGCCGCGGCAGCGTGCGGCTCGCAAGTCCCGATCCGCAGGCGGCGCCGCTGATCGATCCGGGCCTGCTCAGCGTAGCCTCGGACATCGAGCCGCTGCTGCGCGCGATCAGGCTGGCGCGCCGCATCCTCGCCGCGGCGCCCTTCGCGCGCTATCGCGGCACCGAGGTGGCGCCGGGGCCCGCGGTGCAGTCCGACGCCGACATCGCCGCCTTCATCCGCGCGGCGGCCTACACCGTCCATCACCAGGTCGGCACCTGCCGCATGGGCGCGGGAGCGGAGGCCGTGGTCGACGCGCAACTGCGCGTGCGCGGCCTCGCGGGCCTGCGCGTCGTCGACGCCTCGGTGATCCCGAGCGTCATCGGCGGCAATACCAACGCCGTCGTGGTTATGATTGCCGAGAAGGCGGCCGACATGATCCGCGGCCGGCCGCCGCTGCCGGCGGCGCAGTTGGCGGCGCTGTAGTCGCAGGGGAGGGGCCATGGCGATCGAGCACATGAAGACCTGGCGCGTCGGCGGCGTCGAGATCACGCGCCTGGTCGAGGTGTGGAAGTGGGAAGACGACATCCACATGGTGCTCGACGGCGGCACGCCCGACCTGGTCATCGCGCAGCCCTGGCTGCAGCCGCACCACGCGACGCCGCAGGGACGCTTCTTCATCAATTTCCAGGCCTTCGTCGTCAAGGCCGGCCGGCGCCGCATCATGATCGACACCTGCATCGGCGCGGACCGCGAGCGGCAGTTCCCCGTGTTCTCGCACATGCGCACCACGTTCCTGCAGGACCTGGCCGCGCTCGGCATCCAGCCGGCCGACATCGACACCGTGCTGTGCACGCACCTGCACTTCGACCATGTCGGCTGGAACACCCGCCTGGTCGATGGCCGCTGGGTGCCCACCTTTCCGAACGCGCGCTATCTCTTCAGCCGCAGGGAATACGAGCACTGGCAGACGCTGCGCGACGATGGCGGCTACCACGCCGTCAACCACCTCGCGGACTCGATCGACCCGATCGTGGCTGCGGGCCTGGTCGATTTCATCACCCATGACCACGAGCTCAGCGAGGAGATCCGCCTGCTGCCGACGCCGGGGCACACGCCCGACCACGTCAGCGTCCATATCGAATCGCGCGGCGAGCGCGCCGTGGTCACCGGCGACCTGATGCACCATCCGATCCAGCTGGCGCTGCCGGCGCATCTGGCGACCTTCGACATGGACAAGCAGCTCGGCGCGCGCACGCGCGTCGCCTTCGTCGAGCGCTTCCGTGAGCAGCCGGTGCTGGTGATCGGCAGCCACTTCGCCGAGCCCGGCGCGGGCTACATCGTGCGCCACGGCAGCGCCTGCCGGCTGGACTCGCGCGGCTAGCGCGCACGACACGACACCAGCGCCATGGGCCAGTCCATCCCCCGCTATTCGATCGACCTGTTCAGCCATGAGTCGGTGCGCAACGCGCGCGCGGTGGACGACGCCGTGCGCGAATTCGCGCCGGTGGTGCAGCTCGCGGACGGCACCGTGATGATCACGCGCCACGCCGACGTGCTGCCGGGGCTTGCTGACTGGCAGACCTTCTCCTCGCGCTCGCGGCCGTGGCACGACCCGAACTCGTTGCGTCCCGAGATCCTGCTGACCGACGATCCGCCGCGCCACACGCAGGTGCGCCAGGTGCTCGGCCAGGTGCTGTCGGCGCAGTTCCTGGCGAAGCTGCGCCCGGCCTTCGAGCGAGACGCCGCGGCGCTGCTCGACCAGGTGCTGGCGCGCGAGGGCGAGGAGCTCGATGCGGTGCGCGACCTCACGCAGCGCTTCGTCTACAAGGTGCTGCCTGACGCCATCGGCATGAAGGTCGATGGCCGCCAGCACATGTACGACTTCAGCCACATCGTGTGGGCGACCATGGGGCCGGAGAACGAGCTGTTCCGCGAGGCCATGGTCGACACCGGCCCGGTACTCGCGTGGCTCGAGCGCTGCTGCGATCGCGACAACCTCGCGCCCGGCGGCATCGGCCTCGCGCTGTACGCCATGGCCGACGCGGGGCTGGTCACCCAGGCCGAGGCGAAGCTGCTGCTGCAGACGGTGCTGTCCGCCGGTGCCGACACGACGATATTGACGATGGCCAATGCGCTGCACGCCTTCGCGCTGTTCCCGGAGCAGTACCAGAAGGTGCGCGCCGACCTCGGCCTGGTGCGCGCCGCCTTCGACGAGAGCCTGCGCTGGGACTCGCCCTCGCGCATGGCCGGACGCATCACCACCCGCGAGGTCGAGATCGGCGGCTACGCGGTGCCGGCGGGGCAACGCGTCGGCCTGATGTTCGCCGCCGCCAACCGCGATCCGCGTGCCTGGAGCGAGCCGGATCGCTTCGAGGTCGAGCGCGACCTGCGCCGGCAGGTCGGCTGGGGCTACGGCGTGCACGCCTGTGTCGGCCGCGTGCTGGCGCAGCTCGAGGCGCACGCGCTGCTGACGGAATTCGCGCGCCGCATCGCGCGCGTCGAGCTGGCCGGCGCGCCCGAACCGTGGATGACCACGATCGGCCACGGGCCGGCGCGGCTGCCGGTCAGGCTGTATGCGAGCTGAAGCCTCAGGCCGCGCCGAACAGGCGCACGATGTAGTAGCTGTCGAGATACTCGCGGATCTCGGCAATCTTGCCGCCGCGGATCTCGAAGGCCCAGGCGTAGCGGTTCTCGTAAGGCCGGCCGTCGCGCAGCTTGCCGGTGCCGTGCGTCTCCACCAACACCAGCGACCCGTTCGCCGCCATCGAGACGATGCGGTTGCTGGGGCTGCCGGGCTCGAACAGTCCGCGTATCGGCTTGAGGAATTCGTCGACGATGACGTTGCGTCCGCGATATGAACCGGCGCCGGGCATGTCCTTCGCCTGCGGCAGCCATGCGGCATCCTCGGCCAGCATGGCGCGTATGGCCTCGAGGTTCTCGGCGTTGAGCTGCGCGAAGAAATCGCGCACCAGCGCTTCGTTGTCGGAGGAGGCTGGCTTCATGGTGCTGCTCGCCTGCGTGGGATGGATGGCGTCCGTATGATCAAGCAAACGGCTCCCGTTAAGCAATCGCCCGGCGGCGACCATGACATCATCGCGATCGGCAGCGGCCACAACGGCCTCGTGGCCGCCGCCTACCTGGCGCAGGCCGGCAAGCGCGTGCTGGTGCTCGAGCGCAACGCCTGGCCGGGCGGCGGGGTCGTGTCGCGCGAGCTCACGCGGCCCGGCTTCCGCCACGACCAGCATTCGATGGCGCACATCTTCATCCAGGCCAATCCGCTGCTGCAGCAGGACGAGCTCGGGCTGAAATCCCGCTTCGGCCTGCGCTACCTGTTCCCCGCTTCGCCGATGATGTCGATCTTCGAGGACGGCGCGACGCTCGCGCTGTACCGCGACCGCCAGCGCAGCGCCGCCGAAATCGCCAAGTTCTCGCAGCGGGACGCGCAGGCCTTCCTGCGCCTGTCGGAGCAGGCACAAACCTGGCTGCCGATGCTGGTGGCCACGTTCTATACGCCGCCGGCGCCGGCGGGCGCGACCTTCGCCTTCATGGACCAGAGCCGCGAGGGCCGCGCGCTGTGGCGCACGATCCAGATGAGCAGCCACGACGTGCTCGACGAGTATTTCGAGCACGACCGGGTACGCGCGCATTTCGCGCGCGTCGCCGGCGAGAACCTGGTCTCGCCCGACGAGAAGTCGACCGGCCTCGGCGTGTTCGTGTTCCTCGGCTTCCTCGAGCACTACGGCTTCGGGGTGCCGGTCGGCGGGAGCGGCCAGCTGACCGACGCGCTGATCCGCAGCATCGAGCACCACGGTGGCTCGGTGCTGACGGGCCAGGAAGTGCGCGAAGTGCTCGTCGCCAACGGCCGCGCCGCCGGCGTCGTCACCGCGGACGGCCGCACGCACCGGGCGCGCGAGGCCGTCATCGGTGCGATCCATCCGCACCGGCTGTCCTCGCTGGTCGCGGGGCTCGATGCGCAGGTGCGCGCGGCCGCCGAGGCCACGCAGGTCAGCGCCGCCGCGTGCGTGACCATCCACGCCGCGCTCGATGCGCCGCTGCGCTTCCGCACGCCCGATCCCGTGCAGTCGATGATGATCGAGCTCATGCCGTCGAGCTATCGCGAGCTGCGCGAGTGCTTCGACGACCTGCGCTACGGCGATTTCATGCGCCAGCGGTTGCTCGGCCTGGGCTCGCTGTCGATGTTCGACGCCAGCCGCACGCCGCCCGGCAAGGCCATCGCCCACATCTGGGACTACGCGCCCTACGTGCGCCCGGACGGGCGCGGCTGGGACGAGGCCAAGGCAGGCTACGCCGAGGGCATGCTGGCGCGCCTGCGCGCCTTCGTGTCCACCCTCGACGAGGTGCTGCTGGACTACCACTGCGACAGTCCGCTCGACATGGAGCGCACCTCGCCGAGTTTCCACCGCGGTGACCTGCACGGCATCGCGCCGACCAGCTGGCAGAGCGGGGCGCATCGGCCGACGCCCGACCTGGGGCAATACCGCGTGCCGGGCGTGGACCGGCTGTATCTCGTCGGCCCGTTCCAGTACCCGGGCGGCGGCGTGTTCGGCGCCGGGCGCGCCACCGCGCAGGTCATGTGCGAGGACCTGGGGCTCGACTTCGAGCGCGTGGCACGGCCGGCATGAAGCTCTTCGGTCCCGACCGGCGCGAGCTCATGACGATCGGCCGCATCGAACGCGAAGGCGCGCGGCTGATGATCAGGGCCAAGGTCTTCGGCACCATGCCCATGACGGTCGCGCTGGCGCCCGAAGACGTGCGCGCCGGACTGAAGCTGCTCGGCTGGTCGGGCCTGTGGTTCCTGCTGACGATGCCGTGGCGCCGCACCCGACCGCAAGCCGTCCAAGGAGAGCGCAGATGAGTACGTCGATGCAGGGAAAGGTGGCCGTCATCACCGGCGCGGCGGGCAGCATCGGGCACGCCAGTGCGCTCGCGCTGGCGCGCGCGGGCGCCGCACTGATGCTGGTCGACATCAACGCCGCGGGCCTGGACCTGCGCCGCGCCGAGCTCGCGGCCCTGGGCGCGCGGGTCGAGACGCACATTGCCGACGTCAGCCGCTCGGCCGAAGTCGCCGCCTACGTCGCGGCCACGCTGCGGGCCTTCGGGCGCATCGACGCCTTCTTCAACAACGCCGGCATCGAGGGCCGCCTCGCACCGACCCAGGAATACGACGAGGAGGAGTACGACCGCATCATCGCAGTCAACCAGAAAGGCGTCTTCCTCGGCCTGCGCCACGTGCTGCCCGTCATGCTGGGACAGGGGGCCGGCGCCGTCGTGAACACGGCCTCGATCGCCAGCGAGCGTGGGCTCGCCGGCGCCTGTGCCTACAACGCGTCCAAGCACGCTGTCATCGGTCTCACGCGCACGGCCGCCAGCGAGGTCGGCGGCAGCGGCGTACGCGTCAATGCCGTCATGCCTGGCGTGATCGACACGCCACTGCTCGAGGCGGTGCTGGAAAAGCTGTTCGCGGGCGACGTCGCCGCCGGCAAGCGCGTGCTCGGCAAGATCGCCACGCAGGATCGCATCGGGCGGCCGGGTGAAGTGGGCGAAGTGGTGCGCTTCCTGCTTTCGGACGAGGCCAGCTTCGTCAATGGCGCCGCGTGGGCGGTCGATGGCGGCGCCCTGTCGACGATCCGGCATTGAGACAAGCCTTTGAATGTCAATGACATTGTATGTATTACATACGGCGGTCCCGGCGGCCGGGCCGTGGCTGACGCCCGCACCGCAGGTGGCGTTGCATCGTGGGACGAGAAATTTTGCGCTCTCGGCTGCGCCACCGATGGTGGCGGAGGACTAGTCTCGCTCGATGATGTCGGCCGCGAGCGTGTCGTGCGCGCAACAACCGCGCGGTGCGACTTGCCGAAGGGCGCGAGCGCGCGTGCGTGCTGTGTTGCTTTTATGACATGCTAGTATCGGAACTCAGGGTGTGTAGTCAGGGGGATCTATGACCAGCATATTTCTGAAATCTTCGGCGCTGCGCCGTGGCCTCGCGCTCGCAGGCGCGGGCTTGTGGTTCGTCGCCAGCACGGCCACTGCCCAGGTGACCAGCGGCAGTACCACGGCGTCGGCTGATGCGACACGTGGCCTCGAGGAGGTCGTCGTCACCGCGACGCGCCGCTCCGAAAACCTGCAAGACGTGCCGATTGCGGTCACGGCGTTCACCGCCGAACAACTGCAAAGCAAGGGTGTCACGGACATCCAGGCGCTCTCCAACCTCACGCCGAACGTCAACCTGGATGGCGGTGCGCCGTTCTCGGGCGACTCGTCGGTGTTGTCGGCCTCGATCCGCGGCATCGGCCAGGACGATTTCGCCTTCAACCTCGACCCTGGCGTGGGCGTGTACATCGACGGTGCCTACCTCGCCCGCACCATCGGCGCCAACCAGAACCTGCTCGACGTCGACCGCATCGAAATCCTCAAGGGTCCGCAGGGCACGCTCTTCGGGCGCAATACCATCGGCGGCGCGATCAACATCGTCACCCACACGCCCGGTAGCGAGTTCATGGTCAAGGGCGCGATCACCGAAGGCCAGTACAACCGGCACGACATTTCGATGACCGCGGATCTGCCGATCAGCACGACGCTGCT
>Ga0075355_1000143_pt1 | contig 10952 bp, 9 predicted proteins | sample WestPond_Cattail_6_FD_120069 | JGI IMG/M metagenome (GOLD analysis project Ga0075355, IMG submission 120069) | Natural and restored wetland microbial communities from the San Francisco Bay, California, USA, that impact long-term carbon... | ecosystem: Environmental > Terrestrial > Soil > Wetlands...
CAGTGCAAGGGCGACAAAGTCCAAGCCGGCAAGACGCTGGGCATCAGCCGCGCGACGCTGTACCGGAAACTCAAGCGTTACAACATCGAACCCGGGGCGCCGCAGGTGATGGGCGTGGGGATGGGGTAGGCGTCGTCAATTCCCATTTCGGAACATCTTGTCCGGATTTCGTAACAAGAAAGGATCTCCACAGGCTCACCGCGGAATTTGAGGTACTCTCACGCCCGAGGTAATCGGTACCCATGCGGCTCTCCCCTCGGCGGCTCCTGTTCTCTGCTCTTCTTCTTATTTCATCCACCCTTTCGGCCCAGACCTCTGGATTTACGTTCACCGGTAGCCTGAACGCGCCTCGAGAATGGCACACGGCCACACTTCTTAATGACGGACGTGTTCTCGTCGCGGGTGGATTTAACGATGACATTAATGCGCTGGCCACGGCAGAAGTCTACGATCCGGCGCTGCACGCGTTCACCGCTACCGGAAGCCTGAACACTGCGCGCACGAATCACGCCGCCACGCTGCTTCAGGATGGAACCGTACTTATCGTCGGTGGCTACGACGCCGATTACAACGTGCTCTCCAGCGCCGAACTCTACAACCCGGCCACTGGCACGTTTATCAATCTTGGCAACATGTCTTCTCCTCGCTTGTTGCCGACGGCCACTCTTCTATTCGATGGGCGAGTTCTGATCGCGGGCGGGCAGGATGCGAATTACAACGCTCTCGCGACCGCCGAAATCTACGATCCCGTGCAGCGCACCTTCACGCCAACCGCGAACATGAGCACAGAGCGCGCCTATTCCACGGCCACCCTCCTTCAAGACGGTACCGTTGTTGTGATCGGCGGCTGGAATAACGCCGGAGATGTCCTGTCGTCAGCGGAAGTCTACGACCCAGACCTCGCGGAGTTCTTCGCAGTGGGTTCCATGCAAAACGCCCGGTTCGTACACTCGGCCTCGCTTCTGAACAGTGGGTCGGTTCTTGTCACCGGCGGCTTCGATGCGAACTACAACTATTCGGCCTCCTCTGAGCTCTATGACATGTATCAGGGCGAATTCACCAGCACCGGAGGCCTCACTACTGGGCGTATCCAGCACGGTACCGCCCTGCTCACGAACAGCCAGCTGTTCGTCGTCGGTGGAATTGACGTAAACGACATCACCGCCACCACCGAACTTTACAGTCCTTCCACCAGCAGCTTTTCTTATGGCGCGCCGCTGTTGAACGGCCGCGATGGTGCATCCACAACTCTTCTGAATGACGGAACGGTTCTTGTGGCTGGAGGTTCACTCAATCGTTATAACCCAAGTTGTTCCGCGACGGCTGAAATCTACCAGCCTTTAACGCTGGAGCCTGAGGGACTCGTCAGCATCACCGTCTACCCGACTTCGATGGGCTTGGTTGCCGGGAACTCGCAACCTTACGAGGCCGACGGCAATTTCGCCGACGGTTCCACCCAGACCTTGGCTTCGGTAATTTGGAGTTCAGCAGATACCAATATCGCCACCGTTTCGAACGATCATTCCAACCGCGGTTCCGTATTGGCGGTAGGCGCGGGTAACACCACGATCACCGCCTGCGCAGGTAGCATCTGTGGCTCTGCCCCGCTTCTCGTACATGCCCCAACTCCGTCCATCGGCAGCTTTACGCCCTCTAGTGGCGGCATTTCGACGGAGGTCACGATTACCGGGCTGCATTTTGGTTCCACTCCGTTGCCTCTGTACATCGGTAACGTCCCCATGGATATATCCCAGTGGACGGACGACACAATCAAGGCTACTGTGCCCACCAGGGCCGTAACCGGGATGATCTGGCTTCAGTTTGAGGGAACCGAAATCGATGCGGGCACGTTCACTGTGACCGGCAAAACGATGGCCACGCCATCTGTTCTCTCACCCAAGCAAGTGAGCATGGTCGTGGGCGAAACCCGCACCATTGACGCATTCGATCTCGATGGCAATGTCCTGACGGGGCTGCCCTGGTACTCCAGCGACACGAACGTAGTCACACTCTCAACCGATGATCCGCCTGTCCTCACCGCCGTAGCTGTAGGTACCGCAACCGTTCAGGCTGGCACGTCTACCGCCACCGTTACAGTTTTCGCGGGGCCTGAGCTTCCGGAAGGTACGGTGAAGTGGACTGTGCCAGGCGACGGGACACCTATATTGCAAACGCTACCCGCAGTACCATCGGCAACCGGAGTCGCCGATGTCTTTACCCTCTATCAGTCCGGTCTGGTTCAGGCGATTACCAACGACGGTCATGTCGCATGGACGGTGAAAACCACGGATGGCCCCGATATCCTGCCTGATTTCACGGGAGGGCTTTTGGAGGCCGGCGACATCGTTCGGGCTCACGATGGCGTAACGGGGCAAGCACTTCCGCCGTACACCTTCACGGATTGGTCGTACTGGTCGTTCGGGGTTCATACCGATGGTACGGTCTTCGCTGGAGACGGTTACTCTATCGTCGCCATCGATCCGAAAACCGGTCAGAGAAAATTTGCCATCCCACTTCAGCTTGGAACTGGTAGCAGTAGTTACTCTGACTGCTCGGGAAATACCAGTTCGAACTCATGGACGAATGCCCCGTACTACGATGTGCGCCGATTCACCATTGCTGGCGATGGCTACCTGTACTTGGCCTACGGCGTTGAAAATGAAACCGCGACTTTTCAATGTACTGAATCGAAAGACGGGGCAGGCAATCTGCTGAACCACAGCCAGACGAGTACCGACTCAGGGCAAACGGAATTGCATCTGCTGCGAGTTGGCACCGACGGCTCCTCCACGGACCAGGTTATCCACGCATACCCGTTTTCCGCCGCCACTCACGAAACGACGGAAAGGTATATCGCGGATTACGATCAGGACTTGAATCCCATTTACAGCTATCGTCACCACTACGACACCTCCTCCGATGGTACTGGCACGCAGGTCGATCTGAATGCGCTTACATCCGGCATTTCGCAACCGCTGACCGACGCCGATACGGGCGTTGTTCTCGGTTGGACCGACGTTGGCTCAGCCAGTTACTCCTATACTCACGATTGGGATGACCAGGGACACTCAACCGAAGGCGGCACTGGCCCTGTTACACATCCCCTCATGCCAAAATTAACCACGGTCACTGGTGGGGCCGTCGCAGGAACAGCATCAGTTGAAAAGTTTGTTGTGCCGATGCTTCAGCGCGAAGATGGCGCGTTCATCGGGCTTGGCCGCGTTTACTTGCCGGGAGTCACCCAGACCAGTGTTGTTGCGTTCGATAAAACGGGGAACGTCCTCTGGAGCAAAGATGTTCCATACTTCAGCACCCCCCTCTACGCCTTGGCAGACGGCGGCGTCGTTTACCGGGACATCTCTTACACGAATCCCGAAGCTACGGTTCGACTGGATGCCAATGGAAATGAAATAGCGAGGGTTGTTGAAACGCAGAAGATTCCGTCTTGGATTGGTGAGCAGTACGTCCCTGAATTGCAGTTGGGCAGCACAGATTTACCTACATATTCGTTAAGTTACGAATCGCAGGCGTTCGCCCTGCAGTCGATTTTTCAACTAAACCGCGCAGCACTGGCTCCCTCTTGGGCTGCAGTAGTTGCAGGGAACCACTCGGAGACCGGAACAGCAGCTCAACAGGAATGGTTTCCAGAGCTAGAGAGTTGTCCGATCCAGCCTCCAAATTCACCGCCTTGTCCAAAAGAGGCGATCAGGGATGCGCTGGGGAAACTTAGACTGAAGTTGATAACTCCATGTTCGGATTGCTCGACGAATGTGTTCAATCGTTTGGGCGGCAACCAAAAAGACTTTTACGGTTATTTAACACGTGCACCCAGATTATTCGACGGAAGCCGATCCAACGCCAAAACGAAAGTACTGTGTGGATTGGGCTCCGGTCTCAGTGGACTGTCAAAATGGGTTTTCTGTCGTGCGGACATACCGTCAGGAACCGTTGCCGAATACATGAGCGGAGCATTGGACGACATTAATCACACGCCTTCATCTGCTCTTTCGCAGACGCCAAGTGATAAGGGTGAGGGAATAATGATCTTTTTCGATCCTCGCATAATATGTAATGCCGTTGACGGGGGTGCCAAACAGCTACTTAACGAAGCTCTTCTGTTCCACGAATCCCTGCACGGATACTACGGGGTGCAGGATCCTCAACTTGAGACAGCATTCGAAGAGACTAGTAATCCAGGGATTACCTATTACCTGAACCAGCATATCTTTGGTGGAACCCTACTCTATTTACACGATACGCCCACAGACCCGGAGCCAATGCAATGTCCAAACTAGGTTATCGATTCGCATTACCTGCTATAAATTTCGTGCTTGCGGCCGCTCTGTTAATGTGGGGGAGGCATGTCTCTCCACCATATCAATATGATTTTCCTTACGCTTCTGCAGTCGTTACTGTTTGCAAGGCGATAACCCCGCCCGCGGTCTTATTCCAGATTCTTTCCTCGTCTGCGCTGCCAAAGAGCCTAAACGATGGTTCATCGCTCTTTATCAATAGACTTGGCGTAGACGACATGTTGTTTCTTTTGGGAGTAATCGGGGCTTGGTACTGCGTTGGTTGGGTGATTGATCGCCGTGCCAAACTGTGCAGTTCGCGTTCCTTCAGGAGTACTAAGATGGCGTTCGGACTACTGTCAATGCTGGTTGGACTTTCCCTGTTTTGTATCGGGCTTATTCCTTTGGTCGACCGTCGAAGCTTTGCACATCCAACCGCTTCTGTTGTAGCAGGAGTCCTCTGGCTGGCTTGGTCTTTGGCTTTGGTGCTGGTTCCAGCCTCGTATATAAGGCGTTTATTGATCGTGCCGGGTGCCACGATTTAGCGCCGGCGTGTCGGCGTTATCGGGGGTCGTCCCATTTTAGGAAAATGATGTCAAGAGCCCAAAACTGTCACTTTCACGTTAACCCCAACAAAACACGCCAAATAAAAACTTGTGATAAATGAGAGCTAGGCCCCTCGAATTTGCTATTCTGAAAGTAAGAATAGAGAAAGACGAAAAGGTGGACGCCGCGGTCATATCGCGCTCCGCCTTTTCGATTTTTTAGGAGGTTAGAAGAGGGCGGAGATAGCGAGCGCAAGTTATTGAGAATCAATATTTTGCACGTAAGTCATTCATTTCAAAGATTTTACGTTTTTTAATTTTCACGTGAAGACTGAATGCTAAGTGCTGATTGCTAAGTGCTTTGTTTTCTATAACTTAATATGTAAGCCTTTTAGTTTCTGTAACTTAGTTTTCGAATTCCCGGCAAGTCGTTGATTTCAAAGAACCAGGGGTGGGGAGGGGGTATCTAAAATTGGAATACTTATCAGGCACAGTCCGGGGACTGTGCCCGACAAGAAGTGGCCAACGATCTCGGTCCAGCTACTGTCCCAACAGTCCCTTCTTCAGGTCTCCGTTGGGCGGCTTGGGGCCTAGCCAGATGGAGAACAGGACTGGCGCGAAGGCTTTGTCGGCGATCGTCAGTTTGTCTTTGCCGTTAATCGACATGGTGGTGCCCGTGCCGGGGACATAGGTGAAGACCATTTCCTGGCCTTCCTTCATGTCATCGACGGCGGCGAGCAGTTTGTCGATGTCGGCCTTCATCGACTTGGCTTCGTTGGGCGAGTTGGCCTCGAATGACTCCTGGAACGCGTCGGTCATCTGCTTCTTGCTCACGTCGCGGACGAAGTGCATGACCAACCTCTTGGGTGAGTCGGACTTGAGGATGGCGTTCGCGTCGGAGGATTTCTGTTCGAGGTAGAGTCCGGCGACGTAAACCTTCACGACAAACTTGGTGCGGAGGCCGACACCGTTAAGCACGAGAGTCTTGCCGGCAACCTGGGTGGAGTCGGGCAGGGTAACGCCGGCGAGCGTGGCGGCGTGGAGCGTGGTGGCAGCGAGGATGGCGATGATGGCGAAAAGCAGGGGCTTGCGCATAGAGGCTCCTTCAGAAAACGACGGCGGGAGGGTAGCACAAAGGGGAGGGTAAATGCGGTGACGGGGGCGAAAACGCGGTGCTTCGCACCGCACGAACGGGCGAGGGCGCCCCTTCCCACATTACTGTTCCCGTTCCCACAAAACACTGCCGTTCCCACATAACCCCCGTCCCCACAAAAATGCACTAAACTATTCAGCGCTATGAAGGCGGAACTGTACGTCCATTTGAGTGAATTGATTCACGAGTCTGAGCGGCGGGCGGAGCAGCATCCTAATCCTTTGCTGCGCGAGACGTACAGGAAACAAGCCGAGATCCTGCGGCAGACGCTGATCCGGTACGAGGAAGTCGGGGAAGACCCGAAGCTGGAAGAGGCGATTGCGCAGTTGAAGATGGATGAGGAAGGGTAAAAAGCAGATGCCTCGCTACGCTCGTCATGACAAGCCACAAAAAGCAGATGCCTCGCCCAACAGCAGGGCTCGTCATGACAAAGGCTTAGCGGAGGCGGGCGAGGACGATGGTGATGTCGTCGGGCTGCTCCTGGGCGCCGATCCAGTCTTTGACCGCCGAGACCACTACCTCGGCGATGCGCTGGAGCGGCAGGTCCTGATTTTCCTTCACTAACTGCAATAAACGTTCTTCGCCGAATTCGCCGAAGTCGTTTTCGGGCTCGGTGATGCCGTCGCTGTAGGCGACGAAGATGTCGCCCGGATGCAAAGTCACGTCGGCTTCGGTGAACATGATGCCGTCGATAAGGCCAACGACGCTACCACCGATGTCGAGTCGCCGGGTGGAGCCATCGGCGGCAAGGACAATCGGCGGGAGATGGCCGGCGTTGCAGTAGGTCAGCTTCTGCGAGGTGCCGTCGTAGACGCCGAGGAATAGCGTCGCGTACTTTTCAATCGGTGTGCTGCGCAGAACCTGCCGGTTCAACATGGTGCAGAGCAGCGCCGGCGACACTTCGATGTAACCAAGCTCGTCTGTCTTGGCGAGCACGAACGAGCCACCGTGGCCGACGCCGGCAGAGGCCATCATCGGCACGCGCTCAAGACTGTAGGCGCGGACAGCGGAGTGAATGGTCGCCATTAATAGAGCCGCCGAAATGCCTTTGCCGCTGATGTCGCCGACGGCGAGCGCCAGGTTGTCGGGCCCGAGCGGCACGAAGTCATAGTAATCGCCGCTGACCGAGCGCGCCGGAGCACAGTAGCCGTAGAGCTCGAGCGATTGGATGTCGAATACGCCTTTGGGGAAGAGCTGCGCCTGCACTTCCTGCGCGATAGTGAGCTCGTTCTCAAGCCGCTGCTTCTCCTGCTGCTCGACGAGCAGGCGCTGGATGTTCTCGGTCATGCTGTTGAACGAGGTCTCGAGCGCGGCGAGCTGGTCGTTGCGGGTGACCGCGATGCGATGCGAGAAGTCAGCGCGGTTGACGTGCTGCGTGGCTTGATAGAGCTTGTAGACCGAATCGGTCACGGTACGCGTGAGGCGGACGCCGATGATGAGCGCGATGAGCTCGATAATGCCGAAGAAGATGGCGACCGCGGCGAGCGCCGTGAGCACCAGGTTCACGAAGCGGCCGACGGTGTGGAAGAGGCGTCCGTACATGAGCGACGCGCGACTGCGGACGACCATCAGGACGGTGGCTTCGCTGCCGGTGTCCCATTGCACGGCGGGTATGGTGGACGGGAACGTGACCTCGGTGTCGAAGCGATTGACGGGCGGCGGCAGCGGGGCGGAACTGATGATCTCGCGGGCGAGATCGATCTCTTCATTCGAACTCTTGATGGTGAGCTGGTTGCGGCGCTTGTAAGGAGTGACCTCGGCGCCGGTGTCCGTTTTTCTGGTGAAGGGGCGGAGCGAGAGCACGCCAATGCCTTCGGCGACCTTGCTCATCAGACGGCTGTCGAGCGGAACACTGGAGATGACGGTGAGAGTGTCCTTACCGACCGGTAACTCGCGCACGGCGCGGAGGCTGGGACCGGAGGAGTCGAGGGCGAGCATCGACTGGTCGGCTGCGCTCTTCTGCGGCATGGTGACTGGGCGCGGGGCGTTGCCCGGATCGATCAGGTCCGCGTCGGAGCCCAGCATGTACATGTGGCCCTTGTACCAGGCCGTAACAGAGCGGTTCGGAAAGGCCTCTTCTTCGGCGCTGGCGTTCTTCAGAATGTCCTCGGTGATGGGTTTGCCATGGCGAAGGGCGGTGGCGATTTCGGAGGCGAGGCGTTCGTTGACGGCGTCGAGACGGCGGATTTCGGTCTGCAGATCAGAGGTGGCGACGTAGGTGGCGAACTGTCCGACGAAGAGGTAGATGATGAGCATGCCGATCGCAACCAGCAGCACGACCGGAATGACGCCAATAAAAATGTAGGTGACGATGAGCCGATTGCGTAACGCCCACATGATGCGCGTGCGGAACCAGCGGATGGCGAGGATCAGTCCGAGGAATGCGACGACCCAGGCGAGGAAGGTGATCCAGTCCTCAAGGCCCGAGGATCGCTTGAGCAGGTGCATTACCCAGCGATAGAGGATGAGAAATACTTCGACGCCAAGCAGGTAGAGGGTGAACTTTGCCAGACGGCTGGTGGGCATGAGGCCGCGCGAGTTGAGGTATAGCCTGAGTTGGCGCCAACGGGATTGCATCAGGATTTGACGATTATATCTGTGACGAAGCGACAGAGGCGGTGGATAGGTGACAGAATCCGGCCTGATTCCCTATACGGAAACGGCGGCGTAGAGGTTCCGGGAGGCTAGATTTCGGGGTACATGTCGAAGAAGGAGTCGATGCTGGTTTGGAGCTGCGATTCGATGGCCTGCTTGGAGCCTTCGAGGACGTGCATGGTGACGCGGGCTTCGCGGCCGTTTTTGAGCTTGATGACGGCGTCGCCGATCTGCTCGACTTCGTCGGCGGGGAGGAGCCGCATCCCGTAGATGAGTACCAGATTTGCCATCCGGAGATTGTATCGCGGCAGGCAATATTGGGGTTTGTAGCTGGTGATTTAGAATCTTGCGGTGCTAGCAAAGCGGATCTTCATATTGATGATGTTGGCGGCCGCGGCGGTGCTTGCGGCGCAGGAGCCGGCACAGGCTCCGGCGGAGAAGCCGGCCGAAAAAAAGGACCAGCCGCAGGTGCGGATCAATTACCTGAACGTCTGCACGCCGAGTGACGACGAGCAGAAGGAGATCCGGGCGGCGCTGACGAGTATTCCGTCGGCGAAGTTTACGCCCGACTTCGAGATCTCGCGCGGACGATCGTCGATGGCGGAGGCGCCGACGGCGAACTGGGTGCGGTTGCGACGCGAGTTTGCGCCGGGTGTGCCGTATGTTGCGGCGCAATATGCGATCACCGTCGATGAGAAGGCGATCATCGAGACGCTGGTGTTCCGTTCGCGAGAGGCCAAGGACGTCCTGCAGGTGCAACTGGAGAACACCGTGACGGGTGCGCAGGACGCAAAGGCCGTGCTCGACAACGACACGCCGGTGAACCGCATGAAGCTAGAGCGATTTGGGAAGCCGTCGGTGGGGTTGTCGCGATGCCCGGCGTCGGATCAGTCGAAGTATGAGCCGCTGTTCCGGCAGGCGTCGCAGGTGCTGGCTAATTATCGAGCGGCGATGGGCATTAAGCGGTTGGTTCCACGGGAGTTGGCGATGCTTGGTCCGGTGAAGCCGCCGGAGAAGAAGGCGCCAGTTGTTCCTAAAAAGAAGTAGCTGGCCCGCACTGAATCTTTTTGATGGAAGTGATACTCAATACCTATACACATGAATAACGTACGCAAGACAGTCATTATTGGATCCGGGTGCAGCGGATGGACCGCTGCCGTTTACACCGCTCGCGCCAACCTGAAACCCGTGGTTATTACCGGGCATGAGCCTGGGGGGCAGCTTTCGCTGACCACGCTGGTCGAAAACTTTCCGGGATTTCCCGAGGGCATTCAAGGGCCTGATCTGACGGAGAACATGCGCAAACAGGCGCTGCGATTTGGTGCCGAAGAGAAGCACGGCGTTGTCACGGCTGCGGATTTGAAGAAGCAGCCGATTGAAATTTCAGTCGGACAGGAAATTATCTATACCGAGACGCTGATTATTGCGTCGGGCGCGTCGGCGCGGTGGCTGGGACTGCCGAGCGAGCAAGCGTTGATCGGACATGGCGTGTCGTCGTGCGCGACGTGCGATGGATTCTTCTTCTCGGGCAAGCCGATTACCGTGATTGGCGGTGGCGATTCGGCGATGGAAGAGGCGCTGTTTCTGACGCGCTTCGCGTCGAGCGTGACGATGATTCATCGCCGCGATCAGTTCAGGGCGTCGAAGATCATGCTGGAACGGGCACGGGCGCATCCGAATATCCAAATGATTACGGATACCATCGTGGAAGAAGTGCAGGACCCGACGAAGAAGGAAGTCACCGGGCTGAAACTGCGTAACCTGAAGACGGGCACGGTTTACGACCATCCGACGAGCGCGATGTTTCTCGGCATCGGGCATATTCCGAACACGAAGCCGTTCCTCGGGCAGATCGATACGGATGTCGACGGGTACATCAAGACCCGTGACAACGTGTTCACGAATATTCCTGGCGTGTTCGCCAGCGGTGATGTGCAGGACCGGCGTTATCGGCAGGCGATTACCGCGGCCGGCACCGGGTGCATGGCGGCGCTGGAAGTGGAGAAGTATTTGGAAGCGAAGGGCGAGTGAGCACCTCAGCGGAACGACCCCACTCAACCAAAGGAAGGTTGAATGGGGCACCCGCAGCCCGAAACCGCTGGCAGATAGCCAAGTTCGACCGTCCTATCTCACCACTCGCTTGTGACCGTTGCACTAGCTGACCACCCGCTCTGAATGTGATAAAAACGTTGTGACGAATGCAACGGAAACCGAACCGCTTCTTACCGACAAGCCCGCGCCCACAGCGCGCGAGCCTCAAATTTCATTACCCGCCGGCGGCACAAGCGCCGGCGTTGTTGCGTCTGACCACAAACCGAGCGTGTGGAGGCGGCACTTGCTAAGAGAGTTCTTCATTGCCCTCTCCAC
>Ga0075355_1000144_pt1 | contig 10947 bp, 12 predicted proteins | sample WestPond_Cattail_6_FD_120069 | JGI IMG/M metagenome (GOLD analysis project Ga0075355, IMG submission 120069) | Natural and restored wetland microbial communities from the San Francisco Bay, California, USA, that impact long-term carbon... | ecosystem: Environmental > Terrestrial > Soil >...
TATCATCGTGGAGGTCCCCCGGGTATCGTCGAGGGCGGAAGCATCGCCCGGGGCCTGCTCCACTCGGCACTTTGTGCTGTCCTGACCGTTCCCCTGTGAGTTTCCCGTACCTACGGAGTTTGAGATGCGTCGTCTCGCCCTGATCGCCTTGGCCGCCCCGCTGTTGGTGGCCGCTCCTCTTCGTGCGCAGGAACCGACCCAGGCGCCGCCACCGCCCGCCGCGATGCCCATGCAGGGTCATGCCATGGGGCCGGGGGCCGGCATGGGCGGCGGGATGGCCATGGGCATGGGATGCCAGGCCATGATGGCCCAGATGGATTCTTCCAATGCGAGGCTCGCCAAGCTCACCGAGGCGATGAACAAGGCCTCGGGCGGCAAGAAGACGGAGGCCATGGCGGCGGTGGTGAACGCGCTGATCCAGGACCGTCTCGCGATGCAGAAGCAGATGCACGAGATGCAGATGCACATGATGGGTGGCGCGGGTGGCATGGGCGGCATGGGCGCCATGGGAGGCATGGGCGGGAAGGCCGGGTGCCCGGCGCCCGGGACCGGCTGTGGCGCCGGTGCCGCCGGTTGTCCCGCTGGTGCCGGTTGCATGGCTCCCGCGGCTCCGCCGGCCGCCGAGAAGAAGGAGTAGCCTTTGTTCGCGGCCCAGGCCGAGCCCCTGACGTTTGCTGGTGGGGGGCTCGGGCTGGCCGTGGCCGCGCTGGTCGGGCTCACGGTCGGCATCGAACGTGAGTGGTCGGGGCATGCGACCGGTCCGGGGGCCCGTTTTGCGGGCGCCCGGACCTTCTTCTTGCTGGGCGGACTCGGCGGCCTGGCCGGTTGGCTGATGCTGGCGGGAGGCATGCTGCTGGCCGCCGTCCTGCTCGCCGGCGGGGCGCTCCTGGTGAGCACCGCCTACGTTGTCGCCACCCGCCGGGAGCCGGTCGACCCCGACGGGACCACCGAGGTGGCGGCCCTCGTGGTGCTCGCGCTGGGCACGGTGGCGGGACTCGGGTTCCTGCGGCTGGCGAGCGCCTCGGCCGTGGTGGTGGTCCTCGCTTTGAGCGAGAAGAGCCGGATCCACGGCTTCGTGCAGCGCCTCGACGTCTGGGAATTGCGGGGCGCCCTGCAGTTCGCGGTGCTGGCACTGGTGGTACTGCCGCTCCTGCCCGCGGGCCCGTACGGGCCCCTCGGCGGCGTCCGTCCGCAGGCGCTCTGGATTCTGGTGCTCGTATTCTCCGGAATCAATTTCCTCGGGTTCATCGCCCGCCGCGCCGTCGGCATGAAACGGGGGTATGGGTTTGCCGGCCTGGTGGGGGGACTCATTTCCTCGACGGCGGTGACGCTGTCCTTCGCGAGGCGAAGCCGCAACGAGCCGGAAGCCTCGGCGGGGCTCGCGGCCGGCGTCCTCGGTGCGTGCACGGTGCTGATCGTTCGTGTGGCGGCGGTCACGTTCGCCCTCAATCCGGCCACGGGGCTGGCTCTGGTGCCGTACCTCGTATTGCCGCTCGGTGTGGGCCTGCTGCTCATCAGCCGCGCCTTTCGGCGAGAGCCGACAGAGGCCGAAAAGCTGGATGCCCCGCTGGCGACGCCGGAAAGCCCGTTGCGCCTGCTGAGCGCCATTCGCCTGGCCGTCCTGTTTCAGGGCTCGTTGATGGCGCTGGAGTGGGTTCAGGGCAGGTTCGGGTCGCCCGGGGTACTCCCGCTGGCCGCCCTCCTCGGCCTCACCGACATGGACGCGCTCACTGTCACGATGGCGCGACTGCAGCCGCCGGGCGAGATGGCGGCGCTGGGAGCCCTGGCGATCGGCGTCGGGCTGCTCAGCAACACCATGATGAAGCTGGGGCTCGCGGTCGGCCTCGGCACCAGGGAGTTTCGACGGTCGGCGGGCGTGGGGCTCCTGCTGCTCGCGGTCGCCACCCTTCTCGGGCTGCTGGTTCTCTGAACGCGCCGCCCTGAAAGGCAGGATCTGATGATCAAGTCCATCCTCGTGCCGCTCGACGGGTCCGGCTTTGCCGAGCAGGCCCTCCCCTGGGCGGCGTGCCTGGCCCGCGCGACCGGTTCGCTCCTTGAGTTGGTCCGGGTCCACGATCCTGTGCCGCCGTGGACCATCGCCAGCGAAGGGGCGGTCGCGGCCACCGCCTTCGATCCCTCCATCCGAGACGCCGAGGAGCAGTACCTCGCCAACGGCGTTGCCCGGCTGAAAGAGGGTGGCTTCACGCCGGTTGGATACACCCTGCTCGACGGGGAAGTGGCCGAGACGATCGCCCGCCACGCCGAGGACAACGCGTTCGGGCTCGTGGTCCTCGCGACCCACGGCCGCGGCGCCGTCAGTCGGCTCTGGCTGGGCAGCGTGTCGGACGCGCTGGTACGGCGACTGACGGTTCCCGTGCTGCTCATCCGTCCGACGGAGGAGTCGGTGGTGGCGCCGGTCACGCAATTCAGGAAGGCGCTCGTCGCGCTGGACGGCTCCGCCGAGTCCGAGTCGGCGCTCGTCGCGGCGCTGGCGTTGTCCCACCCCAAGCACACTGAGCTGATCCTGGTGCGGGTGGTCACGCCGGTGCCGATCATCGCCGACGCCGGGATGCCGGCGACGCCGGTCGTGGACGAAGGCCTCACGGATGCGCTCCGCGCCCAGGCGGGGGAGTACCTCGTGGCCGTCGCGGCGCGGGTCCGGAGCCCCTCCGTGAAGGTCACGACGCGGGTCCTCCTCGAGCCGGGGGTGGCGAACGCGATTCTGCACGAAGCGTCGCTGGCTGGCGCCGAGTTCGTGGCGCTCGCCACGCACGGCGCCCGGGGGATCCGGCGCATGGTCCTCGGCAGCGTGGCGGACAAGGTCCTGCGGGGCGCCGACCGACCGGTGCTGCTCACGCGGGTCCCCGATCGCCGCTAAGGGGCGCCGGCGCGCGACCGCGGGGTGACGGCGCTCGCCGGCCCCGTGCTAGTCTCGCCGGATGGAATCGTCCGGCCCGGTGTTCGTAGGGGCGGTGCTGCCCCGGCTCCTCGCCCTCCCCGCGGGGACGGTCGCGGGCGTCTTCCCCGCGCTGGATGGTGCCTGCCCGTCGCTCCAAGCTGAACTCTCCCGCTTCGGTCCCCTTCTCTCCAGCGAAACCGACCTGCGCCACGCCGCGCTCCACCCGCCTGCGCAGCTCGGGGTGCATGTGGATCGGATGGCCACGCCGATCCTCGCCGCGGCGCTGGCGTCGCTTCGGCAGGGGGGAAGCGTCGTGGTGATCCGGTCGGCGGACGCCGGGCGGCTCCTCGAGTGGAGCGATCGCATCCTCCTGCCGGCGGGCGCCGGGTTGGCATGGGTGAATCCGGCGGCGATTCGCGTCCGCCGCCGCCTCGAGCTGCGCGTGGAAGAACAGGTGGCGGGGCAGGGCAGCGCGTGGATTCACGTTTCGCTCGGCGGCGGGGACGGCGCCGAGGCGGTGCTGGCGGCGTTCGCCGCGAGGGGCGTCCGCGTGTGCGAGAGCCGGATCGCGTACGAAACTCGCGCCGCGCGTTGACGCCGCGCGCGGCGCCGGTCTAGGTTACGGCCCTCTGCATCCCCGTTTCCCAGGAGTCGCCCCGGTGTCGTTCCAGCCATGACGCTTCAGCTGTTCAACACGATGACGCGCCGCGTGGAGCCCTTCACGCCGCTCGTGCCCGGCCGGGTGTCGCTCTATACCTGCGGTCCGACCATCTGGAATTACGCGCACATCGGCAACTTCCGGACGTTCCTCTTCGAGGACCTGCTCCGGCGGTGGCTCGAGGCCAGCGGCTACACCGTGTTCCACGTGATGAACCTGACCGACGTGGACGACCGCACCATCCAGGCGGCGGCCAAGGCCGGGGTGACCCTGAAGGCGCACGTCGAACCCTACGCCGCGGCGTTTTTCGCCGACCGGGACTATCTCAGGATCCTGCCGGCCCACGCCTATCCGCGCGCCACCGAGTTCATCGCGCCGATGATCGCGCTGGTCGAGTCGCTCCTCGCCAAGGGCGTGGCGTACAAGGGCGACGACGGGTCGGTGTACTTCGCCATTGCGCGGTTTCCGCAGTACGGCCGCCTGAGCCAACTGGACCGGCGCGAACTGCGCACGGGCGCGAGCGGCCGGGTCAGCAGCGACGAGTACGACAAGGAGGACGCCCGCGACTTCGTGCTCTGGAAGGCGGCACAGCCGGACGACGAGGCGGTCCGCGCTGCCTGGGACGCGCCGTTCGGGCGGGGCCGCCCGGGCTGGCACCTGGAGTGCTCGGCCATGGCGCTCGATCTCCTCCGGGAAAAGTGGGGCGGGGACGTGCTCGACATACACTGCGGCGGCGTGGACCTCATCTTCCCGCACCACGAAGACGAGATCGCGCAGAGCTGCGCGCATACGGGGAAGCCGGACTTTGCCCGGGTGTGGATGCATGCCGAGTTCCTGAACATCCGCGGGGCCAAGATGTCCAAGCGCTTCGGGAACATCACCACCGCGCGGGATCTCAAGGAGGACGGGATCGACGCCGCGGCGCTGCGGTTGTTCTTCTTCCAGACGCACTACCGCCAGAAGCTCGACCTCAACGACGAGTCGCTGGCCCAGGCGACGGCCGGGCTCCGGCGGCTGGGAGATTTCGCGGTGCGGCTCGAGGCGGCGCCCGCCGCGGCCGCGGGCGCGGTGGGCGCGGGGGCGACCGCCGAACTGGACGGGGCCGCCGGCCAGCTCCGGGAGCAGTTCTCGGAGGCCCTGGACGACGACCTCAACGCGCCGCGCGCCGTGGCTTCACTCTTCGACTTCGTGACGGCGGGCAACCGCGCCCTCGATCGTGGCGCGGCCGGAAGCGCCGGGGCCCGGGAGGCCTTCCGGTGGGCCACTGGGATCTTGGATGTCCTGCCGACCGCGAAGGCGGCGGACGCCGGCCTCTCGGAGTGGGTCGAGGAGCGGATCCAGGCACGGAAGGCGGCCCGCCAGGCGAGGAATTTTGCCCAGGCGGACGCCATCCGGGACGAGATCGCCGCGCGGGGGGTGGTGCTCGAGGACGGGCAGGGCGGCACCAAGTGGCGCTTGAAGTAGGGGGTCCGCGCCCCGGCCGGGCCGCCGGGAGGGCGGTTTGGGCACCCGTCGGATGCCCGGGCCGAGGCTCCTTTCCCGTCCGGTTCGGGACCGGTCGGCGGTCCCCCCGCGGGCACTCTCCTCCCCCCACCCCTCCCGTTGACTAATGCTAAGTCCCCTCTTATCATATGGGTCTGCCGATTTTGGCTTTCGTGCTGACGTAGCTCAATTGGTAGAGCAGTGGTTTTGTAAACCACCGGTTGGGGGTTCGAGTCCCTTCGTCAGCTCCAGCTGAAGAGCAGGACAACTCTCGTGGTTCGAACCCCGCCCCGTTGGTGGCGGGGTTCTGTATCGGGGGGGTGGCAGGCAGCGCGGTGGGGTGGCCGAGTGGCTAATGGCAGCAGACTGTAAATCTGCCGGGCTACGCCCTACGTAGGTTCGAATCCTACCCCCACCATGCCTGGCGAGCGGCATGGCCAGGCAGCAGGGCACCGGCGGGTGTAGCTCAGTTGGTAGAGCGTCAGCCTTCCAAGCTGAGGGTCGCGGGTTCGAGTCCCGTCGCCCGCTCTGGCAGTACACGAGGTCGCTCGCGTAGCTCAGTCGGTAGAGCGCATCCTTGGTAAGGATGAGGTCACCGGTTCAATCCCGGTCGCGAGCTCTGGCGGAGCGCCGCAGGGCGCACGGGAACTACTTATCACGGAGGGCGGACAGGCGGAGTGACGGATTGGCGGGCAGTCTCGACTTCCCCGCTTCCCCGCATCCCCGCCGTCTCGCTGAGACATGCCGCGCGAAAAGATCATTCTCGAGTGCACGGACTGCAAGAACCGCAACTACTTCACCGACAAGAACCGCCGGAAGCATCCGGAGCGGGTCGAGTGGAAGAAGTACTGCCCGCGCTGCGACAAGCACCAGCTGCACAAGGAGTCCAAGTAGGCATGGACACCACGCAGCAGGCCTCGCGCGCGGTGGTGGCCACGGGCGGCATGCGCGGCTGGGTCCAGCGCAGCGTCGCGTTCCTGACCGCGGTGCAGCTCGAGATGAAGAAGGTCTCCTGGCCGAGCCGCGACGAACTGACGAAGGCCACCCGGATGATCCTGATCATGTCGATCCTCCTGGGCGTGCTCATCGGCTGGCTGGACCTCCTCCTCCAGCTGATCCTGGTGGACGGGGTCGCACGGCTGGCCCGGTGATCGCCATGGACTACCGCTGGTACGCGATCCAGACGACCGCGGGACACGAGAACAAGGTCCGCGGCCTGCTCCAGAAGCGGATCGAGGACGATCCGCGTCCCGCCGACGAGCGGCTGGTGCGGCAGGCGCTGGTCCCGATCCAGGAAGCGGTCGAGATCAAGAACGGCAAGAAGGTCACGGTGGAGCGGAAGCTCTATCCCGGGTACGTCCTGGTCGAGATGGGGTTGAGCCAGGAGGCGCTGCACCTGGTCAACAGCATCCAGGGCGTCATCAAGTTCGTCGGGACCGGCAAGCTGCCGCAGGCGCTGCGCCAGGACGAGGTCAACCGGCTGCTGGGCGTCGCCGAGCAGGCCTCGGACGCGGAGCCGAAGGAGGAGATTCCCTTCCTCCCCGGCCAGGTGGTGGAGATCACGGAAGGGCCCTTCTCGGACTTCAGCGGCACGGTGGAGGAAGTCCTGGCGGACAAGGGCAAGGTGAAGGTCTCGGTCAGCCTGTTCGGCCGGCCGACGACCGTCGAGCTGGATTACCTCCAGCTCCGCGGTCACTAGGGCGGCTCGCGCCGCCTTCGCGGTCCCGCCGGGACTGCGCCGCCACCGCGCGGGACACGCGGGAGCCAGGGGCCGAGGCGGCCCCGGCGCACTACGAGGAGTCGTATGGCCAAGAAGATCCAGGCGCTCGTCAAGCTGCAGGTCCCGGCTGGCGCCGCGAACCCCGCCCCCCCCGTGGGTACGGCGCTGGGTCCGCATGGCGTCAACATCATGGAGTTCTGCAAGCAGTTCAACGCGCGGACCCAGAGCCAGAGCGGGATGGTGATCCCGGTCGTCGTGACCATTTACGCCGACCGGACGTTCACGTTCATCACCAAGACCCCGCCGGCGCCGAACCTCCTCCTCAAGGAGGCGGGCATCGAGAAGGGCAGCGCGCAGCCGAACCGCACCAAGGTCGGCAAGGTGAGCTCGGCGCAGGTCCGGAAGATCGCCGAGATCAAGATGGCGGACCTCAACGCGGCCAACCTGGACAGCGCCATGCGGATGATCGCGGGCACCGCCCGGTCGATGGGCCTGGAGGTCATCGACTGATGGCGACTCACGGCAAGCGGTACAATGCGGCGGCCGCGACGGTGGACCGCAACCGGCTCTACAGCCACGCGGACGCCTGCGCGACGGTGAAGGCGGCGGCGAAGGCCAAGTTCAACGAGACGGTGGACGTGGCGGTGCGGCTCGGGGTCGACCCGCGGCACGCCGACCAGGTGGTCCGCGGCACGGTCGTGCTCCCGCACGGCACGGGCAAGTCGGTCCGGGTGCTGGTGGTGACGCAGGGCGAGAAGGTCAAGGAGGCCGAGGCCGCCGGGGCCGACTTCGTCGGCATCGAGTACCTGCAGAAGCTCAAGGACGGCTGGCTCGAGTGCGACGTCATCGTCGCCACGCCGGACGTGATGGGCCAGCTCGGCCAGCTCGGCCGGGTGCTCGGTCCGCGCGGACTGATGCCGAACCCGAAGGCCGGGACGGTCACGCTGGACGTCACCAAGGCGGTCCGCGAGATCAAGGCCGGCAAGATCGAGTTCCGGGTGGACAAGACCGGCAACCTGCACGTGCCGATCGGCAAGGCCTCGTTCACGGCGGCCCAGCTGACGGAAAACCTCCAGGCGTTCATGGAGACCATCGTCCGGGCCAAGCCGGCGGCGGCCAAGGGCGTCTACATCCGGTCGGCGACGGTGTCCAGCACGATGGGCCCGGGCGTCCGGCTCGAGACGGCGGAGTACCGATGAGCAAGACGGAACGGCAGACGGCGGTCGAGACGCTGACGGCGCAGCTGAAGGCGACTCCCAACCTCTACGTCACGGATTTCAGCGGGCTGAACGTGCTCAGGATGACGGAGTTCCGCCGGCGCCTCCGGGCGAGCGGCGCCAACTACGTCGTCGTGAAGAACTCGCTGGCCCAGCGGGCGCTCGCGGCCAACAAGATCGAGGGGCTCGATGAGCACTTCACCGGACCGACCGGCCTCGTGCTGTCGCACGACGCGCTGGCGGCGGCCAAGGTGCTGACGGAGTTCGCCAAGGAGTTCGGCGACAAGCCCACGGTCAAGATGGGCCGGGTGGACGGCGCGATGGTCACGCCGGCGCACGTCAAGCGGCTCGGCGAGATCCCCTCGCGCGAAGTGTTGCTGGCCCAGCTGGCCGGCGCGATGAACGGCATTCTGTACACCATGGTCGGCGCACTCGAGGCACTGCGCGAGCAGCGCGGCGCCGCAGCATCCTAACCCGACGGAGAGCATCCCGATGAGCACCACGATGAGCAACGAGCAGATCCTCGAGGCGATTGGCAACAAGACCGTTCTCGAGCTGGCGGACCTGATCGACTCCTTCAAGTCGAAGTTCAACGTGTCCGTGATGGCTGCCCCGGCGGCCGGCGCGGGCGCGGCGGCCCCGGCCGTGGAAGAGCAGACGGAGTACACCGTCGTGCTCAAGGACGGCGGCGCCAAGAAGATCCAGGTGATCAAGGCCGTGCGTGAAGTGACCAGCCTGGGCCTCAAGGAGGCCAAGGACCTGGTCGACGCCGGCGGCGTCATCAAGGAGGGCATCTCGAAGGCCGAAGCCCAGGAAATGAAGAAGAAGTTCGAGGAGCAGGGCGCCACCGTCGAACTGAAGTAGGCGCCGCGCCCCGCCCGCCGGGATCACCCGGCGGGCGCCCGCGGTCACCCTACTTCAGCGAGACGGCATGACGATTCTGCGTTGGTTCTGAACCCAGCGACGTCCGAGCCCCGCGGGGCCCCCGCCATCCGGCGGGAGGCCCCGGCCCCGGGGCCCTTTGTGTTGCACGAGAGTGAGCCATGACTGAGACCAGGCCCGTGATCACGTTCGCCAAGCACGAGGGCGGCATGCCGATGCCGCACCTCCTCGACATCCAGACCCGCGCGTTCGACTCGCTGCTGGTCCCGGACGACGTCGGCGGCGCCCGCCAGGACGTCTCCCTGGAGCGGGTGTTCCGCGACCTCTTCCCGATCTCCGACGTGAACGGGAAGTACACCCTCGACTTCGTCCGGTACGCGCTGGGCGAGGCCAAGTACTCCGTCGAGGAGTGCATCGAGCGCGACATGACCTACGCCGTCCCCCTCAAGGCCACGCTGCAGCTGGTGGTCTTCGAGGAGGTCGAGGGCGAGAAGCGCCCGAAGAACATCATCGAGAAGGAGGTCTACCTCGGCGAGTTGCCGATCATGACCCCGCTCGGGACGTTCGTCATCAACGGCGCGGAGCGGGTGGTGGTCAGCCAGCTGCACCGCTCGCCGGGCGTGGTGTTCGAGGAGGACATCCACCCCAACGGCCAGCGGCTCTTCTCGGCGCGGATCATCCCGTTCCGGGGCTCGTGGGTCGAGTTCACGATCGACATCCACGACGTGATCTACGTCCACATCGACAAGAAGAAGAAGTTCCCGGCCACCGCCCTCCTCCGCGCCTTCGGGTACGGGGACAACGCGGACATCCTCCGGCTGTTCTTCGCCACCAAGGACCTCTCGATCACTGGCAAGATCGAGACCCGCCAGGAGCGGCGCGAGGTGGTGGGCGCCGTGCTGGCCGCCCCGGTGCCGAACCCCGAGGACAAGGGCGGCGACCCGCTGGCCGTGGTGGGCGACGAGCTCACCCCCGAGCGGCTCAACGTGCTGCGGCACGCCGGGATCAAGACGGTCAACGTCTTCGCCGGGTACACCTCGCTCGACCTGCGCGACGAGGAGCAGCCCACGACGACCCGGGACCGCGCCGAGCACGTGCTGGCCTTCGACGTGGCCGACCCGGCCACCGGCGAGGTGGTGGCCGAGCGCGGCGCGACGCTGTCCGACACGCTCCGCCGCAAGCTGATCAAGGCGGAAGTCCGCCGGGTCGACGTGCTGCTCGCGGCCGGCCGCGGCGACAGCCCGCTGATCAAGAACACCCTCGCCAAGGACCCGACCCACTCGGAGTCCGAGGCGCTGGAGCAGATCTACTCGCTCCTCCGCCCGGGCGAGGCGCCGAACCTCGAGACCGCCCGCGAGGCCCTCAAGCGGCTGTTCTTCAACCCCAAGCGCTACGACCTCGGCCGCGTGGGGCGCTACAAGATCAACCAGCGGCTGAAGCTGAAGCAGGACCCGAACCACACGGTCCTGACCGAGGAAGATTTCGTGGCGATCATCCGCTACCTGATCGACCTCAACGACGGTCGCGGCTACACCGACGACATCGACCACCTCGGCAACCGCCGGATCCGGTCGGTCGGCGAGCTGATCGCCAACCAGTTCTCGGTCGGCCTGTCGCGCATGGCCCGGCTCGTCAAGGAGCGGATGAGCATCAACTCCGACCCGGAGAAGATCTCGCTCGACGACCTGGTCAACGCGCGCACCGTCTCGGCCGTCATCCAGGCCTTCTTCGGCTCGTCGCAGCTGTCGCAGTTCATGGACCAGACCAACCCGCTGGCGGAGCTCACCAACAAGCGCCGCCTCTCGGCCCTCGGCCCGGGCGGCCTGACCCGCGAGCGCGCCGGCTTCGAGGTCCGCGACGTCCACTACTCGCAGTACGGCCGCATGTGCCCGATCGAGACGCCGGAAGGCCCGAACATCGGGCTCATCACGTCGCTCTCGACCTACGCCCGGATCAACGACCTCGGCTTCATCGAGACGCCGTACCGGGTGGTGCGCCACGGCAAGGTGACCGACGAGATCCGCTGGCTCTCGGCCAGCGAGGAAGAGGACTACGCGGTGGCCCAGGCCAACGCGCCCCTCAAGGCCGA
>Ga0075355_1000145_pt1 | contig 10813 bp, 9 predicted proteins | sample WestPond_Cattail_6_FD_120069 | JGI IMG/M metagenome (GOLD analysis project Ga0075355, IMG submission 120069) | Natural and restored wetland microbial communities from the San Francisco Bay, California, USA, that impact long-term carbon... | ecosystem: Environmental > Terrestrial > Soil > Wetlands...
CCTACACGACGCTCTTCCGATCTGCCCGGTGATCGTGAACATCCATGGCGGGCCGGAAGGCCAGTCACGGCCGGGGTTCCTCGCCCGCAACAACTACTACATTAATGAGATGGGTATCGCCATGTTGTTCCCGAACGTGCGCGGCTCACAGGGCTACGGCAAGACGTTTATCGCTTCCGACAACGGTTTCAAGCGCGAAGATTCCTATAAAGACGCCGAAGCTCTGCTGAAGTGGATCAAGCAACAGCCCAACCTTGATGGCGATAAGATCATGGTCACGGGCGGCAGCTATGGCGGGCATATGACGCTCGCCGTCGCCACCCGGTACAACGACCTGATCGCGTGCTCGGTAGATATCGTCGGCATGTCGAACCTGGTCACGTTCCTCGAGCACACGGAACCGTATCGCCGCGACCTGCGCCGAGTGGAATACGGGGACGAGCGCGATCCGAAGATGCACGATTTTCTCGAGAGCATCGCGCCGATGAACCATGTGAAGAACATCACCAAGCCGATGATGGTGGTGGCTGGCGTTAACGATCCGCGTGTTCCGAAGAGCGAGGCCGACCAGATGGTGGCGGCACTGAAGGCGCAAAACACGCCGGTGTGGTTCCTCGCCGCCAAGGACGAAGGCCACGGCTTCGCCAAAAAGAAAAACGCGGACTTCCAGTTCTACTCAACGGTGATGTTCGTGCAGCAGTATCTGTTGGGGCAAAAAGCAGCCGAATAAGAGGCAGACGCCATGCGGAACTGGATCCTTCTTGTAGTTGCAGTGTGCGCCACCATACTGGCAGCGGCACAGCAAGCCGAACAGCAGGTCGCACCGCCGCCGGCGATTCTGTTGGGCGCGGCGTGGTATCCGGAACAGTGGCCGGAGTCGCAGTGGGAATCGGACCTGGCGCTCATGCAGAAGGCCGGAGTGCGTATGGTCCGGGTGGGCGAGTTCGCGTGGGTACGAATGGAACCAGCCGAAGGTCAGTACGACTTCGGCTGGCTCGAGCACGCGATCGCAGCCGCGAGCAAGCACGGCATCTACACGGTGCTCGGCACGCCAACGGCCGCGCCTCCAGCATGGTTGACGCAGAAGTATCCTGAAACGCTGCGCACGAAAGAAGACGGGACGAAAGATCAGCATGGCAATCGGCAGCAGTTCAATTGGGCAAACCCGAAGTATCGCGAGTTCGCCCGCAACATCGCCGCGCAGATGGCGCAGCGTTTCGGGCATAACCCGTACGTTATCGGATGGCAGATCGATAATGAGTATGCCGACCAGTCATTCGATCCCGAGACGAAGAGACAATTCCAGAACTGGCTGAAGGTCCGCTACGGCACGCTCAACAACCTGAATGCGCGCTGGACCACGCAGTACTGGAGCGAGGCTTATACCGACTGGTCGCAGATTCCGATTCAAACTGGCTACGGTAATCCCGGACTGCTGTTGAACTGGATGCGGTTCGTCAGTGACACGTGGCGGAGCTATCAGAAGAACCAGATTGATGCGATTCGCGCCAGCGCGGATCCGCGGCAGTTCATCACCACGAACACCATGGGCTGGTTCGATGGCTTCGATCATTACACTGTTGAGCAGGACCTCGATCTCGCGGCATGGGACGACTATGTGGGGCAGGGGCATCTCGACCCGGTTCGGAACGGCGCTTCCCATGACCTGACGCGCGGATTCAAGCGCAAGAACTTCTGGGTGATGGAGACGCAACCGGGCTCCGTGAATTGGGCCCGGATCAATAACTCACTCGATAAAGGCGAAGTACGCGCCATGGCATGGCATGCGATCGGCCATGGCGCCGACACGGTCAGCTACTGGCAATGGCGCAGCGCGCTCAACGGTCAGGAAGAGTACCACGGAACGATCGTGGGACCCGATGGCGCACCGGTTCCGCTCTATGACGAGATCGCCCAGATCGGAAACGAGTTCGCCAAGGCCAGTCCGGTGCTGGCGGGAACTTCGCCGAAGTCGGAAGTTGCGGTGCTGCATTCCTATGACAGTCGCTGGGCGATCAAGTGGCAGAAGCACAATGGCGATTACGATCCCGTAAAAGAGATCGTGAGCTATTACGGGCCGCTACGAGCCATCGCGCAATCGGTGGATGTAGTGGCGGAGACGGCGCCGTTAAGCGGCTATAAGCTGGTGGTCGCGCCGGGGCTGAACGTCCTCAGTGACGCTGGCGCGAAGAACCTGATCGACTACGTGAACAATGGCGGACACCTTGTACTCGGGCAACGTTCGGCGATGAAAGACGCTGACAATACGCTGTTCACGGAACGGCAGCCAGGTCCGTTGGCCGCTCTTCTTGGCGGACACGTGGAGCAGTACTACGCGCTGGAAGCGCCGGTTCCGGTGGAAGGAAGTTTCGGAAACGGGCAGGGCCAGCTTTGGGCCGAGATGCTGAGCACAAAAGATGCAGGCGCGGAGGTGCTCATGCGCTATGGGGTAAGCAACGGCTGGCTCGATCACCAGCCAGCTGTGATTTCGCGAAAGGTAGGTAAAGGAAGGATCACATACATTGGCGCGTGGCTCGACGACGCGACTATGCGAAACGCCGCCAAGTGGATGATCGAAGTCAGCGGCGTGCGTCCGGCGTTTGGAGCAGTCCCGGAGGGAGTGGATGTCTATCCACGGTACGCGGCGGACAAAACCGTGTATGTGCTTGTGAACTTTGCGAAAACAAGCCAGACCGTCAGCCTGCCGAAAGAGATGCAGGACGTGCTCAAAGGCGGAGCAAAGAAAACCGTCACGCTGCCCCGCTATGGCGTAGCCGTACTGAGCGCGCGATAAGTTAAGCTATGCCGCCGGAGTCATGAACTCGAACGCGCGTGCAATGTAGGTCTTCATGTCCTTGCGATGCACAACGGCGTCGAGCATGCCGTGCTCCAGCAGGAACTCGCTCCGCTGGAAACCCTCCGGTAGCTTTTGGCGGATCGTCTGCTCGATAACACGCGGGCCGGCGAATCCGATCAACGCGCCGGGCTCGGCGATGTTGAGATCGCCCAGCATGGCGAAAGACGCGGTCGTTCCGCCAGTCGTGGGATCGGTCAGAACAGAAATGTACGGGACCTTGTGGTCGTCCATACGCGCGAGCGCGGCGGAGATTTTCGCCAACTGCATCAGGCTGATGGTGCCTTCCATCATGCGCGCGCCGCCCGAGGCGGAAACGATGATCAGCGGCTTACGCTCGTTGGTGGCCTTCTCGATGGCGCGGGTAATAACTTCGCCCACTACCGAACCCATGCTGCCGCCGATGAACGAATACTCCATGGCGCTGACGATAATGTCGCGCCCTTCCAGCTTGCCGGCGGCATTGATGATGGCGTCGTTAAGGCCGGTGGACTTCTGGTATTGCTTCAGGCGTCCTGCGTAGGACTTGATGTCGGTGAACTTCAGCGGGTCGGTGGAGACCAGGTTGGTGTCAAAGGTTTCGAACTGGCCGTCGTCAAACAGTTGTGCCAGGCGCGTGCGCGCGTCGATGCGGAAATGCTTGTCGCAGCTTGGGCAGACGTTCAGGTTAGCGTCGAGGTCTTTCTTCCAGATAATCTTGCGGCACCCCTCGCACTTGACCCACAACCCCTCAGTGCGAACTTTCTTTTCGCCCGTTGCGTCAATAGCGCCAGATTCGCGTTTGAACCAGGACATGTTTAGTACTCAATCCCTCTCTGCGCCATGATGCCCTTCTGATAGGCATGCTTCACTTCGCGCATTTCTGTAACCGTGTCCGCGACCTCGACGATTGTCGGATGCGCATTGCGGCCGGTCAAGATTACGTGCACCATCTCCGGTTTGCGCTTCAGGACATCAACGACCTTGGCCGGATCCAACATTCCGTAGCCGATCGCATAATTGATTTCGTCCAGGACCACCAGGTCCCATTTCCCACTGAGGATTGCCCGTTCGGCCTCGGCCCAGGCTTCCTCAACCATGCGGATGTCTTCCGGATCGGTCTCGGCGCCGCCGACCTTCACGAACCCGCGGCCCAACTGCTTCATGATGAAGTTGTCGCCGAACGCCTTTACCGCGTCGAGTTCCCCGTAATGCCATGAGCCCTTAAGGAATTGCAACATCAACACCTTCAGACCGTTGCCGACGGCGCGCAAGGCCGTCCCCATGGCAGCGGTGGTCTTACCCTTGCCAGGCCCCGTGTTGACGATGATTAAACCGCGTCGGATATCGTTCATCTGGCGTACAAGCGGACAGAGCGGCTGCCCGGCAAAGAACAAACTACTAGTCTAGCAGGTTGGGGCGCGCCAATCGGCGCTGCGAAGGCTGCTGCGCTTGAAAACGCCGATCTGTGGTGACAAAATCGTCTGAACAGTGGGGTCAGCGTTTAGAGAGTCTGTTTGCGTGCAGGCGTACGCCTCAACTGCACCCGCTCTTTTGCGCCCTCCGTTGCATTGTGGTTTCAGGAAAATTCAAGTTTCCTTCAAGGACAATCCCAGACCACCGCTCGTAATTTCGTTACACACCGCGAGGCAACCGAAGCCGTTGCGTGGGGAGTTGAAATCGATATGGCAAACGCTGCTGTTCCTCTTCCACAGAAACAACCAACTCAAACAATCAACGAAACCAAACTGCACGAGTTCATGATGAAGTTCGTCGGTGATCTCGGCGCCGCGATGAGCGCTCCGCTGATCCTTCTCGGCGAAGAGCTTGGACTCTACCGTGCCATGGCCGAGGGCGGCCCGATGAACTCCTCGGATCTTGCACAACGAACGGGCACGCACGAGCGCTGCGTGCGTGAGTGGCTCGCCGGCCAAGCCGCCAGCGGATACGTCAGTTATGACGACAAGAGCAAAACCTACTATTTGACTCCCGAGCAGGCGATCGTGCTCGCGCGGGAGGACGGCCCGGCGTACATACCCGGCGCGTTTCAGATCATGTCAGCCATGATGAAAGACGCGCACAAGATAGCCGAGGCGTTCCGCACCGGCACCGGCGTTGGCTGGCACGAACATCATCCGTCGCTGTACGAAGGAACGGAGAAGTTCTTCAAGCCAAACTACGAGATGTACCTGGTGAACAGCTGGCTCCCTTCGCTGGACGGCGTAGTCGACAAATTGAAGAAGGGCGCGCTCACAGCCGACGTCGGCTGCGGACTCGGCGCATCAACGATCATCATGGCGAAGGCGTTTCCGAATTCGAAATTTCACGGCTATGACTATCACCAGATGTCGCTCGAGAAAGCTCGCGATCGCGCGCGCCAGGCGGGAGTGGCGGATCGCATCGAGTTCCGCCAGGCGACGGCGAAAGACTTTCCCAACGAGCAATACGACCTGATCGCGAACTTCGATTGCCTGCACGACATGGGCGATCCGGCGGGCGCAGCCAAACACGCCCGCGCGACGCTCAAGCCCGACGGCACGTGGATGATCGTCGAACCGTTCGCTAACGACGACACGAAAGACAATCTAAATCCGATCGGCCGCATCTTTTATTCTGCGTCTACCATGCTGTGCACACCGGCATCGATGGCGCAGGAGGTCGGCACCGCGCTGGGAGCGCAGGCCGGTGAAGCACGTATCCGCGACGTCACCAAGCAGGGCGGGTTCTCGAAGTTCCGCCGCGCGACGGAGACGCCGTTCAACCTGATCTTCGAAGCGCGACCATAGTCGCTAGTGAGGGGACTGGCGCCTCGCCTCTCCCCTCACGGTTTCTTCTCTAGTTGTGAGCGACTGGTTGCGGATCGGCGACAGCCCTCCAAGCCGCCAGATTCCAGCTTTCACCTTAAAGTAGATACCCGCGGCTCTGCACGCGTTCGCAATCCGACTTTGGTGTTCCGCCCGCAACCGCTCACCCCGTATCAGCATCTCGCTAGTGTGCGGACTGCTTACATCAAATTCCGAGAGGTACTCAGCGAAAGCTACTGGTTCATCCCCGGAGTGATGGCGCTCGGAGCAATCCTGCTCGCGTTGGTTTCGATTTACATCGGACGAGATATCAGCGCGGACTATCTCGGTGGCATCAGTTGGATTTACACCCGCGACCCACAGGCAGCTCGCACGCTTCTTTCCATGGTCGGCGGTTCGCTGATTACAGTCGCGGGCGTAATTTTTTCGGTCACCCTGGTCGCCTTAACCAATGCGTCGTCGCAATTCGGTACCCGCATTCTTCGCACCTTCGCCCGCGACACTGGCAACAAAGTAGTTCTTGGCGCGTTCGTAGGCACTTTCCTTTTTTGTCTTCTGGTGATGCGTCCGATCACCGGTGGCCAGAACAGTTTTGTGCCCCACCTGGCGGTGCTCCTCGCCATCGTTCTGGCGATGCTGTGCTTCGGACTACTCATCTACTTCATCCACCACGTCATCGGGATCCTGCAATCCGACAATGTCGTGAGCGCCCTCTGCCACGATCTGAAAGAAAGTATCCGCCGCATTTACCCCGAGGAACTAGAAGACAAAGCTGGGCCGGCCCACGCTCAACTTCCGCGCGATTTCGACACCCGCAGTGTTCCGATCTACACTTTGCAAACCGACTATATCGAATCACTGGACGTTGACGCCCTCGTCAAAGTAGCGGAGAAGCACGATCTGGTCATACGCACCGAGAAGCAACCGGGCAATTTCGTCCTGCGAAACGCCACCCTTGCCCGTTCCTATCCACCAGAGCCGTTCTCCGATGAAATCTGCGAGTACATTGCTTCATCGTTCAAACTTGCTTCTCGTCGGAGTTACGTGCAGGACATCGGATTCGGTTTCGAACAACTGGTACTGGTAGCCATTCGCGCCATTTCCCCCGCCGTCAACAATCAATTGCTGGCGATGACCTGCATCGACAGAATCTGTGAGGCCCTCGAACTGCTGTCCACCAGGAAAGTCCCCTCGGCCTATCGACTGGACAAAAGGGGCAACCTGCGCGTCATCGCTGCGCCCGTGAGCTATCGGGCAGCGGTAGGCCTAGGGTTCGACTTGATCGGCGAATCCGCCAAATCCAGTCCTTGCGTCACCGTGCACCTGCTGCAATCCATCGCCAACCTCCTGCACGTTGCAACCCCTCCGGAACTCCATGGCGCTCTCACCGAAATGGCGCGCAAGGTGCGCGACCGGGCCATGCAGAACAGCGACGACGACATCGGGCGTCAGGACATCGAAAACGCATACTCCAACGTGCTGCAGAAGACTTTCCAACCTCGGCAGGCCGCGTGAACGAGCCTTGTCTCGTTTACAATCATGCTTCTCTCATGATTGCCCATCTTCGCGGACGCCTCATCGACAAGCATCCCAACCAGGCCATCGTTGAAGCCGCGGGTGTCGGTTACGACGTCGTCATCACTGTTCCCACGTTTTCGGAACTCGGTGGCATCGGCACCGAAGTCGCCATGCACATACACACGCATGTCCGCGAGGACGCTATCGCGCTGTTCGGCTTTCTGCATCCGGAAGAGAAGCAATTATTCGAAAAGCTGCTGAGCGTGAGCGGCATTGGGCCGAAGTTGGCGATTACCATCTTGAGCGGCATGGCCGCCGCCGAAATGGTGGGCGCGATCAAGAGCAACGACGTCGCCAAGCTCACGAAGATTCCCGGCATCGGCAAGAAAACGGCCGAACGCATGGTGCTGGAACTTCGCGACAAGCTGAAAGATTTCGGGCTCGTACCCGCTGCACCTCCGGCATCGCCGATAGAAGAAGACGTGCTCTCGGCTCTGACGAACCTTGGCTACCAGCGCCCGATGGCGGAAAAAGCTGTCGCGACCGTCGCCAGGAGCGGTCATGCGCAGGAATTCGACGCCATGTTCCGCGAGGCATTGGCCCTGCTATCGAAGTAAACGTTCCCTTTTGTGAATATCGCAACCGAGCGCGAGGGTCTAAGCTTTCCCTGATGCTCCGCCGTCTCTGCATCCTCGCCTTCATACTCCTCAGCACGCTGACAACTTTCGCCGGCAAGAAGACGGGTGTCGCGATTACCAAGCTCCCGACCAAGACCGTCGAGATCAAGGCACTCCTCATCCCCGTACCCAAGCAGCACTGCCCTAACTGGGCGTGGGCCGCAGTCGTCGAAATGATGCTGGCGCGGCAGGATGTCACCATTAAGCAGACCGACTGGATTCTCCGCGCGAACGCCGGCGAACTCTGCATTGAGACCACCCCCGATCTCGAGCAGATCAGGCGCGTCGTCACCAGGAACTACGTCCAACCCGATGGCAGCAAAATTCATATCAAGGGGATCGTGAGTCCCGACGCCACCGACGTTGGCTATCTCGTGACCAGCGTGCGCGACCAGAAGCCACTGATGATGCTGATCGGCGGCCGCGTACTCGTGCTGCAGGGCCTCGATTACGACGAGTACATCTATCCCAACAACCAGCGCATGTTCGAGATCGTAAAGATGACGTTGATCGATCCCTTCGGCGGCAAGCCCGTGGTCTTCGACAAGGCGACCGACGACACCTCGCAGATTGGCGGGGTGTTTGAAGTCCGCGTCGGACCGATCGAGCCTTTCCAGGATTAAGCAGGGTTGACCGCAGTAGCCTCGATGCCTGAATCTATAAGGGCAATTCCGTTTATTGGGAGATTGGAATGACTACACCCAGCCGTGCCTCTGAAATCCGCCGCCGTTGGGCGCGCGCCCGCAAAGTTTCCACCCTGCGCCGCCATTACCAGAAAGCCAAGAGCGAAGCCGACAAGCGCGTCGTGCTCGACAAACTGCAGCGCCTGATGCCGCCGTTGAGCACCGAAGACTTTCTCCGTCCGCTGGAAGCCAAGAAGTAGGAAACTACACTCCTCTCGCTCCCGCCTGAAAGCACGATTCCCTGCTGAACGCTCTGGATTAATCAGCGGCAGGAAGAGGTGTGCCTGCGCATGTCTCGGGAAAAGGGGGAGGGCTGGATTGGTCGCGAATCATAGCACGCGCCACCCGTGCCCGGCACAATAATCTGCAATCAAAAAAGGCAGCCCGCTGAAGGCTGCCTTTTTCTTCTGGCGCGATTAGAGAGTCGACGTTTCGGTGCCAGTCGGACGGCTCTGGCCCGTGGCGTTCGCGACCGTGTTCTGAACCGTGCTGCTCACGCGGTCGGTTGCGCTGCGGATCGCGCTCACACCACGCTGCATCCGGTCGCGGCCCTGCTCCATCGTGTCGCGAGCGGAATCGGCTAGATCGCCAGCCGTGTCCGAAAGACGACCGCGGGTTTCTTCGCCGCTCATGGGCGCAAACAGCACGCCTAATCCAATACCCACACCCAAACCAATCAGAAATGACCTCATTGCTGCCTCCTTGGACTATCAGAAATTGCCGAGGAGCCGCCGCCTGTCGCTTGCAAAAGAGCAACGGGCTCCAGACAGAATTTCCCCTACCTCAGTGAAAGATGCCGGCACTGGAGCAAAGTTTGCCGACAGGAAGTTGTGCAATTCCGGATTGTGGAACAACGATGGTGTTTTCGAAGCAATTGCACAACTCATGGTTATGATGGGCATATGTTCTTTGCCGTCCAACTCCCACAAAGATGGCTGGTCTCTCCGGTTGCACAGCGTGTTTATCTTGGCGCTGCGTCGTGTTTAGGAACATTCCTTCTTTTTCTTGTGGGTGACGTCGTGTGGATTGCCGCTGCACGGGGAGGTGTGCAAAGTGCTCGGATCGCAGATACGATCTTCATGGTTTTGCTCGTTCCTGGGATTCTGGGAACGTCGGTTTTGAACGTTGCGATGTGGTATTTCTGGCTGCGCTGCCACTCAAATGAAACTCACAGCAAAGGATTTTGGCTATTGGTTCTGTGGTGGCTGAGTCCAATCGGTGCGTTGTTCTACTTCGCCTTTTTTTATCGGAAGCATCCGTTCGTTCGACTACTTGCAAAACCGGAAGCCGTCACGGCCTGACTGCTACACTCTTGCCATGATCTCCGGTTTCGCTACATCTGCTGGTACTGCGCGTTATCGCGACCGCTTTCCCCAACTTGCTTCGGCCTCGCATTTTCGCCATGCGCCTGGGGTTACCGAATTGTCCGACCTGTGGCTCTCTTCCATCGGGCTCGGCACGTACCTCGGCGATCCAACCGATGAAGCCGATCGTCATTACACCGAAGCGATCGTCAGCGCGGTACAGAGTGGAGCTAATGTCCTCGACACGGCGATCAACTATCGACACCAGCGCTCTGAGCGAAACCTGGGCGCCGCGCTGCAGAACCTAATTAGCGCCGCGCAGGTGACGCGCGAGGAACTGCTCATCTGCACCAAAGCCGGATACCTGCCCTTCGATCACGACATGCCCGCCGACGCCGTCGGCTACTTGCGCCAGCAATACATCGCCAGTGGCATTGCTCCGGCGGGTGACATCGTTGGCGGATCGCATTGCATGCATCCGCGCTATCTGGCCGACCAGATCGAGCGCAGCCGCCGCAACCTGCAACTGGAAACCATCGACGTCTTCTACGTACACAATCCCGAGACACAGCTTGGCCATGTCGCGCCTGAAATGTTCTATCAGCGACTGCATCACGCGTTCGAGTATCTGGAAGGCGCGGTGCGCGACGGCAAAATTCGCTGGTACGGCGCCGCCACATGGAACGGATTCCGCGCCAATCCCGCCGACCGCAGCCATCTCAGTTTGGAAATGTTCGTCAAAGTCGCTCAGCATGTTGCCGGCGACAAGCACCACTTCCGCTTCGTGCAACTGCCCTTCAACCTTGCCATGCTTGAGGCTTATGGCTACGGCAATCAGGCTCGGGATGGCCAAGCTGCCTCATTGCTGGCGCAGGCTCCTCACTTCGGCGTCGCAGTTGTGGGCAGCGGTACGTTGTCGCAGGGCAATCTCTCGCGCGGGATACCGTCCCAGTTAAAGCAGACTCTTGGCGCAGAAGAAGACGCTGCGGCCGCC
>Ga0075355_1000146_pt1 | contig 10795 bp, 12 predicted proteins | sample WestPond_Cattail_6_FD_120069 | JGI IMG/M metagenome (GOLD analysis project Ga0075355, IMG submission 120069) | Natural and restored wetland microbial communities from the San Francisco Bay, California, USA, that impact long-term carbon... | ecosystem: Environmental > Terrestrial > Soil >...
CAAGCCATCAAAAAAACTTTGGACAAGTCAATAGCAGCGGCGTAGGATTCGGCGTACGCTGGCGTAGGACCGTACCGAAGTACTCCTATCGCATCACCCAACTCGCGCCCCAACCGACGCGGCCACGCGCAACCCCTTATTTTTGCAGAGCCGCCTGTTCGTGTATCGGGGCGCGTTCTATTTGAAGATCCCTTAAGGAGTAATCATGGCCCGCATTCCCAGTGTCCCAACTCCCTCGCAGAAGCCGAGCTTGCCGCGCAAGCCGCCGGCCACCTCGACCACGAGTGGCACGGTCAATACGACCTCAAACCAACACAACAAGCAGGAAGGCGTGCCTTATGGCGCCAATCACCGCACGTTGTCGATGGTCAAAGGCAGCGAACGAGCGGGCGATTTCAAGTAAATGAATTTGAGCGCGTTCATTCGCAGCTTCATGAAATCTGCGCCTAAGGTGGATAAAAAGTCCAAGGTGGACATGGCTTTGGCAATGTTCAAGAAGCGCAAAAAGTAATGGAGGCCAGCGGTGTCTCAATCAGCCGACGCCGAACCGATCTTCTCCCCGAAGGCAGCCAGCTGCGCATGCTCCGTGACCACATCCTGGTCCGTCCCCTGGAGTGGCGTCCCAGTGCTGTTATTGAGGTTGCCGGCGATACTCGAAAGCCGCTCAGAGGCGTTGTGGTGGCGGTCGGCCCCGGACAACGACGTAGACGCTACAAGTTCAACGCCGCCGGAGAGCGCATCCGCGTGAGCGAGATCAACGGCCGGCAGATCCCATGCGATGTGCAGGTGGGCGATACGGTCGAGCTCGGTGGTCTCGAGATCGGAGGCTACAGCTTCCCAGAAGTGCTGATTGGGAACGAGCGCTACCTGATCGCGCAGGAGGCAGACGTAGCCATGGTGGTAGACGAGTGAGCCGCCTGGTATGTGAGTGGGAGCTCCCGCCCGAGCACATCGATGATCTGGTGGCCGGAGAAGTGCCCAGCACCGTCTGTGGCCTCCCGCGGGCTGTACGGACGCAAATCGACAGCCTCTCACGTAACGGCTACTTCAGTATGGTCCTGCTCTATCACTCGCCCAACGAGGTACGCATGCCTCTGGGTTCAACGCTTCAATAACGCAGCGCACAATCTTGAGACTAATTTGGCAATCAGTGAAAACAGCCTTAAGAACCTGAAGCCCTTAAAGAAAGGCGATCCCCAGCCCCCTGGGGCAGGTCGGCCGATGGGGAGCCGCGATGCGATCAACAGACGCTTCCTGAATGCCCTGTCAAAAGACTTCGAGGTGCACGGGGAGACTTCCATCCGCGAGATGCGTGAGAAGGATGTCGTGCGCTATGTGCTGTGCGTGGCCGCGTTGCTTCCCAAGGAAGTGGTCATTACCCGTCCCTTGGAGGGATTGAGCGACGATGAGCTTGCCGCAATTGCCGAGCAGTTACGATCCGGCCTTGGTGCTGCGAGCCTTCGACTTGGAGATCGCCATCCGCAAGGCGCAGAAGCGTCTCACTAACTATGTCCCGTACCCCAAGCAAGCCGAGTTCCACCGGCAAGGGGCGCAATACCGGGAAAGGCTGTTGCTTGGTGGAAATCGCATCGGCAAGACGGAGTGCGGCGCGGCAGAACTCGCCTATCACCTCACCGGGCAATATCCCGAACACTGGGTGGGCAAGCGATTCGACAAGCCTATCCGAGCTTGGGCGGCTGGCGTCACTGGCGAGAGCACACGAGATGTCGTCCAGGCCAAGCTCTTCGGCCCTCCCGAAAGGCAAGAGGACTGGGGCACTGGTCTTATCCCTAAGGCCGCGATTGGGAAGGTATCCACAGGCCGCGGCATTGCCGGAGCGATTGATACAGCGGCTATTGCGCATGTTTCGGGCAGTTGGAGCAGCGTTGCTTTTAAGAGCTACGAGCGCGGTCGCGAGAAGTGGCAGGGGGCTGGGCTAGAGGTCGTCTGGTTCGATGAAGAGCCCGACGAGGACATCTACCTCGAGGGGCTTACGCGCACCAACGAGACTGACGGGATCGTCTACCTCACCTGCACGCCCCTGATGGGGATGAGCAATGTGATGAAGCGCTTTCTCATGGATCGCACAGCACAGCAGACCATCATTCAGGCAGGGATCGAAGATGCCGGACACTTCACCGAAGCCCAGCGGGCACAGATCGTGGCCTCTTATCCCGAGTTCGAGCGAGACGCGCGAACAAAGGGCATCCCGCAACTTGGATCAGGCCGGGTATTCCCCATTAGCGAAGGCTCAATTGCTTGCGAGTCTTTCCCCATTCCAGCCCACTGGCCCCGCATCTGCGGGATCGACTTCGGCTGGGACCATCCCAGCGCCGGCGTCCAGTGTGCCTGGGACCGCGATGCCGACACGTTCTACGTTATCGCTGCCCATCGAGCGCGCCAGCAGACTCCTGCGCTCTTTTCGGCATCGGTAAGGCCGTGGGGCGAGTGGCCGTGGGCCTGGCCGCATGACGGCCTGCAGCACGACAAGGGCTCAGGGGAGCAGCTTATGGCTCAGTACAAGTCACAGGGACTCAAGATGCTCGGGGCGCGGGCCACCTTTGAGGACGGCACCAATGGTGTCGAGGCCGGCATCATGGAGATGCTCGAGCGCATGCAGACCGACCGCTTCAAGGTGTTTAGGCACCTGCGGGACTGGTTCGAGGAATTCAATCTCTACCATCGCAAGGACGGCAAGATCGTGAAAGAGGGCGATGACCTGATGAGTGCCACGCGCTATGCGCTGATGTGCAAGCGCCTGGCGCAGGTCAAGGGGCCCAAGCACCGCCAGCTCGTCTCCATGGACGCGCCCTCTCCACAAGGCTGGATGGGTTGATGAGCCTGCTCCAGATGGCCTTTATCGTGGCTTATGTCTGCGGGTTCATCCCGTGGATTGTCCGCCGGCTGTGGAAGATCAACCGGGAGTGGGACGAGCAGGCGAGGCGGTTAGGGCATGGCCGATAACGACACCGACATCCTGGACGAAGCCCGGGAGCGGTTGAACCTATCGATTGCGGCCGAGGGCGACAACCGCCAGCAGGCGTTGATCGATCTCAAGTTCGGGCACGGGGAGCAGTGGGAATCGCGGGTCAAGCAGGATCGTGAGAACGACATGCGTCCGTGTCTCACGATCAACCTGACCGATAGCATCGTCCGGCGCGTGACCAACGCCTGCCGGGAGAACCGGCCCAGGATCAAGGTGCATGCGGTCAGCGATGGGGCGGACAAAGAGACAGCCGAGGTCATCGATGGGCTCATACGACATATCGAGTATTCGTGCGGGGCGGATGTTGCGTACGACTGTGCTGTGGAATCAGCCATACGTGCTGGGTGGGGCTACATACGCGTCTGCGCTGATTACGTTGATGAGCGATCCTTCGATCAGGATATCCGCATTGAACGCATCCGTAACCCCTTCACCGTCTACCCCGACCCCGCGAGCCAAACCCCGGACTTCTCGGACGGGGAGTGGCTCCTCATCTCGGAGGAGATGACCCGAGACGAGTACAAGACTCGCTTTGGGGACAGGGACGCGGAGGGCTGGAACCTCGCCGGGATTGGAGACGCCATTGAGGGCTGGTCGGCCAAGGAGATGGTCCGGGTCGCCGAGTACTTCAGGATCGAGAAGAAGCCCGACACGCTCTGCCAGCTCTCGGACGGGTCACTCCGGCTTCGCAAGGAACTGCCCTCCAACGATGGCATGGCCGCGGCAGGATTGATGGTCGTGGGCGAGCGTCCGACCGTAGTCAAGCAGGTGTGCTGGTACTTGCTCAACGGCACCAAGATCCTTGATCGCCGCGAACTCCCTGGCAAGTACATCCCCATCGTCCCGGTCTATGGACGTGAGTTGGATGTCAACGGCAAGGTCCAGCGTAAGGGCATGATCCGGGATCTTCGTGATCCGGCGCGCATGTACAACTATGCGAGGACGGCTGAGACGGAGATCTACGCCCTGCAGCCTCGAGCGCCCTGGTTGATCGCCGAAGGGCAGATGGAGGGCTTCGAGCAGGCGTGGCAGAACGCCAACAGGAAGCCCACGGTGGCTCTCCCGTACAAGCCTGTGCTGGGGCCTGATGGTCAGCCCACGCCGCCCCCAGAGCGTCAGAACCCGCCTCCGGTGGCAGCAGGGTTTGCCGAGTGGAGCCGTTCGAGCCAGAGCGACTTCCTCGCAGTGGCTGGGATGCCCAACGAGCCCGGTCAAGATAAGAAGGGCGAGGTGGTCTCAGGCATTGCTATCCAGAAGCGCAACGGCCTTGCGGACATCTCGCACTATGACTTTTACGACAACCTGACGCGCTCGCTGAGACACGTGGGCAGGATCATCGTGGACTGGCTCCCGGTGTACTACGACACGCCTCGGATGGCGCGTATCATCCGCGAGGACGGGACGCCCGAGAGCGTGCAATTGAACCAACCGCAGCAGCCCGGTGAAGAGCAGCAACAGCCCTCTGCAGGCATGCAGGCCATCGCTCGCGTCAAGAACGACATGACCACCGGCAAGTACGAGGTGGTGGTGGATACAGGCCCGTCCTACCAGACTAAGCGGGAGGAGAGCGCCGAGGCCCAGCTGCAGCTCCTCACCACTCCCTTGGGAGAGATGGTGGCCACAAGCGCGGGGGACCTGGTGGTGCGCTCACTCGACTTCCCCAACAGTGCCATGATTGCCGATCGCCTGCAGGCGCAGATCCCTGCCGCATTGGATGATCCCAAGAGCGACCTGCCCCCGAAGGCTCAGGCGATGATCGCCGGGCTCAAGCAGCAGCTCAAGCAGGCTGGGGAGCAGATCCAGGCGATGCAGATCGAGATGAAGGCCAAGGCGCATGTGGTGCAGATGCAGGAGCAGGGCAAGACGCAGCGCGAGCTGATGTGGATCAAGGCAGACACGGCGAGCGATCACGAGAAGAACGTGGTGACGCTCCAAAAGACGCACGCAGACAACACGACCAAGCGCGATGTGGCCGAGATCAACGCCGCCACGCAGTTACTGAACACCCATGCCGAAGCGGCTCATGAGAGACGCGCAGCCCGCGAACTGATCGAGCGCGGCACCCAGGAAGCGAAGGAATAAGCTATGCCAGCAGTGAATTCAGGCCCGTCTAATAGTCAGTCACAGAATGTGACGGCGAGCCTCACCAATCCAGCCCTTTCGGGACAGGTTGGTGCCTCTCCGACCGTCGTATATCAAATCGGCGTCCCGGTGGGGATCGCGAACACTGGAACGATGGGCGCCAATGGTGCCGTGACCTTCGGTACGGCCATTAGCATTACAGCCCTCGCGTCGGGGTACTACTTTTTCCCGGCTGGCGCGGTGTATTCAGGGAGCCTCGCCGGCTTCTACTACACGAAAATGTCCAGCACGACCGTCGGCATTGTCTACAACAACATCTATAGCGGCACAGGCGCGCCCATGGTTCCGACTTCATTGACCTTGGTGCAGGATGCAGGACCTGGTGCCTATACCGGGGTTACAGCGGCAACGGTTGCTCTCTCACTACCGATCCCAGGGAATTTGATGGGTCCCAATGGGTGCTTGCAACTGGATTTGATGTACGACTACAACAACTCCGCGGGTGCTAAGACTTGCACGGTGAACCTCTCCGGTTCCGCGAGCAATATCTATACCGCGTCACCGACAACGACAGTTTTCACCCGATTGATGAAACTGATTGTGAACCGTGGCATGACCAATGTTCAGGCGTTCGATAGCCCGAGCTCCTATAACTTTGGCGCTGCATCGGCAAACTCGCTCGTCGCCGGTTCGACGGACACCACCCAGCCCTTCTCGCTGAACGTGACTCTGACACTTGCCGCCGCGACCGATTACATCAATGTTCACTATCTTAGATTGCTGGCCTTCTACGCCCCATGACGATCTGGACCGCCGGATCGACTTCACTGAACGGGAGCGGCTGCTATAGGGACGGTGTCTCTCGTGGCGAATGGACAGCCGATGGCTCGACTGACAATTATCAGGATCGCAGCGCGAATCTCATGAATCCCTCACAGGGCCCTCAGGGGTTTCGCGGCTTCCCCACCGACGCCTATTACCCGCGCGGCGACGATCCGTTTCCGTTTTGATGAATGTCCCAGCAAGTTATCAACCGCGGCTCATCTCCTGGCGATGGGCAGGGGGAGATCGGCTATACGGCATTTGGGAAGGTCAATGATAATTTCACTGAACTCTACAGCACCGTCCTCAAGACCTACAACGTCAGGGGATACGGGGCATTAGGGGTTGGGACGGATGATACGGCGGCGATACAAGCTGCTGATACGGCAGCCTCCGCTGCGGGTGGCGCCCTTTATTTCCCCTCAGGGATATACGGGATTAACAGCACTGGCATCAGCCGTGGTGGCTGTTCGTGGTTCGGGGATGGTCCCTACGTAAGTCTCCTAAAGGCACTCTCAAACGCTTATTCAACGGCGAATACAGGACTGGTGTCCTGTAGCTCGCACTCAAACTGGACGGTCGAGGGCCTTGGCTTCGATGTGACAGCGGCCTCATTCGCCATCGCCTCCCCCGGTGTTGCCCATTTTACCGGGAGCATCGCGGGAACCGTCTTGACGGTGACGGCTGTCGCGGACGGCACCATCGCCTTCAATGGGACCATGAAGGTCTCCGGGATCAACATCTCAGGGGCCACGCCGATTATATCGGCAGGTTCAGGGACTGGAGGGGTAGGGACCTACAACCTGAGTAGCGCTCAGACGACCGCCTCCACGGCTATTCTCGGCTCGCCGCTGACGCCAAAGTTCTATTACATCTTCAGGACTCAGGGATGCAACGGCTTCGCAATCCGAAGCTGCAATTTCTCAGGCATCCAACCCTATGTACTCGGGAATTCCATTGTCGCCCTCGCAGCGGGAAGCATCAACTGGGCGATTGAGGATTGCATCTATACGATGCCATCGCCATCGCCGCTCCCAAACCAGGCTATCAACATCTCGGTGGCAGGAGGGGGGCTGAACGATAACTGGCTCGTCTCTCGCAATTTTTTTATGGGCAGTGGAGTCTTCTCCAACGCCACCAACGGGACCATGATTAGCAATCGTGCGGTTGGCGTAGCTTATGGGGCGGCGTTGGCCTCCGGTCTCCAAGGTACCGACAACCACGCTTTTATCGATAACGACTGCATCAACTGCGTCGGAGTCGATGCCAACTCAGTGGTCGTCTCTGGAATTGAGAGCTACTCCAAGGATTCCCGCATCATTGGGAACCGCTGCTATAACAACGCCGGGTATGGCATCAAGTTTGGCGGCGACAACGCTGTGGTCATCGGTAACATCTGCAAGAACAACGGGCAGATCGGCGCTGCGGCCACGCTGACGAACTTCGGCGGCATCACTGCGTTGACCCCGGCTGTAGTCACCCCTGGTCTGGCTGCCAGCAATGCCATCGTAGCGTTCAATAACTGCTATGACGATCAGGGAACCGCCACTCAGGAATACGGGTATTCCGAGAAGATCGTTGCCGGCACGATGAGCGGGAATCTTCTGGGTCCCAATCAGTTCTCAGGGAACTTGCTCGGCGATTACCTCTTGGCAGGATCGACGCCGTATGTGGCCTCAACAAGCGGAGCGGTGTTGCTTAATCCCGTAACCGTCGCCTCGCTCCCGGCTGCATCCGCCGCAAACAAAGGCGCGCGGTCATTTGTCACGGACGCGACTGTTACGACCTTCGCCTCGATCATCGCGGGTGGCGGTGCCAACGGCATTGGCGTCTACAGCGACGGCACGAACTGGCGCATAGGCTAGTTCTCTCACTTTTCTTTTCGTCCCCTGCTGATGGCTTCAGCGGGAGATGCCGACGTACGCCCGCAACTCCTGCGTGAGTGGAGGTTCAATTCGTGGAGTGATCCATGGCGATCAAGACTGTGAACAGTGACAATTTGGCGGAATACGTTGCCAGTCGGCAACCCAGCGCCGTCGGACTTCAGACCTCAACGCAGATCGCGGAGCTCGTCTCCCCGCCTGTAGAGGACAAGTCTGGCGTCGTCGCGACAGGAGAGGAGACCGTTAGCACGGCCCCCGACCCTGGCGCACAGGAGCCGACAGCGAAGAAAGGCCCCAAGCCCGTTCAGCCCCGCATTGACGAACTGACTCGAGAGAAGAAAGAGCTCGAGGAGTTCGCGCAAGCGGAGTACGAATCACGGCAAGCGGCCGAGCGTCGAATTAAGGAACTGGAAGAACAGGTCAAAGCGGCACAGCCTCCGAAGGTTGAAGCCGAACCCGAGTTAGTAGAGCCCGACCCGGCGAAATACACGGACCAGGCGCTATTCAACAAGGACTGGAAGGACTATCAGCGAAAGGTGATCGCTCTGGAGGTCTCAAAGACTCTCCAGCAGGAGCGGGCCGAGCAGCAGCAGCGTCAAATGGACGAACTGTTGACTGAGCGGGTCGAACTGGCGCGAAAGACTATCGAGGACTTTGATGAGGTCATCAAAAGCCGCGATAACGCGAGGCGAAACGTGCCCCCACACATCGTGGCGGCCATCCGTGAGTCCGCATTGGGGCCGCAACTCGCCTATCACATGGCGAAACACCCCGATGAGGAAGCCCGAATCTATCGCATGAGTCCGGCCCAGGCCCTGCTGGCACTCGGAAAGATCGAACTGGATTACGAACCGAAGGCGAAGGCTGAAGAGCCGCCCAAGGTCGCGAAACCCCCCCCACAGACCAAGGCCCCCGCGCCGATCACGCCCCTCAAGGGCGAGAGCGCCGTGGTTCCCGAGGATTTGTCGCAGCCGATGGACTTCAAAGCCTACAAGCAACGACGCCTTCAGGAGCTGCGCGCACGGCGCTAAGCCTCTTAGGAGACTACATTGAGCAACAATCTTCTCACGATCTCCCAGATCACCAACGAAGGGTTGATGATCCTGGAGAACAACCTGGCGTTCGGAGCGCTCTGCAACCGTCAGTACGCGTCGCAGTTCGCCCTCTCGGGCGCCAAGATCGGCTATACGGTCAACGTCCGTAAGCCGTCCCGATACATCGGCACGACGGGCCCCGCCCTGAACGTCGAGGACACCAACGAGACCTACGTCCCGGTCACACTCACCACGCAGTTCCATGTGGACGTGCAGTTCACGACCGCGGACCTTGCGACCTCGGTGGACATGTTCAAGACCCGTATCATCAACCCTGCGGTTGCGACAGTTGCGAACAAGATCGACCGTGATGGCGCGGTGTTCGCCTACCAGAACACCCCCAACGCGGTGGGTACTCCTGGCACGCCTCCGGCCTCGTTCCTGAGTTTCACCCTCGCGGGTGCGATTCTGGACGCCGAAGCCGCTCCTCGTGACGGCACTCGCGTGGTCGTGCTGGACCCGTTCAGCATGGCTTATGCGCAGGACTCGGTGAAGGGCCTGTTCAACCCGCAGTCGCAGATCTCGGACCAGATCCAGAAGGGCCTGGTTGCGAAGAACTTCGCCGGTTTTGACTGGTACATGGACCAGAACGTGGTCTCGTACACGGTCGGCGCTGGTGGCGGCTCTCCGCAGCTGTCCAACAACACCTCGAGTGCGTGGCTGGCCTCTGGCTGGGCCGCGACGGGCGTGATGGAGACCTCTGGCTGGACCGCTTCGGCCAACCCGCGTGTCACGGTCGGTGACATCATCACGGTGACGGGCGCCATCTCGGCCAACCCGCAAAGCCGCGGTGCGTACGGCTCCAGCCGTCAGCGGCAGTTCGTCGTGATCGCCCCGCAGGCGACCCTGACGTCGGGCACGTACAACTCGACCACGGGCGTTTACTCGTCCTCGGCCGGTGGTGCGCTCTCGATCTGGGTCAAGAACGTCGGCGTGTACGGCGGTCAGTTCCAGAACATCACTGCGGTCCCGGCCTCCTCGGCTGCGATCCAGGTCTGGGGCTCGACTCCGGCTTCGTTCCCGCTTGCTGGAACGGTCAGCCCGCAGTCCATCGCCATGCATCGTGACGCCATTGCGCTCGCCTTCGCGGATCTCGATCTGCCGGGCGGTGCCGATATGGCAGCGCGTGCCGTGGATGAGGAAGCGGGTATCAACTTCCGCGTGGTCCGTCAGTACACCATCAACAATGATGCGCTGCCCTGTCGGTTCGATGTCCTGTACGGGTATGCCTCTTTGTACCCGGAACTGGCCGTCAAGATCGCCGGTTAATAGGAGCTATACAACATGGCAAACCCAGGACCGGCTTCCCAAGTCACCGTCAACACGCAGATCCCCTATTCCACGGAACGGACGATCCAGACCATTGCGGTGTCCCTGACCCCGCTTTCGGTTGCGACCATCACGACCGCGGAACAGAGTTTCGGCGCGAACGGTGTTTCCCAGGTCACAGCGGCGACCGGCATCCTTGCCGGCGATGTGATCATCGGCGTGAGCCCTCCGGGCATGACCACTGGCGTCATTCTCGGCAACGCTCGCGTTGACACGGCTGTGAACGACAAGTTCTACATCCAGTTCGTGAACCCGACCGCTGGTGCGGTGGTGCCCCTCACGGGCACTTACCTCATCACGGTGGCTCGCTTCTCGCAGTCGGTTTCGACGACTCCGGGCACGCTCTCCACCCTGCCGAGCACGGTGCAGTAACCCCATTGGGCGGGGACTTCCAACCCGCCCTTTTTTAGGAGACCTTCATGCCTTCAGCGGCAACGAGTGAACTGGGCAATACATCCTTAAGTGTATTGCTGTCCTTTACCAACACCTGGTCGGCGGCGACTGCGAACACGACATCAGAGCAGAGCGTGACGATCCCGGGTCTGCAGGTGGGCGATTGGGTGAGCGTGGTCAAACCGACCTTTCAGGCGGGCATTGCA
>Ga0075355_1000147_pt1 | contig 10785 bp, 11 predicted proteins | sample WestPond_Cattail_6_FD_120069 | JGI IMG/M metagenome (GOLD analysis project Ga0075355, IMG submission 120069) | Natural and restored wetland microbial communities from the San Francisco Bay, California, USA, that impact long-term carbon... | ecosystem: Environmental > Terrestrial > Soil >...
ACGCCTGGCAGCACTTCGGTCGCAAGGTGCCGGAGCGCGCCGCCGCCAACCTGCCGCTGTTCGGGGAGGGCGCATGAGCGCCTTCCACTGGTCGGCGCGCGTGTACTGGGAGGACACCGACGCGGGCGGTGTCGTCTACTACGCGAACTACCTGCGCTTCCTCGAGCGCGCGCGCAGCGAGTGGCTGCGTTCGCGCGGCCATGCGCAGACCGAGCTGGCGCGCGATCCGGGCGTGCTGTTCGCGGTCACCGAAGTGCACATCCGCTATCGCCGCCCGGCGCGCCTCGACGACCTGCTGGTGATCGGCTGCCAGCCGCAACCGGACGGCGCCAGCACGCTGCTGTTCGAACAACAGGTGCACCGCGACAGCCCGGCGGGCGAGCTGCTGGCGACCGCCAGCGTGCGCGTCGTGTGCGTCGACGCCACCGAATTCCGGCCGCGGCGGCTGCCTCCCGAAATCATCGAGGACCTGCGCTGATGGTGGAACTATCGATACTGCGGTTGGTCATCCAGGCGGGCCCCGTCGTCAAGGTGGTACTGGGATTGCTGCTCGCCGCCTCGCTGATGTCCTGGGCGATCATCTTCGAGAAGCGCATGCTGGTGCGGCGCGCGCGGCGCGACGCCGACCGCTTCGAGAACAGCTTCTGGTCGGGCGGTGACCTGTCGGCGCTGTTCCGCTCGATCGAGGCGCGCGGCCGCGCCACCGGCATGGAGAGCATCTTCGAATCCGGCTTCCGCGAGTTCGCGCGGCTGCGGCAGGCGCAGGACGCCGGCGCCGACCTGCTGCTCGAGGGCGCGCGGCGGGCGATGCGCGTGGCGCAGCTCAAGGAGATCGACCGGCTCGAACACAGCCTGTCGACGCTCGCCACGGTGGGATCGACCAGCCCCTACGTGGGCCTGTTCGGCACGGTGTGGGGCATCATGAGCGCCTTCACCTCGCTGAGCAGCGTGCAGCAGGCCACGCTCGCGGCGGTGGCGCCGGGCATCGCCGAGGCGCTGGTCGCTACGGCCGTCGGCCTGTTCGCGGCGATACCCGCGGTCATCGCCTACAACCGCTACGCCGACCAGATCGGACGCCTCGAGATGCGCTACGACGCCTTCATGGAAGAGTTCTCGACGATCCTGCAGCGCCACGCGAGCCGCGGCGCGACGGGTAGCTGACGGTGGCGCCGCACGGCCGACCGCGACGCCGCCTGATGGGCGAGATCAACGTCGTCCCCTACATCGACGTCATGCTGGTGCTGCTGATCATCTTCATGGTCACCGCCCCGCTGCTGACGCAGGGCATCAAGGTGGAGCTGCCGAAGGCCAAGTCCGAGCCGTTGAGCGCGCATGCGGTGAACAACCTGGAGCCGTTGATCCTGTCGGTGGATGCGCGCGGACGCCTGTACCTCAATGTCGGCGCGAATCCACAGCTGCCGCTCGATGATGCCACCGCGCTGGCGCGCGCCACCGCCGCACTGCGCCGCGAGCCGCAGCGCGTCGTGCTCGTCAAGGGCGACCGCGCGGTGCCCTACGGGCGCGTGGTCACGGCGATGGTGCTGCTGCAGCAGGCGGGCGCGGCCAAGCTCGGGTTCCTGACCGAGCCGCCGCCGCTCCCGGCCGCCGCGCGGCCATGAATCCGTCCGGTCCGGGCAGCGCTCGCCGATGGCTGGCGGTGCTGTTCTCCATCATCGTCCATGGCGCCATCGTCGCCGCGCTCGCCTGGAGCTGGTGGTGGTGGCGCGCGCCACCACGCGCGCCGGAGCAGTTGGCAATCGAGGCGACGGTGATCATGGAGCGCGCGACGAGCGTGGCGCCGGCGCCCCCCGCTGCGGCGCCCACCGCTGCGCCCGTCGAACCGCCGTCCGAGCCGCAACCGAAGCCGCCCACGCCGCCGCCCGCCAAGGCGCCGGCCCCATCGCCGCGGGAAGCCGCGGCGCAACGTGAACAGGCGGCCGCGCAGGCCGAGGCGAAGCGCGCCGCGGAGCAGGCGCGGCGCGAGCAGGAGCAGCGTGCCGAGGCCGCTCGGCTCAAGGCGCAGGCCGAGGAAGCGGAGCGGCAGAAGCAGGAGGCGGCGACGCGCGCCGCCGACCAGGAGGCGCAGCGTGTCGCCAAGGACAAAGCGCGGCGCGAGGCGGAACTGCGCGCGCAACTCGCCGCCGAGGAGCGCTCCAATGCGGCGCGCGGCAGCGCCGAGGCGGCCGCCTGGCTGGCGCTGATCCGCGACCGGGTCACGCGCAACTGGATCCGTCCGCCAAGCGCGCGCCCTGGGGTAAACTGCGAGGTGCACGTGACGCAGGTGCCCGGTGGCGTGGTCACGGGCGTGCAGATCGGCAGCTGCAATGGCGATGCCGCGGTGCGCGAGTCCATCGAAGCCGCGGTGTATCGCTCATCGCCGCTGCCGACGCCCTCGAACCCGGACCTGTTCGACCGCAGCCTGAAATTCAACTTCCACCCGGATGAATGATCGACAAGCAGACATGATGGGTCACGTGCTCGACAAACCTGTACTGGCGGTGCTTGCAACGCTGGGGTTGATGCTGGCCGCTCTCGCCACTACCAGCGTGGTCCGGGCCGAACTGCAGATCGACATCACCAAGGGCGTGAGCGATCCGATCCCGATCGCCGTGGTGCCCTTCGCCGCCGGCGGTGGCGGCTTCGACTACGCGGCCGTGGTGCAGCACGATCTCGACGGCAGCGGGCGTTTTCGCACCATGGATCGCAAGGCGCAGCGCACGCAGCCGACGCGCGCCGCGGAAGTGGTGGCCGCCGACTGGCACGCCGACGGCCAGGACTACGTGCTGGTCGGTCGCCTCACGACCGGCGCGAGCGCCGGCATCGACTGCGAGCTGGTCAACGCCCTGAGCGGCCAGTCGCTCGGCAGCCGGCACGTGGCGATCGAGGCGGGCAACCCGCGCGCCGCCGCGCACCGCATCAGCGACTTCGTCTACGGCATGATCATCGGCACGCGCGGTGCCTTCTCGACCCGCGTCGCCTATGTCGCCGTGGATGGCGCCCCACCCGCGCAGCGCTTCCAGCTGATCGTCGCCGATGCCGACGGCGAGAATTCGCAGGTGGTCCTCGAGTCGCACCAGCCCATCATGTCGCCCGCCTGGTCGGCGGACGGGCGCTGGCTGGCCTACGTCTCCTTCGAGAACCACGCCTCCGCGATCATCGTGCAGGAACTGCGCAGCGGCGAACGCCGCCAGGTGTCCGCGCGCGCCGGCGTCAATGGCGCACCGGCCTGGTCGCCGGACGGGAAGCGCCTGGCGCTGACGCTATCCGGCTCGGGCGGAAACCTCGATATCTACGTGCTCGACCTCGGCACGCAGGAATTGACGCGCATCACCGAGGATCCGGCCATTGACACCGAGGCGGCCTGGAGCACGGACGGCACGCAGCTCTATTTCACCTCGGACCGCTCCGGCGGGCCGCAGATCTACCGCACCGACGTCGCCTCGCACCAGCGCGTGCAGCGGATTACCTTCGGCTCGGCCTACAACGCGCGCCCGCGCATCTCGCCCGACGGCCGGCTGCTGGCGCTGGTCTCGCGCGAGGGATCCGACTATCGTATCGCGGTGCAGGACCTCGCGAGCGGCAGCGTCCGCGTGCTGACGCGCGGCAGCCTCGATGAATCGCCAAGCTTCGCGCCCAACGGCATGAGCCTGATCTACGCCTGGCACGGCGGCGAGCGCGGTTCGCTGGCGACCGTGGCCATCGACGGCCTGGTTTCGCAGCAGCTCAAGTCCGACCGCGGTGACGTGCGCGAGCCGGTGTGGGGCCCGTTTCCGCGGAGTCCGTAGCGAACAACTGGAGTAGTCGCCTATGTTGAAGAATGCCTTGATGGTTGTCGCAGCGACGGCGTTGCTGCTGGCCGGATGCGGCGGCAAGCCGGACCAGCGCGTACCCAAGTCGGCCGATGCGGTCGTAGGCAACGACAGCGGCGCCGCGGGCAGTTCCGGCGCGGGTGCCGCCGGCGCCGCGGGCGCGGAAGCGGGCGATGCGGCCGGGCAGGGCGGGGCCTCGGCGCCGGCGAACGTGCCGCGCGTCATCTACTTCGACTTCGACAGCAGCGAGATCCGGCCGGAATTCGTCAGCGTGGTGGCCGCGCACGCCAAGGCGCTGGCCCGCAACGCCAGCGTGCGCGTGCGCCTCGAGGGCCACACCGACGAACGCGGTTCGCCTGAATACAACATCGGGCTGGGCGAGCGGCGCGCGCAGGCCGTCAAGCGCGCCCTGCTGCTGCAGGGCGTAGCCGATTCGCAGGTGACCACCGTCAGCTACGGCGAAGAGCGCCCGGCCGTGACCGGCGCGACCGAGGCGTCCTGGGCCAAGAACCGGCGCGTCGAATTCGTCTATCTGAACTGAAGGCAAGCCGTCCATGGCCGCAATGACTTTCCAGTCGCCGCTGCGCGCGGCGCCGCTCGCGTTGCTGTTCGCGGCGTGCGCGCTGTCCGGTTGCGTCACCGATCCTGCCAACGACCCGGTGCAGGTCAAGCTCAACGACATCGACGCGCGGCTCGGCAACGTCGAGCGGGTCGTCAGCAACCAGAGCCTGGTCGACCTGTCGCGCCGCATCGACGCACTCGAGGCGCAGTTGCGCGAGCAGCGCGGCGAAATCGAAGTGCTGCAGAACGACGCCGAGGTCGCGCGCAAGTCCGGGCGTGACCTGTACGCCGACCTCGACAAGCGCCTCGCCGCGCTCGAGGGCGGCGGTCGCAGCGGCGCGGGAGCCGGCGAGGGCGTCGCCGCTTCGGGCGGGACGGTCAGCACCGCGGGTGCGGCGGCTGCCGGTGCCGGCGTCGCGGCCGCGGCCGCGGGCGAAGGTGCGGCGAGTGGCGGCGGGACCGCGGCCGGAGGCGCAGCCGCGGGCGATGCGCAGACGGCGTACAACGCCTCCTTCGAGAAGCTCAAGGCGGGCAATTACGCCGCGGCCATCGCCGGCTTCCAGGCGTTCATGAAGAACTATCCGTCCAGCGACCTGAACGACAACGCGCAGTACTGGGTCGGCGAAGCGTATTACGTCACGCGCGACTACGACCACGCCGCGCAGGCCTTTCGTGCGGTCGGCGAGCGCTGGCCCAATTCCAGGAAGGCTCCCGACGCGCTGCTCAAGCTCGGCTACACGCAATTCGAGCAGAAGCACCTGACCGACGCGCGCGCCACGCTCAAGCTCGTGGTCGAGCGCTACCCCGGCGGTGACGCGGCGCGGCTCGCGCAGGAGCGCCTGCAGCGGCTGCCGCCGGAGGCGCATTGAGCACTGCGCGAGCCGAGCGGCTGAAGGTCACCGAGATCTTCCACTCGCTGCAGGGCGAGGCGCAGTACGCCGGCATGCCGACCGTGTTCGTGCGGCTCACCGGCTGCCCGCTGCGCTGCCAGTACTGCGACACGGCCTATGCGTTCCACGGCGGGGAGTGGTGGACGATCCCGGACATCGTCGCGCGGGTGGCGGAGTTCGGCGCCCATGACGTGTGCGTGACCGGGGGCGAGCCGCTCGCGCAGCGCCAGTGCCTCACGTTGCTGCGCGAGCTCAGCGACCGCGGCTTCCGCGTCTCGCTCGAGACCAGCGGCGCACTCAGCGTCGCCGAGGTCGATGCGCGCGTCGCACGGGTCGTCGACGTCAAGACACCCGGCTCGGGCGAGGAGGCGCGCAACCTCTATCCGCAGCTGCAGGAGCTGCGCGATCCCGACCAGGTGAAGTTCGTCATCTGCTCGCGCGCTGACTACGAATGGAGCCGTGCCAAGCTCGCCGAGCTCGGACTCGCCGGACGCTGCGGCGTGCTGTTCTCGCCAAGCCACGGCCAGGTCGAGCCGCGCGCGCTCGCCGAGTGGGTGCTGGCGGACCGGCTGCCGGTGCGCTTCCAGCTGCAGCTGCACAAGATCCTGTGGGGAGATGAGCGTGGCCGCTGAGCGCGCCGTGGTGCTGCTGTCCGGCGGGCTCGATTCGGCCACCGCGCTCGCCTGGACGCGCGAACGTGGCCACGACTGCTACGCGCTCTCGGCAGCCTACGGGCAGCGGCACCACGCCGAGCTCGAGGCGGCCGCGCGCGTGGCGAAGAGCCTGGGCGCGCTCGAGCATCGCATCCTCAACGTCGACCTTGGTGCGCTCGGCGGCTCCGCGTTGACCGATGCCGCGATCGCGGTCCCGGAGGCGCCCGGTAAAGGCATTCCGGTGACCTACGTGCCCGCCCGCAACACCGTGCTGCTGGCGCTCGCGCTCGCCTGGGCGGAGGTGCTCGGGGCGCGGCACCTCGTCATCGGCGTCAACGCCGTGGACTATTCGGGCTATCCCGACTGCCGCCCGGAATTCATCGACGCCTTCGCGCACCTGGCGCGCGTTGCGACGCGCGCCGGCGTCGAGGGGCGCACCGTGCAGCTGCACGCGCCGCTCCTGTACTGGAGCAAGGCGCGCATCATCGAGGAGGGTCGGCGCCTCGGCGTCGACTACGCGCTCACCGTGTCGTGCTACCAGGCCGACGCGGCGGGGCGGGCCTGCGGACGCTGCGAATCCTGCCGGCTGCGGCGCGAAGGCTTCTCGGCCGCAGGCCTCGCTGATCCGACGCGCTACGCTTGAGGTAAGATGCCGCCCGGTTTTGGCGGCGGGCTTCAGGCATGGGCAAGACACTCGGGAGCTACCTGATCGAATCTCTCGAGGCGCAGGGCGTCCGCCACGTCTTCGGCATACCCGGCGTGCACAACCTCGAGCTTTACCGCGGCCTCGCGCGCTCGGGAATACGCCACGTGACCGGGCGCCATGAGCAGGGCTTGGGCTTCATGGCCGACGGCTATGCGCGCGTGGCGCGCGGCCCCGGCGTGTGCTTCACGATCACCGGACCGGGCCTCGGCAACATCGTGACTCCGCTCGGCCAGGCCTACGGCGATTCGATCCCCGTGCTCGTGGTCTCGACCGAGAACCGCCGCGCCGACATCGGCGGTGGCCGCGGGTTCCTGCACGAGATGCCCGACCAGCTCGGCATCGCCGCGCGCGTCACCGGTTCGAGCCATCGTGTGTCCGCCGCGACCGAGTTGCCGGGAGCCCTGGCTGGCGCCTTCGCCACGCTCACGCACGGGCGGCCGCGCCCCGCCTACATCGAGATTCCGCGTGACGTGATCGCTACCGACGCAGGCACGTTGCCACCTGCCACGAAGCTGGATGCCGCGCCGCGACCCGCGGCGCCCGCCGAGGCCCTCGCCGCCGCTGCCCGGCTGCTGCGCGCGGCGCGCAACCCGGTCATCGTCGCCGGTGGCGGCGCGCTGGCCGCCGCAGCGGAGGTGCGCCGGCTCGCCGAACACCTCGACGCGCCGCTGCTCATGACGATCAATGCGCGCGGCCTCGTGCCGCCCGAACATCCGCTCGGCGTGTCGATGAGCGCCTCGCTGGGCCCCGTGCGCGCGCTGCTCGCCGCGGCCGACCTGGTGCTCGCCGTCGGCACCGAGCTCGGACCGACCGATTTCGACATGTACGGCGAGCGCGATTTCGAGCAGCCGCGCCAGCTCGTGCGCATCGACATCGACGCCGCGCAGCTCGACCGGAACGCGCGCGCCGCCTTGGCCCTGCACGCCGATGCGGCGAGCGCGCTGCGCGGCCTGCTCGCGCTCGACCTCGGGTCCGCGCGCGCGCCGGCCTCCGCGGCGCAGGTGGCGCAGGTCAATGCCGCGGCGCTGGCCGCGCTCTCTCCCGCCTACCAGCGCGAGCTCCGCTTCCTCGCGCTGATACGCGACACGCTCCCGCAAGCCATCCTGGTCGGCGATTCCACGCAGCCGGTGTACGCCGGCAACCTCGGCCATGCCGCCGCGACGCCGGCGTCGTGGTTCAACAGCGCGACCGGCTTCGGCACGCTCGGCTATGCGGTGCCGGCGGCGACCGGGGCCGGGCTGGCGGCCCCGGATCGCCCGGTCGTCTGCCTCGTTGGCGACGGCGGCGTGCAGTTCACGCTCGGCGAACTGGCCGTGCCGCGCGATGTCGACGCCTGGCTCGCCATCGTAGTCTGGAACAACCGCGGCTATGGCGAGATCAAGACCTCGATGCTGGCGGTCGACATCGATCCGGTCGGCGTCGACGTGCGCCCGCCGGAGTTCGCGCACCTCGCGCGCGCCTACGGCTACGCGCACCAGGTGATCGACAGCCTCGAATCGCTCGAGCGCGCGCTGCGCGATTTCGCCGCGCGCCGCCAGGTCGTCATGCTGGAAGTGCGCGGGGAGGCCTTCGAATGAGCGCCCCGCAGCGGCCGCGCTTCGCGGCGCTGGCTCGCAACGTCGCGCCGGACGGCACCGATCCGTGGGTGCTGCATTGGGAGGCGCGCCAGGCCGAAGCGGCCGGCAAGGACGTCATCGTGCTGAGCGTCGGCGATCCCGACATCGCGACGCCCGCGGCCGTGATCGACGCGGCCATCGCCGCGATGCGCGGCGGCGACACGCACTACACCGAAACCGCGGGGCGCCCGGCGCTGCGCGCCGCGGTCGCGGCCCGCCACGCGACGCGCACCGGCCAGCCCGTCACCGCCGACAACGTCATCGTGCTCGGCGGCACGCAGAACGCGCTGTTCGTGGCCTCGCTGCTGCTCGCCGGCCCGGGGGACGAAGTCATCGCGCTCGATCCGATGTACGCCACCTATCCGGCTACCATCCGCGCCTCGGGCGCCACGCTGGTGCCGGTGCCGACGCCCGAGACCAACGAGTTCCACCTCGATCTCGCGCTGATCGAGCAGGCGATCACGCCGCGCACGCGTGCCATCTTCTTCGCGACGCCGAACAATCCGAGTGGCGCCGTGCTCACCGATGCCGAGGCCGATGCGCTCGCCGCGCTCGCCCGTCGCCACGGGCTCTGGCTCGTTTCCGACGAGGTCTACGCCGGCATCGCCGAGGGCGGCCGCGTGCCCAGCCTCGGCGCGCGGCTCCCCGGGCAGACGCTGACGATCGCGAGCCTGTCGAAGACCCACGCCATGACCGGCTGGCGTTGCGGCTGGCTCATCGGCCCGACCGACCTGATCGCCCACGCCCACGACCTCGCGCAGTGCATGCTCTACGGCCTGCCCGGTTTCGTGCAGGAGGCGGGCGTGGCCGCGCTCGCCATGGCCGAGCATTCCGAAGCCGCCATGCGCGAGTACTGCAACCGCCGCAGCGAAATCCTGTTCCGCGGGCTCGCGGGTGCGCCCGGCATCCGCGCCTTCCGTCCCGAGGCCGGCATGTTCATGTTGATCGACGTGCGCGGCACGGGCTTGACCGGCGCCGACTTCGTGCCCCGGCTCTACCACGCCGAGGGTGTCTCGGTGCTCGACGGCTCGGTGTTCGGCCGCGAGACCGCCGGCTGCGTGCGCGCGTCCTTCGCCGTCGAAGAAGGGCAGCTCGCCGAGGCCGCGCGCCGCATCCGGCGCTTCTGCACCACCCTGTCGGGCAAGGCCTGAAGCGCGGCAGGGCGGCATACCCCGCCCGCTTGCTATGATGCCGCCCCCGACGGGTCGGTAGCTCAGTCGGTAGAGCAGCGCCCTTTTAAGGCGTTGGTCGTGGGTTCGAGCCCCACCCGACCCACCAGTCGGCGGTCAGTCCCCCGCAGTGTTCTAGAATCGACAGCATGAACAGCGCCGCGGATCCCACCGGTACGGTCGACGTCGCCCTCGAGCACGCCGCGCGGCTCATGGCCAGCCAGCCGGCCCTGGCGCTCGAGCAGGCGAGCGAGATCCTGAAGGTCGTGCCCAACCATCCGGTGGCGACCCTGCTGCTCGGCGTCGCGCAGCGCACGATGGCGGATACGGCCGCCGCTCTGCGGACGCTCAAGGCGCTGGCCGACGCGCAGCATCGCTGGGCGCAGGCCCACTACGAGCTGGGGCGGACGCTGGGCGAGTCCCGGCAGCCCGAGGCCGCGATCGCCGCGCTGCGTCGCGCGGTCGAGCTGAAGCCGGAGATGCCCGACGCCTGGCGCGCGCTCGGCGACATGCTGGCGATCGTCGGCGACGCCAAGGGTGCCGATGGCGCCTACGCGCGGCAGATCCAGGTCTCGACCAACGACCCCAGGTTGCGTGCGGCCGCGGCGGCGCTGATCGCCGGCGAGATCCCGGAGGCGGAGGCGGCGCTGCGTGCGCACCTGCTGCAGTTTCCGACCGACGTCACGGCGCTGCGCATGCTGTCCGAAGTGGCCGCGCGCTTGAGCCGCGATGCGGATGCCGAGCTGCTGCTCGAGCGCTGCCTCGAGCTCGCGCCGAGCTTCACCGGGGCGCGCTACAACTACGCGCTGATCCTGCACCGGCGCAACAAGCCGGCCGAGGCGTTGCAGCAGCTCGAAGTGCTGCTCAAGGCCGAGCCGCGCAATCCCGCCTACCTGAACTCGCAGGCGGTGGTGCTCGCGAGGATCGGGGAATACCGCGAGGCACTCGAGCTCTATGCCCAGGTGCTGGCGAAAAACCCGCGCAACCCGAAGATCTGGATGAGCTACGGCCACGCGCTGAGCGCGGCCGGCCGCCAGCAGGATGCGATTGCCGCCTACCGCCGCAGCATCGCCATCGCGCCGAACCTCGGCGAGTCGTACTGGAGCCTAGCCAACCTCAAGACCTTCCGCTTCGAAGAGGCGGAGCTCGCGGCGATGCGCGCGCAGCTCGAGCGCACCGACCTCGGCGAGGAGGACCGCTTCCATTTCCATTTCTCGCTCGGCAAGGCGCTCGAGGACGCAGCGGACTACGCCGCCAGCTTCGAGCACTACGCGCAGGGCAACCGGCTGCGGCGCGAGGGAATCGAGTACGACGGCGCTGGAATCGACGCGCTGGTGCAACGCGCGCGCGAGACCTACACGCCGGAGTTCATTGCGCGACG
>Ga0075355_1000148_pt1 | contig 10771 bp, 10 predicted proteins | sample WestPond_Cattail_6_FD_120069 | JGI IMG/M metagenome (GOLD analysis project Ga0075355, IMG submission 120069) | Natural and restored wetland microbial communities from the San Francisco Bay, California, USA, that impact long-term carbon... | ecosystem: Environmental > Terrestrial > Soil >...
AGGCGCAGGCGCAGGTGAAATCGGAGTTGCGGCGCTTCTATCGGCTCACGAGCGCGATGAAGCAGCGGCACATCGAGTGCCTGGCCGGCTAGGAGCCCCGCCGCTTACTCGCCGGGTTTCTTGAGCCCGGCGACCTGGCGCTTGGTGCGGATCCACTCCGACAGGCGGCGCAGGTCCGCCTGGCGTTGGCCGAGCCCTGGCTGGCGCACGTTCGGGAAGGTGTCGTAGGGGTCGTAGCCGAACCCCGCGCGCGCGGGCGCGGCGTGCTCCTCGAGCATGATCTCGAAGCGCCCGGTACTGGCGGTGGACTCGTTCTTCAACGCCTTGACCCTCTGTCGTTCATCGTCCGTCGCCCGCTGCCACTCGCGCCTGCGCGCGCAGCAGTCCCAGGGCTGTCTTGCCGTCGTTGAGCTCGCCGTCCAGTGCACGGCGGCAGGCTTCCGCGAGCGGGATCCAATGGACCTCGATCAGCTCGGAAGCCTCGTGCTGCATTTTGGCGGCCCTGAGCCCACGAACCATGAACAGCTTCACAGTTTCGGTGAAAACGCCGGGCGAACTGACATAATCCCCCAACGAAACCCAGTCAGTGCCGTCGGTGCCGGTTTCCTCGCGCAATTCGCGCTGCGCGGTGGCGAGCGCCGGCTCGGCCGGCTCGAGCTTGCCGGCGGGCAGTTCCCAGATCCAGCCGCCGGCGGCGTGCCGGAACTGGCGGATCAGGCAGACGCGCTGCTCGGCATCGAGCGCGGCGATCGCGGCGCCGCCGGGGTGGTGGATGATCTCGAGATCCTCGACGTGCGCGTTCGGCAGTCGCACGGTCTCGACGTTGACGGTGATCACGCGGCCGCGAAACACGGTGCGCTGGTTCAACAGGGTGGCATTGGCTTCCATGAGTGCATGGTTCACTAATTGCGCGATAGCGGCAACCGCAGTACCGGTTGCACGCATGCGGCTATGGCCCGCCCCTTGCCGGTTTTATATATTCCAGCCATGCCCGCCAACGACCCACTGGCCTCGCTGAATACGCCGCAACGGCGTGCCGTGACCTACGGCCAGCCCTTGCCCGACGGCAAGGGCGTGCGCGCCGGTCCCTTGCTGGTGGTCGCGGGTGCGGGCACCGGCAAGACCGACACGATCGCGCACCGCGTGGCGTGGCTGGCGATGAATGGCGTCGACCCATCGCGCATGATGCTGCTGACCTTCACGCGCCGCGCCGCGGCGCAGATGCGGCGGCGCGCGCACGACATCCTGCGCCAGGCGCTCGATGACACGCTCGGCAGCAAGTCGCAGGCCATGCTGCAGCGCCTGGTGTGGGCCGGCACCTTCCATTCGATCGGCAACCGGTTGCTGCGCCACTACGGCCGCCACCTCAAGCTCGATCCGGCCTACAGCGTCATCGACCGCAGCGATTCGGCCGACCTGTTCGACAACCTGCGCCAGGAACTGGGCCTGAGCGAGCAGTTCCAGCGCTTTCCGCGCAAGGACACCTGCCTGGCGATCTACTCCTGGCGCATCAACACGCAGAAGAGCCTGCACGAGACGCTCGAGAAGCAGTTCAGCTGGTGCCTCGGCTGGGAGCAGGAGCTCGCCAAGCTGTGCCGCGCCTACGTCGAGCGCAAGCAACGCTGCGGGCTGCTCGACTACGACGACCTGCTGGTCTACTGGCAGGCGATGATGTCCGAGCCGCGCCTGGCGCAGCAGGTCGCCGCGAACTTCGATCACGTGCTGGTCGATGAGTACCAGGACACCAACCGCCTGCAGGCCGAGATCGTGCAGGGGCTGCGCCCGGACGGCTCCGGCGTGACCGTGGTGGGCGACGACGCCCAGTCGATCTACTCGTTCCGCGGCACCGTGGTCGAGAACATCCTGAATTTCCCCGACGCCTACACGCCCAAGGCCGAGGTCATCACGCTGGCGCAGAACTACCGCGCCACGCAGCCGGTGCTCGACGTCGCCAATGCGCTGATGGCCGACGCGCCCCGCCAGCACCGCAAGCACCTGCTGTCGGTGCGCGGCCACGGCGCGCGGCCGCAGTACGTGACCGCCGACGAGCTGCAGACCCAGGCCGAGTACGTCGCCAGCCAGGTGCTCAAGCGCCGCGAGGCGGGCGTGGCGCTGCGCCAGCAGGCGGTGCTGTTCCGCAATACCAGCGCCAGCGACGTGCTCGAGATCGAGCTGCTGCAACGGAAGATCCCGTTCGTGAAGTACGGCGGCCTCAAGTTCATCGACGCCGCGCACGTCAAGGACCTGCTCGCCGTGCTGCGCTGGGCCGACAACCCGCGCAACGCGCTGGCCGCGTTCCGCGTGCTGCAGTTGCTGCCCGGCATGGGCCCGGCGCACGCGCAGCGCATCCTGACCGAGTTCGAGCAGGGCGGGGGCAGCTTCAAGGTGCTGGCCGACGTCAAGAAGCCCGCGGCCGCGCTGCTCGACCTCGCCAAGCTCTCCAAGCTGATGCTGTTCCTCGCCGAACCGCAGCGCGCCTGGGCGGGGCAGCTCAAGCTGGCGCGCGACTGGTACCAGCCGCACCTCGAGCGCATCCACGAGCAGACCCACACGCGCGGCGGCGACCTCGACCAGCTCGAGCAGATCGCGGCGCTGTTCCCGTCGCGCGAGCGCTTCATCAGCGAGCTGGCGCTCGACCCGCCCAACGGCGCCGGCGACCTCGCCGGCGCACCGCGCCACGACGAAGACTACCTGGTGCTCTCGACCGTGCATTCCGCCAAGGGCATGGAGTGGGACACGGTCTTCGTGCTCAACGTCGTCGATGGCAGCTTCCCGTCCGAATTCGCCACCGGGCGCGCCGAACTGATCGACGAGGAGCGCCGCCTGCTGTACGTCGCCATGACGCGCGCCCGCAACGAGCTGCACCTGTGCGTGCCGCTCAAGTTCCCGCTGACGCAGCAGCCCAAGGACGGCGACGCGCACGTGTACGGCGCGCGCAGCCGCTTCGTCACCGAGAAGGTGCTCAAGTGCTGCGAGCAAACGGTGTTCCAGGGCTCGAACACCGCCGAGGTCAAGATGGTCGAGGCGCGCGTCGACAGCATCGACGTGGCCGCGAAGCTCAAGGACATGTGGTAGCGTCGGATGACAGGATCGCGTGCCCTTCCTGCGGGGCCTGGCGCATGCGCCGGTACTGTGGGCAGTGCGGCGAGAAGCGAATCGACCGTCACGACCTGTCGATCCGGCATTACCTGGCCGAGTGGCTCGAGACCATCACCCACCTCGATTCGAAGGTGCTGCGCGCCCTCTGGGCCCTGGTGCGGCGTCCTGGGCGCCTGAGCGTCGACTATTTCGCCGGGCGCCGCGTGCGCTACGTGACACCGCTGCGGTTGTTCGTGCTGCTCAGCGTGGTCTACTTCTTCTCCAATTCCATCTTTCCATATAACGCCTTCACGACGCCGCTCGCCACGCAGCTGCACATGAACGACTTCTACCCGGGCTTTGCCGCGGCCCGCGTGGCGTCGACCATGCAGCATGAGGGACTGGATTACCCGAGGCTCGAGCACGCCTACAATGCCCGTACCGAGGTCCTCTCCAGGACCATGGTGTTCGTGTTGATTCCGGTATTTGCCGTGGTGTTCTGCGTGCTGCTGGCCGGGAAGCGGCGCTATTTTTCCGAGCACCTGATCGTGGCCACGCATTTCTGGTCGTTTGCCTTGCTGTTGATCGGGGTGTTCATCCCGTTGCTCATGGCAGCGATCACCTGGCTTGGCGGGCGGTTCGGCGTACCGCCGGGCGTGCTCACCGCCGACGTCGTTCCGACGACCGTACTGCAGCTGGGGTTCGCGGCGTACCTCTACCTGATGTTGCGGCGGGTTTATGCGCTCGGGCCGTGGTACGCCGGACTGATCGCCGGTGCGCTGGCCTGGTCGTTCTTTTTCTTCGTGTGGCTGTTTCGTTTCATGTTGTTCATGGTCACGCTGAAGACGTTGTAGCTCATCGCCTCTTCTAGGTGCCGGCGGACCTGAGGATCTCGCAATACTTGTCGAGGTCGATGTTGCCGCCCGAGACGATCGCGACGATCGGCCCGTTGCCGGCCTTGCCGGTCAGCGCCGCCGCCAGTCCCAGCGCGCCGGCGCCTTCGGAAATCACGCGCGCCTTCTCGGCCATCAGCCGCATCGCGGCGCGCACTTGCTCGAGCGAGACCACGATCGAGCCGTCGACCACGGGTCGCATGCGCTCCCACATGCGCGGGAAGATGCTGCGGCCGCCGGCGCCGTCCACGAACGAGGCCTCCCATTCCTCGAAGGCCTGCGCCGAGCCGGCCGCGAACGAGCGCGCCGCCGGCGCGGCCGTGGCGGGCTCCGCGCCCCACACCTGCACATCCGGGGCCAGCGCCTTGATCGCGCTGCCGACCCCGGTGATCAGCCCGCCGCCGCCGATGCCGGCGATGACCGCGCGCGTGTCGGGCGCATCCTCGAGGATCTCGAGGCCCATCGTGCCGTGCCCGGCCATGAAGTCGTGGTCGTCGAAGGGATGGATGAACGTGCCCGCCATGCCCGGGTAGTGCCGCTCCTCCATCGCCTGCCAGGCGACCGCGAAGGGCACCAGCACCAGTCGCGCGCCGAGCGCGCGCATGCGCTCGAGCTTGGCGAGCGGGGCGGTCTCGATCGTCACGACGCTGCAGGCGATGCCCGCCTGGCGCGCCGCGTAGGCCACGCCCTGGCCGGCGTTGCCGGCGCTGATGGTCCACACGCCGCGCGCGCGCTCGGCGGGGCTGAGCATCGCCACCGCGTTCACGGCGCCGCGCAGCTTGTAGGCGTTGATCGGTTGCAGGTTCTCGAGCTTGAGGCGGATGTCCGGCGCGCCCGCGCCGAGCTCGAGGCGGACCAGCGGCGTGCGCACGATCGTGCCCGCGAGCCGCTCGCGCGCGGCGCGGATCTCGGCGAGCTCGATTGGGCGGACGGACTGCGGCGCGGTGGCCACGGTTCAGTCCGGGCGGGCGCCGCTAGGGCTCGAGGTAGGCATAGCCGTCGAGTTCCTGCTCGTAGAAGCGCTTGAGCGCCTGGGCCTCGGCCACGCTCATGCGCCCCTCGCGCACCGCGCGCTCGCAGTCGCGCGCCAGCGCCGGCGCCAGCTCGGCGACGTCGTATTCCATGTATTCGAGCACCTTGTTGGCGGTGTCGCCCTTGACGATCTCCTCGATCCACCAGCCGCCCTCATCGTGCAGCTTGATGTGCACCACGTGCGTGTCGCCAAAGAGGTTGTGCAGGTCGCCGAGCGTCTCCTGGTAGGCGCCCACCAGGAAGGCGGCCAGGTAGTAGTCCTCGCCGGGCTTGAGCTCGTGCAGCTCGAGCGTACGCTTGGTCTCGCGGCGGCTGACGAAGCGGTTGATGCGCCCGTCGGAATCGCAGGTGATGTCGGCGAGCACGCCGTTGCGCGTCGGCGGTTCGTGCAGGCGGTGGATCGGCATGATCGGGAACAGCTGGTCGATGGCCCAGCTGTCCGGCAGCGACTGGAACAGCGAGAAGTTGCAGAAGTAGATGTCGGCCAGCACGTCCTCGAGGTCCTCGAGCTCTTCCGGCACGGCATCGAGCTTGCGGCAGCAGTCGCGGATGCGGCTGCACGCCGCCCAGTAGAGCCGCTCGACCAGGCCGCGCTCGGACAGCGTCAGCAGGCCCAGGTTGAACATCTGCAGCGCCTCGTCGCGCGCGGTCTGGGCGTCGTGGTAGCACTCGACCAGGCGCCGCTCGTTGATGGTGCGCAGCGCGTCGTAGAGGTCGCGGATCGGCTGCAGCAGGGTGCGGCCCGGCGGCCGCGCCTCGTCGGGACGGATCTCGAAGCGGTCGAGCTGCGAGCTGCCGAGGATGTTGAAGATCAGCACGCTGTGGTGCGCGGCGATCGCGCGCCCGGATTCGCTGACGATCATCGGGTGCTCGACGCCGCGCGTGTTGCAGACGCTGGCGATGCGGTAGACCACGTCGTTGGCGTATTCGTCGAGCGTGTAGTTCATCGACGAGGCGTAGTTGGTGTTGGTGCCGTCGTAGTCGATGCCGAGCCCGCCGCCGACGTCGATGTACTCGAGGCCGGCGCCCGCCAGCTTGAGCTCGGCGTAGACGTGCGCCAGCTCGTTGATCGCGTCCTTGACGCGGCGGATGTCCTGCAGCTGGCTGCCCGGGTGGCAGTGCACGAGCTTGAGGCAGTCCTCCATGCCGTGCGTGCGCAGCGTCGCGAGCAGGTCGAGGATCTCGGTCACGAACAGGCCGAACTTGGACTTCTCGCCGGCCGAGTCGCGCCACCGCCCCGAGCCCTCGCTCGCCAGCTTGACGCGCACGCCGATGCGCGGCCGCACGCCGTGGGCCTGCGAGTGCCGCAGGATCAGCTCGAGCTCGGAGAAGTTCTCGATCACCGGGATGATGGTGCGGCCCAGCTTGGTCGCCAGGATCACGGCCTCGATGTAGCTCGAGTCCTTGAAGCCATTGCAGACGATCAGCCGGTCGCTGGCGGATTCGGTGACCGCCATGACCGCCAGCAGCTCGGGCTTGGAGCCCACTTCGAGCCCGAAGCCGAACTCGCGCCCGTAGCGGTAGACCTCATCGACCACGAGCCGCTGCTGGTTCACCTTGATCGGGAACACGGCGGCGTAGCGGTTGCGGTAGTCGCACTCGGCGATCGCGCGCGCGAAGGCGTCGTTCAGGTGGCGCAGCCGGTGCGCCAGGATGTCGGAGAAGCGCACCACCACCGGCGCCGCCAGGTCGCGCGCCTGCAGGCCCTGCACGACCTCGAGCAGGTCGATCTCGTGTGCCTCGGTGCCGTCCGGCCGCACCACGACGTTGCCGGCGGCGTTGATCGAGAAGTAGCCCGAGCCCCACGCCGGGAGGTTGTAGAGCTCGAGCGCGTCGGCGATGCTCCAGCCCGCGCCCTGGCGCTGCCGTGCCGTGCCTTGCTGTCCCATTGCCTTACCTGCCCGTGGGCCCGTTGGCGAATTGGCGCGCACCATAGCAAATGCGGCCCGAAAATCCAGTGGCGCAAGCGCGCGCCGCCGCGACTGCCGAGGTACTTCCCACCGCCCCGCAAGCCGCTACAATCGAAGCCGCATGGCCATCGAACTCTACTGGGGCAGCAACAGCCCCTACTGCTGGCGCGTGCTGCTGGCGCTCGAGCACAAGCGGCTCGCGTGGCGCAGCCATCAGCTCAAGTTCGACCAGCAGGAGCACAAGGCGCCCGCGATGCTGGCCATGAACCCGCGCGGCCAGTTGCCGGTGCTGCGCGACGGCGACTACGTGGTGTTCGAGTCGGTCGCCGTGCTCTATTACCTCGACCGCAAGTATCCCGACCCGCCCATCTTCGGCAGCAGCCCGGAGGAGGCCGGCGTGATCATGCGCGTGATCTGCGAATACCAGGCCTACGCCGAGCCGAGCCTGATGCAGATCATCAACAGCCTGCTGCACCGGCGCGAGCCGCGCGCCGGCACCGGCATCGCCGAGTCGATGTCCGAGGCCATGCATCGCGCCGCCGGCGAGGCGCGCACCATCGAGCGGCGCCTGGCGCAGTCCGACTGGGTCGTGGGCGAGAAGTTCTCGGCCGCCGACATGGTGATCTACCCGGACATCTGCCTGCTGTTGCGGGCGCTCGCGCAACCGGCCGCGCACGAGCTCGCCGCGCGCTTCCTGCCGGTCGAGGTCAATTACCCGGCGCTCGGGCGCTGGCTCGCGCGCGTGGCGGCGATCACGCCCGCCGCCGCGGCCGAACCGGGCTTGTGACACGTTGCCGGCGATGACCCCCGCGGCCATGACCGAAGCCGACCTGTGACTGCGTTGCCGGCGATGACTCCCGCGGCTGCGAGCGAAGCTGCCCGCTGAGCGCTTGCGGCGGCGCGGTGGCGCCCCCCGCCGCCGATTGGTAACCTGCCGCCCGTCCGGCCAGAACCAGTACGCGGGGGAGCACCATGAGCAGCCAGTTGCATTTTGCGGATTTCCCGGGCCGCATCGTCTTCGTGGGCTTCGGCGCGATCGGCCAGGGCGTGCTGCCGCTGATCCTGCGGCACATCGGCTGCCCGCCGGAGCGCATGACCATCGTCACCGCCGAGGAGCAGGGCAGCGAGCTGGCGCGCAGCCACGGCGTCAAGTTCATCAAGGAGCGCCTGACGCGCGAGAACCTGCGGCGCACCCTCGAACCCCTGTTGGGCCGCGGCGATTTCCTGGTCAACGTTTCGGTGGACGTGTCCAGCATCGCGCTGATCCGCCTGGCCTGGGAAAAGGGTGCGATGTACATCGACACCTGCATCGAGCCCTGGCCGGGCGGCTATACCGACGCCGCCACCCCGGTCGCGCGCCGCACCAACTACGCACTGCGCGAGGAGGCCCTCGCGCTGCGCAAGGGCGGCGATCGCCAGCCCACCGCGGTGCTGACGCACGGGGCGAATCCCGGGCTGGTGTCGCACCTGGTCAAGCAGGCGCTCGTCAACATCGCCGGCGACGTGGGCGTCGACACCGGCAAGCTCCAGTCGCGCGCCGACTGGGCCGGACTGGCGCAGCGCCTGGACGTGCGCGTCATCCACATCGCCGAGCGCGACACGCAGGTGTCCTCGATCCCGAAGGAGCCGGGCGAGTTCGTCAACACCTGGTCGGTGGACGGCTTCGTCTCCGAGGGCTCGCAGCCGGCCGAGCTCGGCTGGGGTTCGCACGAGCGCAATTTCCCGCGCGACGGCAAGCGCTTCGAGTTCGGCGACGGCGCCGCCATCTACCTGATGCAGCCGGGCGTGGCCACGCGCGTGCGCAGCTGGGCGCCGCTGGCCGGCCCGTACCACGGCTTCCTGATCACGCACGGCGAGGCGATCTCGATCGCCGACTACCTGAGCTCGGATGCCGATCCGGCGGCGCCGTACCGGCCGACCGTGCACTACGCCTACCACCCGTCCGACAACGCGGTGCTGTCGGTGCACGAGTTCGCCGGGCGCAACTTCGAGATGCAGCCCCGCAAGCGCATCATGATGGACGACATCACCACCGGCATCGACGAGCTCGGCGTGCTGCTCGGCGGCCACAAGAAGAACGCCTACTGGTACGGCTCGCAGCTCTCGATCGACGAGGCGCGCCGGCTGGCCCCATACAACAGCGCGACCACGCTCCAGGTCACCGTGGCCGTGCTGGCCGGCATCGTGTGGGCGATGGAAAACCCGAACCGCGGCATCACCGAGCCGGATGAGATGGACTACAAGCGCTGCCTCGAGATCTGCAAGCCCTACCTCGGGCCGGTGGTCGGGCAGTATTCGGACTGGACGCCGCTGTCCGACCGGGAGCGCCTGTTCCCGGAGGACATCGACAAGTCCGATCCCTGGCAATTCAAGAACGTCCGCGTCAGCTAGCCTCGGGATAGGCGATCGCCTCGATCGTGAAGGCCTGCGTGCCGCCGGCCAGCGCCACGCTCACTTCGTCGTCTAGGGCGCGGCCGAGCAGTGCGCGCGCCAGCGGCGCGTCCATGCTGATGCCGCCCGGTTCGTGGTCGAACTCGTCCGGGCCGACGATGCGGTAGTCACGGGTCGTGCCGTCGCCGGCCGCGAGCGTGACGCGCGCGCCGAAGAACACCCGCCGCGGATCGCTCGGCGCGCGCGCCACGACCACCATGCCCTCGAGGCGCTTGCGCAGGTGCCGCACGCGGGCGTCGATTTCCCTTAGGCGCCGCTTGCCGTAGGTGTATTCCGCGTTTTCTGAGCGATCGCCCTGGGCCGCGGCCGCGGCGACCGCCGCGGTCACGCGCGGACGCTCCATCCGCCAGAGCTCATCCAGCTCGGCGCGCAGCCGGCGCTCGCCGGCCGGTGTGATGTACTTCGAACTTTGCGGACTGGGCGCCCTGTAACGGCTCAATTCTTGTCCTTCCTGGCTCTTTTGAGGCAGAAATCTGCGCGGCAGCTCACATCTCCGCGGGACACCGCGGCGTAGGCTCGTTGCCCATGGGTAGCAGGTATTACGCCCATTTTATCGCCGATTCGCCCAGCGTGGCGCAGGCCGGCGAGTGGAGCGGAATCGTCGAGTTGACACGACCGTTGAGCCAGCGCGCGGAAGAACGCGAATTGTCGCAGGTGCTGGCCGGAAGCATGGATTTGCAGGCGGAGGAAATCCGGATACTCGATTGGGCCTGGCTGCACTGAAACGATCCCCTGGCGGACTTTACTCCCCCCTCTTGTAAGTCCGCTCCTTGATGCCCCGGCTTGCCGGGGCATTTTTTTTTGGTCACGCTGGCGGCGTGAGCCCGCCCGAACCCGCCGCCGCGCACGCCTGCACCCTGGACGGGCATCGCGCCCGCTGGCTGCCGGACGGCGACGCCACCTTCGCGGCCATGCTCGAGCTCGTGGCCGCGGCGCGCGTCTCGATCGCGCTCGAAAGCTACATCGTGCGGCCGGGCGAGCCGGCCGCCTCGCTGGTGCGCGAGTTGCTGGCGGCGCGCGCGCGCGGCGTGCGCGTGCGCGTGCTGTACGACGCCTTCGGCTGCGAGGGCTTGCCGGACGATGTATTCGGCCCGCTCGCGGCCGCCGGCGCCGAGGTGCGCGCCTTCAGTCCCGCGCGCCGGCTGCGGCTCGCGTTCCGCAACCATCGCAAGCTGCTGGTCTGCGACGAGCGCCGCGCGATCGTCGGCGGCCACAACATCGGCCCGGAATACACCGGCGATGGCATCACCCACGGCTGGCGCGACCTGGCGCTGCTGATCGAGGGCCCGATCGGAGCCGAGCTCGCATTGACCTTCGACGCCATGTTCGCGCTGGCGCCGATGAACCCGGGCGCCATCCGCGAGTTCCGCGCCGGTGTGCGCGCGCGCGGCCGCCGCGAGAGCGCCG
>Ga0075355_1000149_pt1 | contig 10750 bp, 6 predicted proteins | sample WestPond_Cattail_6_FD_120069 | JGI IMG/M metagenome (GOLD analysis project Ga0075355, IMG submission 120069) | Natural and restored wetland microbial communities from the San Francisco Bay, California, USA, that impact long-term carbon... | ecosystem: Environmental > Terrestrial > Soil > Wetlands...
AACAGGATCTCTACCGCGCGCTTGGCGTCTTTTTCAAATTTGCCACGCTCGGCGGCGGTGTATCCGTCGCCCAACATCAGCAGGTTGACCTTGCTCTGCGGCTCGCCCATCTTCTGCAAAGTCAATAACGGACCTGGCGAGGGCGGCGCGGCACGGTCGACGAATTTGTCTTTGGGGTCGATGGTGGTGGTCCAGACCTCATGGAAATCAACGTCTTTTCCCTCGCGGCGTTCTTTCAGAACGATCTTCACCAGCGCATCAGGTGCAGGAAAGCGCAACGACTCGGCGAAAGTACGGTTGAGCTTCTTTGCCTCGTCGGTGTCAGCCCATTCGCTGAACATGGAACCGAATCCGCGCGAGTACAACACTTTGTCGCTGGCGGCGTCGCGCACCTCAAAGAAGTAGTTACCCAGCTTGGTGTCGTCGATGGTCTTCGCCATATTGCCCGGCCACGGCAGCGGCTCGATCACCACGCGGTCAAAGCTGAACGTTTCAGTGGTTGCGTTGCCGGTGTGGTAATAGTCCAGGCGCATGGTAGCCGGCTGGGCAGAGTGCGCGGAAATCAGCAGCACAGGGATGACTAAAAACAGGGCGAACAGCAATCTTGGGATTTTCATGATCGATTCTTCAAATGATGGATTCTACGCCGAACAACTTTAGTTCAGTTGTCCTGCAACTGCCTCAACCGCCTGTAGTATCTCGCCGGACTTCGCGACCCGCGTTAGCTGATTGATGTCCTGGTGCAGCGGCCGGTCCTCCGTGAGTTTAGCAACATGCCGGCGAATGACATCGTAAGCCGCCTGCGAGGCCGAGGAGGGCTGCACCGGAGCGCGCAGATCAAACGCCTGGGCTGCCGCCATCAACTCAATGGCGACCACGCTCCACGCATTCTCGATAATCTGGCGTGTCTTGATCACCGTGGTCATGCTCATCGAGACGAAATCCTCCTGGTCCGCCGCAGCCGGAATCGATCCCGTCGCAGCGGGATGGCTGAGCACGCGGTTCTCGCATACCAGGGCTCCGGCCGTGTACTGCGTCAGCATCATGCCGGAGAACATTCCTGCGCCCTTGATCAAAAACGCGGGCAATCCGGCGGAAAGGTGAGTATTCATCAAGCGATTCAAGCGACGCTCCGACAACGCGGCCACGGTCGTCATCGACATGCCAACCAGTTCGAGTGCGAGCGCCATCGGAGTGCCCTGGAAGTTCGCGCCAGTCAGCACCAGTTCCTCGTCAGGGAAGAAGGTTGGGTTGTCAGCTGCGTGGTTGAGTTCGGTTTCCAGCATCTGGCGCGCCCACTTGAACGCGTCCTTGGCCGCACCAACCACCTGCGGACTGGAGCGCAACGAGTACGCGTCCTGCACCTTCTTGCCGGGCAGCTTTAGCAGTTCAGAGCCGGCAGTCAGTCGCCGCAAATTCTCCGCGCACTCCTGCGCGCCGGGAAAACCGCGTGTGGCATGGATGCGCGCGTCATAGGCCTGCATGTTGGCGTTGAGCGCCTCCAGTGTCATGCCCAGCGCGATCTCCTGCGTCTTCAACCAACAGATGGCGTCGAACAACTCGAGGCAGCCCATGCCGGTGGTCAGGTCGGATCCGTTGATGGTGGCCAGGCCATCGCGCTCACGGAATACGACAGTCGGAATTCCCGCTTCCGCCATGCCGTCTTTGGCGGGCAAGCGCCGTCCGCGATAATGCACTTCGCCTTCGCCCAGCAACGTTAGCGCCATCTGCGACATGGGGGAAAGATCGCCACAGGCGCCAACGGAACCCTTCTGACACACCACCGGCGTGACGCCCTGGTTCAACATCGCGATCTGCGTATGCACGATTTCGTTGCGAATGCCGGAGTGTCCCCAGCAATGAGTGTTGAGGCGCGAGATCATGCCGGCGCGAACATCTTCTTCCGCGCAGGGCTCACCGCATCCGGCAGCGTGCGAGTAGACCAGGAATTTTTGGAACTTCTCCACTTGTTCGGGGGTGAGAATGACTTCCGACAGCTCGCCGATGCCGGTGTTGACGCCATACATGATCTCGCGCGCGCTGATCTTGCGCTCCAGCAGTGCACGGCATTTGTCGATGCGCGCGATGGCGTCGGGATGGAGTTCAAGCCGCTTGCGGTCGCGCGCGATCGCAGCCACATCTTCAATGGTCAGCGAATGTCCATCCAGAACAACCTTGTTTTCGGTTTGAATGCTGGGCAACTCTTCCACTATCGCGCTCATACGGTTCTCCGAGGCGAATGTAGTCCGCGGCCGGCAAATGCGGTAGGACAGGGGTCACGTGCCGAGGTGACGAATTTATAGGCGGCTATTTTGGGGACAGCCTGCCAGGTCAAAGCCGGCGGTCAAGGAAGCCTGCCTCCGGCAGGCTTCCGCATCGACCGATCGCTGTGAGCACTCCCCTACCGAGCGGCAGCCGCTGCCAGTCGCTTCGGACCGGCTTCCCGGATGTGCTCCGGACACTCGGCCATCATCAGCTTGAAGTTCTCGATGAAGCGGGCCGCCAGCGCGTCGTACTTGCTGAAGTATTCCTCCCGGCTCGGCCACGTGTTCGCCGGATCGAGAATCTGCGCCGGCACGCCCTCACATTGCGTCGGCACTTCGAAGCCAAAGATGGGGTCCTTTCTATATTCGACATTCAACAGCGTGCCGTTGAGCGCCGCGTTCAGCAGCGCGCGCGTGTGGTGAATGCTGATGCGCTTGCCGATGCCGAAGGGTCCGCCCGTCCAACCGGTGTTCACCAGCCATACATTTGCGTTGTGCTTCTTGATTTTCTCCTTTAGCAGCTCGGCATAATGAAGCGGATGATGCACCATGAACGGCCCGCCGAAACAGGTGCTGAAGGTGATTTCCGGCTCCGTGCCCAGACCGATCTCGGTGCCCGCAATCTTGCTGGTATAGCCGGAGATGAAGTGATAGATAGCCTGATCGGGACTCAGCTTCGAAATCGGCGGCATCACACCCGACGCATCGCAGGTAAGGAAAATGACGTTCTTAGGATGCCCCGCCTGTTTTTCAGGCAGGTTATTAGCAATGTAAGTAAGAGGGTAGGCCGCCCGGGTGTTCTCGGTCACGCTGCAATCGTTCAGGTCGAGATGGCGCGACAGCGGATCGAAGGTAACGTTCTCCAGCACGGTGCCAAACATGTGGGTACAAGCGTGGATTTGCGGCTCGGCGTCGGGCGACAGTCGGATGACTTTCGCATAGCAGCCGTCTTCGAAGTTGAATACGCCGTTGTCGCTCCAGCCGTGCTCATCGTCTCCGATAAGGTGGCGCTTGGGATCAGCCGAAAGCGTGGTCTTGCCGGTTCCCGACAGCCCGAAGAAGATCGCCACATCACCATCGTCACCTACGTTCGCCGAGCAGTGCATCGAGAGCACGCCTTGCAGCGGCAACAGGAAGTTCAAGACGGTAAAGATGGTCTTCTTGATCTCGCCGGCGTAGCTCGTGCCTCCGATAATCGCGAGCCGCTCGCGGAAGTTGATGATGATGAAGGTCTCCGTGCGCGTGCCATCCACCATCGGCGAAGCCTGGAACGACGGTACTGCTATCACTGTGAACTCCGGCACATGGCGCTGCAACAGGTCGTGAGTTGGGACCTTGGCGAACATAGTGCGCGCGAACAGGCTGTGCCATGCCTTTTGCGTGATGACCCGGATCGGCAGCCGGTACTCCTCGTCCGCACCGGCGTAGCAGTCCTGCACAAATACGTCGCGGCCTTGCAGGTATCCCTGCAACCGCGCCAGCAGCGCGCTGAAACTTTCGCTGGTGAACGGCCGGTTGTAGGTGCCCCACCAGATTTTTTCTTCGGTGGACTGCTCGCGCACCACAAATTTGTCGGCCGCAGCGCGTGCGGTGTGTTTGCCAGTGTCGACCACCAGCGGCCCCAGGTGCGACAGGCTTCCCTCGGAGCGGAAGATGCTCTCCTCATACAGCGCCGGAGTCGGCAGGTTCCAGTAAACGCGGCGAAGATTGGTCAGGCCGTGGTTCTGCAAGCCATAGCTGCTGGCCAGCTTCCCTGCCTCTTTCACCGCGGGAGATTGGACATCGAGGTAGATGTTCATAGCCACTCCCTCACCAGCTTGTGTTCGCCGAGGTAGAGTTCATTGGGCGAATTGGGATCGAGCGCCCACTTGATGCGATCGAGGCCTTCGGTGATGTCCTTCATGGTTCCGCAGTAGCTAAGCCGCAGGTGACCGTCGAAGCCAAATTCTTTCCCGGGAACGGTGACCACCCTCACCTTCTCAAGCAGGAAGTGGCTGAGCTTCTGCGAGTCCTTCATATATGCGCTGAAGTCGGGGAAGCAGTAGAACGTCCCGTCCGGTACATGCAACTTCACGCCCTCGAAGGCGCGCAGGCGATCGACCATGACGTTGCGATTGTTCTCCAGCGTGACGCGCAGGTTTTCGATGGACGACTGCACTCCGTTAAGCGCGCCCACGGCGGCCCACTGGCCGGGCGAAGATGGCCCCGAGGTCTGTTGCGACTGGATGATTGCCATGGCCTCGACCAGGTGTCTATTGGCGACGGCCCAACCGATGCGGAAGCCTGTCATGGCATACATCTTGGACACGCCGTTGATCACCACCAGCTTCGATTCCTCGATGGGCTGCTTCACAAAGTCGTAGCAGATCGGAGCAGTCTTGCCGTCGAACACCAGGCGGTTGTAGATGTCATCCATGATGAGATAGAGGCCTTTTTTCTCGCAGAACTCGACCATCTCATGCACGAAATCCTTGGAATACATCACCCCGCATGGATTGTTCGGAGTGTTGAGAATGATGGCCTTGGTGTACGAGCCAACCACGCTGGTGATTTCTTCCACGGTCGGCGTGAAACTGCCATCCTCGGCGACAACGGGAACCGGAACGCCGCCAGCCAGCTTGATCATCTCTGGGTAGCTCACCCAGTACGGCGCCGGGAAGACCACTTCCTCTTTGGGATCAAGTATGGCGTGGAGCAGAACCATCAACGCCTGCTTGGCGCCGCCAGAGACGATCAGGTTGTGGGACGTGACCACTTTGCGGTAGTGATCTTCCGTATAGCGAATAATGGCCTTTTTCAACGCGGGAATGCCATCAGGCGCGGTGTACCGAATTTCCCCGGTATTCAGCAGCGCCGCACAGTTAATCACCGCATCCAAGGGGGCCTTGCTCTTGGGTTCGCCGCCTCCCAAATGAATGATCGGCTCCCCTTTCTCGCGAAGCAGAGAAGCTGTTTCGTTCAGTTTGAGAGTCGCCGACTCCCTAATGGATCGAGCGAGCTGACTAAGACTCATGGTGTTTGCTTACCCTCCTTGTGCATTTGCGATCACGGCAGCTACATGGGGTTCAGAAGTACGGATCACGGATACGCGTTCAGCAAGGCAGAGCTACATATCCTGCGTTCGCCATCTCTGACTCGGCTTGCTTTGCCAGGGCCTCTTCGAAGACCTCTTCCTATGGAGCGGGATATTCGAGCCAGTCACGAAGAAACACGCGTGCCTGCTGAGTTGACCATTCGCGGTAGTCGCGGGGGCACTCGTGTCCCGGGTGCCCGGTGACCGGGTCCACCACGATTGCGTTCAGCGGTGGGAAATCATGGTGTAAGCAGTAACAATAAATGCAGTACAAGACAGGGCCAGGATCTTCGAAGAATCCGGTTACCTGCGACAACATTGAGTAGCTGACAAGTTTCTGCTCTCGGGCGGCAAATACCAGCACCGACCAAAACTGCTGCGCGCGCTGCTCCAGTGTCATGACGACACCCCCTGGTTCCTGCAACATGGCTGCGGCTTGCGGAACTGCGCCTCGCCAAATTGAGGACTTCCACCAGTTACAGGCTATGTGTGCGGGGAAGGCGTGTCTGTGAGCGGTATCACGCGACGGCAGGTCAAAATGACTACGGAAACAGGACAAAGCGGCGACAAAGTAACAGAACAGGGATAGCGACACTGTTTAAGCGCAGGCGATGTCCCGTTCGTGCAGCAGAACGTGCGCTCGGAGGGGCGACACGTGCGAGCAGCGCACGCCGCGCCAGGAAGAGTTGCTGACAGGAGCGGCCGAATTCACCTCCCCGCTGCGCCTGCTGTATCCTTTCAAAATTGCGATGAAAATCACGTTGCTTGTTCTCGCTCTGTTCTGCGCATTTGCCATGGCCATTGCCTCCGACAATCCAACCGCTACATCCGCGAAACCTGCCGCCATTGAAGGTGGAAACGGTGTGACCTTGCCGCCTCCGCCGCCGACCGAGGTTAAGCCGGTGACTGAGACGATCCACGGCGTGACCATCACCGACCCGTACCGCTGGCTGGAGGACGCACAGAGTCCCTCTACGCGCGAGTGGATTGCGGTGCAGATGAAGTACACCGAAGAGTATCTGGCGCAGGTGAAGGTCCGGCCCGAGATCATCAAGCGGCTTAACCAGCTGATGCGGGTGGAGACCTACACCATTCCGGTCGAAGCGGAGGGTCGCTATTTCTTCACGAAACGCCTGGCGGAAGAGAACCAGGCGTCGATCTACATGCGGAAGGGTCTGACAGGAACCGACGAACGCCTGATCGACGCAACCAAGCTCAGTGCCGACCAGAACACTAACGTTAGCATCGCCGATGTCTCGAAAGATGGCTCGTTGCTGCTGTACGGCATACGGGAAGGTGGCGCTGACGAAGAAACAGTTCACATGCTCGACGTCAATTCCGGCAAAGAGCTTCCGGACGTGCTGCCGCGGGCGCGTTACCTGGGCATCGGCATGACGCCCGACAAGCAAGCCATTTACTACTCGAAGTTTGAGGGCAAGCTCACCGAGGTCTACCTGCACCGCATGGGCACGCCTGTTTCCGCCGACGAGCCGATCTTCGGCAAGTCATTCAACGGCGAAACTTTCGGTCCAATGCAGCTGATCACCTGCCAGGTCAGCGAGAACGGCCGTTACCTGATCATTGACGTGAATACCGGCGTACCGCCAACACGGGTTGAGGTTTATGTGAAGGACCTGCGCTCAGCCGATGCGCCCATTCGCCCGATCATTCGCGGCCTCGACTACCGCTTTGTGCCGGTGAACTACGAAGACGACTTGTATGTCCTGACCGATTACCAGGCGGAGAACTATCGCATCGCCCGCTTCAAGCTGAGTGATCCTGCGCCCGAGCATTGGCAGACGATCGTAAAGGAAGGCAAAGATCCCATCTCGCAATTCTCGATTGTCTGCGGCAAGCTGTTTGTTACCGGCCTGCATGACGTTGTCAGCGAGACCCGCATCTTCGACCTGGGTGGCAAGCAAGTCGGCAACCTCAAGTATCCGACGCTGGGCGCGGCATCGACCGTTTACGGCCGCCAGGAATCGAAAGAAGGCTTCTACAACTTCCAGTCGTTCAATATTCCGCCCACCATTTATCACTACAATGTCGAGTCCAGGAAGACGGAGATTTTTGCGGCTCCCAAGGTGCCGTTCAACTCCGACGAGTATGAGGTCAAGCAGGTTTTCTACAAGTCGAAGGACGGCACGCGCGTGCCGATGTTCATTTCGTCCAAGAAAGGCGCGAAGCGCGACGGCAACACTCCAACCTTGATGTTTGCTTATGGCGGATTTCTGGTCGATCTCACGCCGGCATGGAATCCTGAGTACGTCTGGTGGATGGAGCAGGGCGGATACTATGCCCAGCCGAACCTGCGCGGTGGCGGCGAGTATGGCGAGGCCTGGCACAAGGCGGGAACGTTCGAGAAGAAACAGAACGTGTTTGACGACTTCTTCGCGGCAGCGCACTACCTCATCGACAACAAGTACACCTCGCCCGCGCGCTTGGCGATTCGTGGACGCTCCAATGGCGGCCTGCTGATGGGCGTTGCCATGACCCAGCATCCCGAGTTGTTTGGCGTCATCTGGTGCGGGTATCCGCTGCTCGACATGCTGCGCTACCAGAACTTCCTGGTGGGGCGTTGGTGGACTTCGGAATATGGCTCGGCAGAAAATCCGGAACAGTTCCCGTACTTACTGAAGTATTCTCCGTACCACAATGTAAAGCCGGGGACGAAGTATCCGGCAATCATGTTTAACAGCGGCGATTCGGATACGCGCGTGGATCCGCTGCATGCGCGCAAGATGACGGCGCTGATGCAGGCCGACACCGGCGGCGATCGGCCGATCCTGCTGCACTATCAAGTCAAGGCGGGCCACAGTGCCGGCGTGTCGATGACGCAACTGGTGAACGATACCGCCGACGAACTGGCGTTCCTGTGGAATGAGGTCGGCGGGAAGTAGGCTCCTGGCAAAGGACGCGCCGATTTGAGCGTAGAGATTCTTCGGCTCGTTGTCCGCTGCGGCGGACTCATCACTTAGGATGGGGGGGTAGAAGATCATGAGCCCGAAAAAGACAATCGCTGCAAAACCGGCTAAGCAGAAATCTACCCCACCTGCTTCGCGTCGCAAGGCCGTTGCGAGGGCCGAGTCTGCGACGGAGGCGAAAGCCTCCGTCACCCTGCGCGTGCTGGGCGGGGCAAGCTACCAGATCACCCCGGAACCCGAGGACTTCCAGCGCACGGCGATGTACTGGGAGTACGTGGTGCGCAATCGCATCCGGTGGGCGCAAGACCCGAACACCTCGCAAGCGGTGACCACGCGCACCCTCGATGCCCTCAATAAGCTGGGTATCGACGACGCCAAACTGACGGAGATCACCAAGGCTGGGGTGGTCGAGGTTGAGATCCCATTCACCAGCGCTCACGAGGAAATCGGCTGGGAGCTGCGCGTCTTTCCCTGGGAATTCATGCTGTTTACCGGCACCGCCAGCAAGCGTACATCTTCCATCGTTGTCATCCGCCACGTGTGCTGTAGCGACCGCCCCGACCCTGGAGCTCGCGTCCCGAAGAAGCTCATGGTGGTGGAGAGCGTCCCCGGCAAGTTCGCGGACATGTACTCCTTCAGCTCCGAACGCAAGCTGGTGGAATCGAACCTGGGGCTCAGCAAGGTCCTCTGCCCGCGGAATCCGACGGTCGATAAGCTGAAGGAGATGGGGACGAGTGGGCAGCCTGACATCGTCCACCTCGCGGGTATCGACTCGCACCAGGGGGAGCAGCTCTTACATCGTCAGACTCCCACAACATGGGATGGGTACCTGATGGCGGATGTCAACGGCAATCCAGCCTACGCCAGTGCCGAGCAGCTCGCCGAAGCCTTGCGCCCGGAGAAGGGCAATCCTGCGCTGCTCGTTTCGTGCAATTTCTGGAATTCGGCGTCTCGGGTGGCCGGACTCATTGCGGCCGAAAGCGCGATCGCGGCCATCGGCTTCCAGGACGAAGTGGGAGACCAGATCGCGGAGAGCTTTTTCTCCAAGCTTTACTTCAACTACCGCGCCATGAACTGGGACCTGCTCCGGGCTTTCCGGCTGGCAGTGCGCGACATGCACTTCGGCGGCGCAATCCCCGTTCTGTGGAGCTCTCGCTCCTTGCTTTCGGCATTGAAAGAAACGCCGCTGCAATCGGACGACGATCAACTTCGCGCCAAGCGCCAGGAGTACCTGCGGAAGGAAGTCTCCGCCGACGCCGAGCCCTGGGAAGTGCTCGACGTGGTGATCAAGCTGAAGGATACGATCAACTATTCGCTGCTGCACAACGATCAGAGTCTGTTCGAGGAGTTTTCTCTGCGCAAGCTGCAAGATGGCATGGTGCGTGGCATCGGAGTCGAACTGACGCTGTATGCCGCCGGAGGGCAGGCCTTCCCTTACCGCAGCTATATCGATATGGCGGACTCCTATCTGCCGCTCGCCGACCGAATACGTTTCCCGCTGACTTCGTACCTCATGCGCTCGTTGCGCGAGAGTGTGAAGAGCGTCATTTACATCGACATCACATGGAACAACAAGATTGTCTATCGCGATACTTTACCGGTTAACCTGTTGGCCATCGACGAGTGGGTCGATACCCCCGAGCTCGACGCATACCTGCCGTCGTTCGTGCTGTCGCGCGATAACGCGGTGGCCCGGATTATCGACAACGCGCAGCGTTACGTCAGGCTATTCAACGAAGACAGCACTGCCGGCTTTGATGGTTACCAGGGTATCGACAAGAAAGCCAAGGATCCCTACGCCACAGTAGATTTCCAGGTAAAAGCCATCTGGTCAGCGCTTAGCTTCGACATGGCGTTGGGCTACATCAACCCTCCGCCAACATTTACCGAGTCATCGCAGCGCCTGCGCACGCCATCGGACGTGATCGACGGCAAGCGTGGAACTTGCATCGATCTGGCGCTGCTGCTGGCGGCATGCCTGGAGTACGTCGGCATTTATCCGGTGATCTTCCTGCTCAACGCTCATGCTTTCCCCGGCTACTGGCGCAACGACGAAGCGCGCGACGCCTTCCTGCGTATGAGCACCAAGAACCTGATGCCGCTGACGGGAAAACAATCCGCTCCCCTCAGCGAAGCTCAGGCCCGCACTCCCAACAAGCCTTGGATGTTCACCAACTATGCCGAAGTGACGCAGTTGGTGGAGGCGGGCTCGGTGGTTCCCTTAGAAACCGTTTACCTGACGCAGCAGGTCGGGTTCACCGAAGCCATGAAGGGCGGCAAGGAGGACCTTCGTCCTAAGTCGGAGTTCTGCGCGATGATCGATGTGCAGCGCGCCCGCACGGACAAGAACCCGGTTACGCCACTGCCCGTGGTTGAGGACACCAAGTAGCGCGATTTGCGAACTGTTGACGAAAATCGCCACCACGATCGCAGCCGCTTAAACCGCGCTTTCATGACTGTTAAAGCTCACCGTCACCCCGGCACGTGAC